>Ga0134125_10006011_pt1 | contig 13763 bp, 13 predicted proteins | sample KB31751_FD_96464 | JGI IMG/M metagenome (GOLD analysis project Ga0134125, IMG submission 96464) | Terrestrial soil microbial communities with excess Nitrogen fertilizer from Kellogg Biological Station, Michigan, USA - KB3-175-1 | ecosystem: Environmental > Terrestrial > Soil > Unclassified ... | reverse complement strand
TTCCGGCGCGTTATCGATCGAATCGAACGACCGGAACGATACCTTCGGATTGTGCTTCGCCAGCACCTTCGTGATCGCCGCCGTCAACGTCGTCTTGCCATGATCGATATGCCCGATCGTCCCAATGTTGACGTGCGGCTTGCTGCGGTCAAATTTTTCTTTTCCCATCGCACCAATCTCCTTATGAACTGCTAAACCTTACTTGGTAACCTTCCCCTGAACGCGTGTGATGATCTCTTCGGCGATCGACTTCGGCACTTCCTCATACCGCGAGAAGTGCATGGTCGAACTGCCGCGGCCCTGAGTCCTCGAGCGTAGATCGGTCACATACCCGAACATTTCGCTCAGCGGGACGCTCGCCTTGATGATCTGCGTGGTGCCCCGGACTTCCGTGCCTTCAAGCTGGCCGCGGCGCGAGATGATGTCGCCGTTGACCGGCCCCATGTATTCTTCCGGAACCACCACTTCGACGGCCATCACCGGCTCGAGAATCACCGGCCTCGCTTTCCTGAGCGCATCCTTGACGCAGACAGACGAGCAAATCTTGAACGCCATTTCCGAGGAGTCGACTTCGTGGTACGCGCCGTCGATGACCGTGACTTTCACGTCCTCGATCGCATACCCCGCCAGGACGCCACCTTCAAGGGCTTCGACCACGCCCTTTTGAATCGCCGGAATGAATTCTTTCGGAATTGAGCCGCCGTGGATATCGTTTACGAACTCAAAGCCCTGGCCAGGAATTGGCTCGACGCGCAGCTTGCAGCGCGCGTACTGACCCGAACCGCCGGTCTGCTTCTTGTGCGTATAGTCGTATTCCGCCGTGCCCCGGATCGTCTCGCGATAAGCCACCTGCGGCTTGCCGACATTCGCAACCACGTTGAACTCGCGCATCATGCGGTCCACGATGATTTCGAGGTGCAGCTCGCCCATTCCCGAGAGAATGGTCTGGCCGGTTTCCGGATCCGTATTCACCCGGAACGTCGGATCTTCCTGCGCGAGCTTGTTGATCGCGAGACCCATCTTCTCCTGATCGGCCTTCGTCTTCGGCTCGACAGCCAGCTGAATCACCGGCGTCGGGAAGTCGATCGACTCGAGCATGATCGGATTGTTTTCATCGCAGATCGTGTCGCCCGTCGATACGGTCTTGAGTCCGACAGCCGCGCAGATGTCGCCCGCGAGGATTTCGTTGATATCTTCGCGCTTGTTGGCGTGCATGCGCAGCAGCCGGCCGACGCGCTCCTTGCGTCCCTTGGCGACGTTGTAAATCGACTCGCCCGCGTTCATCTTGCCCGAGTACACGCGGAAGAAAGCCAACTGACCCGAGTACGGGTCGGTCATGATCTTGAACACCAGCGCGGAGAACGGCTCGTCGTCCGACGCCTTGCGCGACATCGCCACGGTCTTGTCGTCGATCGAGGTGCCCTGCACATCCGGAATGTCGAGCGGCGAAGGCAGATAGTCCACGACCGCGTCGAGCATCGTCTGGACGCCCTTGTTCTTGAATGCCGATCCGCAGATGACCGGGAAAATCTTCATCGCGATCGTCGCCTTGCGGATACCGGCCTTGATCTCCGGAATCGAGAGCTCCGCGCCCTCGACGAATTTCTCAAAGAGCTTGTCGTCGAACTCCGAGACTGCCTCGATCATCTGCTCGCGGTAAGACTTCGCCTTTTCGAGCAGGTCGGCTGGGATATCGACCACGTCGAACTTCGCACCCAGCGTCTCATCGCGCCAGAGCACCGCCTTCATTTCGACGAGATCCACGACACCGGCGAACTTGTCTTCCGCGCCCACCGGAATTTGAATTGGCACCGGACGCGCGCGCAGCCGGTCGACGATCGTGTCGACCGAGTGGTAAAAGTCCGCGCCCACGCGGTCCATTTTGTTGATGAAGCAGATGCGGGGAACTTCGTATTTATCGGCCTGACGCCAGACCGTTTCCGATTGCGGCTGCACACCGGCTACCGCGTCGAACACCGCGACCGCGCCATCGAGCACACGCAGCGAGCGCTCGACTTCAGCCGTGAAGTCGACGTGCCCCGGGGTGTCGATGATGTTGATCTGCATGTCTTTCCAGGATGCGGTCGTCGCGGCGGACGTAATCGTAATCCCGCGCTCCTGTTCCTGTTCCATCCAGTCCATCGTGGCCGTGCCCTCGTGGACTTCACCAATCTTGTGCGATCTCCCCGTGTAATACAGGATGCGTTCCGTGGTGGTGGTCTTACCGGCATCGATATGGGCGGCGATGCCGATGTTTCTCATCCTCTCGAGGGGTATTGTGCGTGGCATTGTAAAGCTTGAATCCCTGTGTGTTTCCTTTGAACTCGTCGTTTACCAGCGATAGTGCGCGAATGCTTTATTGGCTTCGGCCATGCGGTGAACATCGTCGCGCTTCTTGATGGCTCCGCCGCGCAGGTTGGCTGCTTCGTTCAACTCATTGGCCAGCTTTTCGGCCATACCCTTTTCCGCCCGCCCGCGCGCGTTGGAAAGAATCCACCGGATCGCCAGCGACGTGCGGCGCGTCTGCGGCACTTCGATCGGCACCTGATAGTTGGCGCCGCCGACGCGCCGGGTCTTGACTTCGAGCAGCGGCTTGGCATTCTCGACCGCTTTCTTGAACAACTTGATCGCTTCTTCCCCGCCGCCCTTTTCCTCGAGCTTCTGCATCGACGTGTAGAAGATCTTCTGCGCGGTGGACTTCTTCCCGTCCCACATCATTGAACAAATGAACTTCTCGGCCAGCGTCGAGTTATACACCGGATCGGGGAGCGGCTCGCGATTGTCTGCGCCTCTGCGTCTTGGCATATGGAAGGTCCTTTACTTGGTCGCGGCCTTCGGCCGTTTGGCGCCGTACTTTGAACGGCTCTGCTTGCGGTTGGCGACGCCTGCCGTATCGAGCGCGCCGCGCACCACGTGATAGCGGACACCGGGAAGATCCTTCACGCGGCCGCCGCGAATCAGCACGATCGAGTGCTCCTGCAGGTTGTGCCCAACGCCTGGTATATAGGTGGTGACTTCAATTCCGTTAGTCAACCGGACGCGCGCGACTTTCCGCAGCGCTGAATTCGGCTTCTTGGGGGTCGAGGTGTAGACGCGCGTGCAAACGCCACGCTTTTGCGGACAACTCTGCAGCGCGGGGCTGGCGGTCTTCCAAGCAGGCGCGGTGCGCCCCTTCCGGACAAGCTGATTAAATGTCGGCACTAAAAGTCCTCAAAACTTCTGAACCGGGCCGGCCGCCGCGCACGAAACGCGCAGACTGGGTGAACCCGAAATTTACAGCGTCGTTAGATTCGAGCGGCTGGATTTACTACTGAATCCGCTCAGGCTTTGGACAGGTCCATGTCCGCCTCGCCGCAAGAGTAGGAAAGCATTGGCTTTCCACCCCGGACTAACGGGCCTCGGGACCTCGCACCGGCCGGACCTCCGACGCCGGAGGCGGTAGCCGGTAGCTATTAAGCTACAGCCAAACCTTTCCAAGATAGCCAAAAGCTGCAGGATGTGTCAACTGCGGGTGAATTCCCCGGCCGGGTGGCGCACTTGCGGGCGGGCCAGGCTCCGCATCTGGACTCCCCATCACCGATGATGCTGACCCGGAGTTTTGTTTTTCGAGTCGGACGTTGGGCTTTGCGCCCGCATGGCCAAAAGCCAGCGCCTTCCGGCCGCACTGAGAACGCAAGAACGGGCCGACGCGCCCCGCTGCCGATGTTCGAAGTGTACGAGGCTATGGCCCCGATTTACAGCGCGTCAGTCGCCGTAGCGCGTACCAGCGCCGGTTGTGCTCGTTGCCTTCATCTCGCACGATGCGTGGCCGCAACCGCAAATAATATCCGGCTTTCCCGCATTCCCTTCGCACAGCGTTCCGCAGTATTTGCTGTCTTTTGCCGCGACGCAATTGCAGGAAGGATGGGCGCATTTTTGTGTGTTGTCCGCCATGGATGAAAACCTCCGCGGGATATATGCGAGCCAGCTTCCAATCTCCGTTCCTGGAGGCGCAAGGACGTGTGGAAAACCACTTACAAAGGTTTACCGCGCAGGCTCGCGGCAGGTGATAAATTCAGGATCGTGCGCATCCTCATCGTGGACGATGACGAGGAGCTCTCCGGCCTTCTTACCGAGCTCCTGACCCGTGAAGGCTTCCGTATCGAATGCCAAAACGACGGCCGGCGCGGTCTCGCCGCGGCGCTGAACGGCAGCTTCGATCTACTCGTCCTCGACGTGATGTTGCCTGGCATGGATGGGTTCGAAATCCTGCGGCGCATCCGGCGTGAAACGCGCCTTCCTGTATTGATGCTCACGGCACGCGGCGAGGACGAAGACCGCATCGTCGGGCTCGAGTTGGGCGCCGACGACTATCTGCCGAAACCCTTCAATACCCGCGAACTGGTGGCGCGCATCCGCGCGATCATGCGGCGGCTCGAAGAGCGCAATCCGGGTGGACGCCTCGAAATCAACGGCATCGCGATCGACCCCGGCACGCGCGACGTGATGCGCGAGGGCACGTCCGTCGAGGTGACGACCTTCGAATTCGATATTCTGGAAACATTGATGCGTTCCGCGGGCCGAGTTGTCTCGCGCGATGAGCTGATGGAAGAGCTCTATGGTCGAAAGGCCACGCCCTTCGATCGGTCAGTCGATATGCACATCAGCCACCTGCGCAAGAAGCTGGAAGGCGACAAACCTTTGATCAAGACGGTGCGCGGCGTCGGTTATCAATTCGTCAGATCGCCTGAAGAAGGTGTAGCGGCTTAGCGAGGATGCCCATGAGAACGCTGTTCACCAAGATTCTTCTTTGGTTCATTCTCACGGTCATCGTAACGTTTACAGGCACATTCTACATTTCCAGCATCTTCGTCCGCTCCCGCCAGCCGGAGTTCAACCGCTTCAATTTCGAGCTGCGGGAAGCGCGCGCAGCATGGGAAGCAGACGGCGCTGCGGGTCTCAACCGTTTCTTCGCACGCCTCAAAGACGCGACGGGCGCCGATGCGGTCCTTGCCGACGCGAGCGAACACGACGTCATCAGCGGGCGCGATATGTCCGACGAGATTCGTACCAATGCAGGGCGCGCCCCGCGAGGTTCGCTTCCATTCGCCTTCAGTCCCTTCCTCCGGATTCAGAGCGGCCGCGCCTTCACTTCCGTGACGCCGTCGCGCGACCGCAAGTTCTGGTTCATCGCCTCCTATCCCGTGCGGGATCCGAATCGCGAAGGCTGGACCGTGCAGGTCCCGGATTCCACCTGGTGGATGCTCGGCATCTTCGCGCTTCTCTGCTATTTGTTTGCGCGGCAGATCACTTCACCGCTGCGCAAAATGCAGAAGACGATCGAGCGTTTCGGACACGGCGACTTCAGCGCTCGCGTGAACGCGAAGCGGGCCGATGAGCTTGGACAACTGGGACGCGCCGTCGACACGATGGCGGAGCGCATCGAGAGCCTGCTGAAATCGCAGCGTCGCCTGCTGCAGGATATCTCGCACGAGCTTCGTTCGCCGCTTGCCCGCCTCGGTGTCGCGGTCGAATTGGCCCGCGGCGGAGGGGACCCCGACGCGGCCTTCAATCGCATTGAGCGGGAAGCCAACCGCCTCAACACGCTCGTCGGCGAGCTCATTCAGGTCACGCGGGCGGAAGGCGATCCCGCAGGTCTTCTCACCGAAGGCGTAAGGCTGGATGAGCTGGTGCGCGAGATTGTCGGCGACGTTCACATTGAGGCCGAACGGCACCAGATCGCGATCGAGCTGGATATCGCGGAAGCCGAGCTGCAAGGGAACCCGGAATTGCTGCGGCGCGCGATCGAGAATATCGTCCGCAACGCGATCCGGTATTCTCCGGATTCGAGCCGCGTGCAGGTCTCGTTAAGCCGCGCCGGAGAGTGGTTCCGTGTGGCGGTGCGCGATTTTGGGCCGGGCGTGCCGGAGGAATCGCTGTCCTCCATCTTCGATCCCTTTTATCGAGTGGAAAAGGATCGCGGCCGCACCAGCGGCGGCGTGGGGTTGGGCCTTGCGATCGCCAAACGCGCTGTGGAACTGCATCACGGCCTGATGCGCGCCTCGAATCAGCGGCCCGGACTGCTGGTCGAAATCGACTTGCCGGCGCCCACTTCTGTGACCGACCACAAACCGGCGCTTGCCTCTTCGGTCTCATAGCGCGCAGCCCTACTTCTTCAGGATCTTGATTCCGTTCGGAAGTTCGAACATGCTCGGCTCGAGTTGATCGTCCACTGTGACGCGCTCCGAGAATAATTGAAAGTTTTTCTCGGTGTCCCGCTCCCGCTCGATCGCGAATGGCCACATCACGCCGTTGCCTACCTCCCGGTATTTCGAGTAGCGCGTCACTTCCTCGCGGCGGTCCTTGATTGTAGGGTCCCATCGGTAGGAGCGCTGTTTGACAGGCAGAAATGTCGAGGAGTTCACCCACACGCGCACGCTGCGGTTTTCGGCGTCATAGATGTCGACGGTCTCGACGGGCTGGTTCTCGATGACATCTGCGCCGAGCGATTCGAACTCGACACCCGGCTCTTCAACACGCTCGCGAAGAATGTAGAAGACGTCGTGCAGCGTCTGCTCCCGGAACAGCTTCACCCTCTCGTCGCCCAGCGGCTTCGCCCCGCGATAGGTCACCTCATATGCTTCGTCGGTGGTGAAAAGAACCGCATCCTCCAGCTTTTTGCCGAAGACCTGCCGCTGCAGCATGTGAATCCGGCCCGCGCTGTCTGCCGGAAGGTATTTCGTATAGATGCGCGCGACCGAGAGTCCGCTCAATTCTTCACGGTAAAAGGAGTAGGCGCGGCCGATCTCGGTACGGGTCCGCATATAACGAAAGCCGTCGCCGCCCAGGGCATAGATGATCTTGTCGCGAAGCTGTTTACCGCGTTCTTTCGGCGTCTGTGCGGTTAGTGCCCCTGTTGCCATCAGCGGCGTGCTGATGACGAAAGCGCCGAAGTCCCTTCTGGTCATGGTTTTTTTGCGAGTTGGTCCGGAGCCAATCCCCCGTTGAGCTTGACCGCACTTACCTTGACGTCCGCGAAGTGCTTTCCGTTCTGCTCGATCGTGGTTTTCCAGGGGAGTTTCACACCGTCCGTCTCCCGCCAGTCGGTATAAGTCTCGGTTACATCGCCGACCGTCGAACCGGCTTCGAAGTATCTGGCCTTCACTGGCAGGGCGGAGTCGGGATTGATCGTGAGCACGACGGCATTGCCGGACTTGTCGGAGATCCGGATCGCGCCGTTGGCCTCATCGCTCACCGTGCGGTTTGGATCGTTTCCGCTCAGCAGCAGCGGAAACCACATGCGGAAAATCTCGAAATCGACCTGCTTGCGTTCTGCCTCCGGTATCGCCGCCGTGCCCTGGGGACTGGACAGCCATCCCGATTTGCCGTCGGAATAAGTCATGACTTTCCCGAAGGGGAGGATATTTTCCTCGCGATAGTGTCCGGAGGAAGTCCACATCACGGTCTGCGCCACTTTCAGGCCGCCCGCCGTCGCGTCCATCACCAACTCCTCTTTGAGCGCCAGGTCTTTGACCGCGGCAAGCTTTGCTTCGCCGCCCGCTGCCTGCGCCATTTTGGCGAGAAGCGCCGCGCCCTTTGGCTGGGCCGGACCCGCGACGGCCGGCGTAGCCGCAGGAGGGGCCGATGCTCGCTTCGGCTGAGGAATCGTCACATCGAGATCGCTGACAGGCAGGCCGAGCGCGCTCAGGGGCGTGCCGAAATCTTTCGGATTGCCGACGGCCACGATCACGAACTTCGAGGGGTCGAGATACTGCTTCGCGACGCGCAGCACGTCGGCGCGGGTTACCTGCTGGATGGCCTTCTGGTATTGAAAGATGAAGTCGTCCGGATAGCCGTAGTATCGATAGGTCAGCAGCCGGTTGAGCGTTTTGGAGGGTGTGTCGAAATTGAAGATAAATCCGTTGACGACGGTCTGTTTTGCCGATTCCAACTCGTCGGCGGCAACTTCCGTGGTGCGGATGCGCTCGATTTCGGCATTGATGGCTTTCAATGTGCCGACCGTGCTCGCCGATTTCGTGCTGCAGGCGACTTCGAACAGGCCGGGATGGTCGTAGTCGGCGCCCCATGAGGCGGAGATTTCGTAGGCATACCCGAGCTGCGTCCTGACCTTCTCGAACAGACGGCTCTGAAAACCGCCGCCCAGAATGTCGGACATCACTTCGAGAGCGGGATAGTCCTTGCTTCTGAGATCGCCGCCCAAATGTCCGAGCACGAGACTGGTCTGGGTCACGTCGGTTTTGGTGACGAGGTGTATCCCGGGCGCGGCGAGCTTGGGATCAACGGGCGGAAACATCGGCACGGGTGGTTGCGTGGCGTTCCAGGAGCCGAAGAGCTTCTCGATCTTCGCCTTCATGTCCGGCGCGGAAAAGTCGCCCTGAATGGCCAGAATGATGTTCGCCGGAAAGAAATAGCGCTTGTAGAAAGCAACGACGTCGTCGCGTTTGATCGCGTCGATGGTGGCGTATTCATCCTGCCATCCATAGGGCGTTTTGGGGCCGTAGACAAGGGCGGCGAACTCGCGCTGTGAGATCCCGTGCGCGTCGTCGTTGCGTCTGGCGATGCCGCCGCGGGTCTGGGTCTTGATGAGGTCCAGTTTCTCCTGACGAAAGGCCGGACTGGTCAGGACATCGTGAAAAGAGCCGAGCACTTCGTCGGTGCGTTCTTTCAATGTCGAGAACGAGACCGAACCGTAGCTCTCGCCGATCGCGCTCTCGACAGATGCGGCGATGTTCTCGAGTTCCTCATCGAGATCATCGCCGGTTTTCGATGTTGTTCCTCCGCTGCGAATCAACGCGCCGGTGATGCCCGCCAGACCGACTTTGTCCGCGGGATCGAAGAGATTGCCGGTGCGGACAAGCGCCAGCCCGCGCACCAGCGGCAGTTCGTGATTTTCAAGCAGGTAAATGCGGAGGCCGTTGGGAAGCGTCGATTCCTCAACCTTCGGGATCTGAATCTCGCGCAACGGCGGGTACTTCAGGCTCTTGTATGACGCGGGAGGGGCGCTCTGGGACTGCGCAAGGGCGGCGCCGAGGCAGAGAAAAAAGGTGAGTAGCGTCTTCACTGGGCACCTGCTTCGGCGGACTGAAAGGTCACGGCGACGGTCCGGTTTTCCGGGGTGAAGTATTTCTTTGCGACCCGCTGCACGTCGTCGGCGGTCACCTGGTCGATCTCATTGAGTCCGGTGAAGAGCTTCTTCCAGTCGCCGTAGTTAGCGTAGTAACTCGCCAGCAATTGCGCGAGTCCGGCGTTGTCGTCCAACTGGCGGATCAGCCCGGCGCGGGTTCGAGTCTTGACGCGCGCGAGTGCGGCCTCATCCACCTTCTCCTTTTTGAGATTCGCGATGATCGAATCCAGTTCCTTTTCGTTTTCCTCGGCGGTGTGGTCGGGGCCCGGAATCAGATAGAAGAAGAACAGCCCTGGGTACTTCCCGCCAGGGAATTCGGACTCCGCGCCCGCCGCGAGCGCGAGTTTCTTGTCGCGCACCATGTCCTTGTACATAATGCTCGTGCGGCCACCGGAGAGCAGGCTCGACATGACGTCGAAGACAGGATCGTCCTTACTGTATTGATCGGGGCGATGGTAGGCGACGAACTCCATGGGCTGTGCGGCCGAGGCCACATCCACATGCTTCGGACCTTCCTGCTCGGGCTCGACAGTGTGGATAGGGTCTGGGAGAGGCCGCTTCGGCAGCCGTCCGAAATATTCCTGCGCGAGAGACTTCATGCGCGCCGGGACGACATCACCGACGATGGCGATCGTCATATTGGCGGCGACGTAATACTGGTCGAAAAACTTCTTCGCGTCTTTGACGCGCAGGTTGTCGATGTCGCTGGCCCAGCCGCCCGGCATGTTGCGGTAGGGATGCGCGGCGATGGCTGTCGCGAGCATCTGCTCCATGAGTTTGCCTTGCGGATCGGACTCGACGCGCATGCGGCGCTCCTCGCGGACCACGCTGCGCTCTTTATAGAACTCGCGGTAAACGGGATGCAGGAAGCGCGCGGATTCGAGATAGAACCAGAGTTCGACCCGGTTGGCGGGGAAGTTGTAGAAGTAGTTCGTCGAGTCCTCGCCCGTGCTCGCGTTCATTCCCACGCCGCCGTTTTCTTCGATGATGCGCGGATAGAGATTGGGCTCGACGTAATCGCCGGCCTTCTCGATGGCGGCCTGCAGTTGCTCGTCGAGCGTTTTCAGCTTCGTTTCGTCTGCCTTGCGCCCTTTGGCGCGCTCGGCGTCAAACTCGTCATAGATCCGCTCGATTTTCTCGAGCGCCAGCTTTTCCGCCGGCCAGTTTTTGCTGCCGATCGTTTCGGTACCCTTGAACGCCATGTGCTCGAACATATGGGCGAGGCCCGTTTCGCCTTTGGGATCGTCCACCGAGCCGGCGTTGACGTAGGTGTGGAACGAGACGACGGGCGCTTCGTGGCGCTCGAGGATGATGAAGTGCATCCCGTTGGCGAGATCGAATTCGGTGACATGTTTGGCGAACTCGTCGAGGTTCTGGGCGGGGAGTTGGGGGACGGCGAACGCCAGAAGGGCGAGAAATAAGGCTTGTTTCAAAGAAGATGGTCTCCACTGCCAATGTAACCGATGGTTGGGGCGGGGAATCCGGGAATCTGGTGAACGCGGAGACTCCGGCACGACGGTGTGGTAACAAAGCCAAACGAAGCCAATTCTCCGGGAGGCGGGTTTTTGCCGTAAGTCGTTGTCGGATATGGCGATGCGAACGAGAGCCACCTGTGGAAAATTGGGTTCGCTGGCGATTCGCCTACGTATTTTCCAGTATTTTCGCTGTGAACAGCTCGCGCGCGGCGGTTTGCGCGCTTCTGGGGTTGGGTCCAAGCGGTAGTCGCGATCGATGAGTCCGGCTTCAGGCTGGCCATGCGGTGCTCTTTGCAGAAAGCGGCGAAGAAGGTGTTCCCGGTGTAGTGCGAAGAAGTGGCTTTCCCCGGGCGCGGTGCGGGTCCGGTGGGCTTGCGAGGGTAAGCCGGTTTGTTGCCATTTGTTTTTCGGTCGCCATGTTGAAGTCCACTTTCCGGGCCGCGAGGTGGGTTGCCGTAGAGATTGTGCAATGACGGCAGGGCGCGGAGGGAGGGTTTCCGCGGAAAGTATTGGATTTATTTGGGATGATTTTTCGATTTGCGGCGTTATTGGCGGGTTCGCGGCGGAGGATTTTAACGCAGAGATCGCGGAGAAAAGAGAATAATTCAAGGGTGGATTGTCATCGATCATCTGAAATCGTCGTTTTCTGAACTTTCGCCGGTGTGGCGAAGGGCGACATCATCGGGCGCCGAAGGCGCGGATCATCCGTCAATCATCCCGATACTGACCGGAGGGTTGTAAAGTTCTTGCTCGAAGGCGGGGGAGAGTTTGAACGCCCGGCCGTTATCAGCGGCCGGGCATTCTGTCTGGCGGCCTTCAGCAGGTAACCACACAACAAACTGTTCTAACCTGCCATGATCCGTCGCCATTGTCCAGCAACGCCTGTCGGGCGCGATGGATATTCAGGGCGAGGTTGTACTTCGTCAGCGGTTATGTGTTGGATGCCAGTCGGTCTTCTGGATCTGCCGGCACTGCGACCGCGGCCATCGTTATTGCAGCGAGGCGTGCCGGGCTGAGGCTCGACGCGGGCAGCGGCGCCGGGCCAACTGGCGTCATCAGCGAAGCCCTGAAGGAAGGCTCGATCACCGGGACCGTCGGCGCCAATACCGGCGCCGCCGCGCGCGCGTGACGGATCAGGGTTCCCAATCGATCGCTTCTCCGGCATCATGCGGTTGTGGGACACCGGAAACAGAAACTGTAACGGTCCAGGTGCCTCGATTCTGGTGCTCGTCGGTCAAAAAGCCGAAGCGGTCATGGGCCGCTACGTTCGGAACATTTCAGTCACGGACGTAGAGGTCGATGAGGTTTGGAGCTTCCTGGGCAAGAAGGAAAAGCGCGTCCGGATCGACGAAGACCAGAACTTGGGCGACTGCTACACCTTCGTCGGGATCGAGCGCAACACGAAACTGGTTTTGAATATCGCGATGGGGACACGCGACAAGACCACAACTGATGTTTTCATCGAAGGCCTTCGCGATGCCATCGCGCCGAACTGCCGGTTCCAAATCACCAGCCGCGGTTTCGCGCCCTACAAGCACTCCATCCCCGATACGTTCGGTAATCGGATCGACTTCGCAATGCTCATCAAGGTCTACAAGTCTGGTTCAGATGATGACCACAAGTACAGCCCTGCAAAGGTTGAATCCGTGGAGGTGGTCCCAGTCTGCGGACGCCCCGATCCTGATCGCATCTGTACGTCAATCATCGAACGTTCGAACCTCAGTCCTCGGACGGGCTGCCGCCGCTTTACGCGACTCACTACTGCTTTCGGTCGCAAGTGGGAGAATCAATGGGCAGCGGTTTCGCTTTGGTATGCGTTCTACAATTTCTGTCGTGTTCACAAATCACTGCGCGTCACTCCTGCGATGGAAGCTGGCCTTACGGATCACATCTGGGAGTTATCCGAACTATTGGCATAGTTTCGTGTAGAATTGGCGGAATGGCAAACCGAAGCGCCGCCGCGAAGAAGGCATGGAAAACCCGTAGAACTGTCGGCACAATCGAAACCGAGGTTATCGCTCACCTCCCGTTGTCTGTCGATCTGACCAAACGCAATAGTGGACGCGACCTCGCATTCACGGTGAAATCGGGCGGCGAAATGTTGGGCACTTTATTCAGGGGCCGTGGTAGCGTCCAATGGTGGGCGAAAAAGGCAAAGAAGCCAACTGGCGAGTGGACGTGGACGCATTTCGCCAATCTACTTAGTGGGCGTTGATATGGCCACACCGAAGCCGCTGAAGCGTCCATCGAAAACCGGATCGAACGCGAAATCGGAACCGCCGACCCCACGCGCTGAGCCGGGCTCGTTCGTGATTCAGGGGAACGCTTGGTACGACGAATACGGCGAGATGGTCATCGATGAAGACGGCCAAATTCCGCCCTTTATTGAATGCGAGCTTGAGCAATACGGAGACTTTCTCTATGACGAAGGCGACTTTCGTAATGACGGTAAGCCGCTCGCCAGGGCTGTTCCCCTCTACGAATTGAAATGGTATCCCATCGCAAGGAAACCGGGCAGTCGGTCCATCGTCGATCTGACACAGAACGGGTCGCATTTAAAACGGTAAAATAAATCTGCCAACGCACTCTTCAGGCACCACCCCAGCCTCACCATTCGCTTCACTGTCAGTCCGCGGCCGCTCTTCACTTCTTCTTTGACCTTGCCGAAGATCGCGGATTCTGTTCAACACCTGCAGCATCCGCTGTTCCTCGATGCTGCAAGCACCCCTTCAAAAAATCGATCTCCAGCGCCTCCTGTCCGACTTTCCGTTCCAGTTCCGCGACCCGGCCCTCGCTCCAGCGCCGCTTGCCGTTGCCCGGAAAGGCGTTGCCCGGGCCCTGACGGAACTCCCGACGCCAGCGATGCAGCACGTTCGGGTTCACCTCCAGCCCGCGTGCCATCTCAGCCATTGAAACTCCCTGTTTCAGCCGCCCGACGGCGGCCAGTTTAAACTCCTGCGCGAACTGGCTGCGTGACAATCCCATGACTCAATTCTCCATTCGCTGAAAAATGAGTCTTAACCGTTTGTCTCAAAAATGGGGACCAGTCCTTGTACCTGGCTGTGGTTCTGGACGTCTTTTCGCGGCGTGTGATTGGCTGGGCGCTGGACCGGACACTGGAAGACGAACTGACCCTTGCAGCGTTGCGGATGGCGCTGGAAAGT
>Ga0134125_10006010_pt1 | contig 13767 bp, 12 predicted proteins | sample KB31751_FD_96464 | JGI IMG/M metagenome (GOLD analysis project Ga0134125, IMG submission 96464) | Terrestrial soil microbial communities with excess Nitrogen fertilizer from Kellogg Biological Station, Michigan, USA - KB3-175-1 | ecosystem: Environmental > Terrestrial > Soil > Unclassified ... | reverse complement strand
ACGCACATCATCGACCCACATGGTGGGTTTGACCTCTAATTTGCTCATTTTACGTTCCCGGTTCCCGCACCTGTGAATAAAGCGCGTACACCGAGCGCTGGCGCAGGCTGCGGAGCGGTTGACAATTCCGATTGACCAGCGGTTTTCGGGATTTCCATCACGAAACGTAACAGGATGTCATTGAGGAATTTCAGGCCGAGCGGACTTGCCCGGTAGCATGTCCCCGAGGCGACGATCAAGCCCTCGGCGGCAAGATCCGTCAGGGTTCCGGCGACGGTTTCCCAGGCGAGCCCGGTGCGGCCGGTGAAGGTTCTCACCTCGAACCCGGCGACGAGCCGCAGCGCATTCAACATGAATTCGAACGGCAGCTCGTGGGCCGGAACCGGCGCGCGGGTGAACGTGCCGCGTCCTGCGGCCGCGAGGTAGCGGCGCGGGTCCCGCACCTGAGTGGTCCGCACCACCTGTCCGGCAGCGGGGAGGCTCAGCTTCCCGTGTGCGCCGGCTCCGATGCCGAGATAATCGCCGAAGGACCAGTAGTTGAGGTTGTGCCGGCAGCGCCGTCCCGCGGTGGCGTAGGCCGAGACCTCATATCGCGCAAGTCCCGTTCGCTCGAGACGGTCGAGGCACGCATCCAGCATCTCGTCGGTCTCGTCGTCGTTGGGCAGGATGGGCGGACGTCCGGCGAACACTGTTCCCGCCTCGATCGTGAGCTGGTAGTGGGAGAGGTGACTCGGGTGCAGCGCCAGGGCCGCCGCGACGTCGCTCAGCGCCGCGCCAGCGTCCTGGCCCGGCAGGCCATACATCAGATCGATGTTGAAATTGTCCAGGCCGGCGGCGTGCAGCTCCGCCGCGGCGCGGCGCGTCTCGTCCGCGCAGTGAATGCGGCCCAGCGCCGCGAGGCGCGCATCGTCGAAGGACTGCGCGCCGAGCGAGACTCGATTGACACCCGCCGCGCGATATTCCGCGAACCGGCCACGCTCGATTGTTCCGGGGTTCGCCTCCAGGGTCACCTCGAGGTCGTCGGCGAGTACCAGGTGCCCTCGCGCGAACTCCAGGAGGCACGCGACGGCGCGGGGCGAAAACAGGCTCGGTGTGCCGCCGCCGAGAAAGATGCAGCGCACCTCCCGCCCCGCCGCCTCCGGCGCCTGCGCTTCGAGATCGCGCTGCAGTGCCTCGACGTAGCGCTGCTCGTCGAGCTCGCCGTGCAGCGTGTACGAGTTGAAATCGCAGTATGGGCACTTGCGCACGCACCAGGGAAAGTGCACGTAGAGCGCGAGCGGTGGAGTTTCGAGCACGGCGATATCGCGATAGACAGCGCGGCGTTGCCAGGGTTTCAGGCAGGCCCCGATTAAAGTTCGTTAATTTTACCCGCGGGTAGGCTAGGCGGCGCAACTGCGCCTTGATTCGGAGCGCGGGGCATGTAAACCTTCCGCTCCTCCCCCGCTGGCGCCGACGGCCCCTAAACGCAGAGCTCCACCGAATGACAGATAAGACATTCGAGCTCGTAGACCGAGCCTCCGACCGCAAGGTCATCCTGCCTGTCCGTCCGGGCACCATCGGCCCGTCCGTGATGGACGTCGCGGCGCTCAACAAAGACCTCGGGGTCTTCACCTACGATCCGGGATTCGGCGTCACCGCCTCTTGCGAAAGCCGGATCACCTATATCGATGGCGACGCCGGCGTGCTGCTCTATCGCGGTTATCCCGTGGAGCAGCTTGCGCAGAAGAGCTCCTTCATGGAAGTGTCGTACCTGCTGCTGCACGGGAATCTCCCGAGTCGCAAGCAGCTCGAGGAGTTCGAGGGCAGCATCCGTCATCACACGATGATCAACGAGTCGCTGCTGCGCTTCTTCCACGGCTTCCATTACGACGCGCATCCCATGGCGATGGTGTCGGCGGTGGTGGCCTCGATGTCCGCGTTCTATCACGACACGATGGACATCTATAACCCGCGGCAGCGGGAGATCTTCGCCCATCGCATCATCGCAAAGATTCCGACGATCGCCGCCGCCGCCCACAAGCACGCGCTCGGGCAACCTTACATCTATCCGCGCAACGACCTCGATTACTGCAGCAACCTGCTGCACATGCTCTATGCCGTGCCGTGCGAGCCGTACCACGTCGATCCCGTCGCCGCGCAGGCGCTCGATCTTCTCTTCATCCTGCACGCGGATCACGAGCAGAACGCCAGCACCTCGACGGTGCGCCTGGCAGGCAGCACCGGCGCCAATCCCTACGCCGCGATCTCGGCGGGCGTGTCGGCGCTCTGGGGCCCGGCGCACGGTGGTGCCAACGAGGCGGTGCTCGCGATGCTGGAACAGATCGGCACTGCGGACAACATCCCGAAGTTCCTCGGCCTCGCCAAGGACAAATCCAGCCATTTCCGCCTGATGGGCTTCGGCCATCGCGTCTACAAGAACTTCGATCCCCGCGCCAAGATCATCCGGGAGATGTGCCACAAGGTGTTGGCGCGCCTCGGGCGCACCGACACGCCGCTCTTCGAGCTGGCCCTGCGCCTGGAGGAGATCGCCCTCAAGGACGACTACTTCGTCGAGCGCAAGCTCTACCCGAACGTCGACTTCTATTCCGGCATCATCTACAGCGCCATCGGCATCCCGCGCTCGATGTTCACGGTGATGTTCGCCATTGCGCGCACCGTGGGCTGGGTCGCCCACTGGCAGGAGATGATCGCCGACCCGGCGATGCGCATCGGCCGCCCGCGACAGCTGTATACGGGACCGACGAAGCGCGACTACGTCGAGATCGGCAAGCGCGCCTGACCGGGCACGAATCGCCGCCTGAACTCAGCGGCAGTCCGCAGGTCGAAAACCCTCGGCGGGCTGGTCCGCTCACACAGGCGAGTCGCTTCCATGAAGCAGGCGATGCCGGTATACCTCCTGGCCACGCTGGCCACATTCGTCTTCCTGCCGGCGGCCCGCGCCGCCGGCTCATCCACGCCAAGCCGCCCACCGGGCGTCGCCGCCTCCTCTTGGATACCGATCGCTCAGGGCCTCGGCGCCGTGATCGAGCAGCGAATGCCCGATCGTTACGCGGGTGGCCGGCAGATGCCGTCGGCGCTGGGCTACTTCGTCGTGCAGCGCGACGGCCACTGGCTCCGACTGGACTCGCTCCTGCTGCACTCGATGGCTCTGCGGTCCCCGCCGACGGCGTCCAAATGGATATCCCTCGGTGAGAAGCTGCGATTCGTGATCGAGCGGCAGATGCCCGCGCAGCTCATGCGGGACGAGTCACCGATGTCGTCCGCTCTGGGTTATTTTGCAGTCAAGCGCAACGGTGAGTGGCTGCGGCTGGCGCCGGATCCTCAGGCTGCCTTGTATCGCGGTCCCCTGAGACCGCCCGCAACGTCCAACTCCGTACCGGTCATCGAAGGCCTGCGCTTCGTGATTGAGCAACAGACGCCGGAGCGTTATGCGCCGGGGCAATTACCGTCCGTGCTCGGCTACTTCATCGGCAAGCACGGCGGCCAATGGCTCCGGCTCGGATCGATCGCGTAGCCGTCACTCGGCGTTCTGCACCTGCTCGCGGCGGGCGCGGCTATCTCGCTGATCTAAAAGCCCGTGAATCGGCATCCGGCTGATCAGCCACGAATCTAGTACAGCGCTTTCTCTGCCCCCACCGGCGACCCTTTGAACTGCGAAACTACTGCGGCGCCGATGGCTTCGCAGTGCGCCGCGGCGCTCAGCTCGTTGAGTATTTTTAGTCAACGACGTGAGTAAGCCGCAAGGGCCGGTCGCGCGCCGCAAGCTCATCCTGGTACCGGGTCATTGCAGTAGCGTTCAAGGCAAAGAGTAAACTGCTCCTCGGTGGCGACGGCCTAGCGCTCAGGGGACTTCAATCGGGACATGAGCACACCAAACGAGATCGCCGGGGGCGAGGTTCTGGTCTATGAAGCCGCGGACGGCTCCGTGCGCGTGGAAGTGCGGCTGGAGCAGGATACGGTATGGCTGACGCAGCGGCAGATGTCCGATCTCTTTGAGACCACGCCCGAGAACGTGGTCATGCACTTGAAAAACGTCTTCACCGATGGGGAGCTCGATGAGGCAGCAACTGCTAAGGATTTCTTAGTAGTTCAGACCGAGGGCAAGCGCAAGGTACGCCGCAACATCAAGCACTACAATTTGGACGCCATAATTTCCGTCGGATACCGCGGGCTCTCGATCTGGGTGGTTTGCGGAAGTGTTTCGGCACCTCGCAAGCCGCCCTGATCTTCAGAATAGCAGCCACGGTCTTAGCTACAAGTCAGCTACCGCACTAGCTACAGGATAGCCGATGTGTGTTTGGATGGAAGTGGCCATTTATGGCCAAAATGTCTAGAAACGCAGGGTATTCGGGACGGTGATGGATGCGCCTCGACACCCCTGGACGCTATTCGGCGTTCTGCACCTGCTCCCGCATCTGCTCGATGATCACCTTCATGTCGACCGCGCTGCGGGTGGTCTCGAGGTCCTGAGACTTCGACGACAGAGTGTTCGCCTCGCGGTTGAGCTCCTGCATCAGAAAATCGAGCCGGCGCCCGGCGGGCTCGTTGGCGGCGAGGACGCGCCGCACCTCCTGGATATGGCCGGAGAGGCGCTCGAGCTCCTCATCGACGTCGAGCCGCTGCAGCAGTAACGCCAGCTCCTGCTCCAGACGGTCCTGATCCACGTTCGCGGTGAGCTCCTTGAGCCGCTCATCGAGCCGCGCTCGCAACCGAGTCTGCACCTCGGGCAGGCGCTCCCGCACCTGTCGCACCAGATCCTCCAGCCCGCTGCAGCGCAGCTCCAGGATCTCCTTGAGCCGCAGCCCCTCCCGCGTACGCGCCGCCACCAGATCCTCGAGCGTGCTGCCGAACAGCGCCTTCGTGGCCACCATCAGCTCTTCACCGGCGGAGGTGTCTTCCTTGAGCACGCCGGGCCAGCGCAGCACATCGACGACGTTCACGCTGTGCGTCGGGAATGAGCGACCGATATCCTTCAAGCGCGCGAGCAGCCGCTCCAGCGCCCGGGCGTCGACTTCCAGTCCGGCTTCGGAGGCCTGCGCGCGCCGATACGTGAGCACGCAATCGACCTTGCCGCGGCGCACCTCGCGAGAAAGGTGCTGGCGCAGCTCGCCCTCCGCGGAGCGCAGCTCATCCGGCAAGCGAAAGCCCGCTTCGAGAAAACGGTGATTGACACTGCGCAGCTCGCAGATGAGCGTACCCCAGGAGCCGGAGATCTCCCGCCGCGCGAACCCGGTCATGCTGGCGATCATTTGTTAAACGCTACGCTCCCGGCGCTGCGGGGTGATATAAAAGGCGGATCGAAAGTCTAACAGATGCACGGACTTATTCTTGCGCGTTGAGTACGTCGACGTCAGCCTCCTGGGCGGGCGCGAGGAGAACCAGGACCGGGTCGCCGTCGCCGTGGCGGAGCATGCGGCGTTGCTCTTCGTCGCGGACGGCATGGGCGGCCACGCCAACGGTGCGCGCGCCGCGGAGATCACGCGCGAGACCGTCCTCGACGCCTTCGCGCATGCCTCGCAGCCGCTCTTCGATCCGATGGGATTCCTCCATCTGATCCTCGGCCGCGCGCACGAGGAGGTCGTCAAGCTGGGCGCCCCGCTGCCGCTCGAGCAGCGGCCGCGCGCCACCTGCGCGCTGTGCCTGGTGCAGCAGGGCGCATCCTGGTGGGCGCACGTCGGCGACAGTCGCATCTATCATCTGCGGGCCGGCACCCTGGTCAGCCGCAGCCGCGATCACAGCCATGTCGAGGTGCTGCTGCGCGAGGGCCTGATCACCGCGGAGCAGGCCCAAGGCCATCCCATGCGCAACTATGTCGAATGCTGTCTCGGCGGCGATCCCATCCTGCCCGACATGTCGATCGCGCGCCGACGTCCGCTGAAGTCTGGAGACGTCCTGATGGTGTGCACAGATGGCCTATGGAGCGGTCTTAAAGACTCGGAGATCGCCGCTGAGCTCTCTGCGCCCGGCGGAGCTGGTGGGACCGGGGCGCAGCTACGCGAGAAACTGCGCGAGCTGGGCGAAAGAGCGGTAACCCGCAGCGGCGCGGCCAGCGATAACACGTCCGCGGCCGCCCTGCGCTGGCTGTCATGACACGCCCGAGCGGACGCGCACCCGATGAGATGCGCCCGGTCAGCTTCACGCGCCGGTTCGCCAAGCACGCCGAGGGCGCGGTATTGATCGAGGTCGGTGACACGCAGGTGTTGTGTACCGCGAGCGTCGAGGACAGCGTGCCGGCCTTCCTGCGCGGCAAGGACCAGGGCTGGGTGACCGCGGAATACGGGATGCTGCCGCGCTCGACCCACACACGCTCGGCGCGCGAAGCTGCGCGCGGCAAACAGAGCGGCCGCACGCAAGAGATCCAACGTCTCATCGGCCGCTCGCTGCGGGCAGTGATCGATCTCAAGGCGCTGGGACCGCGCACGGTCACGATCGACTGCGACGTGCTGCAGGCCGACGGCGGCACTCGCACCGCATCGATCACCGGCGGCTACGTGGCGCTCGCGCGCGCCTGCGAGAAGCTGGTCGCGCAACGCAGCCTCGCCGCGAGCCCACTGCATGGGCAGGTCGCAGCCGTCTCCGTCGGCATCGTCGGCGGCCGGCCCGTGTTGGATCTGGATTACCGCGAAGACTCGCAGGCTGAAACGGACATGAACGTGGTGATGCGCAGCGGCGGCGCCTTCATCGAGCTACAAGGCACGGCAGAGGGACACGCGTTCCGCCGGCACGAGCTCGATGCGATGCTCGCGCTCGCCGCGGACGGCATCGAGCGGCTGTTCGCGCTGCAGTCTCAGACCCTCGCGGATCGCGGCGCATGACACAAACGGTCCTCGCGAGCGGCAACGTCGGCAAGCTGAAGGAGATGCGGGCGATCCTCGCCCCCCTTGGGCTCGAGCTGCTCGCGCAAAGCGCGCTCGGCATCGACTCGCCGCCGGAGACCGGCAGCACCTTTCTCGAGAACGCGCTCATCAAAGCTCGTCATGCAGCACGTGAGGCCGGTCTTCCCGCGCTGGCCGATGATTCCGGCATCGAGGTCGACGCGCTCGACGGCCGCCCGGGCGTGCGCTCGGCGCGGTTCGCAGGGGAAGGGGCCAGCGATGCCGACAATCTCCACAGGCTCCTTGCGGAGCTCCATGACGTACCGATGGAGTTTCGGCAGGCCCGCTATCACTGCGTGATCGCGTTCGTGCGCCGGCACGACGACCCCCAGCCGATCGTCGCGCACGGCACCTGGGAGGGGCGCATCGCGCTCGAGCCCAGGGGCAGCAGCGGGTTTGGCTACGACCCGATCTTCCTGCCGGCGGATGCACAGTGCACCGCGGCGGAGCTCGACCCGGCAGCGAAGAACGAAGTCAGTCATCGCGCCCAGGCACTGCGCGCGTGGGTTGCCGCCGCTGGCGAAGAGCTCGACAGTGCCCGGACGACGCCCGCCGCGCGCGGCACGCTTTTCGTGCTCGCCGCTCCCTCCGGTGCCGGCAAGACTTCGCTGGTCAAAGCGCTCCTCGAGCGAATGCCACGACTCAGGATGTCCGTCTCCCATACGACCCGGCCGCGACGTCCCACGGAGGAGCACGGACGGGAGTACTACTTCATCAGCGTCCCGGAATTCGAGCAGCTGGTCGCCGATGGCCAGTTCCTGGAGCATGCCCGCGTTTTCGACAACCTTTACGGTACGGGGCGGGCGCCCGTCGAGGCGCGCCTCGCGCAGGGCGGCGATATCGTGCTCGAGATCGACTGGCAGGGCGCGCGACTGGTGCGGGCGGCAAAGTCCGATTGCGTCACGATCTTCATCCTGCCCCCCTCCCGCGAGGCGCTGGAGAAGCGTCTTCGGAGCCGTGCGACAGACTCGCCGGAAGTGATCGGCCGACGCCTGCGCGACGCAGTGACCGATATGTCGCATTGGCGGGAGTTCGACTACGTCGTCGTCAACGATGACTTCGAGAGGGCGGTAGCGGACCTCATGGCCATCGTCGCGGCGCATGGTGGCACTCGCGGCGGCCGGGCTTCGCGGCTGGCCGCCACCCGCCCGGAGCTGGCGCCGCTGCTGGACCGCCTGCTGGCCTGAGCACCGGCAATGGGCTTATAGTAGGCACTCTACCGCGCCCCTTTCGGCGCCCATCTTCTTCTTTATACGTATCCGTACCATGGCCCGCATTACTGTCGAAGACTGCCTGCAGAACGTCGATAACCTCTTTCAGCTCGTCATCCTGGCGGCCCAGCGCGCTCGTCGGCTGGCCAACGGAGCCGAGCCCACCGTCGGCTGGGAAAACGACAAGCCGACCGTCGTCGCGCTGCGCGAGATCGCCGCCGGCAACGTCACGCTCGACATGCTCCGCGAGCCCGAGCCCCCGGCCGAGCCTGCAATCCCCGAGCTGGAGGCTCAATCGAGCTTCCGCGCTCCGCAGTTCGGGCTGGGGGACTGAAGCTACCGGCCTTTTCCTATGGACTATGCGTCTTCGCTCCTGGGACTGCTCCCCGGCGGAAGGCGCACCCCGGGACTCAAGGAGCTTCTCGCCGCAGTCGGCAAATACCTGCCATCGGATCAGGTCGCGCGAATCGAGGAGGCCGCCGAATTTGGCGCCTCCGCCCACAAGGGTCAGAAGCGCCTCTCCGGTGAGCCGTTCATCGCCCATCCGGTGGCCGCCGCCGCCGTACTCGCCGACCTTTATCTCGATGCCGACACGCTGATCGCGGCGATCCTGCACGACGTCATCGAGGATACCCCGACGCCCAAGGATCAGCTTGCGGCGCGCTTCGGTGCGGATGTCGCGGACCTCGTCGACGGCGTGACGAAGCTGGATGCGATTCAGTTCAAGAGCCGCGAGGAAGCTCAAGCGGAGTCCTTCCGCAAAATGCTCCTCGCAATGGTGCGTGACCTCAGGGTCATCCTGGTCAAGCTCGCCGACCGCACCCACAACATGCGCACCATCCAGGCCATGCCGCTGCCGAGGCGGCGGGCCGTTGCGCGCGAGACGCTGGAGATCTACGCGCCGATAGCGGAGCGTCTCGGCCTCTACAACATGAAGCTCGAGCTCGAGGACCTAGGCTTCGAGGCGCTCTACCCGCACCGCTACGAGGTGCTGGAGCGTGCGCTGCGCAAGGCGCGCGGCAACCAGAAGGAGTTCCTGAAGAAGATCGAGCAGCAGCTCACCGGCGCTCTCGTCAAGAACGAGATCAAGGCGCGGGTGGAGACGCGCGAGAAGCACCTCTACAGCATCTATAAGAAGATGTTGCGCAAGCGCGCCTCGCTGGCCGAGATCGTCGATGTTTACGGCCTGCGCATCATCGTGGACAAGCCTGATACCTGCTACCGCGCGCTCGGCGTCGTGCATGCGGTGTTCAAGCCCATGCCCGGACGCTTCAAGGACTACATCGCCATCCCGCGGGTCAACGGCTACCAGTCACTGCATACGACGCTCTTCGGTCCCACCGGTGTGCCTATCGAGGCGCAGATCCGCACCGAGGACATGCATCGCGTCGCGGAGTCCGGCATCGCGGCCCACTGGAAGTACAAAAGCGGCGGTGACGCGGACAGCATGCAGCAGCAGCGCACACGGGAGTGGCTGTCGAGTCTCGTCGAGCTGCAGGAAGACGGTACTTCGGAGGAGTTCCTCGAGAGCGTCAAGGTCGACCTCTTCCCCGACAAGGTATACGTCTTCACCCCGAAGGGAACCATCCTGCGGCTGCCGAGCGGCGCGACCGTGGTGGACTTCGCCTATGCGGTGCACACCGACATCGGCAACCGCTGCGTCGCGGCCAAGGTGGACCGCCGGTTGACGCCGCTGCGCACTGTGCTGCGCAACGGCCAGACGGTGGAGATCATCACGGCCAAGGGCGCGATGCCGAACCCCTCCTGGGTCAACTTCGTCGTCACCGCCAAGGCGCGCAACGCCATCCGGCACTACCTGAAGAGCCTGCGGCGCACGGAGGCCATCGCGCTCGGCCAGCGGCTTCTCAACCAGGCGCTCGGGGAATTCCGCCTGGCTCTGGATGAGGTCAGTCCCGAAGTGCAGCATGCCGTGCTCGGAGAGTTCGGCATGAAGGATCTCGACGACCTGTACGAGAAGATCGGCCTCGGCGAGCGCCTGGCGCCCCTCGTGGCGCGGCGCCTGCTGCCGGCGCCGCCGGCGCACGGCAAGCCCAACACGCCTGTGCCACTCGCGATCGCGGGCACGGAAGGTCTGCTCGTGTCCTACGCGCGCTGCTGCTTCCCGCTGCCGCACGACCCGGTGTTCGCGTTCCTCTCGGCCGGCCGCGGCGTGGTTATCCATCGAGAGCGCTGCGTGAACGTCGAGGACTACCGCAAGCACCCGGAGAAGTGGCTGCCGGTCAGCTGGCGGCCCGCGCCGGATCGCCTCTTCAACTCGGAGATCCGCATCAACGTGGTCAACCGGACCGGCGTGCTCGCGGCGGTCGCGGCGGCCATCGCCAGCACGGAAACCAACATTCATCACGTCTCGATCGAGGAGCAGGAGGGCGACGCCTCCATTCTCACTTTCGAGCTGAAAGTCCGCGACCGCAAGCACCTGGCACAGGTGATGCGCGTCATCCGCCGGATGCCGGACGTGACACGCGTCAACCGGACGATTGCCGCCCATGCGCGCAGCGATCGGGGAGACGGGGACATCATCGAAGGCGTGGACGAGGGCGATGATCCAGGTCCCAATCCAGAAAGGTTGTGAGAAAACACATGAGCCGTAAAGCGATTCATACCGAGCAGGCGCCGCAGGCGATCGGCACCTATTCCCAGGCGGTGCGCGCGGGGGATACCGTCTACCTCTCCGGCCAGATCCCCTTCGACCCCGCCACCAAGGAGCTGATCACCGGCAACATCGAGGCGGAGATCCGCCGCGTGTTCGAGAACCTGAAGGCGGTCGCCGAGGCCGCGGGCGGCAGTCTCGCGCAGGCGGTGAAGGTCAACGTGTATCTCACCGATCTCGCGCACTTCGCCAAGGTCAACGAGATCATGGCGACCTATTTTCCGCAGCCCTATCCGGCGCGAGCGGCCGTCGGCGTCGCGGCCCTGCCCCGCGGCGCACGCGTCGAGGCCGAGTGCGTCCTGTACCTTGGCTAAACGTGACACGGCAACTCAGGCACAAGGATGTGCCCGGCCGCCGCAGGTGGGCGAGCCGGTGCCTTGCAGCGAGGACACTCAACGTGTCCTCGCTCCGGCGAGCGCCCGCCCGGGACAGGGCGGGCAGGGGGCCCCGCCGCCACGGATGGCCAGTGGCACGGCCCCCGAGACCTCGCCCTTCTCCCGAGACGCTCCATACGAGCAGCGCCCGATCAAGGCGCTGCGCGGCGTCGGCGAGGCGCTCGCGCAGCGCCTCGGGCGGCTCGGCGTGGCGCAGGTGCAGGACCTTCTGTTCGTGCTGCCGCTGCGTTACGAGGATCGCACCACCGTGGTCAGGATCGGCTCGCTGCTGCCAGGGATGCGGGCCGTCGTGGAAGGTGAGATCCAGCTTTCGCAGGTCGCCTACCGCAGGCGCCGGCAGCTGCAATGCAGTCTCTCGGACGGCTCCGGATTCCTGATACTGCGCTTCTTTCACTTCTCCACATCGCAACAGGAGGGCCTCGCGCGCGGCACGCGGCTGCGTTGCTTCGGCGAGGTGCGCCGCGGCCCCCAGGGTCTCGAGATGGTCCACCCGGAGTACCGTCGCGTGAGCGGCGTGGAGGCGCCCCCAGAGGAGACCCTGACACCCATCTACCCGCTGACGGAGGGCGTAGCGCAGGGGCGGCTGCGTGGGCTTATCGCGCACGCGCTGCACGAGCTCGATACCGCGGCTGTGCGCGACTGGATCCCGCCGCAAGTGTTGGAATCCCTCGAGCTACCGTCGCTACGGGACGCGCTGCGGTACGTCCACCGACCACCGCGTGAGGCCCAGCTCAGCGAGCTCGAGGCCGGACGCCATCCGGCGCAGCGCCGGCTCGCGTTTGAAGAGCTGCTCGCCCACCAAGCGAGCCTGCGCCTGATGAAACGCGCCGCCAGAACTGACCCGGCGTGGCCACTCGACGATCCGCAGACGATGGCAGCGCGGCTCACCGCCGCATTGCCTTTCGCGCTTACGCGCGCGCAGACCCGCGTCCTGGCGGAGGTCGAAGCGGATCTGCGCTCGAACGTACCGATGGTGCGTCTCATCCAGGGGGACGTCGGGTGCGGCAAGACCGTGGTAGCGGCCGCCGCAGCGGCGCGCGCCGTGGGCACCCGTGCACCCGATGCTCCGGGCCAGCATTTCCAGGCCGCGCTCATGGCGCCCACCGAGCTGCTCGCCGAGCAGCACTGGCGAAATCTCGATCGCTGGTTCCGGCCTCTCGGTCTCGACGTCGCGTTGGTCACCGGTTCGCAGCCCGCGCGCACGCGCCGCAGTGCGATGGAGGCGGTAGCCAAGGGCAGCATCCGCATCGTCGTCGGTACCCATGCTCTCTTCCAGGAGGGCATCGAATTCTCGCGCCTCGCACTCGTCATCGTCGACGAGCAGCATCGCTTCGGTGTGCAGCAGCGGCTGCGTCTGAAGGAGAAGGGCAACAAGCTGGGACGCTTTCCGCACCAGTTGATCATGACCGCGACTCCGATCCCGCGCACGCTGGCCATGACTGCCTATGCCGACCTCGATATCTCCGTGATCGACGAGCTGCCGCCAGGGCGCACGCCAGTGCAGACGGTGGTGGTATCAGAACAGCGGCGCGATGAGGTGGTGGCACGCATAGTTCAGGTATGCCGCTCCGGCCGTCAGGTGTATTGGGTATGTCCGCTCATCGACGAGTCGGACGAGCTGCGCGCACAGGCCGCGCAGGAGACGGCCTCCTTGCTTGCGGAGGCGTTGCCCGACGTACACGTCGGGCTGGTGCACGGGCGGATGCCGCCAGCAAAGAAAGACGCGGCGATGCTCGCCTTCAAGGCGGGAAAAATCCAACTGTTGGTCGCGACGACCGTGATCGAGGTAGGGGTCGACGTTCCCAATGCCACGCTGATGGTCATCGAGAACGCGGAGCGCATGGGCCTGGCGCAACTGCATCAGCTGCGGGGCCGCGTAGGCCGCGGGTCGGACGCCAGCACCTGCGTTCTCCTCTATCGGGCCCCGCTCTCGCCGCTGGCGCGGCAGCGCCTGAAGGTCATCCGCGAGAGCAACGATGGGTTCGAGATCGCCCGCCGCGACCTCGAGCTGCGGGGAGCCGGCGAGCTCCTCGGCACGCGACAGACGGGGCTGGCGCAGCTGCGTGTAGCAGACCTTACGCGCGATGCGGACCTGCTGCCGCGCGTGCAGGAAGCCGCGGAGCTGCTGATCGCGGAATACCCGGATAATATTGCGGCACTCGCGGCCCGGTGGATCGGGACGGGTGAACAGTATGGGCGAGTCGGATGAGCGCGGTGCCTTTCATCGAGGACACTTAATGTGTCCTCGATCCGCGCTCATCGGACGAGCGCCCACGCAGGATGCGTGGGCCGGGGGCCCTGCCGCCAAGGACGGCCAGTGGTACGCGCCTTCGTGTACCGAGTGCAACTCACATGAATAGCGCCACAGCCACAACCGACCTCGTGCTCGCTGGCAAGCCCCGGCAGGCACCCTTCTACTACCGTCTCGCCCGTCGTATTCAGGAATACGGGCGCCTTGCGCGCTTCGACCGTCCGATCGGCACGTGGCTGCTGCTGTGGCCGGCGCTGTGGGCCCTCTGGATCGCTGGCGAAGGCAAGCCGCAGCAGGAGGTGTTGATCGTCTTCGCGCTGGGCGTGGTCGTCATGCGCGCCGCCGGCTGCGTCATCAACGACTT
>Ga0134125_10006009_pt1 | contig 13767 bp, 11 predicted proteins | sample KB31751_FD_96464 | JGI IMG/M metagenome (GOLD analysis project Ga0134125, IMG submission 96464) | Terrestrial soil microbial communities with excess Nitrogen fertilizer from Kellogg Biological Station, Michigan, USA - KB3-175-1 | ecosystem: Environmental > Terrestrial > Soil > Unclassified ... | reverse complement strand
CGTTTTTGCTCAATGGTGTGGCGCACGTAGTTCGCCGGAAGGCCTCTGGCGAATTGACGCTCAAGATCGGCGAAGCGCCGTTTCAGTCTTGCACGGAGCAGAACATTCGCGAGTTGCTGCCCATCCGCGCTTACAGCCAAAAACAGCTTAGCGCGGTCGGAGCGCGCCTAGATGAACTGCGCCGTTTCGTCCATGCGCCTATCCAGGGAGAGCTCGACGCCTTGCAGGAGCGCATCGATGCACTCGCGAGCGAGCTCAGGGCCGCCTTTGACAAGGTTGTGCGTTACCGTTCCCTCCAATCGGAGATCGCCGCCCATGACATTGAACACAAATCGCTCAATGAGCAAATTGGTAAACTGCGCGCCTCGTTGAAGGGTCTTTCTCCGGAGGACCGGGCCATTATTGCCCGGCAGGGCGTCTACGAAGCCGAACAGCGCATCGTGCAGACACTGGAACGCGACGTTAGCGCGGCGAAACAGGCACTCGCTAGCGCAGTGGCAGAATTGAAGCGCCTCCCGACAGCGGTCGACACGGATAAGGCTACAGAAAACGGCGAGCTCCTTAGCCAAACGCACGCGAGCATCGCCAGCTGGATTGTCGAGGTTCAGAAGGTCATTGCGCAGTTTCAGGACGTGTGCAAAGAGCCTGGTGCCGGTAAGCCGTTGGAAGTGTACTTCGCAAACCTTAGCCAATGGCGCGAGCGCCGCGAAGGCCATCGCAAGGAATACGAGGAGGCCAAAAAGCGCGCCGCAGCGCATGAGGAAACCCTCAAGCAGATACAGGGACTGGAAGGACGACTCGCGGAGCTCAATGAGATCGCAGATGGCAAATCGCAGCAGCTTGCGCGTCTTGGCGATCCCGCTGCCGACTTCGCGGCGCTGCGCAATGAATCGAAAGCGGCGCATCGCAAGCGAGCCGATCTTCTCGAAGCCCAGTGCGCAGAACTCACGGCAGTTTCAAAATTGCGCCTGAAGGCGGTTCTGAAACGTGCCACCGACACTGCGCCGCTCGCGGACAAGCTCAAGCAAATCGTCAAGGGCACGAAGACACGCGGGGAGCGAGTTGATAACCTTGTGGAGCAGATTTCTGGTGCATCCGATCCTTTGGAAACGTGGCACGGTATTCTGGACGAACTTCAGTCCCTCGCGTGGGTGCGCGTCGAGGATGAGGCGACTACCCAGTTACCGCCCGCGCCGCGGCTCGACAACGCCGGTTTCACAGCGAAGGAGAAGCTGGCGCTTGCACGTCAAATTCAGCCTGCGAGCTGGCTTGAACTTCTTCTGTTCGACCTTAAGGATCTCCCGGTGTTTCAGTATCAGGTTCGCGCCGACGATTTTCTGCCCTTCGAACATGCATCGCCCGGACAACAAGCGACGGCGCTTCTCTCGATCCTTCTGCTGCAGGACGGCCCACCGCTCATGATTGACCAGCCGGAAGATGATCTAAACATGAAGGTCATCAACGACATCGTGGAAACGTTATGGCAGGCGAAGACGCACCGACAGGTCATCTTTGCAAGCCATAATGCGAACCTCGTCGTCAACGGCGATGCTGAATACATCATGTGTTGCGACTACCGGACGACCGCGACGGAGTCAGGTGGGCAAATCAAGAGCACGGGTGCAATTGATGTGCCAGAGATCAACAGAGAGATCGCCGACGTCATGGAAGGCGGCGTGGAAGCGTTCAAGCTGCGGTATCAGAAATACGGACTTGTCGCGGTAGGGCTATCGGCAGCCTCATCATGAGAGTTCACGCGGGTTCAGAGATCTGCACGGGCCGAGCACCCGATAATCTCATAATGACTCACGACAGGTGAGCACATAATGTCGGCGACCTGTCACCGCCAACTTTTTAGCAGCGACGAACGTGCCGCCGTCCCTCTGTGCTGATGATCGGCCGCCATCTCGTGATCGTCCTACTCGTATGAAGTCGAAATCATGATTGATGTCATTCAGCGTATCTGCGTCGCCTGGGAAGGCACGGCTGCGAGCCTACGCAGCCGCAAGCGACTCAGATCCGCTCATATCCGCAAAACAAAAGCTTCGCTCTTGACATTGTGACCTTCGCCGATCGTCTTCGCGTAAATAGACACCTGCCGCCGATAACGCTCCAATCCGCTTGCAAGTTCCTGGTCCGTCTTGAAATCGACAACGATCCAACGGTCACGCTCGCGGAATACCAAATCAGCGATACCTTCAATTAGCGTGCCGTCTTCCATGCGCAACGTCAGCGGTAATTCACGGTAGCAATCACCCTTCTCTGCGGCAGCGCGAGCGCGTTGTATGAGCGGATGTTGGAGGGCACTGGTGACAGCGACGATTGCCGACTTTACTTCGTCTTCCTTCGCGCCAACTATCCGGCCCTGCAGCTCAGCCGTTGCAGATATTTCTGCTTCTCCTCCGTCAAGTGGCACTGAGGCCAGAGTGCTATGCACGAGTGTGCCGAACCGGGCGCCGTACGGCCTCGCCTCTTTCGCGATTTCGATAATCTCGACATCAGCGGCGAATGGCTCGCCCCGAGTTGGGGATGGAAAAACTGAATCAAATCTCGTGTTGCTGTTCACGCCCACATGCGCCTTCATCTCAAGATATCATTTTACTCTGGTGCACCTCTGGATATCCTTCGCTGCTCGCGGTCCTTCGTCGCGCAGGGCGGGAGGATGAACTCGTCGCGCACCCCGCGTGTTCCGCATGGAGTGAGAGATGACGCAAGGCGTGGACATAATCACATCATGTGCTTTGTGGGCGCATCGATCTGCTCGGAATTGTCGGCGAGATTTGCGCACCCAGTTCAAGGGCGCAGTGCTTTCCGCAGTCGCTTTAGGGCTCGATCGAACCGACCTTCGGCGGCATGCGCAGAGACGCCGTAAAGGTTCCCGATCTCTTGCCAAGAAAACCCTTCCGTCCTGCGATAAAACATATCTCTTGCCATGTTATTGCATCTTGTCAGCAGTTCATCAACGAGCAGCTTCAATTCCATTTCATGAGAAGGATCTGATCCCGAAGATTGTTGAATTTCGTTGATGAAAGACTCCAACAGCGGCAATTCTTTCCGTTTCACCCGATCAACACGTCTGATGAAGGCTCGAAAAAGATAAGCTTGCAGGTTCCGAACGGCGGGATTGCCATTCCGCGATTGCACAATGATGGCCCGGGAAACGGTCGCTGCCGCTTCTTCAAGTAGCGAGGCTGCAACTGCGGAGTCACCTAGCTGTCGCTCGGCAAAGCGCAGAGCTCTCGCGCCGATCTCGTGAGCAGCCTCCAAAACCTCAGGAGAAATCGTTCGTCCATGTCGATCAACTGGACTGATCCGGACCGTGTCGCGTGAATGGGTTCCCGCCATTGTCGAGACTCGTCGAGCGTTATCAGTTATTTCAGCTGCTTCCGGGAGAGTCGCTTGGCGAAAGCTTGTAACCGCAAGCAACTCTGAATTCCCGCAGCAGTCGTGAGCATTATGCGCAGGTCAAGCAAACGTTGCTGGGTTTCGGTTTTAGCTGGTCGGAATTGCTGACAGAGCGGATGGCCACGAGGTCAGTTGCTAAGGTGGGACTCGTACTTCAGCGCATCCTCGGAAACCGCAAGAATGCATGCGTGGCCTTCAAATTGAATGCGGTCTGCCGAGTAAATCGTAAGCATCAGTTCTCCAGACTTTGCCCGCAGTCGCGTGATGACATTGCGGATTGGTCCTCCGGATTTGAGATAGGCGATCACCAGCGATCTCTCATAATCGTCCTCCCAAATCCCAAGTTCATGCACTGTGCGGCCGATAAGCTCGTCCTGCCGATATCCGTAGCGAAGCTCAAAGGCAGTATTCACTTCGAGAAAACGTCCTTCGTCAACTGTCGTAATCGATAGTGGGATAGGATTGGATCGAAATACTTTCTGAAATTTATCTTCGGAAAGCCTGCGATCACCCTCTGCATGCCGAAGTGCATTTTGTGCCGCTCGGAGATCTAGGACCCGTCTCTCCAGCTCCGATCCGAAGAGTTGTGCCTGCTCAAAAAGGCGGGCACTCTGAACTGCCGCCGCCGCAGAGGCTGCCAATGACTTGGTTAGTCGAAGATGTTCACGCGTGAAAACGTTTGGCTTGGCATGATCGATGGCAAGAATCCCTATGGATTCTTCGGCAGCAACCAGCGGAACGCAAAGCCAGGAACGTATGTCAATGCGCCCCTCCAGAGGTCGCCAATCCTTTTCCTGTCTCGCGTCCGGCAACAGTATGCTGTTCCGGTTCGAAAGCACGCGCTGCAAAAGCGGAAAGTTTGTGGCGTCGAAGGTTTCGGGATAGCCTGAAGCCAGCTTCGGTAACTCCTCAAGCAGTCTTTCTCGCGCGACGAACAGGTGTGATTTGTTTTCGACCAAAAGCACGCGTGCGCACTCGCAAGGAACAAGTCCAGCCAGAGATTGAAGCAGCGTGTCGAGAACACTGTCCATTCTGAGATCTTGGGTCAGCGCGAGCGCTGCCTTGCGCAAAGCATCGGACTCCGCACAGGCGGATTGCGCTAGCGCAAAATTTGCCGCGACCTGGTTCTCTGCTTGGAGGATTTCCTTGCTTGTGATATGGAGAGCGTTAGCCAGTTGTCTGTGCTGTTGGTGTAGTTGGAGCAAGAACATTGCATGCAGGAACACGACGATACCTAGCGCGACCATCAATGCGACTAATATCAATGAAGAGATTTCCGGCTTTTGAGCTCTGATTAACAGGACCGCCGGGAGAAACACAATTGAAACCGTCAACAACATGAGTACTGCGCTCCGCCGCTTGAGTTGAATCCGCGCCTTGGAAAACAGTGTCATTTATCTATAACGCCAGCCCCCAGCCGCAATGGGACAGGGACGTATATACTAGAACCCCACATAAATCTTGAAGAAATCATCGCAGAATTCACGGCAGAACGCGACCGGCTCAACCAGGCTATCGAGGTCCTGCGGGGAACCGGTCCCTTCTACTGGAACCAGAAGCGTGAGTAGCGACAAAACCCCGACGCAGAGGCCGACATATGAGTGCCGCGGCGCGCCGTCGAATCTCTGACGCACAGAAGAATAAGGTGGGCAAGACAACAGAAGAGGGCTGCGCAAATCTGCTCACGTATTTGGCCTCAGATGCTCGATTATCGAGCGTCCGTGAACACGATCAGTCCTCGTGTGATACCAGCAATAGTCGATAATATTTCCGCAGTAGCTTCACATCGTCAGTCTCTATCATTTGCCGGATTTTCGCGCGGAGCACCGCCACGCTGTCGTCGAGGCCTTCAAAGAAGAAGAGATCATTCATTGACATTTTTAGCGCGTGAGCAATGGCGATAAGCACGTCAATTGGAGGGCTAATCCGGCCGGTTTCGACGCGGGTGATGTAATTCGCCTCTTTGCCAATTTTTTCTTCCAGCTGAGTTTGACTGAGCCCACTTGCTTCGCGAAGACTCTTAAGGCGCTCCCGAAACAGCTTGTCTTCATCAAACCCCATCCATCTGACCTTAGCGGCAACAGGCGTGGCACTGAACGACGTATGCGGTATATTTATGTTGATATTTAATACGTAAAGAGTATTATTGCGCTTTGACAGCTTTGCCGACGCTTGTCATCCCGGATATCGGGGAGACTTTTCCATGAGGCGTACAAGTTCCGAGGGCCGAACTCTCAGGTTCTGCGCAAAGCGGACGATCATTCGAATGGTGGGGCTCTGAATGCCGCGCTCTACGGCGCTAATGTACGTTCGGTCAATGCCACTCTGGCTAAATAAGTCCATTTGCGACATTCCTCGGCTCTTCCTCACCTGTCGCACCGCATCGCCAAACGCTCTCTCCGGACCGGATCGAGGCTGAACTTGTCTGCGCCGCTTGGCCATCTCGGAATCATTGTTCGATTGTTGACGGTCATAATCCAACGGATCATAACCAACATTTCTTTAAACTCATTCTGGGAGGCAGCATGAGTTCCTCGGCTGCTTCTCGTTATTTTCCGGAGCTATTGGGAAAGGAGAGGCGGGCACGCTCGGTCGAAATCGAAACTCAAGATGCTCCGGCAAGCCAAGCAGGGGCACTCGCTCACGGCAGGCTGCTGGAGTCAGCCGTAAGACGCAATGATGGCGTTGAGGAAATCGATTTATCTCCCACCGCGGTATTCGATGAAGTCCTCCTGACGCGTATCTGCGCTGGCGAGAAGGACGCTCTCGCGTCTCTGTTTAGGCGGTACGCCAGGTTGGTGCGTGCGGTCGCCTACCAAATCATCAGAGACGAGTTCGAAGCCGACGACCTTGTCCAGGATCTATTCCTGTTCATACATCGCAAAGCCAACATCTTCGACAGCTCGAAAAGTTCTGCCCGGTCTTGGATCGTGCAGATGACGTACCACCGCGCCGTTGATCGTCGTCGCTATCTCAATTCGCGCCACTTTTATACAAACGTAGATCTCGACGATGCTCTACGTGATGCAGGCGATACATTGTTAAAATCTTCGCCGCCAGATAACTCGATAAAGGACATGCTTGGCATAGGAGGCTTGCAGAAAGTTTTCGAAGCGCTCTCGGAAAACCAGCGGCAAACGCTGCAACTCCACTTCTTCGAGGGCTACACGCTGGACGAGATCGCTGCCAAGCTGCAACAGACGCGGGGTAACATCAAGAACCATTACTTTCGCGGCCTGGACAAGTTGCGAAAACAGATTTTTGCCTGCAATTCGCGGGGACATTGAGCAGTATGATGGAACGCTGCAATCTGAGGAGATGGGGCTTTGTCGCAAACCGAACCCCATGACGAGTTCCTGGAACTTTGCGCCGCTTCTACCTCCGGGCGATTGACCGAAGACGAGCAACGGAGGCTGGAGCAGCATCTGGCTGTGTGCCCAATCTGCCGCGAAGCCTTGCGGCAGTACCAGGCGGTGGTTGCTTATGCAATTCCTGAACTTGCCGCAGGCCATGCAGCGAACGATAAAGACCGGAATTCTTCTTGGTCGTTAGAACAGGCAGAGGCGTCTCTGTTTGAACGAATATCGCAAGAACAAGAACGGCAACAGCGCGCCAAAACGAGATCCGACAATCACAAATATCAAGTTCTTCCCGTCGCCATTGATGCCACCTGGCGGAACGTATGGACGCTGTGTGTGGCGGCCATTCTGCTCTTCGTTGCGCTCGGCTTTTCTGCCTATTATGTGGGACTTCACCGCAGCGCAAAAATCACGGAGCGTGATGTTCCCGCTCCGGCAAGTCCCAGCAAAATTCCCTTAGAAGAGAAGCTCAGTGACGCAGCTCACGACAGGGAAGTTGCGCAAGTCGCGATCCGACAACGAGACAAGTTGATCGCCGATCTTCGGCGACAATTGGAGCGCCAATCCGCGGACGTAGAGCAGATGAAAGCAGCCCAGGCCGAACTAGAGACCGCGCTTCGCAATGGGCAGTCTGTGAAGCAGAGCCTAAGCCAGCAGAAGACCGAACTTGAAATGAGGCTGGCATCAACGGAGGCAAACGCACAGACACTCCAACAAAAATTGGATTCTCTTGCACAGCAATCCCTTCGCGATGCGGGTCGCGCGGCTGCGCTGGAAGCGCGCGTTCACGAGCTTACCAATTCACTTCATGAGCGCGATGCCGCAGTGGATCAGAGCCAGGAACTACTCGCTCACGATCGCGATATTCGGGAGTTGATGGGCGCCCGGGACCTCTACATTGCAGAGGTTTACGATGTGGCCCGCACTGGGGCGACTCAAAAACCCTATGGCCGAGTCTTCTACACCAAGGGCAAATCACTGATCTTTTATGCTTACGATTTGGATCAGCAAGCCTCAGCAAAGAGTGTGAGTACATTTCAGGTCTGGGGCCGGCGCGGTCCCGATCGGGAACAGGCATTGCCTTTGGGAATTTTCTACGAAGATAACGCGGCAAAGAAACGTTGGGTCTTAAAACTTGATGATCCGAAACGCCTCGCGCAAATCGATGCTGTCTTTGTCACCATCGAGCCGAACGGCGGAAGCCGCAAACCCAGCGGCGCTCCTCTCTTATTTGCCTACCTGCATGTCGATCCCAATCATCCCTAGCTCGTCGACTCAGCTGTCCTTAAATCCGACCACTTTGCAAATTGAGTGATGCCATTTCGGAATCTCTTCCGTATACCGGATAGGATTTGCTAATCCGCCGGTTGAGAGGAGAATCGACGTGCGGACGTCTCGAATCATCTTCGCTTTTCTAGCAAGTGCTGTTTTCTTCGCTGCCAGCCTATTTGCTCAGTCAGCAAATGGCACCATCAACGGTCTCATTTTGGACCCATCTGGCCGAGTGATAACAGGTGCCGATGTCTTGGTGATTAACGATGCGACGGGTGTGAAGTATTCCACCAAAACCAACAGGGAAGGGATATACGTTCTACCGAATTTATCGCCCGGCCCGTATCGGATTCAGGTTTCAAAGGTTGGCTTCAAGACTCTCATCAAACCCGATATCGTGCTCAATGTCCAGGATGCCCTGTCAATCAACTTTACGTTGCCCATTGGGGCGGTTTCGGATTCCGTAACCGTTGAGGGAGGCGCCCCACTCGTCAATACAGAATCTGCGGCAGTAAGCACTGTGATCGATCGAACATTTGTGGCGAATCTCCCATTAAACGGCAGAAGTTTCAATACTCTGCTGCAGCTAACCCCCGGAGTAGTCATTGCCCCAGTCCCGAATTCCCAATCTCCTGGACAATTCAGCATCGCAGGCCAGCGGACGGATGCCAACTCCTTCAGCGTAGATGGAGTGTCTGCCAACTTTGGGGTGTCTGGCTCATTTTTTGCGGGGCAGTCTGGCACGGGTGCAGCGCAGGCCTTCAGCGCTGTGGGAGGAACGAGCAGCTTGGTTTCCGTAGATGACCTGCAGGAATTTCGCATAGAGACCTCTTCCTTTGCGCCGGAATTCGGGAGAGCGCCCGGCGGACAAGTGCTTCTGACAACGCGCTCGGGGACCAACGATTTTCACGGAGGCATATTTGACTATTTCCGCAACGATGTAATGGACGCAAATGATTGGTTCGCAAATCGGGCCGGGGAAGCTCGCGCTGCCGAGCGTCATAATGACTTTGGCGGTTTCCTCGGCGGCCCCTTGCGCAGAGACCGGACTTTCTTGTTTTTCTCCTACGAGGGAGCACGACTCCGGCTGCCGCAAACGCAAATTATCCAGGTTCCCTCGGCGGGGGTACGAACTGCACCTGGTACGCCACCAGCAGTTGTGCCATTCTTGAACGCTTATCCGCTACCCAATGGTCCGATTTCCCCGGACGGGTTCACCGCTCAATTCACCGGCACTTTCTCGAATAGCGCGACGCTAAACGCCACCAGCCTTCGCATTGATCACACCTTGAGCAATCGGTTTTCCATCTTTGGCCGGTACAACTATGCACCCTCCGAAACCAGTTTGAGATCAGCGAACTTGGCAGAGTTAGACACCAGCAACGTCAATACGCAGACACTTACCATTGGCGCGAATATGGCTTTTGGAAATGATATGTTTAATGCCTTTCGCGGAAACTATTCCCGCCAACAATCAGATCTGCTTTTCGCTCTCAATGCCTTCGGAGGATCTTCCCCAATTGATCCTGGCTTGTTGCTTGGCCCGCTCCCGGCGAGAGACAATTCAACGCTTTTCGGAACCTTTGACACTGCGACGTTCTCAACTGGGCCAAATGCAAGAAATTTAACCCAGCAGATGAACTTGGTCGATGACTTCGAATTCACTTACAAAACGCATCATCTGAAGGTCGGAACGGATTATCGCGCGATTTTTCTCGATACCAACCCACGGCAGCACCTTGTCGAACTCCTCTCTCCCACAGTTCAAGATTTCGTGACGAGTGGGCAAGGATTGCTGACATCGACGACCTCGGCGCCCTCGCAGCTACTTGCGCAGTCGTATTCCCTCTATGGACAGGACACGTGGAAAGCGGGCTCGAGACTTACGCTTACCTATGGTATCCGTTGGGAGATTGATCCCGCGCCTTCCGCGCGTGGCTCGACAAAATTAGCTTCATGGAGAAACGTGGACAGCCCTGCCGATCTGACACTCGCCCCAGCGGGGACTTCGGTCTGGGCCACTAGTTACGGAAACGTTGCTCCGCGCTTTGGCCTGGCTTACGCTCTGACCCAAAAAGGCGATTTGGTTGTTCGCGGTGGCGTCGGGCTTTTCTACGATATCGGCGTTGGCTCCTCTGCCAATCTTGCCAGTGACTTTCCAAACTTCGCCACCGGCCCGCTGGCTCCGGTGTCACTTCCGATCACCGATCCGACCCCGTTTCTAGCGGTGCTAAGCGAGCAACCTCCATTCCCATTCTTTGTCGAAGGGTTTGATCCAAATCTCAATCAGCCGAGGTCCTTACAATGGAACCTGAGCCTGGAAAAATCCTTCGGCACCAATCAGGCCCTCTCGTTGACCTATCTTGGTCAAGACGGGACCCAACTCCTCCGTCAGTCAGACCTGTTTGTGCCCAATCCCAATTTCACCGGGACTTTTGCCCTAACCGGCAATGATGCTCATTCAAATTACAACGCGCTGCAGATCCAATACCGGCGACGACTGACTTCAGGTGTGCAGGCGCTTCTGAACTACAGCTGGTCGCACTCACTCGACAATGCCTCGAACGACGTTGTTGCCGGTCTGTCAAATACGATCATTTCGGCGCAGAATGACTACGCGTCCTCCGATTTCGATGCTCGACATAGCTTTTCTGGGGCTGTCACATACGATATTCCGGCAGTCTCCAAGTCGGGCCTACTCTCTAAGTTGACTGACCATTGGTCGACCGATGTGGTGGTCGTCGCGAGAAGCGGATTTCCGTTCAATGCTAGAATTGCCGCGCCTTCTGAGACCCTCGGAATCTCCTTTACCCGTCCAGATCTGGTTGCAGGACAACCCGTCTGGATCTCCAACCCTCTCGCTCCCGGAGGCAAGGCTCTTAATCCCAACGCTTTTGCCGTTCCCGCAACGGTGATGCAAGGAACGGAGCCGCGGAATGATATTGGCGGTTTCGGTTTGGTGCAAACAGATTTCTCGGTGGCCCGCAGATTCCCGATATGGGAGCAAGTCAGCCTGCAATTCCGAGCCGACGCCTTCAATGTCTTCAATCACCCAAACTTTTCCAAGCCAAGCGCGCTGATTGGTTTCAGCCCATCTAACCTGAGCTCTACAGCGATGTTGAACCAAGGCCTGGGAGGTCTCAATCCCCTCTTCCAAGAGGGCGGCCCTCGTTCTTTGCAGCTGTCCTTAAAGCTGACCTTTTAAGCCATTCTGGCCACTTTCAGGGTTTCAGGAAACGATATGCAGATTGTGTGTTCACTTGCGCGAAACAGGCAAAGGACCACATTGATGGTTCCAGGCTTGCTTTGGCTGATTTTGGTTGGCCTCACATCTCCTTGCTACGCCGGTGTGAAAAAACACGAGCCCGGCTTCGATCCTGCTCCAGTCGAGATCCCCACTGTTCAGCAGAAGGGCCTTCGACCGATTACCAGCGCGGATCTCCTTACATTGCGGGACATCAATGGCGTCGGAATTTCGCCCAACGGTGAATATGTAGCAGTGGTGATCGGACAGGCGGTATACGAGCAGAACAGCTATCGGACAGGGCTTCTGGTTGTCCCATCAAGCGCCAGCGGTAAGGTAGCAAATTTAGGGAGCGCCGGGCTCCCGCTGTGGGATGTGATCAATCAGTGGGTACCAGAGTCCCCTCAGTGGTCGCCTGACAGCCGCCACCTGACTTGCAGAGCCCGGATGAACCCCGGCGAGACCATCCAGGTATGGGAGTGGAAACGCGATGGAGGTCCTCCCATAGCGTTGACGCATGTTCCCGGCGATGTCATGAAATATGAATGGTTGAAGGACGGCTCGGGATTGTTGTTGACAGTTCGCAGGCCGACAGACGAAGCAGTGATTAAAGACCTCTCCGAGCGCGGCATTCACTATGACGGAAGCTTCCCGATCTGGGAGCGCCAGAGCCTTGTTGACGCTGTGCTTCAGTGGAAGCCACCCGATGATGAAGTGTGGCTGCACAGGTTTGCTACCGGCGATGACGCGAAAGCCACTGAAGCGCAAATCAAGGCATTCGGCGGCTGGCAGAGCGATCTGAAAGACAAGGTGATGAGCCGGCCTGAGGGTTATGACGAAACCCACCACATTCTTGACGCCAAGATTTCTCCCGATGGATCAAAAGTTGTTTATCGATTCATAGTAGATGACCCGGCTCAATCGAGTCAGCTAGCGTATGTGCTCTACGTCAAGCCGGTGCGCGGAGGCACCCCGGTCCGGCTTACCTCATTCACCAGCTTTGTATTCGATTATTGGTGGGCCCAGGACGGAACTCAGATTTACTATTCCGAATCGCGAGGAGATGGGCGCGGCCCGCAACTGATGAGTGTTCCAGCCGGCGGTGGTTCTTCTGTGCAGGTCCTTTCCCATGCCGGCTATTCCGATCAGTTTTCGCCCGACCGCAGTGGTCGCCTGGTTGCTTTCACAGAACAGAATGGAGTGACGCCTCCTGAGCTTGCAATTGCTGATTTGAGTTCGAACACGGTCCGTATCATTCTGAATCCAAATCCCGAGTTCAAGAACATTCGCCTTTCATCGGTGACGCGCAGGGAAGGGAAGAATTGCTTCGGGGACCATTGGTTCGGCCATCTCGTTCTTCCATTGGATTACGAAAAGGGCAATCGCTATCCGCTGATCGTGACCACCTACCGGAGTGGCGATTATTTCCTGCGCGGCGCCTCAGGAGATGAAAGCCCGATTCAGGTCTATGCCGCCAATGGTTTTGCGGTGCTGAGCCTCGACGCTGGCCGGATTCCCAATGCGCGTAATTTTCAGGATTTCCTAATGATGTGGAAATCGCCGGTTGCGAGCGCCAAGGCCGCGATTCAACAATTGGTGAGCGAAGGTGTTGCGGACCCGAAACGGGTAGGGATTACCGGCTATAGCTTCGGATCGACGATTGTGGGATATGCTCTCAGCCATACAGATCTCTTTCAGGCGGCGGTCGGAGCTGGATCTTACGATCCAGTCTTCTACTATCTCACCGACAATAACTTCCGGGAAGAATTCCGTAAATGGGAGTTAGGAGGATGGCCGGAAGGAGACTCTAGAAAGCGTTGGCAGGACATCGCTTTGACACTGCGAGCGAATTACGTCCATGCGCCGATTCTGAATAATTCGGGGGCATTTGAGGGTCTAGGAGATCTTCCGTTGTTTGTTGCTCTCAGGGAATTCAAGCGGCCCTGCGACATGTTTATTTATCCAAACGAGTTGCACCACAAGAATCAGCCAAAGCACCGTTACGAGATTTATCAGAGGAATCTGGACTGGTTTCGCTTCTGGCTCGAGAACGAAGAGGATCAAGATCCGGCGAAGCGCAATCAATATAGCGAATGGCGCTTTCTCCGCCAGGAGCAGGTGATAGTAGACAGCGAACACCGCTGAGCCCTCGTAACTGATCCCCATGTTTAGAAACAGAACCGAGCCCGCATTCTGTCATGTGATTGGCCGAACCGGCTCTGCTCTCATCGTCAATCGGTCAAAAGAGATAGTGGAAGAACAATCTCCGGGCAGGACGCCGTGGGGATGTCCTGCCCGGTTCAGAGTTATTCGTCTGACTCATAGGTTGCAGCAGTCACGAAATGGACCTGACCTAGCGAATCAATTGGTCCGCCAGTCTTGTTCATGACCGATTGAATCGTATCGATAGCTGACTCGACACGAGTAATTTCGGGCTTTTCGTATTTCATTATGTTCACCTCCTTTCCGATTGAGTCTCTACTGGTT
>Ga0134125_10006008_pt1 | contig 13768 bp, 14 predicted proteins | sample KB31751_FD_96464 | JGI IMG/M metagenome (GOLD analysis project Ga0134125, IMG submission 96464) | Terrestrial soil microbial communities with excess Nitrogen fertilizer from Kellogg Biological Station, Michigan, USA - KB3-175-1 | ecosystem: Environmental > Terrestrial > Soil > Unclassified ... | reverse complement strand
TGCGCCGCCAGCATCAGTCGAAAATAAGTAGTAGGTACTGCCCTGGCGCATGATGCTTGGGTCCCGCACTGGAGAGGTGTCGCCTACAAGATGGTAGTTAGGCAACGAGGTATCGCCGGGCGCTGGCGATGATTGCGGCGAGCTGCCGCATGAGGTGTACGCGAAGCAGAATGCAAGCAACACCGCGACTACGATTGACCGATTCATTCCAAATTCATTACGCGTGGGTGATGCGCAAACCAGAATTTTTCCTGGCAGCGATGTTATCAAGTTGTTTGGCCGCTCGTATCAAATGAAAGGTCAATCGGGAGAAAAATCAGCCTCAACCATCGTTAATTCTTGAGTAACCCAGCAGCAAGGATTATCATTTCGCACAATGGAAATTTCGGTCCCTGAAGTTATTCTGCCCGAGGAAAAACGTCAGCCCCAACTTCCTCTGATCAATCGTCGCGACCTGATACGGGCGACATTATTTGCCAGCGCGGCTTCGGCGTTGGGACCACAGTTCTCTTTTGCGCAGGCAATTTCGTCCGGGCTTACTCCGGCGGCGCGGGGTGAAGATGGCTCCAAAGTTCTCACTGATCCGAACTGGAAAGCTGTTTTTCTCAATGACCATCAAAATGAAACCTTAATCGTTTTGAGCGATGTGATCATTCCACCCACGGACACTCCTGGGGCAAAAGCTGCGTTGGTGAACCGCTATTTGGATCTGTTGCTTTCGGTCCAGCCAACTGAGTTTCAGACGCAATTCGTCAACGCGCTGGCCTTTATTGATACTGAAAGCCAAAAGCAATTTGCGAAAGACTTTCGTGACCTCGCCAGCGGAGACCAAGTCTGGCTTTTGACGGCATGGGCATACCCGTCAGATAGCGATCGCTGGATCGACGAGGAAGGTAAAGCAGATCCCGGGCAACAGCATTTTGAACGGCTCAAAGCGCTGGTGGCGTCAGCATTTTACGGATCAGAAATTGGCCTGAAAGAACTTGGCTGGGATGGCGAGTTTACCCATGGGCCTTACGAGGGCTGCGAGCACCAACCCGGTACCCACACATAAATTCATGGCAAACGATCCCCTGCAACAAACATATGACGCGATTGTGGTCGGCTCAGGCGCGACCGGCGGCTGGGCCGCGAAACGGCTTTCCGAAGCAGGATTGAAAGTTGCACTGCTGGAAGCTGGTCGGTCGGTGAGCGCGAGAGAGTTCACCGAGCACATGCCCGCTTTCAAGTTGAAGTACCGGAACCACTCGCCCGAAGTGCTGCGAACGCGTCCCATTCAGCGGCAGTGCTACGCGTGCATGGAATACAACTACGAATGGTTCGTAAATGATTTGGAGAATCCCTACAGCACTCCCGCCGACAAGCCATTCACCTGGCAGCGGCTCCGGATCCTGGGCGGCCGGTCGTTAGTTTGGGGACGCCAGAGTTATCGTTTGAGCGATGTCGATTTCAAAGCCGCCAGTCGAGACGGATACGATGTCGATTGGCCATTCTCCTATGCTGATATAGCGCCTTATTACGATATCGTCGAGCGCTACGTCGGGATCACCGGCGCTGCAGAAGGCAATGAGATGTTGCCGGATGGACAGTTTCTTCCGCCCATGAAAATGAGCTGTGGAGAGATTCGCCTGCGTGACAGCGTTAAGAAAAAATTTGGGCGCACCGTCACCATTGGTCGCGCCGCCATTCTGACGCAACCTCACAATGGACGCGCCCCTTGTCATTATTGTGGCCCTTGCGAGCGCGGCTGCATGACTTACTCGTACTTCAGCAGTCCTTTCACCACGGTGAAGGATGCGCTGAAGACTGGGAATTGCACGCTCATTACCGACGCGATCGTCAGCCACGTTGACATGAATCCAGGCGCGAACAAAGCGCGCGGAGTTACGTTTATTGATCGCACCAGCAAGCAAACCAAAGAAGTTCGCGGAAAGACTGTCATCCTGTGCGCGCAGGCGATGGAATCGACACGCATTCTGCTGAACTCGTCCACACGCGAGTATCCCAAGGGCTTGGCTAATTCCAGCGGATTCCTCGGTCACAATTTGATGGACCATGTTGTCGGAGGTGGCGCCAGCGGAACCTTTGAAGATTTGAATATTTTGCCGAGTGCGAATCCTCCGCACCGGCCTAACGGGATTTACGTCGTACGCTTCCGCAATACACCGGCGACCGGTAAGCACCCGCATTTTCTGCGGGGGTATGGCTTTCAGGGTGGCGCAGAACCCGAATTCGATATGAATGCTCAAGGGATCGGCGCTGATTACAAAAAGGCAGTGAAACTGGGAACCTACAATGTTTCACTCGGCGCGTTTGGCGAATCGCTCGCAAACTTCGATAATTTTTGCGAGATCGATCCTAATCTCAAGGATGCATGGGGAATTCCTGCTCTGCGCATAAGCATGGCGCACGGCAAGAATGAGGCCGCTCTGATGCGCGACTCTGCCATCACCGGTGCGGAAATGCTCGAGTCGGCGGGCGCAAAGAATATCCGGATCACTAACCACACCGAAATGCCAGGCATGGCGATCCACGAGGTCGGGACCGCCAGAATGGGAGACGATCCTAAGAAGTCGGTCCTGAACGCATTCTGCCAGTCACACGATGTCAGTAATCTGCTGGTGACAGATGGTTCAGGTTTCATTTCGTCTGGATGTCAGAATCCAACGCTCACGATGATGGCCATCACCGTACGCGCATGCGATCATCTGGTTGAACGATTCAAACGGCATGAGGTTTAGCTATGGAAAAACGTCTGGACCGTCGTCAATTCGTCAAAAGCGGGGCCGTAGTTGCCGCGAGCGCTGCCCTGCCATCGCACATCTTTGCCGGAACGAAAAAATCTGTTCTTGTCTTTACCAAATCATCAGGATGGGAACATGACGTGGTGAAACGAGTCGGTGGCAAACTGAGCATTGTGGAGCAGGCGATCACGTCGCTCGGCAACAAGCAGGGCTTTAACGTTACCTGCACCAAAGATGGTCGGGTTTTTGACTCCAAAGACTTCCACAAATATGCCGCAGTGGCGTTCTTCACTACCGGAGATCTGACCACGGTCGGCACCGACAAGAATCCGCCAATGTCAGCGCAAGGCAAGCAGTCTTTTCTCAACGCCATTCATAACGGGATTGGCTTCGTCGGGATTCATGCCGCAAGCGACACATTCCATACTCAACCAGATCCTCAAGATAATTCGAACCGCTACATTGCCCATGGAGATAAGTCTGATCCCTATCTGCGGATGCTTGGTGGCGAATTCATCACCCATGGCAGCAATCCGCGGCTGCAGGACGCAAAAATCACTGTCAATGATCCCAAATTTCCTGGACTTGAAGGAGTCACTTCTCCTTTTACCTTTAACGACGAGTGGTATTCGCTCAAAGATTTCAGGACCGACTTGCACGTGATCTTGACCATAGACACAAAAGGCATGATCGGCAAGCCATACGAGCGGCCGCCTTATCCAATGACTTGGGCCCGTATGGAAGGCAAAGGCCGCGTGTTCTACACCGCGATCGGCGACCGCCCGGAGAACTGGTCGAATGAACTTTTCCTGAATCTTCTCGGCGGAGGAATTCGCTGGGCAATCCGCGACGTTAACGCTTCACTCGACCACAATTTGACGCAAGCCGCGCCCGGTTACAACGTGATCCCGCCAAAGTCTTAGCGAGTACGCGAATGAAAATTCTTCTGCTGGGAGCGGGCAAAACCGGATCACTGGTTGCGGAAGTTGCTCGCGAGCGCGGTCATGTCGTCACAATCCTGCAATCGGCGGACAATGCCCACGGTTCCGGTCTGAGGCGGGAACTGCTCACCCTAATTGATGTGGTGGTTGATTTCACCACGCCCGATTGCGTGCTGGAGAACATTCACGCCTGCCTAGCCGCTAGCAAGAATATGGTCGTGGGCACGACCGGGTGGTACGCGGAAATTCCCAAGCTTCGTGCCGAAACGCAAAAGCAGGATTGCGGCTTCCTGTACGGCTCGAATTTTTCTGTTGGCGTAAATCTGTTTTTCGATCTGGTCCAAACTTCCGTTCCGGCGCTGCAGCACAAGTATTTGCCGCACATCTACGAACGGCATCACGCGAACAAAAAGGATGCTCCCTCAGGTACAGCGGTAACTATTCAAAATTTGTTGCAGAAGAGCTCCGATCTGGAGATCGAGGTCACATCCTTCCGCGAAGGCGAAGTGGTCGGGATGCATGAAGTGGTGCTTGATTCCGCCCACGATACGATCTACCTGTGCCATGACGCCAAATCGCGGCGCGGGTTCGCTGAGGGTGCAGTACGCGCGGCCGAGTGGATTGCAGGGAAAAAAGGCTTCTTCGATTTCAAGGATGTTTGGCGGGAAATGTAGCAGCTGAGTTTTCCATCGCTTGCCTATTCGCGTTATCTTATTCTCATGCAGCTTCGCGGATGCGGTACTGCCCTCGTAACCCCGTTCCATCAGGATGGATCGATTGACGAGCAGGCATTCAGGAACCTGGTCTCCTGGCAAATCGAGTCTGGAATCGACTTCCTTGTGCCCTGCGGGACTACCGGCGAAACACCGACGCTTACTCATGAAGAATGGCTGCGTGTCATCGATCTAAGTATTGAGGTTGCGGGTGGACGCGTGCCGATTGTGGCTGGTGCAACTTCTAATTCGACCCGCGAGGCAGTTGCCAAAGCTCAGGAACTTGCTGCACGGCCTGGAGTGGATGCGATCCTCACTGCATCGCCTTATTACAACAAACCTACGCAAGAAGGACAGTACCAGCACTTCAAAGCCATCGCCGAGGCGGCGAACAAGCCCATCATTCTTTACAACGTACCGGGGCGTACCGCGGCGAACCTGGAACCTGGCACAGTTGCACGGCTGGCTGAAATCCCGAACATTGCCGGAGTAAAAGAAGCGAGCGGCAATCTCACGCAGATTGCAGAAATTTGCGGCGCCGCGCGAGAGGGATTTTCGGTTTTGTCCGGTGACGATGCAGTGACCCTACCCGTGATTGCGCTCGGCGGTGTAGGAGTCATTTCTGTCGCCTCTAACGAAATCCCGAGTGAGATGGCTGAGATGACGCGTGCGGCGCTTGACAACGACTGGAACGGTGCGCGACAGATTCTCCGCAAGTTTTTGCCGTTAATGCAGGCCAACTTCATCGAGTCAAGCCCAATGCCAGTGAAGGCCGTTCTGGCGATGATGGGCCGAATCGAAGAAGCCTACCGGTTGCCGATGGTCCAGGTCAGGCGCGACACGCGATCCAAACTGCAAAAGATTGCGTCTGAAGTGGGGCTGATAGCCAAAGCCGAAGTCGCCGCTGCCAACTCTCATGCGTTCTTCGTTTACGAAAATTGGGCCTCAGGGCCACATAAAGCTGTTCTGCATCGTTCGACGTGCGGCCAGTGCAGCAATGGAAAAGCCCGGCCAGCGGGGCATTCGGCCAATCATGCACAGTGGCACGGACCCTACCCCTCGCTCGCGGAAGCCCGCCAGGTCACACACACGCTGCCAAATGTGTTGATTCGCAGCGAGTGCAAGTGCATTTGAAACGAATGCAGAAGTAAGAAGTCAGAATGCAGAAGTAACAATGGCTTTACTTCTGCATTCTGACTTCTTACTTCTGACTTTCTTCTCCGGAGATTCTGCATTCTGGCTTGTTACATCTGACTTCGCCTTCTTCCCTTCCTTTATACTTGTCCGTCGATGGACACTCTGCGATCCCAAATTGAACGGCTCACGTCCGCCGATCAAGTCGGTTACGACGCACGTGAAATATTTCTGAAATTTCGCGACGCTCTTACCCGCGGCGAAATTCGTGCGGCCGAGAAAACAAGCAGTGGCTGGAAGGTGAATGTCTGGGTAAAGCAAGGCATCCTGCTCGGCTTTCGACTCGGAGAGATCGCACAAATAGGAAGCGGCGAGTGTCTTTCATTCGTCGATAAGGACACCTTCCCTGCTCGCAAATTCACTGTCGCGGACAAAGTGCGAGTCGTACCCGGCGGGTCTTCTGCGCGACTTGGCGCTTACATTGCACCATCAGTCATTTGCATGCCGCCGATGTTCATCAATGTGGGCGCGTATGTTGATGAGGGCACGATGATCGATTCGCATGCGCTGGTCGGTTCCTGCGCGCAAATCGGCAAGCGCGTCCACTTGAGCGCGGCGGCGCAGATTGGCGGCGTGCTCGAGCCGGTGAATGCTGCTCCGGTGATCATTGAAGACGACGTGCTGGTGGGCGGCAATTGCGGAGTTTACGAAGGCACGCTGGTTCGTTCGCGCGCAGTGTTGGGAGCGGGAACGATTCTGACACGATCGACGCCGCTGTATGATCTGGTGCGCGGAGAAGTTTATCGTGCTTCAGACGAAAAGCCGCTGGAAATTCCGGAGAACGCCGTGGTCGTTCCCGGATCGCGAGCCGTCAATAAAGGCAAAGCCAAAGACTGGGGAATCTCGCTTTACGCGCCGGTAATCGTCAAGTACCGAGATGAGAAAACTGACCGGGGAGTGGAATTGGAAGACTGGCTGCGATAAGAGCTAAGTCAGAATGTAGAAGTCACTGTCAGAATGCAGAAGTCAGAAGTCAGAAGTCAGAAGTAAAGGATTCTTTGACTTCTTACTTCTGCATTCTGACTTCTGACTTCTGCATTCTCAGTACTTCACAATCGCCGCAAACGACTTCGCATCCAAGCTTGCGCCCCCGACAAGCGCGCCGTCAATTTCTTCTTGGGACATCAGGGCTTTTGCATTCTCCGGCTTGACCGAGCCGCCGTAAAGAATTCGCAGACCCGCAGCGAATTCATCGCCGAATGCCTTTGCCGCTTCGCCACGAATGAGCACGTGCGCGTCCGCAGCCATCTCCGGAGTCGCTGTTTTTCCCGTGCCGATGGCCCATACCGGTTCGTAGGCGACCACCAACTTGGTTGCCTTTTTTGCCGAGAGCGCATTGAAAGCCCGCATGCACTGGCGCCGCAAAACATCTTCCGTCAGACCGGCTTCTCGTTCTTCCAGAACTTCACCGACACAGACAATTGGGGTCAGCCCGTGTTCCAAAGCAGCTTTCAGCCTTAGGTTGACCGTGTCATCGGTCTCGCCGAAATATTGTCGGCGTTCCGAGTGGCCGATAATAACGTGAGTGCATCCGACCGCCACCAGCATCTGGGGGGCGATCTCACCCGTGAACGCGCCTTCGTCTTTCCAGTAAACGTTCTGCGCGCCAACTGCGATTTCTGAACCCTGTGCCGACTCGATCGCGGCATGTAGATCGACATAAGGCGGGCACACCACAATTTCATCACGATGGTGATCAAAGATTAGCGGCAGAAAGTTATTGAAAAATTCCTGGGTCTGGGCAGGATTTTTGTACATCTTCCAGTTGGCGGCGATCAGTTTCTTGCGACCCATGTTGAGTGCCTCTCGTTCAATATTTTGTGTTTCGATTAGCGGAGTTAGTTCACTGAAGGATCTCAGTCAAATTGTTCAGGGTAGAAATAACCGGTGGCCCTAGTGGCGACTCGCCTGTCCGACTCAAGTGAATGCCACGCATTCCCAACGAACGACTTGGGGCAACGTCGGCTTCCAAATCATCTCCGATGTGGACGCATTGCGCATATGCATCACCGGCGCGGCGGCAGGCTTCAAGAAAAATGCGGTGCGAAGGCTTGCCCTGCCCGACATCCTCGGAATAAACCATCACCGAGAAATATTTCAGCAGTCCGGCGCGCTGCAATTTTCCGATCTGCTGCTTGCGAGCGCCGTTTGAAATAATGCCGAGCGGTTGTCCTGCGAGGCGCTGCAGACACGGCTCGGCGTCATCAAACGGACGAGTCAATGCCTCATACTCCCGAATGAAAACCCGGTATCGCGCATCCGCTTCATCGTCGCTCATTTCGGGTGCCGCGAATACCTCTCTCATGCGCGCCCGCCGCTGCTCCCAAAGGGAAACTTCGCCGCGGCACCAACGGTTAAAGTGTTTGTTGAGGATTTACTCCCAGGCAGCGGGATACTGGTGACGAGTAAATGGAATGGCGCCCGGGAAGTGATCGAAGAACATCAAGCTCGCCTCGGCGGAGGCGGTGGCGTGGTCGATTAATGTGCCATCGATATCGAAGAAGATCATCGAGACTGCGTGCGCTTGCTGAGCTAAAGTGACACTCTAATGTTTGTCGGTAAGGGCTTTGACTCCGGGCAATTCTTTGCCTTCGAGAAATTCCAGCGACGCGCCTCCGCCGGTTGAAATGTGTGAGATCTTGTCCGCTACTCCCGCCGCTTTAACTGCGGAAACGGAGTCGCCGCCACCCACAATGGAGGTCGCCCCAGCGTTATCCGCAACTGCGCGCGCCAGTTTAAAAGTTCCTTTGGCGAACGGCGGCATCTCGAAAACACCCATTGGACCGTTCCATACGATGGTCGCCGCGCGAGAAATTTCCTCAGAAAAAAGTTCGACCGACTCGGGCCCAATATCCAGACCCATCTGATTTTCCGGAATACTCGTCGCTGTCTGCGTTTTCGCGCCGGCATCCATCTTGTCGGCAACAACATGATCGACGGGAAGCAGAAATTTTATGTTGTGCGATTTTGCGTCCTGCAGAATTTTCTTTGCTAAATCCAGCTTGTCTTCTTCAACGCGCGATTTGCCCACTCCCTGGCCCTGGGCTTTGAGAAAGGTATAAGCCATTGCCCCACCAACGATCAGCGTATCGACTTTGGTCAGCAGGTTTTCGATTACCCCAAGCTTGTCGCTGACTTTCGCGCCGCCCAGTATCGCAACGAACGGCTTCTCCGGGTGCGACATGGCGCGGCCTAGATACTCCAGTTCTTTTTCCATTAACAGCCCGGCGGCGGATTTCTGCACGAACTTCGTAATGCCGACGGTGGAAGCGTGCGCCCGGTGCGCCGTTCCGAATGCATCATTCACGTAGTAATCGGCAAGCCCGGCAAGTTGCTTAGCGAACTTTTCGTCGTTGGCTTCCTCTTCGGCGTGGAAGCGCAAATTTTCCAGCAGGAGCGTCTGTCCTTTTTCCAGCTTGCCAGCCATTTCCTCGGCTTCAATGCCGACGCAATCAGGGCAAAACCCCACATTTTCGCCGCGCCCCAATTCTTTGTCGATCAACATGCGCAAGCGCTCGGCGACAGTCTTCAGACTCATTTTCGGATTGGGCTTCCCTTTCGGCCGGCCGAGGTGTGAAGCGAGAATCAAACGAGCGCCGTGCCGCAAGGCATATTCGATGGTGGGCAAAGTTTCGCGGATGCGAGTGTCATCCATCACCCGGCCATCTTCGAGCGGAACATTGAAATCCACTCGCATGAGAATTCGGTGGTCGTTCAACGGCAAATCGCGAATGGAAAGTTTCGACATATGTACGTCACCTTGGAAGTGAGTGATTAGTGGTCAGCGGCAAGTGATCAGTAGTCGACTGACCACCAATCACCAACCACTGACAACTGACTTACAAACCTTTGCTTGCGATGAAATTAATCAGGTCTCGAACGCGCGAGGAGTATCCCCACTCGTTGTCGTACCAGGAGATCACCTTGACCAGGTTGCCGACGACCATGGTCGAGAGCGCATCGACAATAGAGGAACGCGAGTCACCGCGGAAATCAGACGAGACCAGTTCGTTCTCTTCATATCCCAGGTAGCCTTTAAGCGGCCCGCCTTCCGAGGCTTTCTTTAACGCCGCATTCACTTCTTCTTTGGTGGTTTTATTTTCGACTTGGGCGACGAGGTCGATTACCGAAACGTTAGGCGTGGGCACGCGTACCGAAAATCCGTCCAGTTTTCCGGCCATATCAGGGATGACCAGCTTCAACGCCTTTGCTGCACCGGTTGAGGTTGGAATCATTGACAGCGCAGCCGCGCGCGCCCGCCGCAAATCTTTGTGCGGGAAATCGAGAATCACCTGGTCGTTGGTATACGAGTGGATCGTGGTCATGGTCCCGCTGATGATCTTGAAAGTGTCATGAATCACTTTAACAATGGGCGCTAAGCAATTCGTGGTGCAGGAAGCATTAGAAATGATGTTGTGCTTGGCAGCGTCGTATTTGTCGTGATTGACGCCCAAAACCAACGTGACATCTTCGTTTTTCGCTGGCGCTGAGATGATGACTTTCTTCACCGGCCCGCGCATATGCTTCTTTGCGTCGTTGGCATCAGTGAACCGTCCGGTTGATTCAATAACTACCTGCGCGCCAACGGTGTCCCAGGGCAGCGCCGCCGGATCTTTCTCTTTGAAAACGCGAATCGTCTTTCCGTCCACTTGAATGGAGTCGGCGCCCGCCGTGACCTTGTTGGGCAAATTTCCTAACACCGAGTCATACTTCAGCAGGTGAGCCAGTGTTTTGGGCTCGGTTAAATCGTTGACCGCAACGAATTCCAGGTTCGGGTCCTGCAATGATGCGCGCAGAACATTTCTGCCAATTCTTCCGAAACCGTTTATGCCGACTTTTATAGCCATGTATCCTCCGGTATGAAGTTGATCTGCCCTGATGAAATTTGAGCTGTTAGGGAAACAAGAATGTTAACAGCCACACGCGAACCGCCGCAAATTGCAACCGCTCGTCACTCTAACAATTGCATCCGCGACACCCGTAGTTCAGCGCGGGCGTAGCACTTCGTAACGCGTGATGGTGTAGCCGAGAGCCGCTCCCAGGAATACGTCTGATGGAAAATGGGCACTGGTTGTCACACGAGAAAAGCTGACAGCGGTTGCGAAGCCGTACACCGCCCACGGCACCCAACGGCGATGGTGATAGCGTGTCGCGACAACCGTAGCCACCGAAAACACACCTGCGGCATGCCCTGATGGAAAGGAACTACCCTTGAATGGAGACTTACTGCCGTTAAAGAAAGTGTTGTTGAAAGAACCTCCCGGCGGAATATCACTCGGCCGCTCCCTGCGCGTAATCGCCTTGATTGCCAAATCGACAACTGCGCTGTCCGCATAGGCCTCTCCTGCCAACAACGCCGTGCCAGTCTGATACCTGTCATGCCGGGCGTAACCCGAAACCAAGAGAGAAGCTGGCAAAGCAACCACCTCGGCAGCGGTAATCGGAGAATCAAAGACATCATTAATATCGTCGAGGTTCTTTGCATGAGATTGGAAGTAGGGCATGGCATGCGAATCGGCGACGATGAGTCCTGCTGTGCCGCCTACAATGGCCACTGTAGGCAGCCAATGGCGTCCCTTTGCCAATTGAGCAGGAAAGAGCCAAATGTCTTTTTGATCGTGGAGAAAGTCCTTCGGCAGGGATCGGAGCGTCACTTCTCTCTGTGATGTTGAATCCTTCCCATCAGCTGAGTAGCGCGATACACGCGATGGGTCGTCAGGAAAATCCGTCTGTCCGCTTTGGGCATATGCCCAATTTGGTCGGCTGACAATGCTGGCGCAAACCAAAACAAGCAGCAACAGTCTCTCTCTTCGGATCATTGGGATTCTTCGATGCAGTTTTGTCTGCCTCGGAAGCTAAGTACCAAAAATTGCGGCCAGCTACTCAGAAACCGCGCACGTATTACAATAATTAGCCGATCCCCTTACTGTTGGTCGGCAACCATCCCACTGCACTCATTGGAGGAGTCATGAAGCTTACCCCCGGCAAACTTGCGGGTTTGAAACGCGTATCTGACAAACGCGGAGTAATCGCGGCCGCCGCCATGGACCAGCGCGGCTCGCTGAAGAAATCATTAGCAAAAGAAAAGGGCGGCGATGTCACTGACGCGATGATGGAAGAATTCAAGTCGCTGGTCACGGAAGTTCTGACCCCGCACGCCAGCGCGATTCTGCTCGATCCTGAGTGGGGATTGCCAGCCGCCAAGCGCCGTGCGAAAAATTCCGGCCTGCTGCTGGCCTACGAAAAAACCGGTTACGACAAAACTGGTCCAGGCCGCCTTGGGGACTTGCTCGATCACTGGTCTGCACGCCGCCTGAAAGAAGTGGGCGCGGATTGCGTGAAGATCCTGCTCTACTACACGCCTGACGATCCGAAAGATGTGAACGACAAGAAGCATGCCTGGGTCGAGCGCATTGGCGACGAGTGCCGCGCCAATGACATTCCTTATTTTCTTGAATTTGTCGGTTACGACGAAGGTACTGATGAGAAAGGTTTGGAATACGCCAAGAAAAAACCGCACATTGTCACCGAGAGCATGCGCGAGTTCACCAAAGACCGCTACGGCGTAGATGTTCTGAAAGTCGAAGTGCCGGTAAATATGAAATTTGTCGAAGGCACAAAGTCATTCGGTGGCCAGAAAGCGTACACAAAACAGGAAGCCATCGATCTATTCCACAAAGCCGCCAACGTTGCTACGAAGCCGTTCATTTATCTTTCGGCGGGCGTCAGCAACGCCGAATTCAGCGAGACCCTGGAATTGGCTGGCGAAACCAAAGTGAAATTTAATGGCGTGCTCTGCGGACGCGCCACCTGGAAAGAAGGCATTCCGGTTTATGCGAAGCAGGGCGCTGAGGCATTTCGTAAATGGCTTGAAACCGAAGGCGTGAAGAACATCGAGAACGTGAATCAGAAGTTGAAGACCGCTACCTCATGGTTTCCCATCTACAATGTGGAACCGGCGATGGCGGGAGCTTAGACAAGGCATTAACCACAACGGGCACCCTTCGGCATCGCTCAGGGCAGGCTACGGTCCACGAAGGAAATCATCCTGATGCGACTTCGTGCCTTTGTGCTTCATGGCTACTCGCGTCAGGATTTGCCGGAACAATCCGGTAAGCTTTGGCGTACCCTGATGTGTGATCTTGATGACCTTTTCTCAACGATTCTGGTAACTTCTGCAAACGCCGGGGAGAAGAATTATGCGCAGGCCGATTACGTTTATTTTGGGATTGTTGATCAGCATACTTGGTCCCACAATGAGCGCCACCGCACAGAGTGAACGCTCCAGCGAACCAATGTCCCTTGCCATCACCTTCAATGATGGCCACCACCAGAATGTTCCGCTGGATGAAGTCTCCCGAATCGAATTCAAATCCGGCCCAGTGGTAATTTTCAGGGATGGACGGCAGCAAAAAATGACAAATGTTGCCCGCATTGAGTTTTCTTCAGAGACAAAAGACTTGCCATTCGGACGGAATCGTTTCGTCGGCAAATGGGAAGTTGGCATCGGCACTTTCGGCGGCGGCCATTTCTTTATTACCCTCGAACCCAATGGTGAAGCACGGAAGACTCTCGGCTCGAGTCACGGTACATGGGCGGTGGTGAATGGCGAGGCGCGCATTAACTGGGATGACGGCTGGCATGATGCCATCGTTAAAGTGGGTTCTAAGTATGAGAAGCGTGCGTACGAGCACGGCAAAACATTTTCGGATGAGCCATCGAACGTGACTGACGCCAAAAACACCACCGCGCAACCGATCTGAGCGGAATATCTGAACGGCTATAAGAGCACCCATCCACTGAAACGGTAGGGTCCAGCGTCCTTCGTTGCTACACTCTCTGCTTGCGTAGGGGACGAACTTTTATCTCCGTCCCCGCGTATCCTTAGTTGCACACGGTTTGGGGCTGGTCTTATGCAGCTATCAGCCTTCAGCCGTCAGCCGTCAGAAACAAACATCAGGAGAACCGTAGATAAGTTTCAAAGTTGGACATGTGTAACAAGGCTTTCCTGATGGCTGATGGCTGATGGCTGATAGCTCTTTGCCCTGACCGCAACGATTTCCGGGGAGCAAGTCTTGGAAGACGCCCAAGTGGCTGCTTTGCTGGTCCGTCGCTGCATTGCCGGCGACGCGGTCGCATGGGACGAAATCGTTCAGCGGTATCATCGTCGTATCTA
>Ga0134125_10006007_pt1 | contig 13768 bp, 14 predicted proteins | sample KB31751_FD_96464 | JGI IMG/M metagenome (GOLD analysis project Ga0134125, IMG submission 96464) | Terrestrial soil microbial communities with excess Nitrogen fertilizer from Kellogg Biological Station, Michigan, USA - KB3-175-1 | ecosystem: Environmental > Terrestrial > Soil > Unclassified ... | reverse complement strand
TACCAGCGTAATGTCGGCACCGAGGTTGGTGGTTTTGCCGGTGAGACTGCCTGCGTACAGTTGCTGGCCTGTCGTCGAGTCGGTCAGGGCGAAGGTGCCGGTGAAGGACTGGCCGAGCTGGGAGGTGGTCATGGTGAACGTCAGCGGCGAGGCCTGGCTCGGCGGGAGGCTTGCCGGGATGGCGCCGGGGTGGAACGTCGCGGGGCCGGAGTAGGTGGCGTTGTAGAGGGCCTGGTCGAGGCCGGTGATGGCTTGGCCGGAGCAGGCGGCGAGGGCGAGGAGGGTGGCGAGGGTGAGGAGGGCGCGGCGGTTCATGACTGGGGCAATATAACGAAGGCGGTGTGACGGCTTGGTCGACGGCCGCGATAGCCACTAAGGTCCATCCCGATGCAGACCGTTTGCTGGTTATCGGAGTTGTCAGTACGCGGGCTGCACAGAACAGTCACGCTGACGGTTGGTCGTTTTGGCAGAGTCGCACTTGCTGTTATAGGCTGCAGAGAATTCAGTATTAAGGTGGCGGCTCATGATTCGCGGTGATGAGGCAAGTGAACTGGGCACTGCGACTTACGTCTTGCGGAGATGCGAAGCCTGGGCATCTTATGCTGCATCTTGCACCATTCGAAGCAGAGCTTTGCAGTCTGATATACGTTGGGCAGCGGGTAAATCCCTGGTAGCTAAAAAGTCGACAGTGCTAAACCGCGGGCGATGACCGAACCTGAAGACCGAGATGCATTGCCGCCAGAGCCGTCGGCCAACGTCGAGCGCGTCGGCCAGTCAAAGGAGACCGGCATTGCGACCATTCACTCCGGCGTGCCGATGGATTCGCGCATTGCGGAGCTCCCTGCAATCATCCTCGATGGCGCTCGCGAGACTGTCCATTCTGAACTAACGTGGAAACTAATTTCCAAGATTGTTAGCCAAGGCGAAGAAGAGCGTGACTCTCTGCGCGCAGAGCGCGACTCTGCCAGAATTGACGCAGAGAAATGGCGAGCACGATCAGAGGCGGTATCGCATGAATTGGTCGGTCTGCGGGCACGTTGGGAATCGATTAGCACCCTCACCAATGCACAGTCCCTTCTCTACGTCGCAGGCGGCGCCTCAGTGGGTCCTGCTCTTCAAGACATTCTTGCGGGGAAATGGGCGCCAGAGACACTCATCGTAGCGGCTCTTGGCGTCGCAGTGATTTGGGCCGGACACCGACTTGGAAAGATCGGACCGCGGAGGATTAGCTGATGTATATACTTCCTCCTGTTCATGAGCTTTCGGTGACGGGCATTTTCGATGCAGGAGTTCCGAATCGGGAACGGATCGTCCTCCGCCCAACTCAGGCTGTAAATCTTGCCGCGTTCGCCTTGTCACTTTGCGTTTCTCAGCAAGAAGGTGTCACGCCGATCCCAGATCAGTTTTTCTGGCTTGGAGAGCGTTGGGTTACGCCGCCTGCGTGGATCGTCGTGTTCACCGGCCCGGGCTCATTCCAAGTGAGTCCACATCAAACAACGAACGAACCAGTATTTGAACTTCACTGGGGTCGATCAAACACAATATTCGGCCAAACCGGACTCTCAGTTGGTTTGTTTCGGCTCGGCGGTTTGTCAAGTTACGCTACACCCTCAGCGGCTCCCGTGAACCCGAACCCTATGCTGCAAAACCCGTTCAACAAGTACTAATCTGCGTTGCTTGCGTCCCCCGCCTCAAGGAACGCTCACCACTCGGGCAGTTCACGGGTTGGGCATGCTCACATGAGCGTTTATTAACCGCCCGCAGACGAGCTAAGGCGTTCGTACGCGGACACCCATCCCAATGAATCATCGTCCTCGCACCACTCCGCCGCTGTTGTGCTTCCCCGTTGGGTACGCAACCTTCACGTTGCTCGCAACAGAGAGCGCATTCAGGGAACTAGAGGAGTATTTGCTAACAGTTGCCGAGTTCATCGAGCGTAACAAAAATGCCTTTACTGAAAGCGTTTCTACTGCCGTGCAGACTGCCGGATTAACCGGTGATGATGCTGACTGCTACTATGAGGCACACCAAAATGAATTTTGCAAATGGGACGATACGTTTCCCAATATTGTCCTATCCTCAGTCTTGATGTCCGCATGCGCACTATTCGAGGGACGCTTGACCGATGTCGTCCGCGACCTAGATGATGATGTCAATATCGTCAAGGTTATCACATGGTCCGATACGCAGGGCACTGGAATCCGACGTGTTAACAACTACTTCCGCTCGAACTTCGAGATATTGCTAAGTGACTCCTCAAAATGGACCGATTTGCTCGCCGTCTACACCATCCGTGATGTCTTTGTGCATGCCCTCGGGAGGCCGGATCTGGGAAAACCTGCCAGCCGGCCGCGCCTCGACGCGGCGGTTCGCCGCTTCGCACCTAACGTCGCCGAGGACCATGTCGGTCGCCTCAGCATTAACATCGCGTTCGTTAAGCGCGTGATTGAAGGCATGCTTGAGTGTTGGCGCGAGCTCGCCCAGGCGTCACGCGACAATGCGGTGCTCGGGCCTGCATACTGGCGCTGATTCTTTCGCGCTTGCGTGATAGCAACCGCCGCGACGGAGTTCAGATGTCTTGACTACCTCCACTCGAGCCATATGACCACCCCATTTGACAACTCAGAGCAAATCGCGCGCGTCAAGAGCGGCGCCATAAGTGAGCTTGGTCAGCACATCACCGGATTCGCGTTACAATTTGCTGAGCCCGTCATCATTGGGACCGTTCCAACGAGGGGGAAGGAAACCACGCTGAATAATGCGACGGCTACGCTCTTGCGAATTGCATCACGGGAGTTCGCGGTGACATGTGCTCATGTTCTTCAGGAATTTCGGAATAAGCGCGATGTGGATGAGAGAAAGTTCGTCTTTCAGGTCGGAATGCTCGGCGTTAACCCTGAAGACCAACTAGTCGGCTACGACGAGGTTCTCGACTTGGCCGTACTAGAGATCACTGGTCTAAGACATGCCCACGCATCGAGCCGACCGCGAAACGGCCCGTTTCAATTTCATGAGCCGCATAGGTGGCCACCGGCCATCGCAAGCGACCGGGAGGTCGTGTCAATTGCTGGCTATCCCGGTGCTTGGCGGCAGCCACTGAGCGACGACCACATTACGTTTGACACCTTTTCAATCGGAGCGCAGCCCGTGACCTCGTCGCAGAGAAACAGCCTAGCTCTTCAATTCAATCGCGAGCACTGGGTTTCTTCATTTGGAGACCGCGGAAAGGACATCAAGCTCTTGGGTGGAATGAGTGGAGGTCCGATCATGGTCATGCGTCCGCTTAATTGGGACTTGGCGGGAATAATCACGCACTTTTCTGAGGATTGGGATGTATTGTTTGGCGCACCCACCCTTCGTATCCGAGCGGACGGCACGATCGATCCGGAATGAACAGGCCCGAGCTGCGACGACGCAGCCCAATAAGCGCTGAAGCCGCAATAGCGCGTTAGCGATATAGATCATGCGAAATATCTGGCCCGACGAAACTCTGGACCCTGACGAACCACTTTGGCGCTACTTCACAGCAGGGCGCTTCCTAGAGGCCCTGCGGTCCACACAACTGTACTTCGCAGCGGCGCGACAGTTCGAGGATCCGTTCGAAGGCGCCCTAGCTGTGCAGCCGCACGACTGGCCCGTAGACCCCCGCTACGATGAACTCGAGGGGATCGAAGGCGCTTTCGAACGGCTTCGACGATTGACGAAGATCAGTTCGTGGCACCGGGCCGATTATGAAAGTGACGCCATGTGGAAGCTTTACGCAGGGCAGCGTAAAGGCGTAGCCATTCGGACCACTGTCGATTGCCTCGGCGCCGCTCTTAAGCCATTCCACCTAGCTCCGAACTACCGGGAGGAGACGCCGTTCTGGGGCAACGTTCGCTACGTGGACCTCCGTCAGGAACGGCTACGCGCGAACATGACAGCACGCTTCTTCTATAAGCACCTGGCCTTCGAATGGGAGCGAGAATTCCGAGTAGCAATTTCGCTTCGTGGTGCGGAAGAGTATGGCGTACAAGTCCCTGAAGAGGGCATCCGAGTCGACTTCGACCCTCATGCATTGATTCAGGAAATACATATTGGCCCGTCGCTCAGTCCCGAAGAACGATCCGCGGTATTGGTGCAGTGCGAACAGATTGGCGCGCCGGTAAGGCCGATCGTGTCTACTCTGCTCGGCAAACCTAGGTATGCCTGAGCCTTGGCAGCATATCGGCGTCAACTCACCTGCCGCCTAACGAGCGCTGAACCTGACAAGTACTTGCTCCAGTTCTGTGGACACTTTCACTCAACAATTGAGATGTCATACCACACGCGGGCCCACGCACTATTTGCCGCTACGCTGACGGCAAGTCCCAGAGGCCATGCCTATAGGGAGTCCTTTCCCGCGCTCTCAATGTCGAAGTCCGCAGCGCTCCGCGTTCGGATACCACTCGCAACGCGCGCTTGAACGCCTAATATTGTAAGACCCTGTGCCCGCAAAACTGGAGCAGATCCCAAAGGGTTATTAAAGTGTCGCCGGTGTGCGGCCACACTTGCGTGACACCTTTGCAGCTAACTTCGGGCATTAGATAGCCACATGCCTAGGCGTGCCGTACTTTATTGCCGTAGCCAAACGCGACCGGCTACTATTGTCTTTCCTAAAGACTCACAACGAGATCCCCAACCACCCGTGGAGGTACCCTTGTCGAAGTTTCGCATCAAGATGAAGCTCCAAGGCTTTGAGCTCGAAGTTGAAGGCAGTCGCGACGATGCGCCGTTGATCGCACAGAATCTCGGCCGTCAGTTCGCAGGCCTCCTACAACCCGCCGCACAGATCGTCGAGGGAGAAGAGGTTTTTCCGCCGCGTGCCATCTCGCTACCGACGGCGAGTGGCGAACCAGCAACTCCGAAGCGCCGCAGCCGGGGGCGCAAGCGCGCTTCTTCGACTACCGCATCCGAGAACCGTGGAAGTGACGCCGATTCCGCAATTAACTGGCGACACGATCCCGCTAAGTGGGGATCTCCGCGCCAGGAATGGAATACCGCCAGTAAAGCGATCTGGCTGCTGTACGTCGCTGGGAACGAGACCCCGCAGAAAGAGCTTACCAGCAAGCGAATCAGCAACACGTTCAACAAACATTTCAAGCAAGCGGGGCCGATTCTCACCAACAACGTAGCGCGGGATTTAGGCAAACTAAAGGTGGGCAGGGACGCTGCAGTCTCTGAAGACACGACTCAGGATCCGTCGCCGTGGTTCCTCACCGATGCCGGCATTCGGAGAGCCCAGGCGCTCGTCGCAGAGGCTTTGGGACAGCCGATCGACGCTGGCAATGCAGAAGGTGACTAGTGGGATTGATTGAGAAGCGAGCGATTCTCGTTCGAATCTCGCCACCACTCGACAACCTTCTGGCAACCCAGCTCCTCGACGAGTTTGTCTCTGCCGAGCGCCGCTTTATCCAGCGCGATTGGGAGCCGGCCGAGTTGGACGGTGGCCAATTCTGCGAAGTGCTCGCACGCATTCTTTATCACATGGATTCGGACAATCTCAATCAAGGAAAGCCCTTTGAGGAGTGTACGAAGTATCTAGAAAATGATCAGGTTCCGCACGCACTCCTACCGCGGCATGGAATCCTACATCTCGTGCGAGTCCTGCGAACCGTGTACAAGTTTCGCAGCCAACGCGGAGCCGTGCACATATCTCCGACTTACACTCCGAACCACATGGATTCAAAGTTTGTTATTGAGTCGGTTCGATGGTGCATGAACGAGACGATTCGCATGTTCTGGCAAGGCGACAAGGAAAGAGCGGCGCGTGCGATCCGCGAATTGCTTCAGTTCGACGTGCCATGCGTCGGCATTTTCCAAGACGTCGTCCTAGTTCAGCGGACAGATCTGACCGCCGAGGAGGAGGTGCTTGTGCTACTTCACTACGCAGGCGAGGTTGGCTTCTCCCGCGGCGAAATCGGCCAGTATAGCATGAGCTCGGCACCGTCGATTACGCGCTCTATCCACGCGCTTGAGTCACCTGCAAAACGCCAGATCACGCTCCTGGGATCGGGCAAGTATCGACTCACCGATCTCGGTGCTCGCCGGATTCGCAATGAACTCGCTGACAAGCTATTACTCGATTAGTGCCATCCCAGCTGGTCGGGTAACAATCGCCGACTCCGACGTGTTAAGCTACGAAGGCTGGTGATGCCTTGCCTGGTACAGGTGCCGTTCCGAACGCGTGGTCGAGCCGAAACCCGTTGACGCTGCCTCGCCCGCCGGGCTCATTGTACGAGCGAACACGGCCACGTCGCCACGGATCCGTATAGCCGCGACTAGGAATCTGGCAGAAGAACTCCGATGCCATGCCGTCTGGAGGTGTTGAGACGATCAGTGACTCGCCGGCATTGAAGCCACCGACTACGAGTACCGGCTCTGCGACGTCCAGTGCAAGAGCATCGAGGACAGCGGTCCAGTACTCGGGATACGGTTCACGATGAAGTGGCTCGTACATCGCTCGGACTTCCAGATCAAGATCGGGGATGCCCACCGGCAGGTAGCTGTATCGAAGCGGTTCGAGGCCAGATGGGAGCGGGCGTGGAGCGAGCGGGTACTTGGAGAGGGTAGCTATCCCATCCCGTTTCTCTGGCGGCTCTGTCACGAGATGGTAGATCCATCCATCTGTCTGCAGGTCGGTTAGAAGCTGCCCATTCCCGTGCGGCTGGTATTCAGTGAAGATCCCAATATCCGGATCCCGCTTCCCGATAGTATCCCGGATCGCGGCTGGCGAGCCTGCCCACCCCATTGGATGTTTCAGGCTATAATCTGCATGGAGCAAATGTATTCCGAGGCTATGGCAGTCACTGCGGATCACCGGATAGGACCGGATCCACCGAACGTGCAGGCGTCGCCGCTGTGATAGGGCGCGCCGCCGCCAGCGCGCACGCCCCCTGCTCCGCGTACGCGATTTCAGATTCCACATCACCCATCATTCCAGTTATGGCCCTGTATCGCATAGGTGACAACGCGATTCAAGACGTACCCAGCGTGACATTTGCTGAGGCAGCAATTTCCGAACGAGCTGGGCTGCAGGCGCGCTTGCGCGATCGCATCGAGATTGTGGCGCCAGGCGCATTGGTTATCAGTGAAGAGTTTTCCAGGTGGGAGGACGCGAACCGCCGCATCGATCTCTTGTGTGTTGACCCGGACGGAACACTTGTGATCATCGAACTCAAGGTCACACACGATGGCGGCCACATGGAGTTGCAAGCACTCAGATATGCGGCGATGATTGCGCCCATGACCTTCGACCAAGCGGCCGACACGCTCTCCGAATACTTAAGAACTCGCGGCTACGCTGGTGATGGACGTGATTCTCTGCTTCGTCACCTTGAGGGTGGCGAGGAGGCTAAGCAGACCTTTGGCCGTGACGTCCGAATCGTGCTCGTGAGTGAGGACTTTTCGCGGGAGATTACCACAACCGTCCTCTGGCTTCAGGATCGTGGCATCAATATCAAGTGCTTTCGCATGCGTCTTCATCAGTTGAATGGCGAGACCGTCGCGGATGTGCAACAAATAATTCCGCTCCCTGAGGCGGAGCAATACCAGGTCCGGCTACGAGAAAAAGCGCAACAGGAGCGGGCAGCGGCTCTGGCAAGACACGAGCCTACACCGTCTTTGGATGAAATCTGGGAGCAACTGCGCTCAGTGACGACTGACGCTGAATACGCAGCAGCGCGCGAAGTCGCGGACCGTATGACGGCAATGGATACGACGTGGTTCGCGAACAAGGGGTCGTTGGCGCAGTATCTCTTAGTAGGCAGCCAGAAGTATTACTTCTTCGGCTTCCGCCCCGGCGCACCGGACAAGCTGGAGATCTGGTATCGTTGGTTCTATGATCGGCCACCTTTCGACGATCCGGTCATAAGAGCGGAACTGCTTCGGCGCTTGGAGGCAATACCCGGTATCTCAATTCCGGAGGAACCATCCAACCGAATGTCGAAGCAGCCGCTGAGCGTCTTAACGGATGTAACTGCTCGGGACCAGTTCTGCGCTCTCTGGAAGTGGGCCATCAACACGGCGCGGGACTATGCGACCGTAGGCGCTGACATGTGACGCAAAGGATCTACCGCTGTGTTTTCGCAACGGAGATGCAATGAATGCAGATTCGCGTAATCAACTGGAGTCGATGGCCATCGCGCTCCATCGTGCTCCGAAGCGCGCTATGTTCGACAATGCCAACTGGGCGGCCGACATTCCCGCAACACCGGGTGTGTATGCGCTCTGGGATTTATCTTCGAACACGATGGTCTATGTCGGTGAGACTTCGAGCTTGCGTCATCGAATGCGGGACATCGAACGGAGCGTCAATCACACGTGTCGACGCAAGCTCGCGATTCGGCACAATCTCGTTGACGCTTCCGAAAGCACGTTGTCCGCTATGATTGGCAAGCAGTACGTGCTCTCGTTCTTACCCGTGCCGCTCGGGCGACTGGAACTCGAGGAGTATTTATCGCTTCGCTACGGTGCCACGCTCTTGAATTCACCCGGCCGCCGACTACTTCGCGGTAGTTCTTACGACTGGGTTCCGCGGGCCTGAGAACTTGGCGGATTTATGGCCGGCTCTTTCCGCGCTTGCAATCAGGGCGCGCGCGCAAGACCGCCGAGAGGAATTGCCAGGCGAGACTACATTGGTGAACTTTACTTCGACCCTTCAACATGCGCCTTCCAAGTAATGTCGCCCGGTACGACGAAGTCCCACTGCCGGCGTTCGATCACCTCGAGCCGCGATTTATCCTGCCCGATAAGACTCACCGCCTGAGAGCGTGGTCGAAGGCTATGGAAGTTGAACGGAGACTCGATCATTTCGAATGGCTGTCGCATGTTGCGCGAACGCCCGTTGGTATTCAGACGCTAGTGCTCGACTTTGCAACGGCCTACCTACTTACTTTTGAGAGCGCTCTTCAGGTGCTCCAACAGGAGCGCTTTCCGAAGGGAACCTCTCCCGGTTTCGAGAAATGGCTTGTCACCCTCCACACGAATGATTTGACATGTCGTGGTATCAGGACTATGCGCCATCTAGAGGCTCACGTCCGTCCAGGCGAGCTGACACAACGCCACACAGGCGGCCTCTCACGTTTCGTAAGTGGAGAAGGTGGAACAACGATTGGATGGCAATGGAGTTCGATCACCCTAGCGGAGTATCGTGTTTTGACAACGCCGCGCATATCTGAGCATGAGCTGGACGACTGGAATGACCGTCTGCAGCAGCACCTCATCATGGACATAATGAGGCTCGGCGTTGAGCGACTACGCGACATCTTCGCGGAAGCGGAGAAATAGGGAACCTACACCGGCTTGAGAAGAAGTTTCAGAGAGCCCATGTCGGGCCTTCACGGTGCGCGCCCAACATCACATGATTATCTCCCCGCTTATGTTCACGCAATGCGTGAAGCGGCTCGCGGATGCAGCACTAGCGTCTACGGACCAGCCAAGACGCTTCTCGAGCGAGTTCATTGGGCCGTCATTCAAGAGGAGAACGAATATGAGCCTCGTCAAGTTGGATCCGAGGTACGTACTGATTTTGGGGCGCACATTCAGAGGTGGATCGAGGGAGGTGGTACACTGGCGTGAGATAGCGAGAACAGTCCCATGACGATTCGTTGCATTTGCAAACTCCAACGCTCATAATAGAGACACCGGGCGGAGTGCGCTTCTTTTAGTCAGCCCCAAACGGTGGACCAGAAAACCACATGCTGACCTTATTTCTCGCGCAATGCGCACCGATGATCAAATGAGCGCTGGAGATTACAACATGCCATCTGGTCGCGACGCAATCGTCTACAACACGCATTTTAACTTCAATGCGGTCTACGTTCTCGAATCACTCGGGCCCAACGACGAAAAGACGGGTGAGTCCCTATACGACGATGTCATTTTCCCTCAGACGCGAGTACTTGATGGATGCTACACCAAGTTTCTCAAAATCCCTGACGAAGCAGCACTACTTGATGCGCTCCGTGCGATTCGCGACAACGTGCGCGCTGCAAACCATAGGCCTATTATACACATAGAAGCGCATGGTGACTCAACAGGCATTCAGCTGTCAGATCGAAACGTTGTCGGGTGGCGCCAGCTGGCAGAACCGTTCGCGGCGATTAATCAAGAGAGCGAGTTTAATTTGACGGTGATGGCGATCGCTTGCCAAGGTTGGTATCTGACAGGAGCGCTAATGCCTGCGGACCGTGCACCCGTTGCACTTGTAATCGGACCACCGACGGACATGTCTGGACAGCAGCTACTGGACGCTTCTACGCGCTTCTACGATACGCTCTTCCGGCGACTCGACCTTACAGCCGCGTTAGTCGCCATGAATGAAGGTAGACTATATGACGATTGGTCTCTCAAGCCAGCCACAGCTGAGATACTCTTTTGTCGGGTGTTTCGTCGATATGTCGATGAAGTGTGCAGCGCCCCTAATTTGCAGGAACGTGAGAATCGCCTGGTGGCAGATGTTGTACGCGCAGAGGGTCTCAATTTGTTACAATCGGCCGGTGTTCGATTGGAGGTCCGGCGCCACATAGGCGACTATGAGTGGTGGTACAACCACTTTCGAGAGCGTTTCATGATGCTGGATATTTTCCCCGCGAATCGCGACCGGTTTGGGCTAACATATTCCAAATGCAATCCTGGCGCTCTAACGGAGCCAGAGATACCGAACTAGGCGCCGGTGCTCACGAACACAAACGGGATTCGGGACGGATTGAGTCTTCGTGCATTCTGATTTCACGGACCGCGCACGACCTGAACCAGATGAGCACTCGGCCGCTTGAACGCAACGTTGCGGACCCGCTTCAGCGTCGCGCCCTCCTAGCGCTACTCTGGAGTTTGCCGAGAGGACGCTGAACCTGCGCAGACCGCAAAGTTCCATTGCTGAATGGACAAATATCGACAACGTCGCGGAGGATCATTGCGCATCATGGAGGTGGCCTTTCGGGGCGGTCAACGACAGAAGATAGGCGCCGCGCATCTTCGACGCGGCATCCGTCACAAAGCGAACGGCGGCGGAAACGCCGCGACTCCAGCGCCGCGTCGATCGTATTCTTAATGAGCTACTCGTCGACGACAGCGCCGGATTCGACGTTCGGATCATCACAGTCTCTGGTACCGTAACTCAGCGCGTGGAACAGATCCTCGCGCAGCTGGCAGTCCGCTCATAAAGACGATCTGTGCATGCGAGTAACATTATCCCCGACATGTCCACACGCGAGCCATGCTTCACCCTGGTGGTGACCGGCGCATCCGGCACCGGAAAGACGGCGGCCGTCCGTGCGCTTGCCACCCGAGCAGTTCCCGGCGTAGCCTGCTTTCACTTCGATACCATCGGAGTGCCGTCGCCGGAAGTAATGCTGCGCGACTTTGGCGGCGGCGAAACGTGGCAGGCGTGGGCAACGAACCAATGGCTCGATCGACTGGAGCGCATCGACCCTGAAGTCCGCGTCGCTGTGCTCGACGGGCAGACTCGGCCTTCGTTCATACTGACGTCTGCGGCGGGACGTACACCGCGCAACCGGCAAGTTGGAGTCGTGCTGCTCGACTGCGAGCGCAGCGTGCGCGAGGAGCGATTGCGCACGGAGCGCCAGCAACCAGAGCTGGTTACGGAGCAGATGCAGACGTGGGCGGCCTACTTACGCGGACAGGCGCACGCGCTGGGTCTCGCGATCGTGGATACGACGGCGTTATCGATCGCAGAGGTCGCCGACCGTCTGCAGGAGATCGTGCGGAGGTACGTATGCAGCAAGTCGTGACCGCTTACTGACTGATTCGGGCCGGTCGCCGATCGTGCGGTTCAAGCGCAGCACGCTGTCCCGAAATGCTGCACTGACCGCAAGCGGCGCACGGGACAAGACGGTGTGATCAACTCAGGGAAGCGCTTCGATATGGCAATCTCGATGCGTGCCCTTGCTTTTCGAGACGGTATCTGACATCAGCGCTATGCCAGCACCACCCCAGCACCAACACGATGACCGTCAGCGTATCACCTCGGGCACCGCGCCGATGCGCCAGCCCTGCGTTGCCGCCACTCGCCCCTGCTTCGTCAGCTTCACGTCGCCGAGCTCGAGCGTGACGGTGTAACTTCCGAGCGGCGCCAGGCCGTCGAGCCCGTTCTGCGTCCGCGAACGCGGGGCCCCCGGTGGGTTCGCCACGCGCATGTTCCACAGGACGGTATTGATTCCGGCTGCGTTCGAACCCTTCAGCCTGGCAACTTCATGACCCGCGGAGTCGGTGATCGATACGGTCGCGGCGGCGTTGCCGGCGTGCTTCAGGTAGTATCGTATTACCATTGCGGACGGCTCGTTCTGCGTCTGGATGTTGCGCTGTCCGAACAGATAGTCGTTCGCACCGAATGAGCGCGTGACGCGCTCGGTAGCCGGCGCGATCGCGAACATGTGAACATCCTCCGCGAGCACCGAGGGTGTCATCTCCTCGAGCGGCTCGATGTTCGTGATGAATATCCCGCGTCCGTATGTGCCGAGGATCAGATCGCGGGCCCTGGGCTGCACGACCAGATCGTGCACGGGAACCGGCGGCATGTTGTTGTTCATGTTCACCCAGTGCGTGCCGCCATCGACCGACACGAACGCGCCGCCGTCGTTTCCGACGAAGAGAAGATCCGGATTCCTGCTGTCCTCGAACACGACGTTGATGGGCTGGTCCGGAAGATTGCCGGTGATCGACTTCCACGTGCGTCCGAAATCGTCCGTCCGGTACAGGTACGGATGGAAATCGTCGAGCTTGTAGCCACTCTTGGATACGTACGCGCGCCCCGCAACGTGCGATGACGCGAATACTCGGCTGACGTACGCATCCTCGCGCGCGCCAACCGATGACAGGCGTGCAGTCATGTCGGTCCAGCTTCTTCCGCCGTCTTGTGTGAGCTGAACCTTGCCGTCGCTCGTGCCGACCCAGATGACGCCCGCCGTCACCGGCGATTCCGAGATTGTGGAAATCGCGAACCATGGGATGCCGCCGGGAACACTGCCTTCCGACTCCGGCATGATCTTGTCCGCCGGATGTGTGCTCAGGTCCGGGCTGATCTTCGTCCAGCTGTCACCGCGATCCGTGGATCGGAGCAGGAACTGGCTTCCCAGGTAGATGGTACTGCTATTGTGCGGTGAGATCTGCAGCGGCGTCTCCCAGATGAAGCGATACGGCGCCTGGCCGGAATCCGGCCGAGGTGCGATGCTCTTCCGGTATCCCAGCTTCATGTCCACGCGCTCCGGCGCACCGTACTCTCTCGTGGTGTACAGCCAGCGATTGTTCGTGGTGTCCGGGAGCGCGACGATCCCGTCGCCATCGCCAACCGCAAACCAGTCCTGCTCCGTGATCCTGCCGGAAGCACTGTTGGATGGCCCCGTCCAGTTCTCGTGGTCCTGCAACCCGGCGTACACGTTGTACGGATCCTGCATGTCCGCGCTCACGGTATAGACGGAGCCAAGTGGCAGGTTCGAGAGCGCATCGCTCGTCCTGCCGCCATCGTACGAAATGGCGATGCCACCGTCACTCCCGAGAATCATCCTGTCGGAGTCTTCGGGATCGAACCAGAACGTGCGAAAGTCGCCGAAGAACCTGGGAAACGAGTTATCGATATCCCATGTCCTACCGCCATCTCGTGAGAGACCGCCTGGATATCCGGTGATGAAGATCGTGCTGTCGTTGTTCGGATCGACGCGGATCTGATTGAAGTAGTACGGACCCTTGGGTCCCACGTTCACCGAGTCCGGGTTCATCTTCGTCCAGGAAG
>Ga0134125_10006006_pt1 | contig 13773 bp, 16 predicted proteins | sample KB31751_FD_96464 | JGI IMG/M metagenome (GOLD analysis project Ga0134125, IMG submission 96464) | Terrestrial soil microbial communities with excess Nitrogen fertilizer from Kellogg Biological Station, Michigan, USA - KB3-175-1 | ecosystem: Environmental > Terrestrial > Soil > Unclassified ... | reverse complement strand
CGGCTTCTTCGCGGCGGCCGCCGCCTTCGCGGCCTTGGGCGGCAGCTTCGCCGTGAACGCGAACGCCCGCGCGAGCCACTTCCGCAGCTCGGCCGGCGTCTCCATCATGCGCTCGGGCAGCATCACCTTGTCGCTGCGCGCCCGCCCGTCGCCCATCGGATCGAACAGCGTCGCCCCCGGCAGCTTCAGCGCCGCCGCGCGGTCCTTGCCGTCGAGCAGCACCATCGTCGAGCGCGCGAACAGCCCGGCGAAGATGTGTCCGTTGACCTTGGCGGCGACGCCGCCGAACATCTTCATGGTCTCGACGCGCTCGTCCTTCGGCAGCGCGGCGTGGAACTTCGGGTGATTCTCCGGCGGCACTTTGACCCAGGCCATGGCGGCACCGTACCCTACGAGACGGGGGGAGCGAAAGGCGCATGGAGACCACAATCACGGGCAAGACCCTCTTGGCGAGGCTCCAGTTTCTCGACGAGCACCTCGGCCGCAGCGGCGCACAGAAGGTGCTGGCCAGGCTGCCGCCCGAGGATCAAAAGGTGCTCAACGGGATCCTGCTGCCCGTTGGCCGCTACCCGCTCGTGCTCAACGCGCGCCTCGACAACGCCATCGCCGCCGAGATCGATCCGTCCAACCCGAAGCGCGTCTTCCGCACGCTCGGGCGCCGCTCGGCGGAGCTGAACTTCAACCAGTATCACCCCGGCCTCATCGCGCCGAACGATCCGCACGTCATCATGTCGCGCATCGGCGCCATGCGCCGGCTCTACTACGGCGAGGGCGAGTTCGCCTACGAGAAGACCAGCCCGACGAGCGCGCGCATCCTCGTCAAAGGCATGGCGACGGTCGCCACCCCGGACTGCGAGAGCACCGCCGGCTTCTACGAGGTGGCCATCGCCCGCTCGGGCGGCCACGACATCGAGGTCAAGCACCGCTGCCGCCTCGACGGCGTGCCCGATTGCCAGTTCGACTGCAGCTGGCGTATGTAGTAGGGCGCGTGGTCGGCACCGTCATCGATCGCTATCGTCTCGTCGAGATGCTCGGCCGCGGCGGCATGTCCACCGTGTTCCGCGGCGAGCACACGCTCCTCGGCAAGCAGGTCGCGATCAAGCTGCTCGACGCCGAGTACTCGCGCGATCCGCGCGTGGTCACCCGCTTCGTCGACGAGGCGCGCGCCGCGGCGCGGGTGCGCCATCCCGGCGTCGTCGACATCCACGACTTCGGCCGTCACGACGACGGGCGCGCCTTTCTGGTCATGGAGCTCCTCGAGGGCGAGAGCCTCGCCCATCGCCTGCAGCGCGACGCCACGCTGCCCGAGCGGCTCACGGTCGAGGTGCTGCGCCAGGCGGCGCGCGCGCTCGCGGCCACGCACGCGGCCGGCGTCATCCATCGCGATCTCAAGCCGGCCAACCTGTTCCTCGTGCGCAGCGCGGCGCAGCCGTGGGGCGTGCTCGTCAAGGTGCTCGACTTCGGCGTCTGCCGGCTGTCGGAGGAGCAGCGCGCGCGCGTGACCATGTCGGGCGCCATTGTCGGCACGCCGGCGTACATGGCGCCCGAGCAGTGCCGCGATGCGCGCAACGTCGATCCGCGCGCCGACGTCTACGCGCTCGGCTGCATCGCCTTCGAGATGTCGGCGGGGCGGCCGCCGTTCCTCGACAAGGGCTTCGGCAACCTGATGGTCGCGCACGCGACGGCGCCGCCGCCGTTGCACCTGCTCGACGGGGTGGTCTCGCCGCCCTTGTACGCGGTGATCGCGCGCATGCTCACCAAGTCGCGCGACGCGCGCCTGCCGTCGATGGTCGCCGTCGACGAGGCGCTCGCCGGCGCCGAGAGCGAGCGCGAAGAGACGCGCAGCCACGTGGCCGGCTCGGTGACCGCGCCCATGGAAGCGGTGGTGTGCGACACGCTCGTCGACGCCACCATCCCGGGCGGCGCCCGCGACCCAAGCATCAAGGACTCGTAGTAAGCTTCGCCCATGGGGGCGTTCGTGAGTTGGTCGTCGCTCGCCGTGCTGCTGCTGTTCGCGGGCACGGCGCGGGCGGACGACACGCAGTCGGCGCGCGCGCATTTTCAGCGCGGCACCAAGCTCTACGACCTCGGCCGCTACCTCGAGGCGGCCAAGGAGTACGAGACCACCTACGAGCTCAAGGACGATCCGGCCATCCTGTTCAACATCGGACAGGCCTATCGCCTCGGGCACGACCATCCGGCGGCGATCCGCGCGTACAAGTCGTTCTTGCGGCGCGTGCCCGATTCGGATCAGCGCGCGACCGTCGAGGGCTACATCAACGACCTGCAGGCGGCGATCGATCGCGAGCAGCCCAAGCCGCAGCCGCCGCCGGTCACCACGCCAGCGCCGGTCACCACGCCGGCGCCGGCGACGACAGCTCCGGCGACGACGAGCGATCGCGGCACGCCGGTGTACAAGAAGTGGTGGCTGTGGACCATCGTCGGCGGCGTGGTCGTGGCCGGCGTCGTCGTCGGCGTCACCGTCGGCGTGCTCGCGTCGCGCGACTCGTTCCATCCATCGCTCGGCACGCTCGGTCCGGGCGCGCTCACGGTGAGCTTCTGATGCGCGCGCTCGCCCTCGGTGTCGTGCTCGCTGCCGCGGCGCTCGGCGGCTGCTCGTCGACGACGGCGGTCGATCTCACCGTCGCGCTCGGCGGCGACGTGGCCGCGCACACCGCCGAGCTGTCGACGCTCGCCCTGCACGTCGACGGCGACGTCGCGCCCTTCGATCGCACGCTCGACGTCGCCGGCAAGTTCGGCAGCGGTCGCGAGACGCTCGAGTACGTCCCGAAGGTCGGCTCGGGCACGCTCACCTTCACGATCACCCTCGCCGACGCCGCGGCGACGACGCTCGGCACGGGCAGCGCCAGCGTGCCGCTGGTGGCGCACAAAGCGGTCGCGCTCACCGTCCCCGTCGGCAGCGGCGCCGCCGGCGACGACATGACGACGCCCGACGATCTGACGACGCCGTCGTCGCCGCCCGACATGACCATGCCGTGCGCGGCGATCGAGGTGAGCACGCTCGCCGGCACCGGCGCCGCCGGTTACGTGGACGGCGCCGGCAACGTGGCGCAGTTCCAGATGGCCGAGGGCATCACCCACGACGCGCAAGGCTCGCTCTACGTCGCCGAGGCGGCGCACCTGCGCAAGGTGCTCGCCGACGGCACCACCTCGACGAAGAACACGAGCGGCACTGCCTTCTTGCAGGGGCGCCGCGTCGCCATCAGCAACGTCGGCGACTTCTACGTCGCCGACTCGAGCAACGATTCGGTCTTGCGGGTCGATGGCACCACGGGCGCGGCGTCGATCTCGTTCACGCTCGGCGGCGTCGTCAGCGTCGCCGAGAGCGCGACCACGGGAAAGACCTACGCCTGGGACACGCAGACCGCCAACATCAGCGTCGACAACGGCGCCGCGCGCGCGACCTTCAGCGGCAGCGGCAGCGGCTTCGCCGACGGCGCCGCCGGCATCGCCAAGTTCGCCAACGTGCCCGATCTGATCTTCGACTCCGCCGGCATCTTGTGGGTCGCCGACGCCGGCAACTTCCGCGTCCGCCGCGTCGCCACCGACGGCAGCGTCATGACCATCGCCGGCTCGACGCAAGGTCACACCGACGGCACGGGCTCGGCCGCTCAGTTCGACACGCTCTCCGGCCTCACCGTCGACGACGCGGCGCACGTCCTCTACGTCACCGACGGCACGCAGATCCGCCGTGTCACCGAGGCCGGCGTCGTGACGACCGTCGTCGGCAGCACGTCGGGTCTCGTCGACGGCAACGGTTGTGTCGCCAAATTCGGCGCGCCCAAAGGCATCACCTACTTCGCCGGCGCGCTCTACGTCGTCGATGTCGAGCGCGTGCGTAAGATCGTCTTGCCCTGATCGATCGACGCGTCATCTTTAGATAGACATGAAAACGTTGTTCCGTTGTGCCGGCTCATCGCTCGCCGCGGTGGCCGTCGAATTCGTGCTGTTGACCGTGCTCGTCTCGCTGCTCCACGTGTTCTACCTGGCCGGCGCGCTCGTCGCCGGCGCGGTCGGCCTCCTGCTCGCCTTTTTGCTCAACCGCTCGTGGGCGTTCAGCGACGGCCGTGGCCGCCCGTGGCGCCAGCTCTTCAAGCACACGCTCGTCGTGACCGGCGGCATCGGGCTCGGCATGTTGCTCCTATGGATCGCGGTCCATCAGTTGAGCCTGCCCTATCAGCTCGGCTGGCTGGCCTCGGGATCGATCGTGTTCTTCGTCTGGACCTTCCCCATGCAGCGCTTCTTCGCCTTCCGCGCCGCCCCCGCCTTCGCCGCATAAACGCTTGAACTAACATCGTTCTCGTGAGATCGACGTTGGGCGGCGAAAAAAAAGCCGCCGGCGGGTCGATTCCGTCCGGGCTCGTTCGTCGCTCTCTCAGGAAGCGAAAGGAGGAGCCATGAAATACCTGTCGTTCATTCGCAGCTCCGAGAAGTACCGTGAGGCCACGCCGCCCGCCGCCCTGATGGAGGCGATGGGCAAGTTCATCGCGAAGTCGATGAAGGAGGGCGTGCTCGTCGATACGGGCGGTCTCTTACCGAGCAAGGAAGGGGTCCGCCTCCGCATCGCCAAGGGCAAGCTCACCGTCACCGACGGCCCCTTCACGGAGAGCAAGGAAGTGATTGGCGGCTGGGCGATCTTCCAGACCGACAAGAAGGAGGAGGCGGTGCGCGTCGCACGCGAGTTCATGGAGCTGCATCTCCAGCACTGGCCGGAGTTCGAGTGCGAGTCCGAAGTGCGGCCGATGTTCGAGCCCGGCAAGGGCCCGTAGCGACGGCGTCGACGGAGCGATCGTTTCCCCAAACATAGGAGAAGAGCCATGCGCGTGATGGTGTGTGTTCCGGCGAGCAAGGAGTCCGAGGCGGGCGTGATGCCGAGCCAGGATCTCCTCGAGAAGATGACGAAGTACAACGAGGAGCTGGTGAAGGCCGGCGTGATGCTCGACGGCAACGGCCTTCAGCCGACGTCGAAGGCCAAGCGCGTTCGCTTCGACGGCAACAAGCGCACGATCGTCGACGGGCCGTTCGCCGAGTCGAAGGAGCTGATCGCGGGCTATTGGATCTGGGAGGTCAAGTCGATCGAAGAGGCCCTCGAGTGGCTCAAGCGCGCGCCGTTCGACGGCGGCGTCGAGGTCACCATCCGGCCCATCCACGGGCCCGAAGCCTTCGGCGACGAGCTGACGCCGGAGCTGCGCGCCAAGGAAGAAGCGCTGCGCGCCGAGATCGAGCGGCAGCGGCGGTCGTAGCGCGCCGGTCGTGTGATGGCCGAAGCGGCGACCAAGAAGGCGATCGAAGCGGTCTGGCGAATCGAGTCCGCGCGCTTGATCGGCGGGCTCGTTCGCCTGGTCCGCGACGTCGGGCTCGCCGAAGATCTGGCGCAGGAAGCGCTCGTGACGGCGCTCGAGCGCTGGCCGGGGGAAGGCATTCCCGACAACCCGGGCGCGTGGCTCATGGCGACGGCGAAGCATCGCGCGATCGATCAGCTGCGGCGGGCGCAGATGCAGGAGCGCAAGCATGGCGTGCTCGAGCACGACGCGGCGATGGGAGGCGGCGTGACGACGCGCGATCTCGAGGCCGAGCTCGACGAGAACGTGGGCGACGATCTGTTGCGCCTGGTGCTCGTCGCGTGTCATCCGGTGCTGTCGAAGGAGGCGCGCGTCGCGCTGACGCTGCGCCTGGTCGGCGGGCTCACCACCGACGAGATCGCGCGCGCGTTTCTCGTGCCGGAACCGACCATCGCGCAGCGGATCGTGCGCGCCAAGCGCACGCTGGCCGAGGCGCACGTGCCGTTCGAGGTGCCGCGCGGGGAGGATCTGACGGCGCGGCTGCCGTCGGTGCTCGAGGTCGTGTACCTCGTGTTCAACGAAGGCTACGCGGCCACGCACGGCGAGGCGTGGATGCGCGTCGAGCTGTGCGAGGACGCGCTGCGCCTCGGGCGCATCCTCGCACAGCTGGTGCCCGACGACGCCGAGGTGCACGGCCTGGTGGCGCTGATGGAGCTGCAGGCCTCGCGTGCGCGGGCGCGCGTGGGGCCGTCGGGGGAGCCGATCCTCCTCCTCGAGCAGGATCGCTCGCGCTGGGATCAGCTGCTCATCCGGCGCGGGTTGGCCGCGCTCGCGCGCGCGGAGTCGCTGGCGGAGCCGCTCGGGCCCTACGCGCTGCAGGCGGCGCTCGCGGCTTGTCACGCACGGGCGCGCACGGCGGACCAAACCGATTGGGCGCGGATGGTCGCGCTCTACGACGCGCTCGCCGAGCTGACCGGCTCGCCGGTGGTGGAGCTCAACCGCGCCGTGGCGGTGGGGATGGCGTTCGGGCCGGCGGCGGGGCTCGAGCTCGTCGACGCGATCGCCGACGATCCGGCGCTGAAGGCGTACCATCTGCTGCCGAGCGTGCGCGGCGATCTGTTGGCCAAGCTCGGGCGCCACGACGAGGCGCGCGCCGAGTTCGAGCGCGCGGCGCGCATGGCCGGCAACGCGCGCGAGCGCGAGCTCTTGTTGGCGCGTGCGCGGGCGTGCGATCCGCGCCAGCGATCCTGAGCGCGGCGCGATCGGCGGCTACAAACCGAGCGCGCGCGGATCGACGACGTAGATGTCGCGCAGGCCGTTGCCGGGCTGATGCAGCCTGACCTCGAGCTCGTCGAACGAGAGCGCGCGCGGCAGCGGCGTGGCACCGAAGCCGCGGTTGCTCGAGAAGAAGAAGAGCGTGCCGTCGGGGCTGAGACGCGGGCCGAACTCCCACGCGGCGGAGTTGACCGGCGCGCCGGGATGGCGCGGCGTCTGCCATTTGCCGTCGACGCGCCGGCTGACGTAGAGGTCGTACGAGCCGAGGCTGTCGCCGCGACCCTTGGCCGAGAAGACCATCGCGCGCTCGTCGGGCGTGACGAGGGCTTCGATCTCGTCGCCGGGCGAATTGACCGGCGCGCCCAGGTTTTCCGGCGGCGCGAACCGATCGCCGGCGCGGCGCGCGCGCCAGATGTCGCTGCCGCCGAGACCGCCGGCGCGGCCCGATCCGAAGTAGAGCGTGCCGTCGGCGGTGGGCGTGGGGAACCATTCGTCGCTCGGGCTCGACAGCTCGGTGACGTGACGTGGCGCGCCGAAGCGCCCGGCGGCGTCGCGCTCGACGGTCCAGATCTCGGTGTCGGCCCGCGGCTTGCCGTCGACGGGGCGCGAGGAGACGAAGTAGGCGCGGCGGCCGTCGGCGGTGAAGGCGAGGTCGCCGTCGGGATATTGGCCCGAGAACGGCACCGTGCGCGGGCGGGTCCAGGCGCCGGCGCGGCGCTCGACGGAGACGATGGTGTAGAGGTCGAACGACGGCGTGTCCTTCAGAAAATAGAGGGTTTTGCCGTCGGGGCTGAGCGTGGCGTGGCAGTCGTCGTCGGCGGTGGAGACGACGCCGGGCAGAAGCAGGCGCGGCTCGGCCGGTGCGACGCCGAGCGCGGCGCGCGCGTCGTCGTCGGCGCTGTTGGCATTGGCGCCGAGCGCCAGCACGAGAAGGAGCGGGAGGGTCGAGCGCATGGCCCGACGCTACGTCGGTGCGCGCCGGCGCGCTTTCAGGATCTTTGGATCGCGCCGCGCGCCTGGCGCCGATACTCCGACGGCGTGACGCCCATGGTCGCGCGAAACGCCGTGGAGAAATGGCTGTGGCTCGAGAAGCCGAGATCGAGCGCGAGCGCGGTCAGATCGTCGCGCCGCGGCAGCTCGGCGAGCGCGCGCACGAGGCGCAGCCGCTGCTGATAGCGCACCAGCGGCAGGCCCTCGGCGCGGCGAAACGCGTCGGTCAGATAGGCGGGCGACACCGACAGGCGCTGCGCGATCGCCGGCAGCGGCAGCGGCGGCCCGTCGCACGACAAGAGCCGCTTGGCGCGCTCGGCCAATCGCCGCGCCGCCGACGGCGCCGGCGTCGGGCCCGCACGCTCGGCGACGAGCGCTTCGTGCACCAGGCCGAGCGCCGCCTCCTCGGCGACGAGCCGATCGCGCGTGCGCGTGCGCCGCAGCGTGGCGACGAAGCGCGCCGCCGAGAGCTGCAGCCGGGCGCTCGCCAGCGTCGTCTGGGGCAGCCGCGCGCCGTCGACGAGCCCGGCGGCCGGCGTGAGCACCAGGCAGTCGACGTCGCCCTCGCCGGCCGCGCTGTCGCGCGAGCTCTCGCCGGCGCGCACGAAGGCGACGCGGTTGGCGTCGACGAGGCGCCGCTTGCGCCCGACGTGGTAGACGAACGTGCCCGCCAGCGTCACGACGATCTGCGTCTCCGGCTCGTCGAGCTCGACGCTCGGCTCGCGGCCGAGGCCGCGGCAGCGCAGCCAGTCGGCGCGGATCGCCGCCGTCTGCACCAGCCGCTCGCGCTCGATCGCCACCGGCACGACGTCAGTGTAGCAGCTCAGCGGCACCAGCCGGCGTCGGCGACGTCGGGCACGAACGCGCGCGGCAAGAGCTCGGGCAGCGTCGAGCGCGCGCCATCGGCGAGCCAGGTCGCCAGCGCCGCGTCGGCCTGCCCGATGGCATCGTCCTCGAGCGCGGCCACCGGCAGGCGCACCATGCGCGCGGTCATGCGGGGGACGCCGAGCACGAAGCCCTCGTACAGCGCGTGGCCGAAGACGAGCCGCAGCTCCGCCGCCGGCGCGGCCAGCGCGATCACGCCGCCTTCGTCGATCATCGCCAGGCCGTCCTGCTCGCGCGTGCGGTGCGCCGGCGGCCGCGGCGCCGCGGGATCGAGGCGCGCGTCGAGGAGCGCGCCCTGCCGGCGGTGCAGCGCCGCCTTGGCGCGCGGAAACGTGGCCCACACGAGCGCGTTCAGAAAGTCGTGCCAGTGGCGCTCGCGCGAGGGCACCACGCCGCGCTCGACGATGCTCGCGTCGTACGAGGTGGAGCGATCGAACGGGGGGCGACGGCCGCCCCGGCGCGGGCGCGGCGCGGCCACGGTGAAGCGAATCGGCGGCGGGCTCGTCGCGCCGGCGAAGAGCGCGTTCCACGACGCCACCGCCGGCCAATCGTTCGCGCCGGCGAACGCCGAGGCCGCGCGCGCGAGCGGCCAGAGCAGCGGATGGCGCAGGGCGAAGCCGGGATCGAACGGCAGCGATCGTCGGGCGGCGCGGATCGACGGCACGCGCGCAGTATAGCCGCCCGATGCGCGACGAGCGATTACTCGGGCAACGAGGTCGCGATGCGCTTCGCGAGCTCGTCGGTGAAGCGCGGCGCCGAGGTACCGACCCGATGCGTGTCGTCCCAGAATTCAGCGTCGGCCGACAGATCCGCCGGCCAGTCGGCCGCGTAGTGAACGCCGGGAAGAGCTGCCAGCCGGCGCATCGCATCCTTGTAGACACCCCAGGCCGGCACGCTGCGCAGCTGCGCGTCGTACCAGCTCGAGGTCCCCGTCTCGACGAGCCATACCTCGATCCGTCGTCGGCGCAGCAACTCGACGGTGCGCTCGAGCGCAGCGAGCTTGTAGCCGCCCACTTTGATCTTGGGCGCGCCGTCGGCAAGGACGGCGCGCGAGGCCCGCTGAAAGGCGAGACGATCACCGCGAATCTCGCGAATGACGAAGTCCATGCCCGGCATCGTGACCAACTCGAACTTGGGCGCCACGCGGAGCTCGCCAGCGAGGTGAAGCCGCTCGCCGAGGTGCGACGCGACGCGCTCCAGTCGCGGCAGCATCGTGGACTGGAGCGACGCTCGATAACGATAAAGCCCCGCGATGCCGCCCAGCAGCACGTCGAGGCGCAGCTCGATCGGCGCCCCGGAGAGCATCGCGACTGGAAGGGCTGCCTCGGGGCGGATCGTACCCAGGCGGTTGTGGTCGGCCGCATCGTCGAGCGTGCTCGGGCAGACCTCGATCACTGCGAGATCGCGGTCGGGGCGGAGCACGTTCTGCGACAGCAATCCGAGCATGAAGTAATGGAGCGCGTCCCAGCCGCCGCCGGTGAACGCGTGCGCGCGCACCTTTCTGCCGTCGCGCGACAGATCGCTCGCGAGACGATCGGGGAGCACTCCCGCCTCGAAGTGCGAGTTGCCGAAGAGCACGACGAAATGATCGCTTCCTCGGATCTCCTGCGCTGACGGCGCGAGCGCCTGCGGCGGATGCAAGCGACCGGCGAGGTGTCCACCGCCGACTGCCACCAGCGCCGCGATCGCGAGCAGGACGAGCGCGCGCCCGAAGAACGGAGCCCCTGCTGGGGCCGCCTGCGGCTCGACGAGCGCGGCGCTAGAACTGGAAGTAGATGAATGCACTCGTCGACGCTCCCAAAACCATCAACCCGAGGAGGCACGCGCCCACCGCGACCGCGAACCCGACCTGTTTGCCCCAACCCTCGCCGGCATCGAAGGCCTCGACGCGCCTGCGCAGCGGCGTGCAGCTCCAGTAGAAGGCGATCAGACAGACCGCACCGAGCATGGAAAAGAGATGTGGCCGGGCGAAGACGAACGCGCTCGTGCCGATGCCGCGCAGGATCTCGAACGCCGCGCCGAAGGTGCGCGCCCGGAAGAAGATCCATGCCAGGCACACGAGGTGGAACGTGAGCACGCGCCGGCCCACGCGACCGAGCAGGGTTCGGCTCTCGCTCACGCGAACGCCGAGGAGACGCTCGACCGCGAGGTACAGCCCGTGCAGGCCTCCCCAGACGACGAAGGTCCAGCTCGCGCCGTGCCAAAGCCCGCCGAGCAACATGGTGAGGAAGAGGTTCACGTAGGTGCGGGCCGGGCCGCGCCGATTGCCGCCGAGCGGGATGTAGAGGTAGTCGCGCAGCCAATGCGACAGCGTCATATGCCAACGTCGCCAGAAGTCGGTGATGCTGAGGGCGAGGTAGGGGGCGTCGAAGTTCTCCGGCAGCTCGATGCCGAACCAGCGCGAGGCGCCGCGCGCGATGTCGGTGTAGGCCGAGAAGTCGCAGTAGATCTGGAAGGCGTAGGCATAGACCGCGACTAGGAGCTCCAGCGACGTATACGCGCTCGGAGTGGCGAACACCGGCTCGACGACCTTGGCGAGCCAGTCCGCGATCAGGAGCTTCTTGCCGTAGCCAATCATCATGAGCGAGAGGCCGCTCACGAAGCGCTCTCGCGTCACGTCGCGCTGGCTGCTCAGTTGCGGAACGAACTCGGAGGGCCGGATGATCGGGCCCGCGATCAGGTGTGGGAACCAGGTCACGAAGAGCGCGAGGTGAAGCGGCGATTTCACCGGCTTCAGCCGCTCGCGATAGACGTCGATGGTGTAGCTCATCGACTCGAAGGTGTAGAAGGAGATGCCGAGCGGCAGGGTCAGCTCGACGGGCGGAAGGTGAATCCCCAGCGCGGCCAGCGAACGCGCGAAGAAACCGTAATACTTGAACACGCACAGCGACGAGAGGTTCACGACGATGCTGATCGCGACGATCCATTTGCGCCGGGACGTCGCGCGCGTCCGGCTCAGGGCCTGGCCGCAGCACCAGTCGACGAGAATCTGCAGCCCGATGAGCGCGAGGAATCGTGCGTTCCAGCTCGCGTAGAAGTACACGCTCGCTACGAGCATCATCCATCGCCGATGTTGACGGGGAATGAGGTGGTAGACGATGAATGCGCCGAGCAGGAAGATCGCCCAGTGCAGGGAGGTGAAGAGCACGACTCCAGAAATCTAGCTGGTCCGCTCGTGGCGATCCAGCGCCTGCTCCTCGCTGAACCGTGGCCCGTACGGCCCGAGTTGCTGGCGTCACCGCGTGCGCGGCCTATCCTCCGAGCCATGAGCGCTCTCGCCGACCAGCATTGCCAGTCCTGCAGCCCGCGCACGCCCAGGCTCACCGGCGCGCAGATCCACGCGCTCGCTCCTCAAGCGCCCGACTGGAAGGTGCACGAGGAGCGGCTGCACCGCCAATATCGCTTCCGTGATTTTCCCACGGCCATCCGGTTCGTCGATGAGATGGCGCGGATCGCCGAGGCCGAGGGGCACCATCCGGTGTTCACGGTGAACATCGACAAGGTCGACGTCGAGAATTGGACCCACGCCATCGGTGGCCTCAGCGAGAACGACTTCATCCTCGCCGCCAAGCTCGATCGCGCCTTCGCGCGCGCGTGAGGCGCTCAGCGGCGCGCGATCGGCCGCTCGAAGGTCTCGCGCACCTCGTCGTCGTCGCCGTCGCCCGACGGCCGCTCCACGATCTGCCCGTCGACGTCGATGTCGTCGATGGCGGTGAAGCCCGATCCCTGGTCGACCCCCTCGTCGAACACGATGGCGATGCTCGCCACGCGCGCCTCGCCGAAGTGGAATGGTGGATTGCTCGCGAATTGCGGCGCGGCGTCGGCGTCGGCGAAGCGCACGCGCGCGAAGGTGGCCGGCTTGTCCGGCGCCGGCGTGTGCGTGCCCGCCGCGCAGCCGAAGAAGTAGACGTAGCCCTCGACGGTGGTGACGTTGAAGCGCGGCGCGCCCGCGCCGCAGTGGCCGCCGGCAAAGACGTCGAACCCGAGCTCGTCGAGCACCAGCCCGCGCACGCCCTCGACGGTGGCGACGGCGGCGGCGTCGGCGCTCGTGGGCAGGATCTTGGCCATGATGATCGCCGGATCGCTCCGTCCCGGCCCGCTGAACGGCGTCCAGCGGCTGATGATGGCGTGCGTGCCGCCCGGATCGAAGATCGCGGGCACGACGCGCAGCTCACGATAATCGCGATCGCGAGCCGACGCGGGCACTGCAGCGAAGAGGGCGACGGCGAGGACGAACGACGCGTTGCGCATGGATCACCTCGTGGCTGGCATCGTATGCACGCCGCGGCCGCCGTCCAATCCCATGGAGCCGCGATGGCGCCGCGCCTGAAAAATGCCGCGCGGACGAAGGGCAGGGCGGCAAGGCGGCGGCGGGCAGCCGCGATCGAGAGATCGCGCTCGCCACCAGCGCCGCGCCGCCCGCGATCGCGGCCAAGGCGGGGGTCTACGTGCTCGACCAGAGCGGCTACGTCCAGGTGCGCCCGTCGCAGAACGGGATGGTGTGCATCGTCGAGCACCGCGTGCCGAGTGCGGTCGAGCCGCAGTGCCTCGACGCCGAGGGCGTCAAGGCGTTCCTGCCGCGCATCCTCATGGTCGGCGCGATGCGCGCCAAGGGCCGCCCCGAGGCCGAGATCCGCGCCGCCGTGCGCAAGGCGTTCGCCGACGGGAAGCTTCGCGCGCCCGCGCGGCCCGGCGTCGACTACATGCTGTCGGCGCACAACGTGGTGACCATCGACGAAGACAAAGGGATCGCGGTTCCGTTTGGGCCGCACCTCATGTTCTACGCGCCGGGCATGACCAACGCCGACATCGGCTCCGACGGCAGCCCGGGCTCGGCGGTGTTCGTGGTCGACGAGAAGAGCCCGCACGCGCTCATGATCGTTCCCGTCGGCGCCGGCGGCGCCGGGCACGCGCACGCCGCCCACTGAGCCGCGCGCTCGCAGCTCGGCGCTCAGAGGTTCATGCCGCCCGACACTTCGATGCGCTGGCCGTTGAGCCAGCCGCTTTCGGGCGACAGCAGCATCGCCACCGCCGCGCCGATGTCGTCGGGCTGCCCGACGCGCCCGAGCGCCGTCACCGACGCCACCATCTTGTTCACCTCGGGGTTGTCGCGCACCAGCCCGCCGCCGAAGTCGGTGGCGATGGCGCCGGGCGCGATGACGTTGGCGGTGATGCGGCGCGCGCCCAGCTCCTTGGCCTGGTAGCGCGTGAGCACCTCGACCGCGCCCTTCATCGCCGCGTAGGCCGACGAGCCGGGGATGGTGAAGCGCGCCAGCCCGCTCGAGACGTTGAGGATGCGCCCGCCGTCGGCGATGAGCGG
>Ga0134125_10006003_pt1 | contig 13776 bp, 9 predicted proteins | sample KB31751_FD_96464 | JGI IMG/M metagenome (GOLD analysis project Ga0134125, IMG submission 96464) | Terrestrial soil microbial communities with excess Nitrogen fertilizer from Kellogg Biological Station, Michigan, USA - KB3-175-1 | ecosystem: Environmental > Terrestrial > Soil > Unclassified ... | reverse complement strand
GGAAAACAGAATGCCGAACAGGTCCCACGCCTCACGCTCCCACCACGTCGCCACCGGCCATACCGAGTGGACCGAGGGAACCGGCGTAGCCGCATCCGTGGTGACAACAACCCGAATGCGCTGATTGAGCGACACGGAGAGCAGGTTGTAGACAACCTCGAACCGTTCGGCGCGATCCGGCCAATCCACGCCGCAAAGGTCCATCATCTGTTCAAACGCGAAACGCGAGTCATCGCGCAACGTGGTCATGAGCGCAATAAGCCCATCGCGATCGGCCTCGACCATCACTTCGTCAAGCGCGACGCGAGCCGCATGCACACCGGACAGGGCGCGCGCCGCTTCCGCCAGCAAGTCCTGCTTCGACGGCGACGGCGCCTCGGCGGCGGCCGCGGTTTCCGCCGCCTCAGCCACGAAGGATGGTTCCCGTGCGGCGGATCTTCTTCTGCAACTGCATGATCCCGTACACCAGCGCCTCGGCCGTCGGTGGACAACCGGGCACGTAGATATCGACCGGCACCACCCGGTCGCAGCCACGCACCACCGAATAAGAGTAGTGGTAGTAGCCGCCGCCGTTGGCGCAGCTTCCCATGCTGATCACCCACCGCGGCTCCGGCATCTGGTCGTAGACCTTGCGAAGCGCGGGGGCCATTTTGTTCGTCAGCGTGCCGGCAACGATCATGACATCGCTCTGCCGCGGCGATGCACGCGGGATGATGCCAAGCCGGTCGAGGTCGTAGCGCGGCATATAGGCATGGATCATCTCGACGGCGCAGCATGCCAGGCCGAATGTCATCGGCCACAAGCTGCCGGTGCGCGCCCAGTTGACCACCTTGTCCAGGTTCGCGACCAGGAATCCCTTGTCGGCGATTTCGCCGGTGATCCCTTTGATCACTGCGTCCTGTTCCGGACCCGGCGGCAGGTGATCGCGGTTCCACAGGATGCCTTGCGCGGTGGCGGCCGATTCGCTCATGCGACTACTCCCACTCCAGCGCGCCCTTGCACCACTCATAGACGAAGCCGATGGTCAGTACCACCAGGAACGCGATCATCGACCAGAAGCCGATGGCCCCGATCCCTTTCAGGGCCACGGCCCAGGGGAAGAGGAACGCCACTTCCAGGTCGAAGATGATGAACAGGATCGCGACCAGGTAATAGCGCACGTCAAAACGGCGGCGCGCGTCGTCAAACGCTTCGAATCCGCATTCATAGGCGGAGAGTTTTTCGGGGTACGGCTTCTGCCTGGCGGCGAGCAGGGATCCCCCGACCATGGCGAGCGCGATGCCACCGGCGATGACCAGGAACACCAGGATTGGGAGGTACCCGAAGAGCACAGGGTGCATGTCAGTTCCGCTCGACCACTTCACGTGCCACGCCGCGCCGGCCCCAGCGGAGCCGGCGCGTTCGACTGTCGCGATGCAGCACGACTTTACCCCCATCCCGCCCACACCGCTATAGGGGCCGGGGCAGGAATTCAGCGTCCTGGCAACGAAACCGGTGGACCTTGTCTTAATGGGAAAGGCGCCTGGGACGGCCCGGGCGATGCAGCTGGCGCGAGTGACGGGGCTCGAACCCGCGACCTCCGGCGTGACAGGCCGGCGCTCTAACCAACTGAGCTACACCCGCAGCGGCAGGGGGGAGCGTTTAGGCTTTGGGCGAAGTGGCGTCAAGTATCGGCGGGCGCACGCACGGACTGCGATACTTCCTGTTCTGCCTTGATGGAAAACGCATGTTTCGGCCTTACCGCCATAGGGCGCAACGTTGCCGCGCCCGAAGCGGAACTTGATCCGCCTTCCGAACCGCCGGCAAAGAGCCGTCTGTTTTTGGTGGGCGGTGACGGGTTCGAACCGCCGGCCCTCTCGGTGTAAACGAGACGCTCTACCGCTGAGCTAACCGCCCGGACACGATGCCCGCGACCGCCTTCCTATGAGTGCGGTCAGGCCATCGATTCCTTCAGACCCTTGCCGGGCTTGAAACGAACCGTGGTCGATTCAGGAATGGCCATTTCCTCACCGGTACGCGGGTTCCGCCCCGTGCTCGCCTTGCGCGTCGCGGCGGCGAATGTACCGAATCCGACGAGGCGGACCTCCTCCTTGTTCTTCAGTGCGCTGGCGATTGCGCCGAACACGGCCTCAACCACTTCGCCGGCTTTCGAACGTGAAAGATCGGTACCGTCGGCGACGGTCGCGATGAGGTCCATTTTGTTCACTGCGCTTCCCTCTCATCTGCGTGATCAAAAAATCAGTGCCGCCAGCGCCGATCGCGCCAGCAAATCGCGCGGGACACTAGAGCCTGTTCGGTGCGGATGGAAGCGCCGAACAGGCTCTCGCTCCTTGCTTGATCGCGTAGTTCAGGTGCCCGGCGTTCCGCTTGCGACGATCACGCTCCTTGCTTGGTCGCGTGATTCAAGTCTCCAGCGTGCCGCCTGCGACGATCACGCTCCTTACGTGGTCGCACGAGTAGCCTCTCCGGCGCGGCGCCGGAGACGGCAGGTTTTCGCTGTGTCTATGCATGGCAACGGCCCGCCGGACATTGTCCGGCGGGCCGTCGGGGCAACACAAGATCAGTGCGGCAACGATGCCGTGGCGGGCTGCGCCGTCGCGGCAGGAACCGGCGCTTCCGGCGGCTCCTCCCACTCGATCGCTTCGGGCCTGCGCGCGAGTGCCTGCGCGATGACCTCATCCACCTCGGACACCGGAATCAGCTTCACGTGCTTCTTCACGTTGTCCGGGATTTCCGCGAGGTCCTTCTCGTTCTCTTTCGGGATGAACACAGTGGTAATGCCGGCGCGCAGTGCAGCGAGCAACTTCTCCTTCAGCCCGCCGATCGGCAGCACGCGCCCGCGCAGGGTGATCTCACCGGTCATCGCGACGTCGCGGCGTACCGGGATGCCGGTCAGCACCGAGACGATCGACGTGGCCATGGCGATACCCGCGGATGGGCCATCCTTCGGCGTCGCGCCTTCCGGCACGTGCACATGGATGTCGCGCTTCTCGAACAAGGTCGGCTTGATTCCGAACCTGATCGATCGGCTCCGCACATAGCTGAGTGCGGCGGAGACACTTTCCTGCATCACGTCGCCCAGCTTGCCGGTCTGCTTGATGTTGCCTTTGCCGGGCAGCAGCACCGATTCGATCGTCAGTATTTCGCCACCCACCTCGGTCCAGGCCAAGCCGGTCACGACGCCGACCATGTCTTCGGACTCGGTCTCACCGAAGTGGAACTTGCGCACACCCGCGAACTTCTCAACGTTCTTGCGTGTGATCGCGATCTTGGTGGACTTCTTGGTGACGATCTCCTTCACCGACTTGCGGGCCAGGTTGGCGATTTCCCGTTCAAGGTTCCGCACGCCGGCTTCGCGCGTGTAGAAGCGGATCAGGTCCCGCAGCGCGTCGTCGGAGATGCTCCACTCATCCTTCTTCAAACCGTGGGCTTCCGACTGCTTGGCGATCAAATGCCGCTTAGCGATCTCCACTTTCTCATCCTCTGTGTAGCCGGGGATGCGGATGATCTCCATGCGGTCCATCAGCGGCTGCGGCATGCGCAGGCTGTTGGCCGTCGTGACGAACATCACGTCGGACAGGTCGTAGTCCACCTCCAGGTAGTGGTCGGCGAAGGTCGAGTTCTGCTCGGGGTCCAGCACCTCCAGCAGCGCCGATGACGGATCGCCGCGCCAGTCGGAGCCGAGCTTGTCGACCTCGTCGAGCAGGAACAGGGGATTGGATGTCTTGGCCTTCTTCATCCCCTGGATCACCTTGCCCGGCATCGAGCCGATATAGGTGCGCCGATGGCCGCGGATTTCGGCTTCATCCCGCACGCCGCCGAGCGACATGCGCACGAAGTTGCGGCCTGTTGCCTTGGCGATCGACTTGCCAAGCGAAGTCTTGCCGACACCTGGCGGACCAACGAGGCAGAGGATCGGACCGCGCACCTTGGGGCTGCGTGCCTGCACGGCCAGGTACTCGATGATCCGTTCCTTGACCTTGTCCAGGCCATAGTGATCGGCTTCCAGCACCTTCTCGGCCGCGACCACATCATTGCGAATCTTGCTACGCTTCTTCCACGGAATGGACAGCATCCAGTCCAGGTAGTTGCGCACCACTGTCGCTTCCGCGCTCATCGGGCTCATGGTGCGGAGCTTCTTCAACTCCGCCATCGCCTTGTCGCGGGCTTCCTTGGAGAAGCGGGTCTTCTTGATCCTGGCTTCGAGTTCGGCGTTCTCATCCTTGCCGTCCTCGCCTTCGCCGAGCTCCTTCTGGATCGCCTTGAGCTGTTCGTTCAGGTAGTACTCGCGCTGGGTCTTCTCCATCTGCCGCTTGACGCGGTTGCGGATGCGCTTCTCCACCTGCAGCACACCGATTTCGGATTCCATGTGGCCGAAGACTTTCTCCAGCCGTTCACTGATCCGGGCGATTTCCAGCAGTTCCTGCTTTTCCGGAATTTTCAGGTTGAGATGGCTGGCGACGGTGTCGGCCAGCTTTGACGGCTCCTCGATCTGGTTCAGCGAGACCAGGACCTCAGGCGCGATCTTCTTGTTGAGCTTGATGTACTGCTCGAACTGGGAAACGACGGTGCGGCCCAGCGCCTCCATATCCTTCTTTTCGCCCGCGGTATCCGGGAGCGGATCGACGAAGGCTTCGAAATACGACTCGGTTTCCTTGAAGCCGGTGATCTTGGCGCGGTGCCCGCCTTCGACCAGCACCTTCACCGTGCCGTCCGGCAGCTTCAGCAGCTGCAGGATCGTGGAGACCGTGCCGATCCGATAGATGTCATCGACCGAGGGGTCGTCCTGGGAGGCATTCTTCTGGGCGACCAGCAGGATCTGCTTGTCCTCCTTCATCACCGCTTCCAGCGCGCGGACGGACTTCTCGCGGCCGACGAAGAGCGGGACGATCATGTGCGGGAAGACGACGATATCGCGGAGCGGGAGCACCGCCATCACGTCGCTGGCCGCGCGAGGTTGGGCGGCAGGTGCTTCCGATGGCCGCTCGGGACCCGGCCGATCTTGTTCCGTCATCTTTGACCTCCTTCTGGACAGTCAGCGCCGTTTCCGCCCACTTATGGCACGGAATGCGCCTTCACGGGTTTGTCACTATCCTCGACAGCGCATATCGGCAGGCCGGGGAGAGCGCGCAAGACCTGGAAATTCGTGAGGGCGATTCCGCAAGCGATCGATCCGAACCCTTCAGGCGCTGCTTTCTGCCCTCTCCTTCCCGTACAGATACAATGGGTTGGCGCGCGATTCGGCCACTTCACGATTTATTACGACTTCCTCCACCCCATCGAGGCCGGGCAGGTCGAACATGGTGCCGAGCAGGATCTGCTCCATGATGGAGCGAAGGCCGCGGGCGCCAGTCTTGCGGGAAATGGCCCGGATGGCGACGGATTTCAGTGCGTCCTCCGTGAAGGAGAGCTTGATCCCCTCCATTTCGAAGAGCCGGCCGTACTGCTTGACCAAAGCGTTCTTGGGCTTGGTCAGGATTTCCATCAGGGCGCCTTCGTCGAGGTCTTCCAGGGTGGCGACGACAGGCAGGCGGCCGATGAATTCCGGGATTAGCCCGAATTTCAATAGGTCCTCCGGCTCCACCTCCCGCAGGATCTGGCCCATCCGGCGCTCATCCGGGGACCGGACCTCGGCGCCGTAGCCGATCCCCGACCCCTTGCCCCGCGATCCGATGATCTTCTCCAGGCCGGAGAAGGCGCCGCCGCAGATGAACAGGATGTTGGTGGTATCGACCTGGAGGAATTCTTGCTGTGGGTGCTTGCGCCCGCCCTGCGGGGGCACCGAGGCGATGGTGCCCTCCATGATCTTGAGCAGGGCCTGCTGCACCCCTTCGCCGGAGACGTCGAGCGTGATCGAGGGGTTGTCCGACTTGCGGGAGATCTTGTCGACCTCGTCGATATAGACAATGCCGCGCTGGGCCCTTTCCACATTGTAGTCGGCGGACTGAAGCAGCTTCAGGATGATGTTCTCCACATCCTCCCCGACATAGCCGGCCTCCGTCAGCGTGGTCGCGTCGGCCATGGTGAACGGCACGTCGAGAATGCGCGCCAGGGTCTGCGCCAGCAGGGTCTTGCCGGAGCCTGTCGGGCCAACCAGCAGGATGTTCGACTTGGCGATTTCGACGTCGTTGTTCTTCTGGCCGTGGGCCAGCCGCTTGTAGTGATTGTGAACGGCGACCGACAGCACCCGCTTCGCATGGTCCTGGCCGATGACATAATCGTCCAGCACCTTGCAGATCTCACGCGGGGTGGGCACCCCGTCGCGCGACTTCACGAGGTGAGTCTTGTGCTCTTCACGGATGATATCCATGCAGAGCTCGACGCACTCGTCGCAGATGAAGACAGTGGGGCCGGCGATGAGCTTGCGAACCTCGTGCTGCGATTTGCCGCAGAACGAGCAATAAAGGGTATTCTTCGAATCGCCGGTCTTGCTCATGCGCACTCCTCCCCCGGAAAACGGGGGCACAACGGTCGATAATAGCCCCCCCGCCCGGGCAGCCACAAGAACGACGCCGCCACGGTCGCCGGAAAAACGTCGCCCTGCTCCCAGGGCCACCTGATCGGCCGCCCGCTCATCCGCCCAAAATCCTGTCGACGGCGGAACCGGATGAGCCGGATTCGGCCGCTCGCAGCGGCTCTCTGGCTTACCAATCCCAGGCCGTCAGGCCTTTGCCGCTTCCTCCGACGGACGGGGGCGGCTTTCCACAACCTCATCCACCAGGCCGAAATCGCGGCTCTCCTCCGCCGACATATAGGTGTCACGCTCGAGCTTGCGTTCAATCGCCTCGATCGGCTGGCCGGTATGCCGGACGTAGATCTCGTTCAGCCGCTTGCGCAGCGTGAGAATCTCGCGCGCCTGGATTTCGATGTCGGTCGCCTGGCCCTGAGCACCACCTGAAGGCTGGTGGACCATGATGCGCGAATTGGGCAGGGCGAACCGCTTGCCTTTCTCGCCGGCGGTCAGCAGCAGGCTGCCCATGGAGGCCGCCTGGCCAATGCAGACGGTGCTCACTGGGCTGCGGATATATTGCATTGTGTCATAAATCGCCAGGCCGGCCGAAACAACGCCACCGGGGCTATTGATATAAAAAGATATGTCCTTGGACGGGTTCTCCGACTCCAGGAACAGCAACTGGGCGCAGATCAGCGCGCTGACCTGGTCGAAGACCGCCCCGGTGAGGAAGATGATGCGTTCCTTCAGCAGCCGGGAATAAATGTCGTAGGCCCGCTCGCCCCGGCCGGTTTGCTCCACGACCATAGGTACCAGGGTATTGTCGTATACCTCGACTGGGTCGCGATCCGTCATGTCTGTGCTCACTTTCGAGTCTGCGTAGCTGCGAACGAGCAGCGCGTGGTAGATATGTGGCGGCGGGCCAGGGTTGCACTACCCTGGCCGAACGACTGGCTTGCCGGCAGATCGTCTACCCGCCGCTTCTATTCCCGCCGGTATTCCTTTACCGGCTCCCGCTCACGCCGTGGCGGTCTGCGCCGGGGGTTCGGCGGACAGCGCCTCGGGGGTGACGGTCTGCTCGTTCACCTGCGCCAGTTCCAGCACGAAATCGACAACCTTGTCCTCAAAAATCGGCCCGCGCAGGCCGTCGGACACACTCGGATATTTTTGCAGGAACTCCATCATCCGGGCTTCCTGGCCGGGGTACCGCGCCGCCTCGGCCCGCATCGCCCGCGCCATCTCCTCCTGCGACACCGAGATGTTGTTGGTTCGGCCTATTTCGGCCAGCAGCAGACCGAGCCGCACGCGGCGGTCAGCGATGGCGCGGTACTCGGATTTGAGGGTTTCCTCGTCCTTGCCCTTGTCGTCCTCGTCCAGACGACCGGCCTCCCGGTCGGCTTCCACGCGACGCCAGATCTGCTCGAACTCCTGGTCCACCATCCCTTGCGGGGAGGCGAAATTCGCGACGTTGGACAGGGCATCCAGCAACTGGCGCTTGATCCGCAGCCGGGAAAGACTGTCGTACTCCTGCTTCATTCTGCCGGAGACGACTTCGCGCAATGCCTCCAGCGACCCAAATCCGAGCTGATCGGCGAGCGCGTCGTCGATTGCCGGAACATTCGCCTTACTGAGCTGCTTTGCGGTCACGTCGAAGTTTGCCTGCTTACCGGCAAGGTTGGCCGCACCGTAATCCGCCGGGAACGTGACCTCGATCGTGCGGGTCTCGCCGGGCCGCATCCCTACGAGCTGCTCCGCGAATCCTGGGATGAATCCGGTGCCGCCAAGCTCGACCTCGGTGTCCTCGCCCTTACCGCCGGGGAATTCGGTGCCGTCCATCTTGCCGACAAAATCCACCGTCAGCACCTCGCCCACGGCCGCCCCCGGGCTCTCCGTCCGCTCGGCCAGCTCCTGCTCGCTGATAGGCGTGAGCGCGCGATTCGCCTTGGCGATATTTCCCAAAGTGGTCTCGATGGCCTCGGGTACCACTTCCGCTTTCAGACGAGTGAGGCTGATTGCGCCGAAATCGGGCATGGCGATCTCCGGCAGAAGCTCCAGCTCCACCTTGAATTCGATGTCTTTGGCCGGGTCGGCGGCACCGGGCGGCTCGCTGACCACGTCGATCTTAGGCTGCATCGCCGGGCGCAGGTTGCGCTCAGTCAGCATCTGGCGGGCGGCCTCATTGACCGATTCCTCCACCACCTCGGCGGCAACCGCGGAGCCATAGCGCTGGCGAACCACGGGTATCGGCACTTTGCCTGGGCGGAAGCCGGGCAGCCGCAAGGTCTTGCCGAGGCTCACCAGCCGCTCCGAGCGGCGAGTCTCGATGTCCGAGGCCGGCAGGACCACGGTGTAGGCCCGCTTGAGGCCCTCTGATAACGTCTCGGTGACCTGCATGTCCCAGGCAATCCCTTCCAGAGCGTGATCGTCGCAAGCGGACTCGCCGGAGACGTGAATCACGCGGTCAAACAAAGCGTTAGAGCCGGTTCGGTGCCTCTACCGCATCGAACAGGCTCCAGATGCCTACCCCCGAACCGGGCCGGAGCCGGGTGACCGGCCGCCAGCGGAGCAATGGTGCGGGCGGAGGGATTTGAACCCCCACGGCTTGCGCCACCAGAACCTAAATCTGGCGTGTCTGCCAATTCCACCACGCCCGCTTCGATCGAAGCAGCCAGGACCGTCGGCTCCTTCCGGGCATCCTTTGGTCTTTCCCGGCTGGCGCGAGGGCGATCTGTCGGAGCAATAACGAAGGCGGCGCTTTACCGCAGGCCCGGGTGACGGACAAGCGCCGCCGGCTGCCCCACGGCGCGGTTCGAATCCTGACCGGAATTTTCGCGTGATGCGACATCCGAGACGGTCAGCTTCGCGCCAGACGCAATGCTACCCGCATGGATTCGTGGGTTGCATTGATGCCTGCCATGCATCAATGAGGGGGTCGTCTGTTGGCTGTTCCATCCCGAGGGTCCCTCATCGCAGGTCAAGGGTTTTGCCATGGCATCTGTCGCCCCCAGCAACGGAAAAGGCCACCATACGAGCGGCCCTGGCTATATGAAGGGCAAGCCGCCCCGGGCGAATGGAAAGGGCACTGGCAACGGAAAGGCCCGCGCCGAGGTAAAGGCCAAAACCGCCAGCAAGACCAGCGACAAGACGCCACCTGATTACAGTATCGCCGCCGTAGACCGGGCACTGGACCTGCTGGAGGCACTCGCGCGGATCGGCCCGGCCCCCCTGGCGGTCTTGGCAGAGGCCGCGGGCTGTACCCGCACCGCCGGCTTCCGTCTGCTACGCACACTTCAGGCGCGCGGCTTTGCCATCCAGGACGAGGCGCGCGGCCTATGGCGCCTGGGTGCCCGCTGGGGTGTTCTGGGACGGGCTGCCGCGGAACAAGGTGCCCTCGCCGCGACGTCCATGCCCTATCTTGCCGAACTCGGCAAAGCCACCGGGGAGAATGTTTATCTGCGGGTTCGCGACGGCCTGGAAAGTGAGACCATCGCGATCTTCCAGACCGATCCGACGCTGCGGATCTATGCCCAGGTGGGCAAGCGACAGCCGCTGCATGCGGGCAGCGGCCGTCTGCTGCTGGCCTACTCGCCCGAAGCCGTGCAAACGCAGGTGCTGGCGCAGCGGTTGCCGCGGTTCACGCCCGCGACGCGGACGGATCCGGCCTGGATCGCCGCCGACCTGCAACGCATCCGTACCCGCGGATACCTGGTTACCTCCGATGAGGTGACGGCCGGCGCGGTCGGTGTCGCCTGTCCGGTTCGGGATGCCTCCGGCCAGGTCGTGGCGGTGCTGCATGTCAGCGCTCCGTCCCTCAGAATGCGTCCGCCGCGGCCGCGCGCGATTGTGCCGCTGGTCGCGGACGCCGCACTGAAATTGTCGCGGGCATTGGGCGCCGATCCGGGCCCGTCCCCGCAGGATTCGGCCGCGACCGGTGCATCCGCATCCGCCTTCACGATCAGCCCGCTTAGCATGCAGACCGCCAGGCCGCATTCCGTCTTCCGCTGAGGTCGCGATCCGAGATGGCGCTTCGCATCGTCGATGTGCGGGAGATCACGCGGCCGATCAGCTCGCCGATCCGCAACGCGTATATCGACTTCAGCCGAATGACCACCAGTCTTGTCGCGGTCGTCACCAATGTGACACGTGGCGGCAAGCCGGTGATCGGCTACGGCTTTAATTCCAACGGGCGATATGGCCAGGGCGGCCTCATCAGGGAGCGCTTCGCCCCCCGCCTGCTGGAAGCCGAACCCGGCACGCTGCTCGATCAGTCCGGCGACAACCTGGACCCCGACAAGGTCTGGGCCGCGATGATGCGCAATGAAAAACCGGGCGGCCATGGCGACCGATCCGTGGCCGTCGGCACCATCGACATGGCGGTGTGGGACGCGGCGGCGAAGATCGCCGGCAAGCCTTTGTTCCGGCTGCTGGCCGAACGCCACGGGGTAAAAGCCGATCCAAACGTCTTCGTCTATGCCGCCGGCGGCTACTATTACCCCGGCAAGGACGACTCCGCCCTCCGCGCGGAAATGCGCAGCTATCTCGACCGTGGCTACACCGTCGTGAAAATGAAGATCGGCGGTGAGCCGATCGAGCAGGACCGGCGACGGATCGAGGCTGTACTGACGGAACTCGGCGGCAACGCGAAGCTCGCGGTCGATGCCAATGGCCGCTTCGACCTGGCCACCGCAATCGCCTATGCGCGCATGCTGCGCGACTATGACCTGTTCTGGTACGAGGAGGCGGGCGATCCGCTCGACTACCAGCTTCAGGCGGCACTGGCCGAATTCTATCCCGGATCGATGGCCACGGGCGAAAACTTGTTCAGCCACCAGGACGCGCGCAATCTGATCCGTCACGGCGGGCTGCGGCCCGACCGCGATTGGCTGCAATTCGACTGCGCCCTGTCCTACGGGCTGTGCGAGTATCAGCGGACGCTCGCCATGTTGCGCGACGCCGGCTGGTCATGGAAGCGCTGCATCCCGCATGGCGGGCACCAGATGTCGCTGAACATTGCTGCCGGCCTGGGTCTGGGCGGCAATGAGAGCTATCCGGACGTCTTCCAGCCCTATGGCGGATTTCCGGACGGCACGCGCGTCAAGGACGGCGTCGTCACCCTGCCCGACCTGCCCGGCATCGGCTTCGAGGCCAAATCCGACCTCTACGCGGAAATGCGCGCCCTGGCGCAATAAGCCCTTCTCGGCGGCTGACGGCGGGTAATCGACGCCCGCCACCCGGCGTGTTCAACTGGCGCGCGGACGCCGCCAGGGTTCAGGACGCCATTCACATGAGCAAATACGGCATCGGCCAACCGGTCACGCGCTTCGAGGATCCGCGGCTGCTGCGAGGCCAGGGACGCTTCATCAACGATGTCGCCCTGGCCGGTCAGGCCCATGCGGTGCTGGTGCGCAGCCCGCACGCGCATGCCCGCATCCTGGGGATCGAGACTGAAGCCGCCCGTGCCGCCCCTGGCGTGCTGGGGGTGTTCACACAAGCAGACCTGGCAGCGGACGGACTCGGCACCATGCGGGTGAGCCTGACCCGCAAGCGGCCGGACGGGTCGCCGATGTTCTATTCCCCCCACCCGGGCCTGGCGCGCGACGCGGTGCGGCATGTGGGCGACCCGGTCGCCTTTGTCGTCGCGGAAACGCTGGCAGAGGCGCGGGATGCCGCTGAATTGGTGGACGTGCGCTACGAGCCGCTACCGTCGGTGACGGCGACCGCGGATATTCTGCGGCCGGGTGCGCCTGCCGTATGGGCGGACTGTCCCGACAATCTGTCACACATTTTCGAACTCGGGAACCGGGCCGCGACGGATGCCGCCTTTGCACGAGCCGCGCATGTCGTGCGGCGGCGCTTAGTGATCAGCCGAGTGTATGCGCAATTCATGGAAACGCGCGGCGTGATCGGCACGTACGATCCCGGAGAGGATCGCTACACGCTGTATGCCGACGTGCAATATCCACACCGGGTGCGTGACGCGCTGGCACGCAACATCTTCAAGATCCCGGAGAACCGTATCCGCGTTATCGCCGGTGATGTCGGCGGTGGCTTCGGCACCAAGGGCTGGCAGTATGTCGAACACCGGCTGATGCTGTGGGCCGCGAAACGCCTGGGCCGTCCCGTGAAATGGTCCGCGAGCCGAAGCGAAGCGGTCCAGGCAGACGAGCACGCGCGCGACAACATATCCGACGCCGAACTGGCGCTGGATGCGGATGGCGGGTTCCTCGGACTGCGGGTGCGCACCATTGCCAATGTCGGCGCCTATATCTCGGCCGAACGCAACCTGCTTTCGACGTTCAGCAACGTCGCCACACTGGCAGGGGTCTACGCAATTCCGGCTGCATTCGTGCACGTGGATGTCGGTTTCTCCAACTCCAATCCCACCGCACCGTATCGCGGCGCCGGCCGACCCGAGGCGATCTATGTCATCGAACGCCTGATCGACGCGGCAGCCTCCGAACTCGGCTTTGATCGGGTGGCGCTGCGGCGCAGGAACCTGGTTCCCGCCACCGCCATGCCGTACCGCAACGCTTTCGGCGTGAACTACGATTGCGGCGCGTTCGAGCAAGGTATGGATGGGGCTCTGGCGCTCGCCGACTGGGACGGTTTCCATAGCCGGCGCGAGGCAGCGCATGCCCGCGGGCGGCTGCGCGGCATCGGCGTCGTCAACGCCATCGAAAAAGCCGCCTCACCTGGCCTGGAATTTGCCGAAATCCGCTTCAACCCCGGCGGTTCGGCGACCGTGCTGATGGGCAGCAAGAACCAGGGCCAGGGCCATGAGACCATGTTCAAGCAGATCGTCAACGATCGGCTCGGCCTTGATCCGCATGAGGTGCAGTACATCGACGGTGACACAGACCGGGTGGCGTTCGGCATCGGCACGATGGGATCGCGCTCTACGGTCATCGGCGGATCGGCGCTGACGATCGCCGCCGACAAGGTGATCGCCAAGGCAAAGCGCATTGCCGCACACCTGCTGGAAGCCGCCGAAGCGGATATCGCGTTCGCCGCCGGCAGGTTCACGGTCGTCGGCACCGATCGTGCGTTGACGCTCAAGCAGGTGGCGATGGCAGCTTTTCAGCCGGCACGCCTTCCGCCGGGGCTGGAACCCGGCCTCTATGAGACCGGCACGTTCACACCGAAGCAGGATACGTTTCCGAATGGGTGCCATGTCTGCGAGGTGGAGGTCGATCCGGATACCGGCGCGGTGGACGTGCTGCGCTATGCCGTGTCCGACGACGTCGGCACTGTGATCAATCCGCTGGGCCTCAAAGGGCAAATCCACGGCGGCGTCGCCCAGGGACTCGGCCAGGCGCTGATGGAGC
>Ga0134125_10006002_pt1 | contig 13778 bp, 18 predicted proteins | sample KB31751_FD_96464 | JGI IMG/M metagenome (GOLD analysis project Ga0134125, IMG submission 96464) | Terrestrial soil microbial communities with excess Nitrogen fertilizer from Kellogg Biological Station, Michigan, USA - KB3-175-1 | ecosystem: Environmental > Terrestrial > Soil > Unclassified ... | reverse complement strand
TGCAAGCGCGCCACTGATTATTGTATGCTAGGAGCGACAAACCCCGAATTAGCCGCGTTCTTTGGTGTTTCCCTGTCGTCTATCGAGCGTTGGATGGTTGAAATCCCCCGCTTCCGCAAGGCAATCGAAAATGGGCGAGAAGTGGCGGATATGCGCGTTGCGAAGTCGATGTTTGCCGCAGCCGTGGGATACAAGCACCGCGAGACCAAGCTAAACGTGGTCGCTGGCGTGCTGGAAAAGACTGAAGTTACAAAGCATTACCCGCCAAACGTGAATGCTGGCGTGCTGTGGCTGACCAACCGGCAAAAGGCCAAATGGCGGGACACCAAGGCCGTGGAGCACAGCGGCAGCGTGAACCTATCGCACCTCGTGGAGTCGAGCCTGGGCGAGCAGGCGAAGCCTGTAGACGCCAAGGTTATTGAAGGCGCGTCATCTTTCGAGCCGCCGGCCGAGATCGAGACGAGCGGCAAGTAAGGCGCTGCGACCTACTAGCCCTTGTGCTCGCCAGCGCCGGCTCTTTCCAATAAGCGGCAAAGTCTGAAAAGATCAATGAAATCAATGAAGCCGATATTACGGAACGCTGATTATACGATCATGTTTCGCGAGCCGCTGCGCGACTAAAGGCAGGCGTCACGTTTAGATTGTGGCTGGCAGCGCGCGCCTATTAGGTCGATCGGGCTGCCAGGATGACTTGGGGGAGGTGGGGTGGCCGGTCCGAGGCCTGCCTATACAGTACGACACAGGCGCCCCGGCAAAATTCCTGAGAGTTTCTGCGGATGAATTAAAAGTATTTCCTAGATATTTATAAATAGCGCGCCTATGGTCTCGGGTATGAAAAGTGACCCTTGTCCCAAGTGCGGTCTAAATCTGAACATGGTCGGAAAGGCGCATCGCTGTATTCCGCGTGGTCCGGTCGTGACGCCGATGTTTTCGAAGAAGGCCGAGGCGGTGACGCGAGCGGTCGTCCGGAAGACGGTCGAGGCGTCCGAGCGGGCTGCGGCAAAATCCATCGAACCGGCTTCGCCGGTGATGAAGGGTCGGGGTCGGCCGGCGGGGTCGGCTTACCCGGGTCGGGTTCCGGTGCTGATCAAATTCGATCCCGAGGCGGTGGCTTGGCTGGACGCGGAGTATGTGCGTCGGAAGCAGCCAAGCCGGGTCGATCTGATCCGGGCGCTGGTCGACGAGGCTCGGGGAGGATTGAAGTGATCATCGAGGGCAATCCTTCAGCGCGATACCGGTGGACCGTCTATGGGCTTGCGGACGCTCGCGCGCCGGCGGACTTCTTCTACATCGGGAAGAGCTTTAAGCCGCATCTACGGTTTCAGGCGCATAAGTGTGCGCGGACCCCGGCGGGAGAGAGGTTGCGGGAAATACAGGCGCGCGGCGGAACGGTGGTCATGGTGCCCCTGCTTGAGACGGACAACGGAATGCGGGCCGCAAACTTTGAGACGCAAGAAATCGTCAAGCGACCCAAAACAGTTAACCGTCAGCGCGCCCGGTGCGAGCCGACTCGGCAAGTAGGAGCCTCTCTGACCCTTTCCATGATCCGGCGCCTTGAGGCTGAGCAAAAGCGCCGCGGCGCGGATTCGATGTCGGAAACAATCCGGGCGCTTCTCGAGAAGGCATTGAAATGACCCGCTCCGCGACGTGGCTCCTGACGAAGGCTGGGGTTCGGGTTTGCTGCGAACTCACGGACGATGAGTTTCAGGCGTTGCCGCATGTGACGCTGACGGGTCTTCTGGCGGCGGGGGTGAAGGTGACGCGGACGGTGAAGGTGAGCGCGGCGGAGTTTGTGGAGATCGGGGGCCTGGGCGTGGCGCTGCTCGAGAAGGGGCTTTCGAAGTGACCGCTCACGTCAAATGGGCGCCGAAGGCCAAGCCCGGGTTCCAGTTACCGCGATCTCGTCCGCAGAAGGCGCGGGACCAGTTCAACGGGTTCATGTCGCAGGCGCTGCTGTCGATGGCGTCGGACGAGCGGGTGATCGAGAACACGCCGTCGCTCCAGAAGTTGCGCGAGATTTTGGAAAGGCCGATCCCTTGACCTACCGCGAGCGCATTTTCTTGCGCATGGCAGAGTGGGCGGCGAACCCTCCGTTAATCATTCCTGCCGGCCCTGATTATGGAAATCACAGCATAACCTTCCAGCCGGGCAGCGTGTCGTATGTGTTCTTTCCACGCTGGCCGGAGCTGGACGACCTGATCGGTCTCGATCTTGAAATGCCCGAAGGGGGACTTCGATGAGCGTCTGGACGAACATCGCCCACGCCCCGAAGGACGGCACGGCGGTCGATCTCTGGATGAAGAAGCCGGGCGGTGGCTATCGCTTGCCCAACTGCCACTATCAGGTCTCGGAAATCTGGAGTCGCGAGGGCTGGTTCGTGGAACCCGCTGCTGGCGGCGGCTTTTGGCTGAACGATTCGTTTGGCGTTGCGACCCACTTCATGCCTGTGCCGAAAGGGCCGAACGTGCTTGCAGGTAAAGATGGGCAGGCGTAGTCTGCAACGAGGAACGGGCCCCCGTGAAGGAGCCCGTTCTAGCCGAAGGTCTGTAGAGGCAGTCCCTTCAGCGGATGACCGATTGCGGCGGTCGAGGACGACTATACGTCCCCAACCCCACTTCCGTCTACCCCATGTGCCTCTCCTGGAACGCGCTCGCCATAGCCGAGTAGGAGCGCACAAGACCGGCCGGGACCTAACCCCGACCGCTTCCGGAGGTCACGCGAAGGAAGGAAACTGCGGCCCGGCTTGCCGGATCAATCCCAGAGGCCGTGGTTACGGCGGAGGGCGGGAAGGCCACCCGTTAAAATACGCACCGCAGCTATCGCCGGTCACGAGTGAACTTTGTAACTGCGTAACCCAGACCAGCTTGAGGGAGGGATACGCGGGGTGCGGGCATTGAGGATTTAGTTCAACCGCGGCATCCCGCCGCCTGAAGGAGAGAGAAGATGACCACCACTGTTCAAATCAACACGAATCTCCAGGATGGGTCGCCGCCCTTCGTGAACGGCGTAACCGTGGGCGACGTTGCCCAGAAGCACGTCCTGCGCAACTTCAACCCGAGTGGCGACCAGCGCGTCGATCTGACCAAGGTTCTGTGCGCCGCGCTCATCCAGCAGATGATCGACCTCCGCGAGGCGCCGGACGCCAACGCGCCGACCAAGCGCGCGGCCTCGATCGCCATCACCCAGTGCGAGGCCCTGCAGATGCAGGCCGTGAAGGCGAACTTCGTCCAGGCGTAGCAATGACCATCAAGTCCGAGCAAACGGTGGCGGCGGAAAATCTCCGCCGTCAGAAGGCGGCGTCGACCGATCCGGACCGGCTCGAGCGCGAGGCGCAGCGTGAGGAGAAAAGGATGAACGACATGGAAACCAAAGAATGCCTTCTGCTTTCCGATTGGGCCGCAAGACTGGGGCCCGAAAGCAAAGAGGCCGCGCTGATCAACTACGCAGTCTCGGTCAATCCGTTGCTCGACGACATGCTGTTCAAGGAGTGCAATGCGAAGAGCGCGCATGAAGCACCGATGAGGGTCACGTCGGCGGCCCCGACAGGCCTGCGGGACACCGCCGGTGTTGCCCGCTGGGATACCGGCTGCATAGAAGGATACTCCGAGGTCGACAAGAAACTTGCTGATCAGGCTGGGGATCAAGTGAAGTTTCGCCTGTCTGAAGACATGGCGTTTTGGGAGGGCATCAATCAGGAGATGCAGCGGCAAGTTTTCTATGGCGATGCCATCAAAAATCCTGCCGATTTTATGGGGCTGTCCTCTTTTTTCAACTCCATCACCGAAGTTCGGTGCGGCGCGAACATCATGGATGCTGGCGGAACGGCGAGCGCAAACACGTCGATATGGCTGGCTGCATGGTCCCCGCGCACGGGCTACGGTCTATTTCCGCAAGGAAGCAAAGCGGGAATCAATTTCGTCGACCATGGCGAAAGGGAGATGCCAGGCAAAGACGGCGAGAAGTGGGCCGCTCTTCTGAGTTGGATGCAGTGGAAATCTGGCTTGTGCATTCCTGACTGGCGCTATTTCGTGCGCATCGCAAACGTCGATATCACCGAAGCGGGACTTGCTGGCCCGACACCGCCCGATTTGATCGGATGGATGCGAAAGGCAATCGACCAGATTCCGAAGCGCGTCGACGACATGCGGGTCGCTTTCTATATTAACCGTACCGCGCGCCACTGGCTTGACGTGCAGGCGATGAAACAGGAACTCCCAATCATCACCTTGCAGAGCAGTGACGGGAACCTCGTCGACACCCTTGATGAAATCCCGATCCGGATCATCGACGTTCTCCAAAACGATGAACCCCGCGTCGTCTGATGCCCCGCCCTCTCCTCGACCGCCTCCACGACATCGAGCACGCGCTGAAGCTGGATAAGCAGCCGCTTCACGCCGCCACGATTCGGGAGGCCATCGAGGAACTGCAGCGCCTCCAGCCACCCTCGGCGGAGATCATCCCACTCCACCCGCAGGGCCGCTAGAGCGCCACCCCAGGCTGTGGTACGCTCGGGCATGTCGGACGACGACTTCAAAGCCGCCCTCCTCGCCGCCTTGGCCGAACTCAACGCCAGCATTGCGGCCATCGCCGAGGTCCTGAAGGCCGGTGCCCTGAACGCCGCCAAGGACCCGCCCTCCCCGGCGCAGCGGCCCATCGCTCCGGGTGGGAGGGGCTGATGGCCGGAATAGAACTAGGCGGCCCCAAGGGCTTGATCGCGCAGTGGCGCGCAAGTCCGGTCCAGATGGTGAAGCAGCTTTTTAAGGTAGAGCCCGACGACTGGCAGGCTGAAGTTCTGGAGGCCTTCCCGCATAAGCAGCGCCTGGCGATGAAGGCGAACAAGGGGCCGGGCAAGCTCCATCCGAAATCATTGGTGATTGAAACTCCGAGTGGCCCGCGCAAGTGGGGAGATATTCTGGAAGGAGATTTTCTGTTCGCCGAGGACGGCACTCTGACGCGAGTTTCTAAGCGCCATGAGAATGGAAGGAAGAAGATTTACCGAGTGTGGTTTGACGACGGGTCATCCACCCGCGCGGGCGCTGATCATCTTTGGAAAGTCCGAGGCGCGGCAGAGCGTCAGCGCATATCTTTCAAGATCGAAGGAAAAGAAAACTGGGTAGTTTTGACCACCGACCAGATCATCAAACGCGGCATACGCGTGAAGAATGGGCGGTGGTCGGGGCGGCAATTTGAGATTCCTAGGCATGGCCCGGCCGCCTTCCCTGCGGCTCGCCAAGCTCTTGATCCGTATCTGGCTGGCGTCTGGATCGGCGATGGCCACAAGAACGAACCTCGATACACGAAGCCGTACCTTGAAGTTGAAGAGGAAATATCTCGCCGCGGATACAACACTCGGCGCGGGAAAGACGGAAAACTCGTAACAATCTCGGGCGCTATTGATGAATTCCGCGCTCTTGAATGTTTCAAGTGCGGAAGTCCGGACCGTTTCATTCCGAATAACTACAAGTACGCTTCGATTGAGCAGAGGAAAGATTTACTCTGCGGGCTCATGGATACAGACGGCTGCATCGGCGAAGAAAGTCATATGGAATATGACACTACGTCCGAAAGGCTTGCGAACGACGTGGTGTGGCTCGTGCGGTCCCTAGGGGGGTGTGCATTCATAAAGGAAGCGATCAAAGAGGGATGGTATCGGAATGAGGACGGCATTCTCGTTGAATGCCGCGACTGTTTCCGCGTTACGGTGCGGACGCCGTTTAATCCATTTCGGATTCCGCACAAGGCGGATCGATGGATGGACCCGGGCCGCAATAGATCAACAGAACGATATTTGAAACGATACATCGATCGCATAGAGCCGGATGGATATGAAGACTCCATGTGCATCGAGATCGATCATCCGTCGAAGTGCTATCTCGCGAACGATTTCATCGTCACGCACAACACGACGGTCCTCGCATGGATCGCATGGAACTTCCTTCTGACGCGCCCAAATCCGAATATCGCAGCGACGTCGATCAGCGGTGACAACTTGCGAGACGGACTTTGGAAGGAAATGTCAAAGTGGCAGGGCGTGGCCCCGCTGCTGCAGGAAGCATTCGAGTGGACGTCCGAGCGCATCTTTTCCAAGCAGAAACCGGCCGACTGGTGGATGGCCCGCCGCACTTGGCCGAAGAGCGGCAATGCCGCCGCTCAGGCTGATACGCTGGCCGGACTCCATCAGGATTACGCGATGTTCATTCTCGACGAGGCGGGCGGCATTCCCGATGCGGTGATGGCGTCGGCTGAAGCCGTGCTGGCAGGCGGCATTGAAACGCATATCGTTCTAGCTGGAAATCCCACGCACCTGTCTGGGCCGCTCTATCGCGCATGCACGGCGGAAAAGCATCTCTGGCACGTCGTGCAGATCACGGGCGATCCGGATGATCCCAAGCGCGCCAAGCGCGTGCCGATCGAATGGGCGCGGCAACAGATTGAGAAATACGGCGCCGATAATCCGTGGGTGCGCGTCAACGTGTTCGGGCAGTTCCCACAAACGTCTCTGAACGCGCTGATCGGCGATGACGAAGTGCGCGCCGCCCAGAAGCGCTACTATCGTCCATTCGAAATTGGGCCGCAGCCTATTGTGATAGGAGTCGACGTGGCTAGGCAGGGTGACGACATGAGCGTGATCGCGCGCCGCCAAGGTCCGCAGATGTTCAATCTCAATCGCTATCGCAATGTCGAGAACGGCCTTGTGGGCGCCAGTATCGTCAACCGCATGTGGAACGAATTCAATGTCGACGCTGCGTTCGTCGATGCCACGGGCGGCCTGGGGTTTACATGGATCGACCAACTGAGCGTGCTGGGCAAGACGGCCATCCCAGTGCAATTCGCCGCCAATGCCGCCGCGGCGGATCGCTACGCCAACAAGCGCGCGGAAATGTATTTTCGGCTCGTCGACTGGATTAAAGCGGGCGGAGCGCTGCCACCAGAAGACACGGAGGGCGGGAAGCAGCTTCGTGAGGCGCTGATCAACACGACGTACAGCTTCAAGGGTGACCGCATGATTCTTGAGGACAAGGATGCGATCAAAGCCAAGATCGGATTCTCACCCGACGAATGCGATGCGTGCTTTGTTGAAGGTACCATGGTTGCTACGCCGAATGGCGCAGCCCCAATCCAGACACTTCACGTCGGAGATGAAGTTCTAACTCCGTTTGGGGTTTCCAAGATCAAGCGGACGTCGGTGTGGGAATCTCCAACGATTACCACTGCAAGATTTTCAAATGGTTCCACGCTGAGAGGGACGCCAGACCATGAAATATTCGCCTATTCCCATGGAAAGGTTAGGTTGGATGCTGCTACTATGACAATGGTATTTTCGCCATTGGAGGAACGCAGCGCATGGCAAAGAATGAGCGCATTGTTTTCAGGGGCACAGTCTATTGGCTTCAAAAAAGCGGCCGGTATTTTAGCTCCAGAGAGACAGTCTTCGGTGAGCGCCTTCTGCATCGCCGCACATGGGCTGAGGCTCATGGGCCAATTCCAGAGGGTATGGTCGTCCATCATCGCGACCATGATTGGCGCAACAATGCCATGGACAACCTGGAGACCAAGCCATCTGGCAAGCACACGTCCGATCACATGGCCGAGTATTTCGAGCGGCCCGGAGTCCGAGAAGAGAACCGCGCTCATCTTGAGAGAATTCAGCCTCTCGCCGCAGAATGGCACGCCTCTCCAGAGGGGATCGAGTGGCATCGGCAGCATGGCGAAGAAGCCTTCAAGTCCAGAAAACCGCGCGAGTATGAATGTGCCAAGTGCGGCAAGAAATTCAAAAGCACAATGTTCAGCGAAGCATCACCTCGCTTCTGTTCCAATGCGTGCTTTCAGTCAGTGGCTTTCCGGCGTTACTTCACGGACGCTCGGGATTGCGCTTGGTGCGGTAAAAGTTTTGCTGCGAACAGGCATCGCCCCACGCTCTGTTGCTCTCGCGCATGTAGCAACAGAAAGCGTGGCGCCGACCAACGTCTACAATCTGACGCTCGAAAGAGATAACGCCTACTATGCCAACGGCATCCTTGTGTTTAACTGCGCACTCACCTTTGCCGAGCCCGTGAGCAAGAAGGCGTCCACCGGTCCAAACCGAGTGCGCTCTGCGACTGATGGTGGATATTCGCCCTTCAGCGACCTAGACCGTATCTCAGGCCAAACTCCACGCGGGGCTTTCACCCCGTACTCGCCTTTTCAGAACTAGCGGTAGCGTGGTATGGTGACGGCATGCGCAAGTGCTATTTTCCGTCCGGAGTGATCTGACCATGGGATTTGCTCTCGGAGGCGGTGGCGCCGGTGGTGGCGCCGGCGCAATTCCCCCGCCGCCCCCGCCCCCGCCTCCTCCGCCCAACCCGCCCACGTATGCCTCGGATACCGTCAAGGGTGCAGGGGCCGCCCAACGCGCTGCGGCTGCTGCGGCCGCGGGTGGTGGCTTTGCCGATACCGTGAAGACGTCACCGCAGGGCGCTCCGGTGGCCCCCACGGGAAGCAAGACCCTCCTGTCCGGGGAGAAGTAGATGACCTGGCAGCAGATGCTCTTCGCCTGCTTCACCGTCGTTTTCTCGGCGCTGTTCCAGGCCTTCGTGGTGGCGATCGGCTATCACACCCACAACGAGTTCGCGTGGAAGGTCGGTCTGGCGGGCATCGGGCTGACCTACGTCTGCTTCATGGTGCAGACGGTGAAGCCGGATTGGCAGATCGTGCATGGGACTGCTGCGGCGGTTTCGATCTGTGCGGGCGCGCTGGCTGGTTTCTCGCTTTTGGTGCGGTAGATGCCGCTGGACAGCCTGAAGGGCAGCGAGGTCGCTCCGTATGAGGCGATGGGCGCGACGCTTCTGACGGCTCAGCCGCTATCGGCCCCCGAGCCGAACGAAGCCCCCGAGTGGGAGGCGCTGTTCAATCATCTCGAGCGCCGGATGGCGGGGCTTCGCTCCTGGCGCTGGACGTGGCTTTCGACATGGCAGCAGTTGGGGACGTATTTCCTGCCGCGTCGGTCCAAGGCATGGCAGGGGCAGATTCAGGCCAACACCTATAATCGCGGCAATTACCTCAACGACGCGATCATCGATTCGACCGGTTGCCTCGCGGCGACAACGTGCGCTTCGGGCATGTGGAGCGGCCTCACCAATCCGGCGCGGCCATGGTTCGGCTTTGCGCCGGCGGTGTCGAACGTAGAGCTCGACGAGGACGGCAAGCAGTGGCTTGAGAAGGCGGCCTCGCAGATCCTCGCGGTTCTGGCGCGGTCCAACTTCTACAGCACCATGGCGCAGTTCTTTCAGGACGTCACGGTGTTCGGGACGTCGCCGCTGATCGTCTACGAGGACGACGAGGACGTGATCCGGTGCTACCTGCCGTGCGTCGGGGAGTATTTCCTGGCAGCGGGCTCGCGCCTCACGGTCGACACGCTGTACCGCGAGTTCACCCTGACGGTGATCCAGATCGTGGAGATGTTCACGTTCGAGAATTGCCCGCAGGAAGTCCGGCAGCTTTTCGTGACCGGCGGGGCGTCGCTGGATCAGGAGTTCGTGGTCGCTCACGCGATCGAGCCGAACTTCGCGATCTCGAGCAAGCGCGGCCGCGGCAAGAAGATCACGGTGGTGCCCGGCAAGTTCTCGTTCCGCGAGGTCTACTGGCTGCGCGGTCGCAAGTCCCAGACGCCGCTGAGCCTGAAGGGTTTCCACGATCAGCCGTTCATGGCAGGTCGCTGGTCGGTGGTGAGCAACGATCCCTACGGTCGCGGCCCCGGGATGGATGCGCTGGGCGACCAGAAGCAGGTCCAGACCGAGACCCTGCGCAAGGCCGAGTTCCTCGAGAAGCTGGTGCGGCCGCCTATGACGGCACCGCCGGAAATGAAGAACGAGCCGGCCTCGATCATGCCGGGCATGGTGACGTTCGTGAACACGGCTAACGGCAAGGCGGCCTTCACGCCGGCGTTCCAAGTCCAGCCGCAGGCCCTCCAGCCGTTGACGATGGATATCGAGAAGGTCTCGGAGCGGATCAAGGCGTGTTTCTATATCCCTCAGTTTCTCGCCATTACTCAAATGGCCGGGGTGCAGCCGCGCAACGAACTGGAGCTCACCAAGCGCGATCTCGAGCGGCTTCAGGTCTTGGGCCCGGTGATCGACCTGTTCGAGAACGAAGTCGCGGGTCCCGCGATCCAGCGCATTATCCACATCATGCAGCGCCGCGGGATCTTGCCCGACCTGCCGCCTTCTCTGCAAGGCACCCCGCTGAAGATCACCTACCAGTCGTTGATGCGCTTGGCGCAGCGCTCTGCCGAGTCGGTGGCGATGAAGGACGGCTTCGTCACGATGGGCCAGCTTTCGCTCGCTGCCAAGAACGCTGGCGTCCCGGACCCGATCCGCACCGTGAACCTCGATCGCTCGCTGGCCCACTACCTGCAGCTCAACAGTTACCCGATCACCTGCACCTACTCCGAGGCCGAGGTGAAGCAACACGACGAAATCCGGGCTCAGGAGGCGCAGCGCGCGAAGCAGGAGGCGGCCGCATCCCAGCTCAGCAAGCCTGCGGTCGACGCGGCTAGCGTCTTGTCGAAAACGCCGGTCGATGGTGGATCGATGCTGAATCACCTGCTCACGGGATCGACTCAACCCGGAGGTTAGAGGGGGCGCCCGCTTTGTTCGGCGGGTGTCTTTTGGCGGCGCTGGCCTGTTGTCAGCGCCGTCTTTTTGAGGCAAGATTATCGCACTGAGTTTTTACAGCCGGGACCAGACGAGCCTTCCGCTCTATCAGCTGGGTAAATGTAACGGGCCAGACGACTACAACGGGAATTGCTGGCCCCGCGAGTTAGGCGTGAATCTGGTGGAGCGCACCTACACCTAACGTGCTTCAAGTGGTTGGAGTTTAGCGGGCGGTTCTAGACCGAAGCGCAACGATCACGGGGAGGGTGGAAGCCCCTCGCTTTTCCCATTTGCACAATCCAGAAAACCAGCGCATCATCTGCGTGCCCGATGATCTCCCAAGGTTTCGGCAGTCGTTTCTTCCCTGTGTTGTTGTCGAACGCCGCTCCCCCACGGGGCGGCGTTCTTCGTTTCAGCGCAAGGCCGGGAGATGGCCGCTTGTGAGCGCCGGACCCAGTGCCTTCCACAGCAGGAGCAGGCAGACCAGCGCCACGATCACCCACGCGATCTTGATGACCTGGGCGGGCAGCGGCACGCCGATTTGTCCCAGAACCCAGATGATCAGGAACATCACCCCGACGACGAGGCAGATGTAAATCAAAAGCGTAACGATCGATTCGAACATGGACGGTCCTCCGGTGATCGGAGGTAACGTCGGCGCGGACGAAAGGTGGCGTTACTCGATCCGTCGCAGGCGCTTGCGGCGCCACAATTCCAGATCGACGACGCTGTAAACGGCGCGGCCACCGTCTTTGTAGAAACTAGGGCCGCCCTTGGCGTTCTCTTTGGTGCCGAGATTCACGAGGTGGCCATAGGAAACGGCGCATCCCCGTTCCTGGAGATAGTAGGCGGCTTCCTTCCGGGAGAGGAGCTTATCGTCCTTGCTGATGTCCGGCATTTTTCCCCGTGCCCTATTGGTAGTGATTGTAATGGATTGCGGCGCGTTGCGCCACCACCCGTTGAATGGGGACGGGCATTGGTCGCATTGTGGCCCCAATGTCCGAACTTTCCGAAGTCGAGATTGCAGATCGCCTGCGTACCAGTTTGCGCAGCGCTGTCGATCTCTGTGGGAAACTCGCCACCGTCCCCGCACAGGGTCCGAACTACCGCAAGCTGATCGTCGAACTGGACCTGATCGAAGGGTCCGCCCGCCAGATGGGCTACTCCCGCGACGACATGCGCTGGCAGCTTTTCGGCTACAACATGGCCCGCTTCCACCAGCGCATCGGCGACGTGCTCCGGTCGCGGGGCGCCCGGCAGATTTTCCTTGCCATGGCCAAGATGATCGAAGGCGCGCTGGCTGAGGCCGAGAAACTGCGCACCGCCAAGACCGGTCGCCGCGGCATGATCCTGCCGCTGCCCAAGGCCGCTCCGCACCGCCAGAACCGCCCCGTCGCCGTCAAGTTGCCCAGCGGACTGCTCGTCCCCGCCGGCGCGATGAACTGATGACCGATGAACTCCATGATCGCCCCGAACTCCTGCCGGAATTCACCGACGCAGCCAATCCGGAAGAAATCGCCCGGCGCCAGCAGGCAGCCAAGGAAAAACTCCGTGCGCGCAACCGCTACATCAAGCGCGTGCTGGCCCATCCCGAAGGCCGTGAACTGCTCTGGAGCATCCTCGATGCCGCCGGCGCGTTTGAGGATCGCTATGGCTTCGGGCCCAACGGCCATCCGCACTCTGAGGCGACCTGGGCGTATCGCGGCCAGAAGGATCTCGGACTGCGCCTCTACCATTCGTGGTCGGTCGCCGATCGTGCCGGGATGCTCGCCCTGCTCGACGAATTCCACCCGCTCTTTCCCAAGAAGGGTAAATGATGGCTGACGAGAAGCCCGTCGAAGCGCCGGTCGTGGCTGCTGTGGTTGCCCCTGCGGTGGTCGAGGCCCCTGCTGTTGCGCCGGTGGTTGCTGAGGCGCCCGTTGCGGCGGCGGAAGCGCCGGTTGTCGCCGAAGCGCCTGTCGTCCCAGAGAAGGTTCCGAGCCTGCTCGAGGCCATCGAGGTTCCGGGCGAGAAGCCGCCGGCGGAGAAGCCTGCCGAGGAAAAGCCGGTCGAGCCCGCCAAGCCCGCGGAAGAGAAGCCCGCTGAGCCGGAAAAGCCCGTCGTCGAGCCCGAGAAGCCGGCCGAAGAGGTCAAGGCCGAGGAAGTCCCGCAGGAACCGGTCAAACCCGAGCCGCACGAGTATAAGTACGAGATTCCCGAGACGATCATCATGGACGATGCCCGCAAGGGCGAACTCCACGCGGCGTTCGACGAATTCCGCGCCAACCCGGACACCGGCGCGCAGAAACTCATCGACCTGCACACCAAGGCACTGACGGACTACGACAAGTTCAAGACCGACGAACAGTTCCGCGTCTTCGGCGAGACCAAGCGCGCGTGGGAAACCGAGGCGATGGCCGACGAACAGATCGGCGGCTCGGCCTGGAACACCTCCAAGGGCGCCATCGCCCGCATGCGCGACATGTTCGTCTCCGACGCTCCGCGCGGCACACCGAAGTGGACGCAGGACTACAACGAATTCGTCCAGATGCTCGACATGACCGGCGCCGGTTCGCATCGCGCCATGCTGAAGCTGCTCCACAACGTGGCCCGTCGCTTCGACGAGCCCGCGCCGCTGCCACTGGCCAATGTCAAGACGGTCAATGAGACCGCTCCGAGGGGCAACCCCCTGCACGACAATCCCCGCAGTCAATCCAATGGCCGTCAGTAACGGCGAAGTCTGAAGGAGAATTTCTATGGCGACCGGAAGCTGGCCAACATTGAGCGATCTTACTTCCCGCATGGATGCCGCGGGCAAGCAGATGCACATCGCCGAACTGCTCTCGCAGTCGACGCCGACCCTGAAGGACATGCCCTTCAAGGAAGGCACCGAGATGATGGGGCATGGCTTCAGCTATCGCACCTCGATCCCGCGCGGCGCCTTCCGCCAGTTGAACGCTGGTGTCGGCTACAGCAAGTCGACGACGGGCAAGGCCTATCTCGGCATGGGCGATCTCGAGGGCTACAGCCAGGTCGATCGCCTGCTGGCCGAGATGTCGGGCAGCGTCGAGACGTTCCGTACCTCCGAAGAGGTCGCCTTCCTGGAAGGCCTCGGCCAGACCTGGGAAGAGACCCTGGGGTACGGCAACACGGTCGAGAACCCGGCCG
>Ga0134125_10006000_pt1 | contig 13780 bp, 10 predicted proteins | sample KB31751_FD_96464 | JGI IMG/M metagenome (GOLD analysis project Ga0134125, IMG submission 96464) | Terrestrial soil microbial communities with excess Nitrogen fertilizer from Kellogg Biological Station, Michigan, USA - KB3-175-1 | ecosystem: Environmental > Terrestrial > Soil > Unclassified ... | reverse complement strand
TTTTCTGAGTTAATCGGAGATTCAGACGCGCAATGACAAGAGTTCTTGTCACACTGCGTGGTAAGTCGCAAATGCAGCACTATATCAGCCTGACGGCTCACGACTGGCATCCGTCTGGCGATGCGGATCAAGCGAGCACAACTTGGACAGAATGGGTGCTTTGCAATTCTCTGATTCAATTCAACAATCCACGATACAATCTAGTTTGAATCAAAATCGAACAATATCCACAAACAAGGTTGCACCATCACACGCGCGATCAATCACAGGGTTGAAGGTAATGGAGTCATTCATCATCTTCGTCTTTCGATCGCTGCTGTTGCTGCTTCTTGCCACCGCGTTTGAGCACTTTGCGCTTGCTAGCAGGAACTGCTGCTTCACCTTCATCTTCCTCCGAACTAGTACTGTTGCGACCATTTTCTGTCTTTGTTGACGCAGAAGAAGAGGAAGACAGCGAAGAGGAAGACGAGGATGAGGAAGAGTCAGCAGTTGGCGCTGAAACAATCGAAGATTTCTCATCAGAGTTAGCGCTTGAGAATGAGAGTTCCGGTGAAGCAGGAGTTTCTTCAGACACGTCCATGGACTGCACTCCTGTATTGTTGTTGCTAAAACAGCGGCATGCGAGTGAAGAAATGCAAGAGGGTGGCAGCAATTAGGTTTACTTGGTGTTGCTGTTGCTGTTTGCAGTGGGATTGGTGAGTCGCATTCTTGGCGAGATCAGTCTGTTAACAACACAACATGAATTTTGCAAACATTATTTCACGGAACAAGTACTCGGAATCTGGCGCCAGGAATTGGCGAGGAAGCAGCGTCAAGGTTTGATAGAGCGTGTCTTCATCTTGTCGTTTCCACCTGCATGCAAATTGCAACAGTGTTATGCTTTGGAATGGGGTGAATCTTATTACCAAGTCACGAGAACATCTCCTTCGATGAATTGTCCTTCAAGTTGTTTTGCAAATCGAGCGCGCCCTTCGATGCCCTGATGGAAACAAGTCAACACAACACATGAGTGAGTTTCCGAAATGAGATTTGAACACGCAAACATCAGAACTCACCAAGCTGTGAAGATGATCTGCTGTCAGCTCTGGCAGCAGTTTGCGCAGCTGCGATGCGAGGATATTCATCGGATACATGTGTGTATCCTCCTGCAGCAGCGAAAGAAAACGTTGGCAAAACAGACACGCCTCGCGGACTTACCGAATTCACTGCGCATCGGACTTGGAACTCGCGGAACTCGGGCAAGATTTTGTAGCAAGAACTCTCATGCTTGTTATTACACTGAACACAAACAAAGCAGCACGGTGAACTTGAGCAAGCGATCGAGATGACGATGTGTTATACGCGAAAAGTGACAGGATCATCTGTTTGCGCAGTCCAGGGATCCAAGGGGTCGATATTCCGGTTCTTCCACTACGTCGCAATTGCACAACAAATCATCATTGAATTGAACAACAAAGACTTCACCAGTTTGGCGCTGCAGGATTCGCAGAATGTTTCAGCCAGGAACTTTGGTCCGACCACGATCTTCACCTGTGCAACGAGCACCACGACACCCGCCGAGTGACAAAATCAGAAGAACACCCGCAAAACCCCGCCCATCCACAACAGTTTACCACTGCACGTGCAACTTTGCGTGCATTTTCCCGACCCACGGCAGCACGAAAATTCCCAATTCGTGTCAAAGCAGATGGGAGTGATGTTTGGGATGTAGGTCGCACGATTGAAGACCTCTGCTTCTTGGCCGGCGTCAGGTTCACCGCTTCTTCTGACTCTTCTCGTGCTCGTTTTGTGCCAGCGCGAGCCACGGGAGTCAATTGAACGGAAACAGATGCAACTCTTTTCAAATCAGTGCCAGCGACACGTGGGTCATCTCCATTTGAGATCGACTCTTTTGATTCAGATACTAATGATGCTTTCAAGAAAGGAGGCAGGTAGGTAGGAACAACTGAAGTCGCTGTTCAAACAAGCAGAACGGTTTGTGTTGGACTACAGGCAGGAAGCACGAAGCAATACATGACGCGGGCGGGATCATCGGTGTCGGGAAGGCACTTCGTGAAGCAAACGTCGACGGAGCAGCAGACATGTCTTAATCAGAGAGATTTGCAATATTGTTGAATTTGGAAGTGAGCTGAATGACGACCGAGCGACACTCGAGCGGCCACCCGAGCAACACTCGAGCGGCCGGAACTTGCAGCGTTCTAACCATCCAAGTCGAGTTGAGCCATCAAACCAAGAATTTGTAAATGTTCTGCACAATTCAATGCATATTGAAGCAAAATTTCAAATGCCCCCTCCAAATTTTTGAATGCTTCGGGATCTGATTCATATTTGTGCAGAACTCATCAAATTTGAAAATCAATCTGAATTTCCGATCAAAACAACCAAGAATTTCTTTTTGCAGTTTCCTGAGCAACCCACTGCTGTACGCTCAACCTGGAATAATCTGTGCAAGCAGAAACGAAAATTTCACGCAGAGTTGCGACTTGTCAGTTTTGCCGCGCTTTAAACTCTTGCTTCTGAACTCTCTGCTACGACGCGTTGTCAAGTGTTTGCATTTGAGAGCAGGTTTTCAAGCAGATTTGGTTCCAACGGTATTTGGTTTGCGCTCAATAAGTGATTTGTACGCTTCCTGTTTCGCTCAAGTCTCTGTCACCGGATCTGCGTCGTCGGACTCTGACATTGTTGAGGACTTGATCCATGTTTTGTTGTAGCTTCAGCAACTGATGAATGTTTATCATTGATTACGAGTTCGGATTTCGCAGTGATAAACGGTGCTTTGGATGCTTGAACAGCTTGTCTTTTCGGGGCTACACTTTCTGGCTGGCGCCGAGTGTTTATCACCTGATATATCACGAGTTCATATTTCCGCAGTGATAAACAGTGCTTGGATGCTTGAACTTTATCACGAGTTCGGATTTCGCAGTGATAAACAGTGCTTGGATGCTTGAACAGTTTGTCTTTTCGGGGCTACACTTTCTGGCTGGCGCCGAGTGTTTATCACCTGATATATCACGAGTTCAGATTTCCGCAGTGATAAACATTGCTTGGATGCTTGAACAGCTTCTGATATCTTGTTCTGTTCGGATACAGATCATGCAAGCCGACAAGGGCAAACGTTGGGAAGTGGAGACGTTCATCCCTACAAGTGGCGACTCAGTGCATTATTCTTCTTCCTCATCTTTCTCCTCATCAAGTTATCACCGCTCAAGCAGTCGTCCAAATGCTGGTCATGATCACCGCTCAAGCAGTCGTCACGGCGAGCTTCCCGATACCATCATGCACTTGATTCACGACGACTCGACCGAGCGCGAGGAACTACTGCGGTTGCTGCAAGCTGGAGAATCAGTGGACGCGCAACCTGGCGGCAATTCGAATCGTTCCTCTTCTTCCTCGTCTTCCTCGCAAAACTCGAAATCATTCAATCAACGGGCAGTGAACGCGCAACCTGGCGGCAATTCGTATCGTTCCTCTTCTTCCTCTTCTTCCTTGCACAACTCAAATTCCTTCAATCAACCGCAATCTCTTAATCATTCGGTTTGGGACAATGCGCGCCACGAGCAGCCTCGCAATCAGTCACGCGCTCCGATGAATCAGCACATGTTTCCTGCGTTTGTGCCGCCCATTCCGCGCCACCATTCCATTATTAAAAGCGGCAACGCCAATTACATTGGTAAAACTCTGCAGCTTTCGCTTTCTGTCGGACTCCAATTCTTCCTCTCATGCATTTCTCACTCCTTGTGTGCCGCTGTCGATTCCGTAGGCCAACTCGCTGAGATCTTATCTCGATTTCGACACCTGGATCCACCAGCCTACAAAACTGAAGAATTGCGCTCACCGTTCACTGGTCAGTTCTTGACTGTCATATTGACAATTGTCGCCTGTACTGTGGTTCTAATCCTGCTAACGCATTGCTTGTTTGTTTGTTTGTCAGCTACCTGCCACGTTTTTCAGCGTGATTTCAAAAGCATGTGTAAGCAACTTTTCATTGAACATATTTGCTTGACGATTTTCTTTCTGAAGTTCCTACAAATGGAAGCCAAGAAGCCAAGCAACAAGCCGGTTTGTTGCCTCCTCATCATTGGCTCCTTCACTCGTCTGAAAACGTTACAGCATATGGCGCTCTGCTGTGGGTCGATCGTCAAGTGTATCTGGGCAAGCTCATCATTCCGCCAAAGAAGCCTAAGAGACCCTATCGCCCACATCATCATCCTACTTTTAGCGGCCGCTACTTCGATTCCTTCGGCGGTCAATACGCTCGCCCTGCTCAGCGCGACCAGATCGACAGTTTCCGCCGTGTGTCTCCTCAACGCGAGCGCATGTTTGTGGATCTCACGCAAGACTCAGACGAGGATGACAGTCAATCTTCCGCTCGCTCTGCTCAGCGCGGCAGTTCCGGTGGTGTGTCTGCTCGCCGCGAGCGCCTGTATGTCGATTTGACGCAAGACTCAGACGATGATGAGAAATCCGAGCAGCAACAGCAGCACACAGCTTCGTCTTCCTCCAAACAACAGCATGCAGCTGCTTCCTCTTCTGAATCTGTTATGTCCGACGATGATGACATGCTTCCATCCCAGCACAAGCCGCAGCAGAGAGCGTCGTCTTCCTCCTCTGCATCAACACCGCAACAAACAGCTGCTTCCTCTTCGTCTTCGAAACCACGTGCTTCCTCTAAACAAACAGCTCGTTCCTCTTCCTCCAAACAACAGCATGCAGCTGCTTCCTCTTCTGAATCTGTTATGTCCGACGATGATGACATGCTTCCATCCAAGCACAAGCCGCAGCAGAGAGCGTCGTCTTCCTCCTCTGCATCAACACCGCAACAAACAGCTGCTTCCTCTGCGTCTTCGAAACCGCGTGCTTTAAGTGCGAAGATGGCTGATTTGTCTATTCAAGATGCCGACATGGAGGAAGAAGGAAAGCAGGAGCAAGAGCAACTGCAAGAGTGCGCTGCTGCAGGAACTGGAAGAGCGAAATATCGGCGCGTGTGATCGAATGAGCATTCGAATACGTTATGTTGTTTGAGACGATCTGGAAGAGCGATCGTGTCTGTCATTGCGAATGTGTTTGGAGAAGAGCGACCGTGTCTGTCATTGCGAATGTGTTTGGTTTATCATCGAATGCAAGCGAACTCGCGTTTGATTGTTCATTGGTTTTGGTCTGATTGGCAACCCGAAAATTACACGGATTTGATTCTTCTGCCCTAATCTGTGCGCTGAACAATTGCACTGCACGCACTCGTGCTGCGCTTCGGCGTGCACCTCGTGGCACGCGCTCAACACGATCGCGGGCCCGTACAAGTTCCGTTTTTGCAGCAAGATTAGTTGAATATCATGCAGAATATTACAAAACAATACAGTAAATCTGGAGAAAACTGCGTTCGAATGAAATTAATAGGAACAAAGCTTTGAACTGGAAAATTTGCTCGGGTTTCTCTTGATTCCAGTCGGAGCTAACAGCAACATTGCATAATAATTGCACCAGCGCAACTGATTGCAGCAGAATCGCATCAAAGTGAAAGTTTCAGTGTAATGGAGAGTTTGCAACTCCGGCAACAATCTTTGATTCCGCGATCACACCACGATCCAAAACGATTTCGAGCAAGAACACAGAGAAGCAACAACAAAGTCGGAACAGTGAAACTCGATTAGCGCGAGCGTCTTGAATACGAAGTTGGTGGACTGATGAAGTCATCTTCCTCTTCAGTTGGTGAAGAGGTCAACTCATTTGGAGAAGCACCAGAGAGAGTGAGCAGAGACGATGTGGCCAGCGATTGGTCACTTGTAGATTGCTCGACAGGAGGCAGCGAATACTCTGATTCTGCATCTTGCAGTGCATCGTAGTCAGGCTGCAGGCCTTCAGGATATTGTTGCCAGTAGTCTTCGAGCTCGGCATTGCTGATCTGCGGCTCTTCCTCCATTGGTTGAAGAAGAGAAGCTGTAGATTCGAACTCGGTTGCAGGTAAGTTGATGGAAGCACAGGCGAAAGTTCTCCGGAGTTCAGGTTGTTTTTGCTCCGAAGCTTCCGCCGATTGATTGGCAGATGAAGGTGCAGATTCGTTCGCTTCACTAGTCATGATCACGTCATCGGCTTCTTCTTCTGCTTCAGTTTCCGTTTCGCTGAAGTCACCTGACGACCACTCCGAGGTGTCAGATTCATCTTCTTCTGCTCATGAAAACAGACAACAAATGAATGACTGAAACGACATGGAAAAGCTTGTACCTGATTCTGCATGCGAGCTTTGCGCCATACAAACGCGACCGTTTTGGAAGACAAATGCGGCACCCTCTTCGTTTGCTGGCAGCGATGGAAAACTCGAAACCGGCGGAGTTTTTCGTTCCCATTCACGAAGTTCGGCGAAGTGCAACTAAGCAGAACGAGAAACAAACTACGAATCAGATCAAACCCAAGAAATCACAGCATACTTGTTCTTGGAAAGAGTTAAAAAATGCACGATCCGAAACTCCACCATTTGCATCGTTTGCTTGGCGGCGTAGTTGAATTCGATTCTGAGACACACAGAGCAACACACATGTGACTGGGCAGAACAAAATTCGAATTCAACGATTCAACCATAAAACTACCAAAGCAGCTTGAACTTCTTCAGGCGAAGCTTTTTGCGATGTTGCACTTCCACCCTCAAACGAGTTCACAACTTCCCGGCGTGCACTGTCAATGAAACGCGAAATGAAACAGAAGATAAACCAGGTACAGATTACATGTTGTTGATCGTTGCACGGAAACTCAAAGGTCGGCTATTTGCAGGTCTTCTCTTCGCTTCCTCTTTCGCATAATTGCCTAATAAGAATCAGAACCCAATGAGCGAGAAAAAGAACAAATTGCTTACGCGTGCCGATGCTGACACACTGCCGATCCATGCCGCAATCACAGTAACCTGAGAAAGATGAACAAGCAGTGTGCTGACAACAGAAAGCGAGCGAATCACCTTCAGGATCATCGATTTCTTCGAGATCGTGTCCGCGGTGGCAAATTAATGAACAAGCGTCACAACAGCGATGTGTTGTGTATTTACAATCGAGGCATCTAAATTCAAACAGAACAAAACGCAAGGAGCAAAATGGAATTCTAGGTGAACGAGAAAGTGCTAACCTCCACCGACTCCAAGGGCGTTGACTTGCGGGCATCGAATTAACACACACTCCTGAGTACCGAAAAGAAACAACTCAATTGAACAGCATTCATAGAAGCAAAAAGGGGTTACTGTGTCGATCCGTTTTGGCTCCGCGAACTACTTGAGCAGCTGAATCCACATATTTGCACCGTTTTGCCGGCGGTTCATCATCTTCTGCACTCTCTTCTTCACTGCCTTCTTCACTGCCCTCTTCTTCTGTCGCTTCTTCGCTCTCCTCTTCACCACTGTCTTCGGCGTCTTCTTCATCGCTAGCAGACTCCAACAAGTCTGGCAAGTCGTCATCGCTGTCAGTCTCGCTGTCAGTCTCAGCTGAAGACTGCAGCGAATGCTTGTTCTCAGATGCTGTAGAGGGTTGGGAATTCGCTGGAACGACAGATGGACCGACGCCAGTTTGCGGAACATGACGTATCGAGCCCACACTAGCAAATCAATGTAATGCAATCGCAAACACTCTTGAACGTGTGAACCTGGCAGAGAATGCAGACTGCCGCTGAAAGGCTTGTAAAATGGTCGGTTGAGCATGAATTCTGCACAAACAGACTCTTGAACGGATGAACAGCTGAGCGCATTGTGACCTGCTGGATGGTACGTAGCATTGTTTGAGGTCAACACCACCAGAGGTCTTGGTAGTCGCATTAGCTCGAGAAGATTGCATGGGAAATGCGTCGCCTGATATCAGAGGGGCCTGCAGCATTGAAACAGAACCAATTGGAGCCAAACACATTGTGTCAGAAGCAGACTCACAATCTCACAACGAAAAGAGATAGCACAACTCAAGACAGCAGAACTCACTTTCACGCCACGCCAGTAGAGTTCCATTTGAGAATGACCGAAACAGCCGCGGCTCGGGTGACACTCGAGTGTTGCACCGTGTGGCAGGGAAAGCTGCTAGTCCCAATTTCGCGTGAGGTATTGCATAATTTGCCTGTGTGGAACACATTGCAAGCAGTAAAAATAGCGCGCAAAGGTTTAGTGTCCGGGTCTTGGACGTATTAGAACATAATTGTGCAGAACATTTACAAAGCTCTATTAAAATCAACAAACAACAACTCTGTCCACTTTGTCAAAGCTTTGAAAGTCCGCACAAAGCTTTATTTCACTTGTTTCAAGGTGAAGAATGCTTGCAGACAGTTTATTCGTTAGTTACGCAAAATGCAATTGCAAATGGCAACCTTTGAAACATTGCTTCAATCGCGAGCTGTTAGGAACGAAACGGAGTCACAAGTTTCAAAGAAAAATCAACCCAGGTGTAAACCGATTCAAAACCCGGTGACAATAGAGCTCGAAAGTGAAAGCAAAGCAAAGGCAGCGCTCTCTTCAAGTGAAAGCACTTGTTGCAAGTCAGAAGTCGACAGTTGTGGAACGTTGTTATTGCTGTTATCCGCAGTCGAAAGCTCCATTGGATCATTGCGACTTTGTTGCGACTGGTCACTAAGTAGCGCAGTCGATTCACAGAGACTGGTGCTGACAGAAGAAGAGGAAACAGGGTGTGCTGCCTTTTGTTCGAGTTCTCGCCCTCTTCGTGCTTGAAGTGTCAATTTGTTGGCAGCACGTCGCCCGCGACGCGCAGGGAAGTTGAGCGAGTTGACAGTGGAAGCGGTGGATAGCGTAAGTGCGTGTTGAATGGAATTTGGAATGGATTCGGATAGGTGAGAGGGAGCAGCTGAACACGCAGACATTGACGGATCTTGAGGCAACTGAGGAAGCAGGGTGTGGGTGTTCTGATTCTGAGGACGAGTTGCACTAACCAGCAGAGCTTCACGATCAGCAGAATCAGAATCAGACGAATTGAGCGAAATCGGCACAACAGCAGGCGAAGGAGGAGGAATCGTCGGAGCAAGAATTAAGAATGGAGAAGTGAAAGTCGCTGATGTACGTGCACTGCTTGCACTGCTTGTTTGCAATTGCCGTGTTTGTTGACGTTTTGCTTTACCGCGTCGCACCACTGCAAGCTTTCTTCGATTCGTAGATGACGGAATCGGAGCGTCTTCTGCTGAATCACGAACAGCTGCAACAGTCAAGAATTGCAAGAGCAAAGACGTTGAAAAGCAAAGAAATGTGAAAATTGAACCTGATTCAAGATCTGTGTTGAAATGCGATGCAAACAATGTTGTCAGCGAAGCGACAGCAGCTTCGGCAAGGTGACGAATGCGCGGAACAACACTTCTCAACCGGCAGCGCAGAATCTTCACCAAACCAATCGAAGTGATGCAGATGGTTTCTTGACGCGAGCTGTGCGACTGCACCTGAGCCTTGCATCGCTCAAATTCCGTCAAGTTGCGAAGGAGATCAGTGCGGTTCTTCTCGCCAACTCCAAGCAACTTGGCCAAGTCAGGCAAGCTGAACATGCTGAGCCCGTCGTCTCGTTGCAGAAGCCGCACAACCGCGCCATTCTTTGCGAACGATACTCCAGTTGCTCTGCAGGTCCACTTCAGTTGAATGAATGACTGCACGCGGAAAGGTCAACCCAAAGGCTCAGAATTGCAATTGGCAGCAAAAACCTGCAATTTGCAACATTGTGCACAACCATGCACAGCAAGGTACCTTAGGATGCATGAAATGTGGAGGAAGGGGTGTGAAAATAGCTCTTGTTCAGTGGCAAAAACCCGCGAGGACGCTCGAGCGGCCCATTCCTGCAGTTTAAACTTCAGCGATAGCGTGATAGAACAGAAATCTGTGCAATATAGTGATTGTGCAGACTTCTTCGATCTAAAGTCGCGGGGGTACCGATTTGTGATTGGCACGCGCCACGACCAATTGTGCCGTCTCAGATTCGCGTTCAAAGGGTGTCAAATAGAGGATTTTCCGAACTCGAAGTAATCAACACACACAAATAAGAAATCAAATTGCTGCTCGACCAACTATAGTTCAAACGGGTCTTCCCAGATAGTAAAATCAAGAAACTTGCTGCGTAGAGGGGCCATTTGGCGAAGTTCAATTCCGACATCAACACAATACTGTCGAAAGGCCTTGCCACCGTCCTTGAGATCTTTGTCGAACTTACTGTCGAGGAGCAAGCGCAACTCCAGATCAGGTTCGAAGTCCTGGAAAGCTTGCAGCTGATTGACAGAGAGAGGCGATCCTCGCAGGTCCAGAGTTTCAAGCGAGCAGAATTTGTTGAGAGCAGAAAAGGTGGCAGGAAGAGAGCCGTTAATGTTTCGAAGTGACAGAAAACGCAGCGTTCTAGCGAAGGGAAGGAGAGACCGGTAGGATACTTGTTTCTCGTCGCGTGCATCATCGCCCCATTGATCCAGAGGCATGCGCGCGATACGAATTGCAGTGAGAGTGAAAGGAGCCAAAGCGTCGAGAAAGGTAGATGCAGGCACGCGATATGCGCTGTCGAAAGCCTTTGGAAACTCACCGCTGCAAAGACAAGGGGTAATCAATGCAACAATGATTCAGAACGTACTCCAGATCATCCAGTTCAAAATGAGCGCGAACGTCGTAAAGCGCAATCCCAGCGAGCTTCCGCCACGATTCAGCAAGCCCAGAAAACGCTTGCTGCAGACATTGTTGTGATTCCAAAATCCATTGCTTGAGCGGTTGGTTTGGATCAAGCCAGGGATTGTTAATCAGGAGCACGCATTCTTGAAGTCGCAGGTAAGTAAGGTTGGACAAGCCAGCCAGAAAGCGCGGCTCAAAGGCAATAGTTACGAGGGAGACATTCTGAAGATGCCGAAATTGAGGAAACAGAGACAGCGTGTTAAGGAGAGTGCCGGGATGGGAGCCGCAGTGGAGAGCAAGTGTTTCGAAGGGGCGGTTGCGGAGGAACGGCAGCACACTCTGAAAAGCAACCATGAAATCCCGTCTTTCCGCAACTTCATCGTCATCGTCACTGATGTACAAGCCGCCAGCGTCCTTCCACGCATTGCTGTTGTCAGAAGTGAAATCGAGCTTTTTCGCAGAGGACCAGGTCCAGTTGAATCCCTCCGAAGAGAAGTTGAAGGCAGTTAGCTGCGGCATAGAAGCGATGGATAGATCTGGTAGATGATAAAGCTCCATGTCATGCGGGAGGGTAACAGACGGCAAATGTCGCATCATGCCCGATTGACCAGGTCTTTGAAGAACGAACTCGCTATCCGCGCCTCTGAACGTGACGGTTGCCACTTGAGCAAACAAAGGTTTCAGAAGGGTATGCTCCCAAGAGTTTTGAAGCGTGCCCAACAGCTGCACGTGCTGAACCCGACGCAACTTCGAAACATATTCCAACACCTCTGCTTGATCCGTGTCAAACGTGATGTCCGTGCAGGTCAGAATTTCGGGTCGAATTCGTTTCGACCGGAGTTTGTTGAGTGCACCTGCGGTAAAGTATCCAGCCGGTGGCCAGCAGTGCCTGAACCAACGACCATTGCGCAAGATTTCCGCGAAATACACCGAAAGCGCAGAGCAAGCAGCCACGCCCGTGAAGTCCAGGAATGACACGACTTGATCTAGAAGGCCAAGAGGCAGCTTGTGCAGTCGACTTTCGGCTTTGACGATTAGTTTCTTCTCATCTGCACCAGTATGCAGTTCTTGCACGCTGCGGTCGTCCAATCTTTCCAGTGCAGCAGTGAACAGCTTGCGATCGCGATCTTGGCTTCGGCAGGCTGCAGATTGAATCAATTCAGCGCACAACTCGAGACGCGAGCGCTTCGTTGACGCGCCAGCTTCATCCACCGCGAATTTGCGTTTAGTGCGACGAGCGGACATTTCGCTAGACAAATCGTTCTGCGCCGCCACTTGACATTTCCCTAGCGAGACAAACAGATAGGAAATGAGGATTTGCAGTTAGAACGTGAATTCCTTGAACCACGAAGGCGAATTTGCGACTTGACTCGATGCACAATACGAAAGCAACGAACATAAACAGCAATGATTGCGAGAAGGAATATGTGTTGAAGTTTATGTATTGCTAGCAAGCCGCTGAGCTAGGTTCAAATCACGATCCGTGATAACCAACTGCAACAAAACAAAACATAGCAATGCCAGTTAGCAACAGCAAGAGCAAACAAAGTCTTACTCGTTTCGCATGAATAGCACATAAGTTCGTTCTGTTGAACAAATTGGTGAGGTGAGATTCCGCGGCAGTTTGAAGAGCAAGCGCTGCAGTTTTGCTCAAAATCAGAGATGGATCGAATCCAGCAAGTACACTGCGCGCAAGTGACTGAACACAAAAGGTCAAGCAAGCAATCCAGATTAACAACAAGGAGTTCGCACCAAGAACGGTTTCTGAGCTATGAGCAAGCCATCACAGTCTCGAACGCGAGCTGCCGCTTTTCTTCTGAGCCAACAACATGAAAACTGAAGGCAAATGATCTTACTTGTTAAGCGGACGTGTTTCAGATGGCCGTCCCAAAGCGCATTTGCGAGCAGCAACTAAAAATCATAGTGAAGTCCAAATCGAAAGCTGGAGCGACTTCTCTGCGAACGTCGGAGCTTGGGACTGCGGCGAGTCATGTTGTGTAACCAATTTGCAAAAACAGAGATGAAAATGACTGAAATTGGCGACCGAGCAACACTCGAGTGTGCGCCCAAGCGTCAAATGTTGCTAAAACGGCGCTCATGAAGAAGTGCTAACTGTTCTGCACAAATCAAAACGATTGAAAAGCTCCAAACAGGCGGAAACCGACGTTTTGTTTCCGTTCAAGGCACGCGCGCGGTTCGTGAAACGAGTGAATTGCGGTTTTCGAGCTCGTTCTTTGTTACGAAGGCGTGCGGTATCTTCTCCACACACAGAGGTCGCAAATAGAAAGCATTGCAACGTTGACTTCGGAAAGACTGATTCGCACGCACGTGTTTCGACCAGAACAGATATCGCACTGAGATGTCCCGAAGACAGAAAAACAAAATTAGCTACAGGGTGAAACATCCATCACTACAAACACAAACAAACACGCACCGTCAGCATCGCTAACGATTTCTAATGTTACTTTGTGACGACGAAGTTAAAACGATGCCAGATCCGAGGTGAGCACGAAGTTGCGCATTTTGTTCCAACAAACTGCCACAAACAGCGAACTGAGTCGAAATAAACAAACAGAGTCGGAGACATGCATACTGAGTAATCTGCGCGCAAGCAGCCTTCAGTACATCACAATGCGTGACCGTTTCACGCTCCGTAGATGGAAAACACAACGCACTCAACTGCTCCATATGATGGCGCATTCTGCAAAACCAGGAATCGACAGCAGTATTGCATGAGAATTGCAATCGACATCAATGTTCTGACGTTAAACGACGAATTTTTTGACGAGCATTGTGCGAGGACCGTTGCGCGCGGTCCCACGCACGGTAGCGAACAACCTGAACACGAACATCGTTAGCACAATTGATCGACAAACGATTGTCAAACCTTGGGTCCAATTTCGGGTCCAAGTAACGAAGCCGCATGCAAGGGTGCAACTTCCGAAGCCGCGCGCACGAGTTCGTCCAAATGACCACCAGAAGTCGACGATGTTCCAGGTTCCAAACACATTTTGTGATCTCCCGAAGTTTGCTGATGAAGTAACGTCAACTCGCTGTCACTTCCGTGCAGTCGAGATCCAACAACATCCATTGAAGATGTTCCTGCTGCTGAAGAGGAGTTGACAATCACGCTCTTTGAAGAAATCGCGCTGAATTCGAATCGAGAGTCGCCAGATCGACCAGATA
>Ga0134125_10005999_pt1 | contig 13781 bp, 18 predicted proteins | sample KB31751_FD_96464 | JGI IMG/M metagenome (GOLD analysis project Ga0134125, IMG submission 96464) | Terrestrial soil microbial communities with excess Nitrogen fertilizer from Kellogg Biological Station, Michigan, USA - KB3-175-1 | ecosystem: Environmental > Terrestrial > Soil > Unclassified ... | reverse complement strand
GTTTGCCACAGAACCGAACAGGAAACGCCGATGATATTCGGGAAATTCGCCGCTGACCCGCAGCAGGTCCTGGTAGGAGACGCTGTCATTGGCGCCCGCGCGACCGCTGATCTCCAGACGTTGCGGCCATTCGATTTCGATGGGCGGCACCGCCAGAAACAGCGGTCCGGGAAAATCGCCCTTGTTGCTGATGCGGGATTCCCCGACCGCTTCCTCCGCAGCCAATTCCGCGAAACGTTCTGACAGCGTGGCCGAGCACGGCTGCGGCCCCAGAAAATCGACCGTGCCGGCGATGCGCGTTTTCATCCCGTCGGTGGGAAAGCGGCTGATCGCGCGGATGCCGGATTCGCCCGCCGTGAGCTTTGCCCAGTTGTCGGTCTTGCCGGCGCCGAGGGATGTGACGACACCGAGGCCGGTGACGACCACGACCGGCCGCCCTGCATTGTCTCTGGTCGCCATGCCAGTCTCCTTCACCCGACCCGTTCGACCAGCGCGAGACCTTCGCCCCGCCAGTGGCCGACGCCGGTTACCACAACCTGCCGCAGGTCTTCGTCCATCGGCCGTTCCAAGCCCGTCGAGTCATGCGGCGGAAACAGCTTACCATGGCCGAGCGCGATCGCGGCCAGAGCGATATTCATGGCGAATTGCGGCTCCATGCCATGACCGAGATAGGTTCCGGTGGCGCGAACGGCAAGATCGCCGTGTTCTTCGAGAAATGTCCTTTCCTCGGAGGTCGCCGGGGAGGCGCCCGTGGCGCCGGAGAAAAAGGCCGCGTTTCCGGTGCCGAGATGCTGCTTGATCTTGCACCATAGTTCGCCAAGCGCGGCTGTGACGCCGCCCGGCTCCCGCCGCGATCGGCCGGAGACGACACTTGTCAGCCGCGCCAGCGGTTTGGCGCCGCGCTTCTCGGCGTGGTCGCGCGCCTCTATGACCAGGAAAGCGCCCAGCGAGCCGAGTGCAAAGGCGCCTTTTCCGCCGCGTTCCCAAATGGGGGCGTAACGGTCCTTCATGTTAAGGCCGGCGAACTCGTACAACATCATCATATCGAGCCGCTCACCGTTGTGGGCGCCGCCGACAAGCGCGATGTCGCTTTGTCCGGCGGTAATGCGCGACAGCGCGATGCGGACAGCATCCATGCCCGCCGCTTCTTCGCCCATGAACGTGCGCGACGATCCGGTAACGCCATGCACAATGGAAATGTTGCCGGCCAGCAAGTTGGACAATTGCGCCAGAAACAATGTCGGCCGCAAATCGCTCATCAGGCGCTCGTTGAGAAAAGCAGCCTGATTTTGGGCCCGCGAAAGCCCGGACAGGATCGTTCCGTCGACGACAAGATCGCGTTCACCGCCGCCTGCGGCGACGATCATGTCCATATGCGACAGGATATCCGGTTTGCCTTTGACGCCGGCGGAATCGAGCGCGAGACCGGCCGCATAGGTGCCGATCCTCTGCCAATCTTCCATTTGCCGTTGATCGCCCTTCTTGGCGATCTGCGCGTCGAAATCGAGGGGAGCCAATGGATGCACGACAAATGGCGCGAATGTCGCGGTGTCGGCGCTTGGCCGGCCTTCCATCAGCTTTTGCCAATGCGCCTGCGGCCCTTCGCCAAGGGTTGAGACGACACCGACACCAGTGATCCAGGCCTCGCGTCGAGCCTCAGCCATCGGCCGGCGCCTCGGCATTCAATCCGAGCCGTGTCGCGATTTCCCCCATCCTTTTGGCCATTTCGGCATTGGGGAAATCGAGGATGCGCAGGGTCAGCGTGGCGTCGCAAATCACCTTGCCGTTGCACTTGATTGCCGCCTCGGTCACCGCAAAGCCGGAGCCGTCATGCGCCAAATGCGCCTCGATCGTGAGCCGTTCGCCCGGCTTTACGAAAGTCCGCAGCTTTGCCTCCTTTACCGAGGCAAGAAACGGCACGCGCTTGAAGTGATTGAGCGCAAGAACCAGCCAACCAGAGGTCTGCGCCATCGATTCGACCAGCAAAACGCCGGGCATCAGCGGATAACCGGGAAAGTGCCCTTCGAAGATGGTGCTTTCAGTTGGGACGATGGCCTCGCTGCTGATCTTTCGGTCGGCGAGGTTGAGGTCGACGATCCGGTCGATCAACTGAAAATATTCGAGACGCATGTGGCCGCCGGCGGGCGTTAGGCTCCCTTGGCAGCGACAAGTTCGTCGATGCGGGCGCTGAGGTTTTTAAGGACGAAATACTGCTCGGTCGTGGCTTTGCCGTCGTTGACCTCCTGCGTCCAGCGCTCGAGCGGCAGCTTGATGCCGAAAGCCTTGTCGATCGCAAAGGCGATATCGAGGAAGTCGAGGCTGTCGATGCCAAGGTCGTTGATGGCGTGGCTTTCCGGCTTGATGGTTTCGCGCGGAATATCGCAGGTCTCGGTGATAATATTCGCGATCGTCTCGAAGGTCGAAGACATTGATAACTCTCTGATTAAATAGGAGTTCCGGTGGGTGGCGCCACGCCCCGCGTCGGCCCCTATGGGCCGGCCTCCCGCCGGTCTGCGGTCGGTGCCCGTATAGCGAAGCGAACGGGTAAGTTCAATGGTGGCGGGCCTTTAAGGGGAAAACCCGCCGACAGGCTTTAATGCGGGGCAAGCCCGCGTCACCAGCGGCCGTGGCCGACCTCAATCGGCGTGCAGCCGCGGCGGCCGGAGAGCACGCAGTCCTCATTCTTGCGCAAATCGGCCATTGTCTCGGCAATCCACAAACCCATGCCCATGAGCACAAGAACGGCGAGAAAAGCTGCACCATTCATCCACATGCGGTGGCGGTAATCGTCCGGGTCTTCGTTGCGCTCGTATTTGGCCAAATCCTGCACGGGTGAGGGGCCGGAAAAGCCCGTTCTTCCGTTGCGACGGGGAAAATTGACGATACGCGATCCGTTTCCGGAGGATGCAGCCATAGGATCAAACCTACCATGCCGCGGGCGATCTTTCGATGGGTCACAATCTGGCGCTACATTGACGCTATGGGCGATTGCATCGAGCTTCGGCGGCTCTTCAGGAGGTTTATATGGCCCGACTATCGATCTTGATCGCCACTTTGATCGCTCTCGGCCTGGCGGCCCCCTCGTACGCCGACGATGTCATGGCCGGCGGCCTGAAAATCTCCGCACCCTGGGCGCGGGCGACGCCGAAGGGCGCAAGCGTCGGCGGCGGCTATCTCACCATCACCAATACCGGCACTAAGGCGGACCGCCTGCTCGGCGGTTCCACGGCGGTCGCCAGCAGCGTCGAGGTGCACCGGATGAGCATGGACAACGGCGTGATGAAAATGCGCCCGGTTACCGGCGGCCTCGAGATCAAGCCCGGCGAAACGGTCAAGCTCGATCCGAACGGCTATCACCTGATGATCGTCGGCCTGAAGCAGCCGCTGAAGGAAGGCGATCACGTCAAGGTGACGCTCGATTTCACCAATGCCGGAAAGGTCGACGTGGACTTTGCCGTCGCCGGCATTGGCGCCATGCAAGGTGGCGCGATGCAAGGCGGCGCGGGCGGCATGCCCGGAATGAAGATGAAGTGAACCGCGCCGCTAGTTCGGTTCGGCGAACGCCAGCTTCACGTCGTCCGGCGGCAGCATCTGGAAGACGTTCAGCGTCATCGAGATCATCACGTAATAGCCGAGGATGCCGACGAACTCGACCATCGCGGCATCGTCGAGGAAGGCGCGCACGCGCTTGTAGGCGCGGTCCGTCACGCGGCGCGTCTTGTAGATCTCCTGCACGAAATCGTAGATCGCACGCTCGTCCTTCTGCGCCGATTTCGGCGCGCGGCCGGCGCGCAGATCGTCGATCGTCTTGCGGCCAACGCCGGCTTTCTCCGCCATCGGCGCGTGCGCGAACCATTCGTATTGCGCGCGCCAGAGCCGCGCCGTGCACAGGATGGCGAACTCCGACAGCCGCGCCGGCAGCGCGGTCTTGTAGCGGCAATGGGCGCCGAGGGCTTGCGCCAGATCGCCGAATTCCGGCGCGTGCAGCCAGGCGGCGAAAGGCCCGCGCGGAGCGATCCCCTTGCCGCGCGGACCGGAACGCAGGGCGCGCATGAGGGCGCGCTGGGCGCCGTTCATCTTCGCTTCGTCGAGAACGGCAAGGCGCGGCGCCGGGCGTTTGGCGGGCATGGCTTTATCCTTGATCTGTAGGTTTTGGCGGGAACGAGGGGGCAGGAGAACAAACAGGTCCCGCCCAATATAGCGCAGGCTTATTCGATCGTCGCCATCACTTTAATGAGGCCGCGCGAGGTCATGCCCAGCGACTGGGCGGCGGCGAGCGAAAGATCGAGCACCCGGTTCTTGGTGAAGGGCCCGCGGTCGTTGACGACGACCTCGACGGTGCGGTGGGTCTTGACGTCGGTGACGCGGACGCGGGTGCCGAACGGCAAGGTGCGGTGCGCGCAGGTGAATTTTTTCGGATCGTAAGTCGCGCCGGACGCGGTGCGGCCCGAGTAGTTCTTGTCGTAATAGGCCGCGACTCCGGAGAATTGCCGTGTGCCGGCCGCCTGCGCCGCGCCTGCAAGCGGCAGAATAATGACCAGTCCTGCAATCAGGGGAAGTGTCGCCCGCATCCGCCGGTTATCCGTTCGTCCCGTTAACGGACGATAAAAACGATCCTTGTGGCGAAAAAACGGACGACTGCGGGCACGCCGTCACGACGACCGGCGGGTCGCGGTCTTTGTCTTTTGCGCGGCGGTGGATGCCTTCGATTTTGTCGGCGCGCGCTTGGCTTGACGATCCTGGATGTGCGTCAAGGTGATCTCCGCCCGTTTCTTGCAATCTTCGTGCAGTTCCTCCAGCTCCTCGTCGGACAGATCCTCGACCGCCGCGAATTTGTTCTCGGCGCCTTCGATCGCCAAAACAAGTTCCGACAGCTTGAGCTGGAGCGCCAGAGTGTCGCGGTTCTGCGTGTGCTGGATGAGGAACACCATGAGGAAGGTGACGATGGTGGTGCCGGTGTTGATGACGAGCTGCCAGGTGTCGCTGTAATTGAAAACCGGGCCGGTCACGACCCAGGCAAGCACGACCGCGACCGCAAGGAGGAAAGCAATCGGATGGCCGGATCCCCACGAGGTCGCTTGCGCGAAACGCGCGAACCAATGATTCAGCAGCGAGCGCGGCCGTTCGTGCTGGGTCGTTTTGCGCGGCATAAGGCGGTCCCCGAAGGCCAGAAAACGCGGGCCTTGCGAATACAACGCGCCGCTCGGAACAAATGTTCCGCTGCCACGGCATCTCCCGTGTCTTACTTGATGGCGGGAAGCGTCTGCTTGAGCCGCCCGATGCCGGCCCACGGGTCCTTGCGCAGGCGCGCAAGACGCGCGCCAAGATTGAGCACCGTGTACTGGTTGGCGCTTTTGAGCGCGCCAAGCTCCTCCCAGCCGATCGGGACGGACACCGGCGCGCCCGCGCGCGCGCGGGTGGAATAGGGTGCGACCGCGGTCGCCTCGCGGCTGTTGCGCAGATAATCGATGAAGATGCGGTCGTTGCGTTTGCTCTTGGTTGCGGTGGCGACGTAGCGGTCCGGCGCGTCCGCCGCCATGACTTCGGCAACCGCGCGGCAGAATTCCTTGGCCTTGTCCCAAGGCGTCGGCTTGATCGGCAGGACGACGTGCAAGCCCTTTCCGCCCGAGGTCTTCAGCAAGGTCTCGAGCTTGAGGCTGGCAAGACGCTCGCGCACGTCGCGCGCGGCTGAAACGACATCTTTCCAACCGGTACCGGGACCGGGGTCGAGATCGAACACCAGCCGGTCGGCTTTATCGAGATGCTCGATGGTACTGCCGCGGGTATGGACCTCGAGCACGCCGCCCTGCACCAGCGAGATCAGCCCGGAAAGGTCGTCGATGGACATGATCTTGTCGCCGTCTTCGGCAACCTGGTGGATGTGGTCGGCGCTGATTCCGGCGGAGACGTGTTTCTGAAAGAAGCACTGTCCCGCCGCGCCGTCCGGACAGCGCAGCAGCGATATGGGCCGCCCCACCAGATGCGGCTTCATCCACCGCCAGATGTTTTCGTAGAAGTCGGCGAGGTCGCGTTTGGTGACGCCGGCGTCGTCCCAATAAACCCGGTCGGGATGGCTGAGCGTAATGCCGGCAACGCTCGCGGGTTGCTTGTTGGCCGTTTTTTTTGCCGGCGCGGCGCGTTTGACGGTTGCGCCCGCTTTGGCCGCCGCCGCCTTGACCTCGCGCACGACCTCCTTTGCCGGCTTGTCCTCGCGCAGGCCCTGGAAAGACGACTGGCGCACGCGGTCGCCGTGCGTCCAGCCGTGGAAATCCACCTCCGCGACCAGTTTCGGCTCGACCCAGACCGGCATACGCGCGCCGCGCTCTTCTTTCGGCACGGCGCCAAAGGGCGATGTGCCGGTGCGCAGCGTCTTGAGTTTACGATAGAGATCGCGCGCGGTTGCGTGGGTGAAGCCGGTGCCGGTGCGTCCGGCGTAATGCAGCTTGCCGCGCCGGTAATAGCCGAGCACCAAAGCGCCGACCGCATGCGCGTCGGCCGTCGACGGCATAAAGCCTGCGATCACCAGTTCCTGCCGGTCCGAGCATTTGGTCTTGAGCCAGTCATGGCCGCGCCCGGATCGATAGGGCGCGTCGACCCGCTTCGACACGATGCCTTCCAGGCCGAACTTGCAGGCGTGCCTGACCAGAACCGGACCCGGTTCGGTGAGCGATTCACTCAGGCGCACGATGCCGTGTCTTGCCGGCTTTTCGAGGAGCCTGGCCAGCGCCGCCTTGCGCTCGCGCAGCGGCAAGGGCCGCATGTCCGTGCCGTCGCGATGCATCAGGTCGAAGACGTAATAGATCATGCGGTCGTGGCGGCCGGCCTTGAGATCCTGCTGCAATAAAGAAAAGCTGGAGACGCCTTTTTCGTCTTCCACCACCAGTTCGCCGTCGATCAGCGCGGTGCTGGCCGGCAGCGCGGCGACGGCGCGGGCGATCGAGGGGAAGCGGGCGGTCCAGTCGAGGCCACGCCGGGTGAGAAGGCGGACCTTGCCGTTGTCGAGCCGCGCCTGGACGCGATAGCCGTCGAACTTGATCTCGTGAATCCAGTTGCCGGCTTCGGGCGCTTTGTCGGCCAACGTGGCAAGAGCGGGCTCGACGAAAGCGGGCAGGGCGGCGCGCGGTGTCTTCGCTATTTTATCCTGCGCGCCCATGAATTCCTTGGTTCGGCGCAGGATGGCGGCTGCGTTTGCCTGCGCGCGTCTGCCCGTGCCTTTTCGTGCCGGCGATGCCTTTTCCTTGGCGACTTTCTTTTTCGGCGCGCCTTTGGCGATTTCGTCCATGGTGCGGCCGCTCGCCACCGAGCGCGCCTTCTGCTCGAGGATGTCCTTGTCGCCCGCGGCGCGCTCGGCGTCGTCATGCTGCTTGATGAGCAGCCAGTTGTTGCGTTTTTCGTTCGCGCGGCGGTGCATGCGCACGAGGTGCCAGCCGCCGTGCAGCTTCTCGCCGTCGAGGACGAATGCGAGGTGACCTTTTTTCAGCCCCTTGTGCGGATCGGCCTCGGGCTGCCAGGAGCCGCGGTCCCAGATCATCACCGTGCCGCCGCCGTATTCGCCCTTGGGGATGGTGCCTTCGAATTTGTTGTATTCGATGGGGTGGTCTTCGACCTCGACCGCCAGCCGTTTTTCGCCCGGCACCAGGCTCGGCCCGCGCGTGACGGCCCAACTCTTCATGACGCCGTCGAGCTCGAGCCGCAGGTCGTAATGGAGGCGCGTTGCCGCGTGCTTCTGAATGACGAAGGCATGGCCCGCCTGCCGCGCCACCTTGCCCTTCGGCTCGGCGGTGACGCCGAACTTGCGTTTGGCGCGATAGGTTTTAAGCCCTGCCATCTAGCCCGCTTTCTTGACCTTCTTGCGTGAGGCAGCGCGCTTCGTTCGTGTCGAGCTTTTGCGCGCCGGAGACGATTGCCGGCTCTCGCTCTTGGCGCTGCGCCGCAGCGCGTCCATCAGGTTGATGACGTTGCTCGGCTTTGCCTCCTTCAGGGTCGGGGCCGCCTTGCCGGCCTGCTTGGCCTTGATCAGCGCCATCAGCGCGTCTTCGTAACGGTCCTCGAATTTTTCCGGCTTGAAGTGGCCTTTCTTGCTTTCGAGAATATGCACCGCGAGCTTGAGCATGTCGGGCGGCACTTTGATGTTCTTGATCTCGTCGAAATAGGTTTTTTCGTCGCGCACCTCGTTCTTGTAGCGCAGCGCCGTGGCGATCAGCCCTTTGCCCCGTGGCCGCAGCAGCAGGATACGCTCGCGGCGATAAACGACGACGCGCGCGATGCCGGCGAGGTCTTCTTTGGCCATGGCGTCGCGGATGACGGCGAAGGCTTCCTGCGCCACATCGTCCTGCGGCACGATGTAGAACGACTCGTCCAGATAGATGCGGTCGACCTCCGACATCGGGATGAACTCCTCGACGTCGATCGTGTGCGTGCTCTCCAGCGCGACGTTATCGAGCTCCTCGTCCTCGACCATAACGTATTGGCCTTTGTCGAACTGGAAGCCCTTGACGCGGTCGTCCTTGTCGACGGGGTCGCCGGTTTCGGCGTCGACGACTTCATTGTGAATCCGGTTGCCGGTCTTCTTGTTGAGGATGTTGAAGCGCACGCGCTGGCTGGTGCTGGTGGCCGGATACATCGCCACCGAGCATGAGACCAGGGACAGTTTCAGGAAGCCCTTCCAGTTCGGCCGGGGCGCCATTGGGATACTCCTTTACGCAACCTTCGATAGACGAAAACTCCCGCCCATTATCGCAGTTCCGGAAGGGGATTGAAACGCGGCAAAGCGCGCGCGCGCCCCGTGTCCGCGCGGTCGCGGCGCGGCATGTCTAAACCGGGCGTTTTTTTGAGGCTAACTGCCGCTACGGGCAAGCACGGCGCGGGTGGTCTCGTCGGGACCGAAATCGTTGACGCCGTCGATCGAGAGGAGCTCGGCAAGGCGGGTGCGCGCGCGGTTGACGCGCGACTTGATGGTGCCGACCGCGCAGCCGCAGATGTTGGCGGCTTCTTCGTAGGAGAAGCCCGACGCGCCGACCAGGATCAGCGCCTCGCGCTGGTCCGCCGGCAGATGGCTCAGCGCCTCGCGAAATTCGCGAAACTCGATCTGTCCGTGCTGCTCCGGCTGCGATTTGAGCGTCTCGGCATAGCGGCCTTCGCTGTCCTCGACCTCACGCCTGCGCTTGCGATATTCGGAGCGGAAATGATTGCGCAGGATCGTGAACAGCCACGCCGACATGTTGGTGCCGGGCTGGAACGAATCGATGTTGGCGAGCGCGCGCAGCAGCGTTTCCTGCACCAGATCGTCGGCGCGATCCACGTTTCCGCTGAGCGAAATCGCGAAGGCGCGGAGGCTGGGCACTGCCGCGAGGACAGCTTTGCGAACCGACTCGTCGATTGGCATCAGTGCTTGTCCTTGTTTCCATTGTCGTCGAGACGATCGAGCAACTCGGTGAAGCGATCCGGCACCCCCTGATTGAGAACTTCGTCGTACATCGCGCGCAATTGCTGGCCGAGGCGGGCCTGAACCTCACGCCCGAGCTTGGCCGGCTTGGCATTCGGTTTCTTGCTTCGTTGCGCCGTCGCTTCCATTGGATTGGGCTGCCCTTGTGGTTTGCGCTCGCTCATCGTGGTCGATCCCGATTGACTTGCTCGTGGGCGTTCTTGCCCTTGGGCAGGTTCCCCTGGTGCGTCTTTGCGAAACCCGTGCCGCGGCAAATGGTTCCGCAAAAGTGGAACTTTTTTCCACACGGTACGTTAGTGGGGCTAGGATGGAGCGCAACGGGGACGGAAAATCCGCCGCCCGCATGATGCGCGCAGCGTTCGGGAGGGAATTTTGTCGACATCTCAAGCAGTTGCACAGCATCTTCCATATCTGCGCCGCTACGCGCGGGCGCTGTCGGGAAGCCAGGCGTCGGGCGACGCCTATGTCGCGGCAACGCTCGAAGCGTTGATCCAGGACCCGACGGTGCTGGAAAGCGGGTCTTCGACGCGCATCGCGCTCTACCGGCTGTTCACCAAGATCTGGAGTTCGGTCTCGCTCAACGGCAAGGCCTCGGCCACGGCGCCGGGGCAGGCGGTGGAGCGGCATCTGGCGCAGATCGCGCCCTTGCCGCGGCAGGCCTTCCTGCTGGTGGCGCTCGAGGGCATGTCGGAGGACGACGCCGCCAAGGTGCTCGACGTCGACGTGCCCAAGCTGCGCGAGCTGGTGGAAGAATCCGGCCGCGAGCTTGCCGCCGAAATTGCCACCGACGTGCTCATTATCGAGGACGAGACGTTCATCGCGCTCGATCTTGAGGCGCTGGTCGAAAGTCTCGGTCATCGCGTGCTGGGCGTCGCGCGCACCCACGCCGAGGCGGTTGCGCTGGCGAAAGCGAAGCGGCCGGGAATTATTCTCGCCGATATTCAGCTCGCCGACGGCAGCTCCGGCCTCGAGGCGGTCAACGAGATGCTGCGCTCGTTCGAGGTGCCGGTGATTTTCATCACCGCTTATCCCGAACGCTTCCTCACCGGCGAGCGGCCCGAGCCCGCCTTCCTCATCGCCAAGCCGTTCCAGCCGGCGACCGTGTCGGCGGTGCTGAGCCAAGCGCTGTTCTTCGAGCGCAACGCGAAGCGACGCGAGCGGCGCGCGGGCTAACGGCGCTCGCCCTTGCGGGCGAGCTGGAAGCCGAGCATCACGGCTTCGATGAGCATGACAACCTGCATTTCGCGCGTCGAAGCGAGCGCCTTGGCGTTCATAGGCAGCCGCGCGGCCCGGTGTTGCTGCCAAAAGACTGCGAGCGATACCAAGCCCACCACGGCGTAAATCGCGGCGACGATCAGCCGGGCGTCCAGTGCGCCGTATTGTCCGTCGAGCGCGATGAAGCCCGCAATCGTCGCGTGATAGAGCGCGACGATCACGCAGACGGCAAAGATCGCTGCCAGCAGCGCCTGCCGCATGAGCCGACCGAACACATGGCCGATCGCGGCTTCCGCGATATGATCGATGCGCATGGCCTAACGGCGGCTGGCGACGCCGAGCAGATAACCGGCGCCGGCGGCGACCGCCAGCATGATCAAGGGCCGCTGCTCGATCTCGTCGACCACGGTCTTGATCGCTTCGCTGCCGATGCGGGTTGCCTGGTCGCCGAGCGCCTGCCCCGCATTCGATGCGTTATCGCGCATCCGCTCCATGATGCCGGAGAGCGCCTCGCTGACGAAGTCGCCGACGTCGCTGGAGGCGCCGGACGCCTCGCGCTTGGCTACGCCGGACAGGCGCTGCAATCGCTTCTCAAGATCGGCGAGCAGATTTTCGATGGCTGCAATTTCTTCGCTGTTTGCACCTTTGGCGGTACGCGTTGTTGTCATTGGCGGCCCCTTACAAAAATTCAGGAAAATCTCCGTTGTAAAACGTGAGGCCGCGGCGAAAGTTCCGCGAGGCAAAAGCACCTACAAGGCGCGCATGGCGCCCGCCAGCAACCTAACGCGCGGTATCGCGTTAAGTCCGTTCAGGACCGATGAAAATCGCTCGCATGGGGCCGTCGGACATGAGCCAATATCGAATTGCATTCATTGACAGGCCCTTGCATAGGCGTGTTCATTGTCAGAGCCGACTTAACCAGCGCCGATTTCGATCTCAGCGCGAGCCGGCGGGGTAGTCGCGCGTGGAACAGGTCCCTGACATGGTGCAGCAAACGCCGGGACGGCAGGATCATGAGCCGGCCGGTGCGCGTGACGAACGCGAGCGTCTCGAGACGCTGGTCAGCGAGCAGGCGTGGGAACTGGCGCTGCTGCGCGCGCGTTTCGATCGCTACGAGGCGGCGCTGCGCGGATCGCACGTCACTGTTTCGACGCAAGACCGCGACTTGCGCTACACCTCGATCAGCAATCCGCTGCCTGGCCACACCATCGAGGACGTTCTCGGTCACACCGACGCGGACCTTTTTGCCGAGGAGACGGGGCCCGCGCTTGCCGCGTTGAAAAACGAAGTTCTGTCTAATGGCCGGCCGAAGACCACCGAAATGGCCATCGGCAACGGCCCCGGCGTTCGTTGGTACGACATTCACGTCGATCCTCTGCGCAATGAAGCCGACGAGGTCGTCGGCGTGATCTGCGCCTCTATCGACGTCACCGAACGCAAGGAAGGCGAAGCGCATTTGCGCCTGCTGCTGCGCGAATTGACGCACCGTTCGAAAAACCTGCTGGCCGTCATCCAGGCGATGGCGAGGCAGACCGCGCGCCACGCCGGCTCGATCGACGGCTTTCTCACGCATTTCAGCGCCCGCCTGCAGGGGCTTGCCGCCTCGCACGACTTGCTGGTGCGGGAAAGCTGGCATGGCGCTTCCCTCGGCGAGCTTATTCGTTCGCAGATGTCGAACCATTTCGCCCGCGCCGGCCAGGTTTCCATCGAGGGGCCGGACGTGGCGCTCAAGCCCGAAGCGGCGCAGAACCTTGGGCTCGCCTTGCACGAATTGGCCGCGAACGCGGAAAAATTCGGCGCGCTGTCGGCGCCTGAGGGACGGGTTTCGATCGTCTGGCACCGGCACGACGGCGAGGCACTCGAATTGAATTGGCGCGAGCAACTCGGCCCGAAGGTCAAGGCGCGGCGCAAACGCGGGTTCGGCAGCCTGGTGATCGAGCGGAATCTCGCCCGCGCGCTCGATGCACAAGTCGATATGGCGTTCGATCCCGATGGGTTGCGCTGCCGGATCGTGATCCCCGCCGGACAGATTCTTCCGGCCCCCTGAGGGGGCGCAGGAACCTTGCGCTTCAGCGCGAGTTTATTTCCGCAGATGTTTTCTTGAGCCCGCCACGGCGGACGATAAGGGAATGAGCGGAGAACCCACGTGCCGAACCTTGCGTCGTTTTTACTGGCTGGAGGCGTGGTGGTGATGGCGATGGATTTCGTCGCACCCCCCGCCGGTATCGGGCTGCCGATCGGCGGCGGGGCGGCTCCCGCGGCCAGCGTGTCGCGCGCGCTCGACCGACAAACCGTTAACCGCGCCGATAAAGGCGACCGGCTGCCGGTTTCCGTGGCGGGCAAGCAACCTGCACCGGTAAAGCCATCGGAAAAGCTTCTGGCCGGATGCGAGCCCGCTTACAGTCCGCTGGCAAGGGTCGCGCGCGACGACGCGCGCGGCCGCTGCGTGGCTTCCATCTCGATCGGGTGGAAAAAGCAGGTCTAGAAAGCGGTCGGCTTCTCGCCGCCGGCGGAACTTTCCGCGCTGCGAAGCGTTTTTTGCCCAGCATCAACAAAATGGGAGACAGCAATGCATAGGCCTTTGAGCACACTCGCCGGCCTCGCGCTCGCCGCCGCGGTTGCCATGCCGGCATCCACGATGGCCGCGCCTGAGCACGCCAAGGTCGGCACGCTGACCTGCGATATTTCCGGCGGCATCGGCCTCATCATCACGTCGAAAAAGGACGTGACCTGCATGTTCACCCCGTCAGTGCAAGGCCCGCGCGAGGTCTATACCGGCACGATCACGAAGTTTGGTCTCGATATCGGCGCCACTGCAGGCGGCGAGATGGTCTGGGCCGTCGATGCTCCGACCAATCGCCGCTTCGGCGCGCTGGCCGGTCACTACGCCGGCGCGAGCGGCGAGGCGACCGTAGGTGCGGGCGTGGGCGCCAATGTGCTGGTCGGCGGCTCCGACCGCACGGTGACGTTGCAGCCGCTGTCGGTGCAGGGGCAGGCGGGCCTTAATCTCGCGGTCGGTGTCGCCGGGCTTAATCTGCGCCCCGTGCGCTAACGTCGATACGCTTGAATGCTGAAATCGTACGGCCGCCCATGCAAAACGCATGGGCGGCCGTCGTTTGTT
>Ga0134125_10005998_pt1 | contig 13782 bp, 15 predicted proteins | sample KB31751_FD_96464 | JGI IMG/M metagenome (GOLD analysis project Ga0134125, IMG submission 96464) | Terrestrial soil microbial communities with excess Nitrogen fertilizer from Kellogg Biological Station, Michigan, USA - KB3-175-1 | ecosystem: Environmental > Terrestrial > Soil > Unclassified ... | reverse complement strand
GATCCTCCACGATTCGTTCGGCGCCGATCGCCGCCTGGAGAAGAACTGGGGCTTCGCCGCGCTGGTCGAGCACGAGGGCCGGCGGATCCTCTTCGACACGGGCAACGACGAGGCCGTGTTCGGTCGCAACGTCGAGTCGCTCGGGATCGATCTCGCGTCGCTCGATTTCGCGGTGATCTCGCACCGCCACGGCGACCACACCAGCGGGCTCGCCTACCTCTTCTCGAAGGCTCCGCGCCTGCCGGTTTGGGTGCCGAAGGAAACATATGGCGTATTCGGCAGCACCCTGCCCGGGACTTTCTATCCCCGGTGCCCCACGCTGCCCCTCGAGATGCGCTATTACGACGGTTTTCCCCCGGAGCTGATTCGCCACGGGACGCCCTGGCGCGACGCGGATTTCCGCCATGTCGAATCCACCACCGAGATCGCTCCCGGGGTCACGGCGCTGCACACCGTCTCGACGGTGCCCGGCACGATGGAGATGCCGGAGCTCACCTTGAGCCTGCGGACCGGTTCCGGGCAGGTGATCGTGGCAGGCTGCTCGCATCCCGGCATCGAGAAGATCCTCGCCGGCGCCGGGACCGATGGCACCCGAGTCGACTGCATCTTCGGCGGATTGCACTGGGTGCTCACGCCCGAGCCGGAGATCGAGCGGCTCGCCGGTGCATTGAAATCCCGCTGGAACGTCCGGCGGGTCGCCCCGGGCCACTGCACCGGTGAGCCCGGGTTCCGGGCGCTGCAGCAACTCTACGGCGAGGACTACATCCATGCGGGCCTTGGCACCCGAATCGCGCTTTGAAGGCGCTCGCCTGATGCGCACGATCCTCGCGGTCCTCGTCGCCGCTGTCGCCGGCTTCGCGCATGCCGCGGAATCCGCGCGCGCGAACGAGCTCGTCGGAATCTACCGCGAGCTCGTCGAGACCGACACCATGCAACCCCAGGGCGACACCACGGCCGCCGCACGCGCCATGGCGAAGCACCTCCTCGATGCGGGGTTCGACGCGGCCGACGTGCAGGTGATCGAGCCGTACCCGCGCCGCGGGAACCTGGTCGCGCGGCTTCGCGGCACCGGCGAAGCCAGGCCGCTCCTCCTCCTCGCGCACCTCGACGTGGTCCCCGCACGCAAGGAAGACTGGTCCGGCGGCCTCGATCCCACCAAGCTCACCGAGCGCGACGGCTACTTCTACGGGCGCGGCTCGCTCGACGACAAGGCCATGGGCGCCATCTTCGTCGCGAACCTGGCGCGGATGAAGCGCGAGGGGTTCCGCCCCAGGCGCGACATCATCCTCGCGCTCACCGCGGACGAGGAGGCGGGAGGCCACAACGGCGTGGACTGGCTGATCGAGCATCGCCGCGAGCTGATCGACGCGGAGGTCGCGCTGAACGAGGGCGGTGGCGGCACCTGGCGCGACGGCGTGCCCTTCATGCACGGCGTGCAGGTGTCGGAGAAGATGTACCAGAGCTACTTGCTCGAGGCGACCTCGGCGGGCGGCCACAGCTCGCTACCCGGCCGCGAGAACGCGATCTACGACCTCGCCCGGGCGCTCGAGGGCGTGGCGGGGCTGGAGTTTCCCCCGCACTTCACCGATGCCACGCGGCGCTACTTCAGCGCGATCGGGGCGACCGAGGTGGGTGCGCTCGTCCCCGCGATCGCCGCGGTCGCGCGCGGAACGCCCTCGCCCGTGCAGTTGATCGAGGTCTCCACCGTGCCGCGCTTCAACGCGCAACTGCGCACCACTTGCGTGGCCACGCGCGTCGAGGGCGGGCACGCGGACAACGCGTTGCCGGCGCGTGCTCGAGCGACCGTGAACTGCCGCCTCCTTCCGGGCGAGGATCCGGCATTCGTCCACGCGCAACTTCAGAAGGCGGCCGGCGAGCGCGTGACGGTGAAGGCCATGGGCGAGGCGCATCCGAGCCTGCCCGCGGACCTCGACGCTCCCGCCATGAAGACCATCGAGCGCGTCTCGCAATCGATGTGGCCGGGCGTTCCGGTGGTGCCGCTCATGATCGCCGGGGCCACGGACGGCGCCCCGCTTCGCAACGCCGGCATCGCGGTGTATGGGGTGAGCGGCATCTTCCTCGAGCACGGCGAGAACCGCATGCACGGGCGCGACGAGCGGGTGCCGGTGAAGTCGTTCTTCGAGGGAGCGCAGTTCCTGGATCGCCTCGCCCGGGAGCTCGCTCAAGGCCGATAATTCCTGTATAATCGCGGGCTTAGCTTTTTCTTCCCGCAACTGTTCCCCGTTCTCAACGGGAGAAAGTACGACGCCAAGATGGTCGTGATCCGCATGGCTCGCGGTGGTGCCAAGAACCGCCCCTTCTACAACATCGTCGTCGCCGACTCGCGCATGCCGCGCGATGGCCGCTTCATCGAGCGCATCGGCTTCTACAACCCCAAGGCCGCCGAGCACGAGCCCAAGTACCGCCTGGCGCTCGACCGCGTCGCCCATTGGGTCGGCAAGGGCGCGCAGCCCTCGGATGCCGTGAGGAAGCTGATCAAGCGTGGCAAAGCCGAAATCGCCGGCAAGACCAGCGCGCCCGAAAAAGCCGCCAAGTAAGGCGCGCGTCCCCTTCGATGGGGACGAGTCGCGCCTGGTGGTCATGGGCCGCATCGCCGGCGCCTTCGGGATCCAGGGCTGGGTGAAGGTGAGGACGTTCACCGAAGCCGCATCCACGCTGGGCGAGCATGGCGAATGGATCGTGCGCACCCGCGAAGGCTGGCGCCCGATGGCGCTCGATGGATTCGAGGTGCATTCCAAGGGCCCGGTGGCGAAGCTCGCCGGGTGCGAGGGGCGGGACGGCGCCGATGCGTTGCGGGGCGCGGAGGTCGCGGTGACCCGCGAAGCGCTGGGCGAGGCGGGCGAAGGATCGTTGTTCTGGGTCGACCTGGTCGGCCTGGAGGTGGTGAGCGTCGAGGGGGTGCGCCTCGGGAAGGTCGAGGAGCTCTTCGAGGCGGGCGACACGAGCGTCATGGTGCTGAAGGACGCGGATGCGAAGGAAGTGATGATTCCCTTCGTGCCCGACTACGTGAAGGCGGTCGACCGCGAGGCGAAGCGCATCACGGTGGACTGGAAGGAGGGGTACGCGACGTGAAGCACTTCGACGTCGTCACCATCTTCCCGGCGATGTTGGACGCGCTCGCCGACCATGGCATCACGGCGCGCTCGCTGGACGAGAAGCGCTACGAATTGAAGGCGTGGGATCCGAGGGATTTCACGAAGGATGCGTACCGGAGGGTCGACGACCGGCCCTACGGAGGCGGCCCCGGCATGGTGATGCTGGCCGAGCCGCTGCAGGCGGCGATCGACGCGGCGAGGCGGCGCCAGCGCGAGGCCGGGGTCGAGAGGACGTTGGTGGTGCTGATGTCGCCCCAGGGCGAGCGGCTCACGGACGCGCTGGTGGAAGAGCTCGCTCGAGCCCCCGGCCTGGTGATCATCGCCGGGCGCTACGAGGGGATCGACGAGCGGCTGGTGCAGAAAATGGTCGATCGCGAGGTGTCGATCGGCGACTACGTGACATCCGGCGGGGAATTGCCGGCGATGGTGCTGATCGACTGCATGGTGAGGAAGCTTCCGGGCGCCCTCAACGACGCCGAAAGCGCCGCGCAGGATTCCTTCACCGGCGGGTTGCTGGACTGGCCGCACTACACGCGGCCCGAGGATTGGCAGGGCGCGAAGGTGCCGGACGTGCTGGTGTCGGGCAACCACGCCGCCATCGCGCGCTGGCGCAGGAAGCAGGCGCTGGGGCGAACGTGGGATCGCAGGCGCGACATGGTCGACGAGTCCGCGCTTTCGAGGGAAGACCGCCAGCTGCTCGAGGAGTATCGTCGCGAGCGGCAGGCGCAGGAGCAACAGGCGCAGTAGCGCCGCGAAAAAACCTCAGGCATCCGCCGGCGACGGGCGGCTCTGCGTGAAAGGCCGGAAGGCCGGAACCGAAAGGGAACCGAGATGAACCTGATCCAGAAGCTGCACCAGGAAGAGATCGAGCGGCTCGCCCGCAAGATCCCGCAGTTCGTCCCCGGGGACACCGTGATCGTGAAGGTCACCGTGGTCGAGGGCGACAAGAAGCGCGAGCAGGCCTACGAGGGCGTGGTGATCGCCAAGAGGAACCGCGGCCTCAACTCGTCGTTCATCGTGCGCAAGATCTCCAGCGGCGAAGGCGTGGAGCGCACGTTCCAGACCTACTCGCCGTCGCTCGCCTCCATCGAGGTGAAGAGGAAGGGCGATGTCCGCCGCGCCAAGCTCTATTACCTGCGCGGCCTCACCGGCAAGGCGGCCCGCATCCGCGAGAAGCTGGAATCCGCCGACGTCGAGGTGATGGCCGAGGAGCCGGCGAGCGACGTCTCGGCGACCGAAGGCAGCGCCGAGGCCAAGGCCGCCAAGAAGGAAAAGGCGAAGAAGAAGCGCGTCGACAAGGAAGTGCGCAGGAAGAACCGCGGGACCTGATGGATTCGCGCCCGGCGCGAGGCGTTCAACCCGAAGGCCCCTCGAATTCCAGGGGCCTTTTCATTTGGCCGGGGATCTAGCGACTTCCCGCATGCATTCCAGGAAGCGTTCCGCGGCCGGGCCCAGGCGACGGTCCCTGATCGTCACGATGCCGTTCGGCACTCGCGTGGGAGGCAGGGCCACGGGCAGCACCTTCAGGTCCGCGCGCTTCACCGGATACCTGAGCACCGACTCCGGCAGGATCGTGACGAACCGTCCCGTGGAAAGCAGGCTCATCCTCACTTCCGCGGTGAGGGTGACGACGGTCGGGCGCGGATAGGCGACGCCGCTCGCCCGGAAGATCTCCCGCGCGACCTGGCTCGCAACGCTCTCGGGCGGCGGCAGCAGCCACGGCTCGTGCGCGAGCTCGGCGAGCTGGATCCTTCGTCGCCGCGCCCAGGGGCTTTGCGCGCTCGCGGCCACCACGAACGAATCGTCGAAGAGATGCTCGAAGCCGAACTCCTCCTCGGCGGCGGCCGCGAACCTGCGGACGACGAGGAGATCGACGTTGCGCTCGACCAGCTCCCGATGCAGCGCTTCTCCGGACGCGGTCAGGATGACGAAGGCCATGCGGGAGTGGCGCCGGGACAGCCGATCGACGACGGCCGACACCACGCTCGCGGCGAGGAACGTCGTGGTTCCGATGCGCACCTCGCCGGCATCCGGGTCGGCCAGCGACTCGATGCGGCCCGCCATCCGGCGCAGGTCGTCGAACACCGCGATGCTGCCCTCGAGCAACGCCCGGCCGTACTCGGTCGGTTCCACGCCGCGGGGGCCGCGCTCCAGCAGGCGCACGCCGAGCGCCTGTTCCAGCGCCGAGATCGACCTGGAAATGGCGGGCTGGGAGGTATGCAGCCGCGTGGCCGCCTTGCCCATGCCCCCGGCCTGCGCCACCGCCATGAACACGTCCAGGTCCCTGATCTTCAGCCGGCGCGCGGCGCGGTCGATTCGGCTTGCCATATCGATTCCGTTATGAAGGCATCATAATTTAGCACTATCCTGATATGTGGGCGCCGACTTAAGCTTCATGCCTGCAAACCCGATCCAGAAAGCGCGCCGTGCATGCTCGCCGTCGATTCCTCGCACTTTCCGCCGGCGCGGCGATGCTGTGCTGCGCTGCCCGCCCTTCGTTCGCGCAAGGCTATCCGTCGCGGCCGGTGCATATCGTGGTGCCCTTTCCTCCCGGCGGCGGCACGGACATCCTCGCGCGGGTGATCGGCCAGTGGCTCGCCGAGCGCCTCGGACAGCCGTTCGTCGTCGAGAACCGGCCGGGGGCTGGCGCGAACATCGGAACCCACGCGGTCGTCCGCGCGCCCTCGGACGGGTACACGCTCCTCCTGGCCGCCTCGGTAAACGCCGTGAACGCGACTCTCTACAAGAAGCTCCCGTTCGATTTCATCCGCGACATCGCACCCGTGGCCGCGATGATCCGGCTTCCGAACGTCATGGTGGTGCCCCAGGATCTGCCGGTGAGAGACATCCCGGAGTTCATCGCCTATGCGAAGGCGCGCCCCGGCAAGGTCAATTTCGCCTCGGCGGGCACCGGCACCGTGCAGCACCTCGCAGGGGAGCTCTTCAAGATGATGGCCGGGATCGACATGACGCATATCCCCTACAAGGGCACGGCGCCGGCGTTGCAGGACCTGCTCGCCGGACAGGTGCAGGTGCTGTTCGCCAATTCCGCGTCGTCGATGAAGTTCGTGACGAGCGGCAAGCTGCGGGCGTTGGGCGTCACGTCGGCCGGCCGCGTGCCGAGCCTCGACGGCGTGCCGAGCATCTCGGAGTTCCTCCGCGGATTCGAGGCGACGCTTTTCTACGGCCTCGGCGCGCCCAGGAACACGCCGCCGGAAATCATCGAGACCCTCAACGGCGAGATCGATTCGGGCCTCGCCGAGCCGCGCATCCGCGGGCAGCTGGCGGATCTCGACGGCATCGTGCTCGGCGGATCGCCCGCCGACTTCGCGAAGCTGATCGAGGGCGAGGTCGCGAAATGGGGCAAGGTCATCGAGCGCGCCAATATCCGGATCGAGTGACGCACCGGAGCGATCCATGCCAGGCAACGTCGTCAGCATCGCATCGAGGCGCGCGCATCACCTCGGTTGCTACCTCGCCATGCCGGCGGCCGAAGGTCCGATGCCGGGCGTGGTGCTCGCATCGGCGATACACGGGGTGGATGCGGACTTGCGCGCCATGGCCGATGAATTCGCGAATCGCGGGTTCATCGCCGCGGTGCCGGACCTGTTCGCGCTGTCGCGACGGCCCGATGCCTCGCAGGACGCGCGATCGCGCGTCGAACAGCTGCGCGTGGGCGAAGCCGACATGGCCGATGCATTGGCGCACCTGCGAACGCTGCCGGGATTCAACGGGCGCGCCGCGGCGATGGGCTTGTGCTACGGCGGGCCGTACGCCATCGTGGGCCCCAGGCGCCTCGGCTACGCTGCGGGCATCGCGTGCCATGGCAGCCAAATGCTCGAATACGCCGGCGATCTCGACGGCATCACCCAGCCGGTCTGCGTGATGTGGGGCGACAGGGACCCTCGGGCTCCCGCCGAGGTGCTCGCGGCGTACCGTGCCTCGTCTTCGCGCATGAAGAACATCGAAGTGCACGTCTTTCCCGGCGTGCGGCACGGCTACATGCTGCCCGGGTCGCGGGCCTTCGACGGCGCGGCGCGCGATTTCTCCATGGCCCGGGCCCTCGACATCCTCGAGGCGCTGCGCGGCGACGAGCGCACGGCAGCGCCTGCCCCGGCAAAAGGGCGTCTCTACGAGGTGGAACGCCGCTCGCGTCACGCCGAACGTCCCGGGTTCCGCATTGCCGAGCTGCAGATATCGCCCACGCAAAGCGTGCCCTGGCACTATCACCGCAACGTCCAGGACACGTTCTATGTCCTGGAGGGAACCCTCAGGATCAGCCTTCGCGACCCCGCGGAGCAGGTGCTGCTCGGGCCGGGTGAGACCCGCACGATCCGCCGGGGGCGTCCGCACCAGGTCACGAACGCCGGCGAGGGATCGGCGACGTTCTTCGTGCTCCAGGGAACCGGGGAGTTCGATTTCATCCCGGCCGACGAGGCTTGATGTCGGCTACAGCGCCTTCGTCGCGAAGGTATTGCAGTCCCCAGGCTTTCCGCTCGCCATTCCCTTCTTGAACCACCTCACCCGTTGCTCCGAGGTGCCGTGGGTGAAGCTGTCGGGCACCGCGTAGCCCTGCGATTGCTTCTGCAGGCGGTCGTCGCCGATGGCGGTGGCCGCGGCGAGCGCCTGGTCCACGTCGCCGGGGTCCAGCTGCTTCATCAGCTGCGCGTGGTAGCCCCAGACGCCCGCGTAGCAGTCGGCTTGCAACTCCATGCGCACCGACGTGCCGCCCGCGCCGCGCGACGGGCCCTGGGACTGCATGCGATCGAAAGTGCCCGTGAGCTTCTGGATGTGGTGCCCCACCTCGTGGGCGATCACGTAGGCCTGCGCGAAATCGCCCGGCGCGTGGAAGCGCCGGCGCAGGTCGTCGTAGAAGGCGAGGTCGATGTACACCTTCTCGTCGTTCGGGCAGTAGAACGGCCCCATCGCGGCCTGCCCCACGCCGCACGCGGTGCGCGTGCCGCTCGTATAGAGGACGAGCGTGGGCCTGCGGTATTCCTTGCCCGAGGCCTGGAAGACCTGCGTCCACACGTCTTCGGTGCTCGCCAGGACCTTCGAGACGAACTGTCCCATGGGATCGGCGGGCGCCCCGCGCGGCGCCTGGCGCGTCTGTGCCTGGGGCGCCTGCTCCTCCACCTGGTTCACGACATTGAGGACGTCCCGGGGGTCGTAGCCCATGAAGGCCGCGACGATGGCGATCACCACGCCGCCGATGCCGAAGCTGCCCACGCCCATGCCGATGCCGCGCCGGTCCTCGACGTTGTCGCTCGCTCTCTCGTTACCGAGTTCCATGGACGCGCTCCGCAGGCTGATCGATGATCCGACAGACCCCTGCCCGCCGGCCAAGTTGCATTCGCCGAATCCTACAGGGGCACGGCCATCCACGCCGGGATGGAGACCATCGAGATCACGGTGCCGATCGTCACCTGCGTGGCCACGGCGCGGCCGTCGCCCGTCATGCGCACCGCGAGGATGTACGCGTTGGTCGCCGTGGGGAGCGCCGCGCAGAGGAGCAGCACGCGGCCCTCGATCCCGGAAAGTCCCAGCTCGCGGGCGGCGAGCCATGCGATCGCGGGCACCAGCGCGAGCTTCACGACGAGCCACCACGCGTGCGCTGCCACGGGCCCCTGGCCTTTCTCCAGGCGCATCGCCGCGCCCACGGACAGCAGGCCCGCCGGAAGCGCCGTCGTCCCCAGCAAGTTGAGCGTCTGGTCGGCAAACCCCGGCAGGGGGAAGCCGGCTGCGTTCCACGCGAGGCCCGCGAGCGACGAGACGAGCAGCGGATGGGTGGCGAGCTCGTGGAGAAAACCGCGTTCGCCGTGGCGCGCGAGCATTCCCACCGCGAAGAGGTTCGCTTCCGGGATCATCACACCGAGGAGGAGCGCCGCCACCGCGACGCCCGGCGTGCCGTAGAGGCTTCCCGCCACCGCGAGCCCCACGTAGGTGTTGAAGCGGTAGCCGCACTGCGAGCCCGAGGCGTTCAGCGGGCGGTCGAGCCGCAGCACGGGCCCGGCCAGGATGGAAAGGAGGAAGCCCGCGAGCGTGAAACCCAGCGCGATCCCGATCGGCGCGGCCGCCGCGGCGAAGTCGATCTTCGCGGTGGCGAGGGAGCGGAAGAGCAGCGCTGGGAAGAGCACGTAGTACACGAGCTTCTCCAGCCCGCTCCAGAAGTCGCGCCCGAACCGGAACCGGCGGGCGAGCACGAGCCCCACCACGATGAGCGCGAAGTTCGGCAGGATGAGGAGCGCCGTATGCACCTACACTTCCTTGCCGAGCGTGTTGTGGTAGTCGTGCCGCGCGGTGCTCACGCGCGAGAGCCGCAGCTCCACGGGCCGGTCGCGGAACGTGAGCGCCACGCGGCGGATTTCCAGCAGCGGCGCGCCCGCGGCGACGCCGAGGGCTTGCGACACGTCGCGCGGGCAGGCGATCGCGCGCAGGCGCTCGTCGGTGCGCAGCACGTTGATGCCGTAGCGGCTCTGGTAGAGGTGGTAGATGGTGTTGCCGCGCGCCGCGAACGTCTTCTCGGTGAGGCCGCGGAAGAGCTCGGCCGGGAGCGTGATGTCGTCCACGATCACCGGCTCGCCCGCGATGGAAAGGACGTTGCGGATGCGGATCACCTTGTCCGAGGGCGCGATGGCGAGCGCCGCGGCCTCGTCCGCTCCGGCCCGCCCGCGGCGGAAGGAGACGAGGCGCGCCACCGGGTAGGCCTTCTCGCCGTCGCGCGGCACGATGTGGAAGAAGTGGAACATGAGACGGCGCCCGTCGTGCGCGGCGACGAACGTGCCCTTGCCCTGGCGGCGCACCAGCGCCTGCTGGGCGACCAGCGCGTCCACGGCCTTGCGCACCGTGCCGATCGAGACGCTCGAGGCCTGGGCGAGCTGCGCTTCCGTGGGGATGGCATCGCCCGGCTTCCAGCGTCCCGCCGAGATCGCCTCGATGATGCGCGCCCGGACCTGTTCGTAGAGGTGCGGCATGGGCCCGCAACGATAACATGCAACTCATCTAGTTGACTGCGGCCGAGCGCGGCGCCTAGCATCGATATCCCGCACAGGAGGCGCACATGATCCATTTCGTGGTCCATGACGAGGGCGATTCCGTCGGCGTCGTCGTGGTGGAAGGCGTGAAGTCCGGCCAGAAGCTGAACGGCTGGATCATGGACCAGGACAAGGACATCGCGATCGACGCGAAGTCCGACATCCCGATCGGGCACAAGCTCGCCATCAAGGCGCTGAAGAGCGGCGACACGGTGATCAAGTACGGCGTGGACATCGGCAAGACCATCGCGGACATCGCGGTGGGCGAGCACACGCACGTCCAGAACCTTCGAACAAAGCGTTGGTAATCGGCGTTCATCGGCGGATAGGAGTTACCAAATGGATCTAGGCAAATCGACTTTCTGGGGCTACAAGCGCGAGAACGGCCGCATCGGCGTGCGCAACCACGTCCTCATCCTGCCGGTGGACGACCTCTCGAACGCCGCGGCCGAGGCCGTGGCGAGCAACATCAAGGGCACGCTCGCCATCCCGCACCCGTACGGGCGCCTGCAGTTCGGAGCGGATCTCGACCTGCACTTCCACACGCTGATCGGCACGGGCAGCAACCCCAATGTCGCCGCGGTCGTGGTGATCTGCATCGAGGACCAGTGGGCGAAGAAGGTGGGAGACGCCATCGCCGCCACCGGGAAGCCCGTCGCCTATTTCGGCATCGAGCAGCACGGCGACCACGACACCATCCTGCGCGCCTCGAAGAAGGCGAAGGAATTCGTGCAGTGGGCGAGCGAGCTGCGCCGCGAGGAGCGCCCGCTGAAGGACCTCTGGGTCTCCACCAAGTGCGGGGAATCGGACACCACTTCGGGCTGCGGGTCGAATCCCACGGTCGGCAATGCATTCGACAAGCTCTACCCGCACGGCGTGACGCTCGCCTTCGGCGAGACGACCGAGCTCACGGGCGGCGAGCATCTCGTCGCCGCGCGCTGCCGCACCCCGGAGGTGAAGAAGAAGTTCCAGTTCATGTTCGACCGCTACCAGGCGATCGTGGAAGCGCACAAGACGAGCGACCTGCGCGATTCCCAGCCCACCAAGGGCAATATCGCGGGCGGCCTCACGACGATCGAGGAGAAGGCGCTCGGCAACATCCAGAAGATCGGGCGCAAGTGCCTGGTGGACGGCGTGCTCGACAAGCACGAGACGCCCACCGGCCCGGGCCTCTGGTTCATCGACTCGTCCTCGGCCGCCGCGGAGATGGTGACGCTCTGCGCCGCCGCGGGCTACACCGTGCACTTCTTCCCGACGGGCCAGGGCAACGTGATCGGCAACCCGATCCTGCCGGTGATCAAGCTCTGCGCGAACCCGCGCACCGTGCGCACGATGTCCGAGCACGTGGACGTGGACGTCTCGGGGCTGCTGAGGAAGGAGATGAACCCGGACCAGGCGGGCGATGCGCTCCTCGAGTGCATGTTCCGCACCGCCAACGGGCGGCTCACGGCGGCCGAGGCGCTCGGCCACCGCGAGTTCGTCCTCACGCGCCTCTACGAAAGCGCCTGATCGCCACGCGCGGGGAGCGGGCCGATGATGCGAGGTAGCAGGCGCCGGACCGCGGTGGCACTCGCCTCCCTCGGGGGCGCGGTCGCGCTGTGGTGGGTCTTCACCGCCACGGGCGTGATCCCGGCGATGCGCTTCGCCTCGCCGCGCGAGTTCGCCGCCGCCTTCGAGCAGATCTCGTCCCAGGGCTACGCGGACGCGAAGCTCTGGCAGCACGCCCTGCAGAGCTGCAAGCTGGTCGCCATGGGCTTCGCCGTGGCGGTGGCGGTGGGCGTGCCGCTCGGCCTCGCCATGGGTTGGTCGCGCCGCGCCGAGGCGTTCTTCAATCCGCCCTTCCTGCTGCTTCGGCCGATCCCGCCGCTTGCCTGGATCCCGCTCGCCATCGTGTGGCTGGGCCTGGGCGACGCGGCCAAGGTGATGGTGATCTTCGTGGCGGCGTTCGTGCCTTCGGTGATCAACAGCTACACGGGCGTGCGCAGCATCGAGCCGCATCTCGTCGAGGCCGCCGAGACGCTGGGCATTCGCCGCGCCATGTTCCTGCGCGAGGTCCTCGTGCCCGCGGCGCTGCCGCACATCTTCTCGGGCCTGAGGCTCTCGCTGCAGGCCGCGTGGACGACGCTGGTGGCCGCCGAGCTCGTGGGCGCGCTGCGCGGCCTGGGGCAGGTGCTGAGCGCCGCCGCCCAGGACATCTATCCCGCGATGATCCTCGTGGGAATGGTCGCGGTGGGCGTGTGCGGCGGGGCGATGACGCTCGCCCTCGCGCTCGCCGAGCGCCGCGCGATGCCGTGGCGGGCCGCCTAGCCCATGGCCGTCGCGCGCACGAATGCCTCGCGTGCGCAGCTTTTCGCCCTTTCGGCCGCCGGCCTCGCGAGCCTCTTCGCCCTGTGGAGCGCGGTGGCCGCGAGCGGGTGGGTGGCCCCGCAGTTCCTGCCGCCGCCGTGGGCCGTGGCCGAGCGCTTCGAGCTCCTCACGAGCCGGCCCTTCGCGGGCTACACGATCCAGCAGCACCTCCTGTCCAGCATCGGCCGCTTCCTCATGGGCTTCGGCTTCGCCGCGGCGATCGGCGTGCCCCTCGGGCTCGCCATGGGCTGGTTCCGCTGGCTGGACGAGGTGGTCTCGCCGCTCTTCGAGGCGGTGCGGTTCGTGGCGCCGATCGCGTGGGTGCCGTTCGCCGCGCTCTGGTTCGGCACCGGCATCGGGGGGCCCACGCTCGTGATCTTCATGGGCGCGTTCCCGCCGGCGCTCATCAACTCCTATCGCGGCGCGCGCTTCGTCGAGCCGCGCCTCATCGAGGCCGCGCAGACGCTGGGCGCCGGAAGCTGGCGCGTGATCGCGCAGGTGCTGCTGCCCGCTTCGGTGCCGTCCATCGTCGCGGGGCTTCGCATCAGCGCGGGCCTGGGCTGGCAGTCCCTGGTGGGCGCCGAGCTGATCGTCGCCTCCAGCGGCATCGGGTACCTCATGGTGAAGGGCCAGAGCAACATGAGCCCTTCCATCGTGATGTCCGGCATGATCGCCATCGGGATCGTGGGCTTCGCCATCGACATCGCGCTGCGCCGCGTCGAAGCGGCCATCCATGCGAGGCGAGGGCAGTGAGCGAGATCGTGTTCGCCAACGTGAGCCGCGCCTTCCGGCGCGACGGGCGCGATTTCCCGGCGCTCGAGTCCATCGACCTCACCGTGGGCGAGCGCGAGTTCGTGGCGATCGTGGGGCCGTCGGGGTGCGGCAAGACCACGTGCCTGAGAATGGTGGCGGGCCTCGAGTTTCCGACGAGCGGCGAGGTGAAGGTGGGGGGCGTGGCCGTGCGCGGGCCGGGCCCGGAGCGCGCCGTGGTCTTCCAGCAGTTCGCGCTCTTCCCGTGGAAGAGCGTGGCCGAGAACATCGAGTTCGGCCTGAAGGCCAAGGGCGTGGACGCGGCAACGCGTCGCGATACCATCGCGGGATTCGTCGAGCTCATGGGCCTGCAGGGCTACGAGAGCGCCTTCCCGCACCAGCTCTCGGGCGGCATGCAGCAGCGGGTGGCGATCGCGCGCGCCTACGCGCTCGATCCGGCCGTGCTCCTCATGGACGAGCCCTTCGGGGCGCTCGACGCGCAGACGAGGAGCGTGATGCAGGAGGAGCTGGTGAAG
>Ga0134125_10005997_pt1 | contig 13783 bp, 15 predicted proteins | sample KB31751_FD_96464 | JGI IMG/M metagenome (GOLD analysis project Ga0134125, IMG submission 96464) | Terrestrial soil microbial communities with excess Nitrogen fertilizer from Kellogg Biological Station, Michigan, USA - KB3-175-1 | ecosystem: Environmental > Terrestrial > Soil > Unclassified ... | reverse complement strand
GGAAAGTGCTCCTTGATCACCATGGGACAGAGGATTCGACACCCTTATCTTCCCAGGTCAGGAGCACTTTTCTTTACTAAGACACGGCTCACGCCAAGATCGCGGTGAATACTCCGGGCTAGCCGTCTTTGCTGATGATGAACCGTCGGGGAAGGAATTACGCTTACCGTCCTAACAACGCCGGCTACCGTGCCCGTCTGTGTAGTGCTCCTCGGGTCGGGGCCGACCATCGGCGCAGCCATACCCTCCTGTGTCGCGCCGTAGGTCGTCCTGGCAAACCGCAGTGACAGATGATGGCTAGGCCAGGATGCTTCACGCTCTTGACGGCATGTCCGTGGCGGGATGAGCAAAAGTGCCCTACTGCCACGGGAGGCGCTTGGAATCTAGTCCCGGTATGGCGAGTTCGCCGCTAGGCGGGCCGAGGTGACGCCTCACTGGTATTGCGACCACAGATTGCTATACCCTTGTTGGCGTGGCTGCCGCCGCCGCAAATTTTGACGGCTCATCCACTTCCAGATTGTGTAAGCAGCTTCATGTTCAAGCATTCTGGTATTATGTCGCTTCGCGACAGCGCTGTCACCCTATTTCGGAGAGGATATCGCGAATCGTCGATAATTCCGGAGGCTCAGGTAGTTGAGCCTCAGCTCTCGGCGAATGCGGGTGTTGATCACAACAGATGAGTTTCTTATTCTGTCGTGTCGGGTCGTACAGGTGTGGTCGGTTGATGGTTGCGCCAGTCGAGCCCCCTTTCCCGGGGTGGGCCACTTCGACATCGTCGAGGCCGCGTTAAGGACTGCAGCGTGGATCTTGTGGTGTCGTTGTGATACCCGTCGGTGGACCACCAGGCTCGGCGCCGGTGACCACGCGTGAGTCAGGCTTGAGCCCCTGCGGTTGGAGCGCTGGTGGCAGGTCACCTGGCGGCGGCCGGCTGAAGACCACCAGCTCCGCGCGCCTAACGGCACCGGAGCCCGCGGACCAGCGAGGCCGCCACCGAGTACTGATAGTGGCGCGGATTGACCCGTGACGGTCCGCCCCGGCAAGGCTCGTAATACCACAGAAGTCAAATTCACCGATCAAATATTCAACGCGCGCGCGATAATGTTTCGCTGTATGTCCGACGTGCCGGAGTAGAAGAGGGCGCCGACGGCATTGCGTAGATCAATTTCGACCCCGTTCACGGTCAGATAGCCTTGCCCGCCATGGATGCGCATGGTGTCGAGGGACGACTGGACGTAGGCCTCCGATACGTAAAGTTTGGCCGTCGCGGCTTCTTGCGATGCGGGCATGCCCTGGTCTTTAAGGTAGGCAGCCCGGTAGACCAGTGCCCGCGCGGCGTCCAGCCGCACCCGCATGTCGACGATTCGGTGCGCCACGGCCTGGTGTCGGCCGATGGGCTGGCCGAACTGGCGTCTGGTCCGAGCGTAGGTGGTGCACGCCTCAAGTTGCCGGCGCATGATTCCCAGGCTGGGGGCAAGCAGGCCGGCACGTTCGTACTCCATGGCGGACATGAACACTTTCGCCCCGCGCCCTTCGCGGCCCAGCATATTCTCCGCTGGTACCCGGCAGTCTTTTAGGGTCAACTCACCCATGGGCGCGGTGCGCAGCCCCATCTTGTCCAGCGGCGCTCCGCACTTGAGGCCCGGGGTGTCGGCGTCGACGAGGAAACTGGTGATACCCAGAGGACCCAGGGCTGGGTCGAGTGTGGCGTAAATGATAAACAGGTCGGCGACGGGGGCGTTGGTGATCAGTGTCTTGTTGCCATTGAGGATGTAGTGACGACCGTCTCGGGTAGCCTGGGTGCTCATCGCGAACACGTCTGAACCTGCCTCCGGCTCGGTGGAGGCGTTGGCACCGATGAGCGTGCCGTCAGCGAGGCCGGTCAAGTAGCGGTGGCGTTGTCCGTCGGTTCCGTAGTCGCGCACGGGGAGGATGACCGTCCACAGATGCGCGCCGAGAGCAAAGAGCAGGCCCTCGTCGAGACCGCCGTAACCAAGTCCTTCCAGGACCGCGAAGATGTCACATAAACTGGCGCCGCTCGGCGCGTCATCCGTGGGTAGCGGCATGTGCAGCAGACCGTAGTCGGCGCAATGGCGCCATGTGTGTCGGTCAAAGTCACCGTGGCGATCCGACTTGCGTCCGGTGGGGAACTGATCCGCGAAGGCTGCGGCCTGTGCGGTTAGGCGCTCGTGGCGTTCATCGGGTGCTACGAACATGTCTGCTGCAATCTTTGATAGTCAATTTTGCCGGTAGAGGTGTGGGGTAGGGCGTCGAGATAGATAAACCGGTCGGGGATCAGGTGCGGTCCAAGCTCGGCTCGGCAAAAGCTGCGAAGCCCGATCTGGGTCACCGGCGCGCCATTGGTCACGACGAATGCTGTGATGATCGCCGACGGTTGGGTCGTGTCCGCGATGACGGCGGCATCGGTCACGTCGGGGCAGCGGACGAGGGTGTGTTGCAGCTCATCGAGCTCAATGCGATAGCCACGCCGCTTGATCATGCGATCCCGGCGCCCACAAAAGAGGAACCCGTCAGCTGACGGCCAGACCACATCCCCTGTCTGGTACCAGCGCCGTCCGTCATGATGGAAGAAACGAGGGTCGTGATCTACCCTCCAGTAGCCTGACACCACGGATGGTCCTGCCACACACAGTAACCCTGATTGTCCCTCGGGCACGGGACGGTTGCACTCGTCAACGACCATGACGGCGCAGTGGCTGCACGGATGACCAATCGGATAGGGCTCGGTCCGGTCGTCGGGCACCGGCGTGGGAATGCGGGCGAAGGTGCAGACATTGGTCTCGGTCGGCCCGTACAGGTTGTAATAAGCTGGGCGCGGCCACAACCGGGTCAAGCGCCGCAGCTTCGCTACCGGGAAAACCTCCCCGGCGAAAAGCACCAGCCGCAGCCGGTTGTTCGTCGTCGCAGGTGCCCGCTCGGCGATCATTCCGAGAATCGACGGCGCCGAATACCATACGGTGATGTGGTGCCGAGCGAGAAAGTCTAATATACGGCGGGGATCCGCTGCCACGTCCTCCGCCAGTAGGTATAGTGTCGCACCACTGCGCACCGTGGCGAAGACATCGAACACTGATAGATCGAAATGCAACGGGGCATGCCCGGCGATACGGTCCTCCGTTGTGATGTTGAACTGGACCGATGCCCATTCCACAAAGCTGATGGCATTGCCGTGACTGACTTTCACGCCTTTGGGCATGCCAGTGGAACCGGAGGTATAGAGAAGATAGGCCAGGTCGTCACCAATTGGCGCGGGGCCTGTCAAATTCGTGGAATCCGCCGTAGGGAGCGCATCGGCCCATCGCGTCGCCGAGCCCGGGCCGGCTGTTGGTAGCACCACGGTTGTGATGCCGTGGCCGGGAAGACCTCTGGCCTGCAGCTGGGCAAGCGCCTCCTCGTCAGCGAACAACACGCGCACACCGCAGTCGCCGAGAATCTGACGGATCCTGCCGGGTCCGGCGTTGCGGTCGAGGGGCACGTAACCAGCACCGACCTTCATCGTCCCAAACATCAAGCCGATCGCCTCGCAGCGCTTGGCCATCATAAACGCGATCAGATCGCCCGGACCGAAACCACGCGTGGTCAGGAAGGCGCCGACTTTATCGGCCAGATTATGCAGCTGGCTGTAGGTGAGCGCTTGCCCCGTGCTGTCGACGACCGCGGTATGATCCGACCATTGCGATGCCGCGCGGTCGAGGTAAATCTCCAACCTGGTCTGCTTCACCGATTCATCCATCTCAAGATCCTTGATCCGCCATTCAATCTGATTGCCAACAGGCAAGCCCCGCCGCATTGACCACTATTTTCTACCGTGGTAGCCGCGACACACTCATACATCTAGGCGCTAATCCGATATGCATAGGGCAGTAGCAAGTTATCAAACAGGAATCGCTCGGCGAAGCCGATGTCGCCCTTCGCTGCCGACGTTGTCAGCCTCGGAACTTTCCTAACCGCGCTCCCGCAATCAATGCCAGCCTGAATCAGACAGGCGGCGGGGACCGCAGCGGCTGGTCCGTCCCCGATGATGCCGACGTGGGGGCTAGCGATGACGCGATCATCTTGACACCTTTGTCGTCCTAGGGATGAATGAAAGCAAAGCACCGCCGACGTCAGTCGACGTCGGCGGTGACCTTGCCGCTGATGTACTCGACCAACCGGTTAATGGTGGCGAAGTTGCCGATGCCGGCCTCACCAACGCCCACCTCGATGCCGAATCTGTCTTCCAACAAGTCCACGAGTTGCACAGTGGATACTGAGTCCAGGACTCCCGCGTCGCGCAGATTCAGGTCATCGGATAAATTGCTGGGCTCCTCCCCGGGCAGCACCTCGGAGAGCAGCCAGCCGCGAATAGTCTGCCGGATTTCTGCTGGGTCCATATGTCATCCTCCTACCTGGAATGGGAAGCCGACAATTGATGAACCGGTACCTCGCACGGCAATAACCGCACGCAGATGTTGTGGTCTGTCGCCTTTTTTGAGGGTACGGGCAAGACGCATATAGCGATTGGCCTGGGGGCCCGGGTCTGCCAGGCCGTGCCGGGTTTTTGTTCACCACCGCGGCCGAGTGGGTCGCCCGCTGGCTGAAGCTCACCACGCCGACCGGCTGCGGGCCAAGCTGACGGCCCTAGTCGAGATCGTCACGATCTGTCCTCTCCGCTACTCTACGGACGCCACTTTGCCGAGCCACCCGATTCGACGGGAGAACAACAAGAGTTTAGACATGATGCGGTTCAGTCATAAACCAGCGTCCTCGCGCTGCGCCCCAAAACCCTCACGACGTGTGGTTCTTACAGACCAAGGCAGACCGTAGGCATGCAGATTCACGCAAACGATAAGGCCACTCGTCATGCTATGACCAGCTCGACAGCCCGCCAGGACGATGCAATCATCGTGTCCTAGCGGCAACTGTACAATCGTCTACCAACCCTCAGACTGGCTGTGCCGCATTCTCTCATTGCATTAGGCGATCCGTCCCCGGAAGGCGCGGCGTCAATAAAGGTAAAATAATCTCCCCCGCGATCAGACTCGTCTTAATCGAACCAACCGCAATCGAACTCCAGTCGGTCCTGGCATCACATTGCTAGCGGGTCGAAGGTACACTTTCTCTGCCGTAGTCGCAATTCCCCACAAGAGTTCTTGTTCCCGTCTTCTACGTGACAGCGTGTAGTGACTATAGGATTAAGTGTACAAAAGGTGTATTCCGCATTTATCTCCCCTCTATGTGGTAAACGGACTCCAGCGACCTCTTCAGTCCCGTGCATTGGTACGTTCATCAGCACACGGCTGATTATCTGGCCTTGCGGGCAGCCGCGCTCGGTTGGGCGATGCGCCTCTAGGGAGAAGGTGCCGAGTTGGGCGAGCAACTAGGGAGTGCTCAATACGGGCGACGCGGCGGACAGGTCGGCATTCAGTGTGCATAGGCGCTTGTGGGTCTTCCCTTGCGCGTCACTTTGCCGTTTACAGGGGTGAATCTGTCACTGCGCCGCTGCCCGTGACGCACACGGGCTTGTGAGGTTGCCGTGGATGCTGAGAGCGAAGAGCTGCGCGCACTGAGGTGACTCTTAGCAACCAGGTTGATTAGTTAACCACTCAAACGGTGCGCAATAAGGTGACCCTTCCCTATACCAAGGCATAAGGTAGTTGCCAACCCACAACAACTACAGGCGGAAGGGTCCATTTGGGCGGTATTGAGCGATTTTTGGGCGGCGTATTGCTGAACAGGTTGCGGTCAGCCGAGGCGCCTGGTGTCCTAGCTTTACGAGGCGCGCGTCGATACGTTAAGCTGGTTACTTGGAGGGTGGCATGCCATCGTCGTATGCGCCAAGAAGACCAATCGTACACAACCCACTTCTTCGATTCCGCGCGGCATCATTATACGCGCCGCTTGAATGAAGTAGATAACACGCATCAATGCGAGGCCCGCTATGGCGATGCTTGTGTCCCTGAGCGCCGGTTTGTGGAGCCTTAGCGGTCGCACCGGAGAGTAACGATGCCGACGTCAACTTCGCCGTGCTCTCATTCTAGCCACGGGGAAAGTAGATTGCGATGAGATAAGCAGTGCGACAAAAAGGGATGAACAGTATCTAGGCCGCGCACAAGGCGTTCGAATAAAGAATTAGAAAATGGCACGCGTGATCACACGACCACGCATCGGCGCAGAAAGGCCCTTGGATTGATGTTCGCCTAATCGATTAACATCGACAGTGAGGAGTACCTTGGTAAATTAGCGACGCTAATTGAATGGCAACCACAACACAATTACAATTAGGGGACACGGATGTGTGGCATTACCGGTTGGGTAGATTATGCCCGAGATCTAGGGCAGCAAAGACCGGTGCTGGCCGAGATGGTGGCCACGATGGCCTGTCGCGGGCCCGACGCGCACGGGATGTGGATCGCGCCACATGTGCGCTCGGCCACCGGCGACTATCAGTGATTGATATCGAGGGTGGCCGGCAGCCGATGAGTGTGGAAGCCGGCGGACGTCCGGTCGCAGTGATCACCTACAGCGGCGAGGTCTATAACTACCGGGGGCTGCTGCGCGCCGCCGCGAAAGACCTCCTGCCGATCTCCATCTTCCAACGAAGCAAAAGTGCCTATCCCGCTACTCAAGACCCGTCCTACGAACAGGCGCTGCGCGATCAGCTGAACAAGCTCGTCGCCGACGGCACCTCTCCGGTGCTCGACCTGCTCGACATTCAACGGGTGCATACTTGGTTGAACACCCCCATCGGCGCCATCAGTCTTGACCTCGACACCCAACGCCGCAATACCGAACTGGCTCTTATCCTGCAAGACTGGATCACTCAAACCGGCGTACGTCTTGACCTGTCAATCTGAGGAGCACCACATGAATCAGCACGCGCAATCGAGATCCTTACCGGCGGTGGCGCCAACCACCTGGGGCGTGTCCTATCGATGATGCAACTAAGAGTAATCAGTTGGCACGCAAGGCGCTGGACTCGAAGGAGGTGAAAGGAAGAGCCGGACAACTGTGCGGTCGGTATACGGCTAGCCTGTTGGGATTCCTATCACGATTACCTATAAGAATACCAATTGGAAAGGAAAGTACTGACCGTTGTCAATCGTGATTGCTTTGCTAAAATGCGGGAAGGTCGATCATCGTGGCACGGGCTGACTTATTGCAAAGCGAGCTTACTATCGTTCGGTGGGCACACGCGGCAATCGGTAAAGGAATCACATCACTCAACATTTCGCACGATGAGCGTCCGATTGAGATGCACGGTGCCGCCGCGACCGGATTAGGCCTAGTAAGCAACGGAGTCATTGGCGCCGACATCATTCGCCTGCCGGCAGGCGGTGGTTTTCCGCCACATACACACCCCGGTCACCATGTTCTCGTGGTCGTAGGCGGGCAAGGTACCATTACGTATAATGGGCGGGTGTATCCTACGCAAGCTGGTGAAATCTATTTGGTTGAAGGATCAGTGCCCCATGCGGTCGGGGCGATCTCAGACCACGTGATCCTGGCTGTCGGAGCCCCGCATAGGCCGGTCGCATCTCAGGACCGAATGAAAACGGTCAAATACATTGAGGTGCTCAGCCCGATCGGAGACCTGCACTGCTTAATCTGCGACATGGAATCGCAACTGCCAGCGTACCTACACGATGTCGGATGCCCCCACTGCCCGTGCCATTCATGTGTGGGCGCCAAGCAAGGGTAACTTGTGGCCCGAGTGCGGGACGTGGCTCAATGCCGACGAAAAGCTGGATTACAACGGTCCTCGCCCAGGAAGGCAACAGTGTACGAACGCAGTTTCCGGGAAGAAGATGGGTCGTGTTTCAAAGCTCCCGGACGATATGCCTAGCACTAACCGATTTGTTGCTAGTTCTGGCCGCATTTGCATTATCGCTGGCTGCGATCGGCGCATACGGCCACTTCCCGGCCTTCTGGGCAATCCCTCCTGTAGTCCTTTCAAACGAAGCCGCTCCGGTCGGCCTGGTCTCAATCAACTCGGTGGGGAATATCGTAAATTTTCTCGGGCCGTCCATCGTTGGCATAGTCAGTGGAACCGCCTTAAGCAGTGACTGCGGTGACGTGGCCGCAAATGCGCTGTACACTCTCGGCGCATCCTTCGTTGTCGCATCACTCCTCCTTGTCGGTTTGAAGTATACGATGAAGCGGGGTTATTTTCAAGTGAATTGTCATAACCATGACCGGCGCATTGCGGAGTAGATATGGAAACGACAACACGCCTCGTGGACCCGCGCACCGGACAACAACGCGGGCATGTCATAAACGCACGTGAGAATGAAATCAGCCAAGCGCTAACAACCGCCCGGGCGGCGCAGCAGGCATGGACCGAACTCACTCCAAAGGCACGAGCACAGCGGTTAAACGCATTCGCCGAGTGCATTGATGCGCACATGGATGAGTACGTGGCCAGAGAAACGGCTGGGACTGGCAAGCCAGATTGGGAAGCACGCGGAGAAGTGCAGGAAGTGATCGATCTGGTGCGTTTCTACGCATGGACGGCTCGCAGCTTGACAGCCCCCGCCGCTGGGAAATTCATGGATTTTCACGAAAGCTGGGTCAGGTGGGAGCCCCTTGGAATCGTGGCAGCGGTGGTCCCCTGGAACTACCCACTGCTGATGGCGGCATGGCGGTGTGCGCCAGCATTGGCGGCGGGAAATACAATGCTCGTCAAGCCCGCTGAAACCACCCCCGACTCCGCTGCGCTGTTCGCAGAACACGCGAAGGAAACCCTCGGATCGGGAATCATGCAGGTATTAGCGGGAGATCGACACACAGGGAGACTCGTAGTAGAAAGCGATGTCGACGCTATTGCTTTTACTGGAAGTCTTCGGGCGGGAACTGATGTGGCCAGACGGGCCGGCATCAAACGCTTAAGTCTTGAGCTGGGCGGCAATTGTCCGGTCATTGTGCTGCCCGACGCGCCGCAAGACACCTACGCTGCGTTGGCCGCAGCAGTCACCTATAACGCAGGTCAAAGCTGCGCCGCGCCGGCTCGCGTCATCACGTTCCGGCAGAACTATAAGGAGGTGGTTGACTCCCTTGCTGCGGTGATGAAAGAGCGCCATGCCGGTAAGGACTTCGGGCCGTTGAACAACAAAGACCAGCTCAAGCGGTACGATCGGATCATCACTGAATCCGGTGCTCGCAGTGTCCAAAGCTCATCAATCGACCCTAAGCCCAGCGAACAAGAAGGATTCTGGCGGCCAGCGTGTGTGCTCGCAGATTTGCCTGAAGACGATATCGCAGTCACCGAAGAGATCTTCGGTCCGGTGCTTACCGTGCAACACGCAGACAGCATCGAAGAGGCACTGCGACTGGCCAACGGGCAACCACAAGCGTTGGCCGCAAGCGTGTGGAGTGGTGAGTTGGCCACAGCCGTGGGCCTCGCGAGCAAGATTGACGCCGGTGAAGTCTGGCTGAATTGCCATCTCACCCAGACCGCGGAACTACCACATGGCGGTCGCAGGGCTTCCGGAAACGGGACTGACTTAAGCATTCTCGCGCTGCACGAGTACCAGCGGCCGAAGACTATTACTGCAAGAGTACGGCGATGATCGTGTCTTCCTCGATCCGAACTCAGAATTCCTAACTACGCGGCATGGGTGTTACCGGTTTTGCTTTTGCTGACTGATTGCGGCGGTCCTGGCGACGATATCGTAGGTCGGTGCGTTGGCTGGTCATGCCGTGGTGAGCAGTCGGGTGCGGATCGTGTGATCTGTGGCGCAGTCGATGGCGGTCCAGGCCAACGTGATCGCGCCGTCACGCAGTGCCTGATCCGCGGCTGGGGTGATGCAGTGGGCGGCGAATTCGGGTTGGTGGTTGACAGCCGGCAGGCACCCGATACCGATTCCGGGGTGATTGAGGGAATGACCAGCGACACGTTGCCCATGTCGGTCGAGGCCACCGCGTGCGGGTCACGACCCGAAGCGGCGACCTAATGCCTCCGCGTTGCGCCGGTACACCGCGGCAAATCTCCGGACCATGGTGCATCTGAGCGTAGGGCTTGGTGCGAGGCAAGACATCCAAAGCTGCCCCGGTGGCCAGCGCCCCAGCCTGAAAACACCGCAAGACACGCTCGCGCATCGTCTCTAAGTCAGCCAGGGTGGTGCTGCGGATCGTGTATTCGGCTTCGGTGTGCGCTGGCACGATATTCGGGGCGTCGCCACCGTGGGTGATAATGCCGTGGACCCGGTCGCTGACGCCGAGGTGTTGGCGTAGCAGCCCGATGGCCACTCCTGCCACGGTCAGGGCGTCGGCGGCGTTAACGCCCAGCTGCGGGTGGGACGCAGCGTGGGCTTCCTTACCGGTGTAGCGGACGCGGAATTGTTGGGCGGCGATGATGGGCCACTCGACGATATCAGCGGGACCTGGGTGGGTCATCATCGCCAAATGCGCACCATCAAAGGCGCCGCGCTCGAGCAGCAAGATCTTTCCGCCGCCGCCTTCCTCAGCCGGTGTACCGATCACCCGCACCGTCAGCCCCAGTTCGTCAGCCACTGCGGCATGGGCCACTCCGGCACCTACGGCGGTGGCGGCAATCACGTTATGGCCACAAGCGTGACCAATACCGGGAAGCGCCTCATATTCAGCACAGATCATCACATGCAGGGGCCCTGACCCGGCACGGCCTCAAAAGCGGTAGGCAGCTGACAGATCCCGCTATCGACAGAAAACCATAACCGGTCAACGCTTCACTCAGCCAAGTGCAGGCCCGCTGCTCTTCCCACTTCAGTTCCGGATGAGCGTGAATACGGTGGCTTAAACTGACCACGTCAACTTCGGCTCGTTCGAAGGCCGCCCGGGCAGCGCTTTTTAGGTCCACCCGCCCCCGCCTAGATAGCCACCGTGGACGGACGTACTCCCGTGAGTCAGTGCGGGCACCTCAGAACGGGCACGACCGGGCAGTCGTGCATGGACGCTAGTGTCGCGTAAGGTCGGCGTCTTTAGTCTGGGATGATCGTTGTGCCTTGGCGAGGATGGTGTCGGCGTCTTTAGTCCAGGCGAAGGGCTGGCAGCGCTCGTTGTAGCTGTCGATGAAGCGGCGGATGGTGTCGATGAGATCTTTGATGCTGGTGAAGCTGCCGCGCGGCCGCGCTTACCGAGGTCTCGCGACGCTAACCACAGGACGTAATGTGCCTTCTTTAAGGTTGATTGTTCATGGCGTCAATCAAGCTTTGTGGGCGCATATCGGTCCAGTGGGTCTCGATGTAGTCCAGGCAGGCTTGGCGGGTGTCCTGGGGGTAGACGACTCGCCAACCGGCGGGCACGTCAGCGAAGGCTGGCCATAAAGAGTGCTGGGCCTCATCGTTGATCAACACTAGGTAGGTGACATCGGGGTCATCGAAGGGATTTGTCATTTTGAGCTACCTTCCCTGTGGGGTTCCGGAAGTCGGCCATCTATGGTTAGCAGCGGTTCATCCTACCCGTTCGTACTCGTTGATCAGACCACCCAGAACGGGTCTGATGTGTTAGCCGAGGCACGATAAGCACGATGCTGTCGACACACCTGACGACGCCTGTGGGTGCCGAATAGGTCATCCGCATGTAAGCGACCTGAGCATATTCGTGGATCAGTCCGCCGAGCCGGTCATAGCCTCAGAGGCGACGGCCGGGTGATGATGCGGCCATGATCGCCGGTCGTGGTGGACAGGTTGTCGCGTCGGCTGTTGCCCAATAGTTAGGGGCGCTGTGGAATGAACTAGGCAGTCGGAGACTGATCGACGGATACCGCGTGGGCGGCAGGCCACAACGTGGACCAGGCTGGGGTGCCGTTCACACGGCACTTGCTGTCTACGGTCATGATCATCGTGTGTGCGGGTGCGTGACGAACTGCGTGACAATCACTACGGACGACCAGGGACTTCGGTGGCTCCTGGGGGATGTCTGAACAGGGCGAACCCGCAGAAATGCGCTGGTCAGGGCACTATGGTTATTGCTTCGGAGACGAAGAGGCCGTGGGTTCAAATCCCGCCACCTTGACAGCAAAACACCAGGTCAGAGTGCTGTGCGATCGAGTCGCGATGGCCTCGGGTGACGAACTGCGTGACTATCGGATCCTTTTTAGGTGGTGCATCCCTGCCGTTGGGGCGTTCTCGGCGGTTTCAGGGTGGTGGTCGTCTACCGGTCGCGGCTTCGGGTACCGAGGCTAGGCGACGACCGTGATGCAAGCCGGCAACGCTGATCCACCCGGCGAGGTCCAGAAACCAGCAGGTCAAGACGATGACCTTAATGAGAGCCGGCGCTGGATGACGGCGCTCCCGTGGTGAATTTTCTGTGGCGCGTGCCAAGGCATCTGTGATCGCCGTGGTGATCGGCTCCACCAAATGCCGGTAGCCGAACACGTGCTTCGAACTGGTCGAAGCGGCCACCAGAACAGATCCGACGGGGCTGGCCCGACATAATGTCGGGTTACCACTGCCAGCTATATATCGCAGGTCACTGCCGTGGACGACCAGTTCGGCATCCACAGCCTCGGTACCCGTGGAAACTGTGACAACCCGGCATCCGAGGCCAGCTGAGTGGCTTCTAGGCGCGCAGGTGCGACCAGCCCAGGTGGGCCGATCGCTGAATGCCAGATTGCCGGACTACGAGGGGTGACCTCAGCAAGCCAACGGTTCGCTCGCTGGCGTCCACTGAAGCTCGGTCACCGACTCAGCCCGGACATGCTGCAACAACTCACCGCCGGCCGTGATGATTACCAATCGGTTGAGTCCACCACAGCTCTTGCATTCGCAGGGACCAAGAACAGTCGCAGGGCCTCGACATTGGGTGATTGAACCGCGGTAGACCACCGGTGTTCCGGTGGTGAGCGTCGTGCCAGTCATCGGATCCCCCGTGAGCGATGGGGGTCCAACGCCCCCGGTTACCCAGGGTTTCGTCGTCCATTCTCGCGTGTTATCACCATGCCGGAAGTTGGTGGGATTTTCCCCGAGAATCCCCAGGCTCAGACGCGGCAACCCCTCATGCCCCCGCTCGTGACCGGCATGTCCGGACGGGCCCACTATGTTCCGGTGTGCTGTCCCGGGATGTGTCAGTGCGCTGTACGAGGCCGCCGGGCTGCACGAGGTCGCCGAGTGGAACGTCGAGGTAAAACTCGTAACGTGATCGCCCGCGCGGTATGGGGAGATGATCAGCGAGCAGGTCTTGCTCGCCGTTGCGGCGCTTGAGCACGTCGACGAATCGGCGCGGGAGCGGATCGGGAAAGCCGTCATCGCCAGGGTCAGCACCTACGAACAAGACGGCAAGGTAAGGATTCCGGGCGTGGCCCGCTGCATCGTCGGCACGAAGTAGGGACACCCGACCTGTCGATCCGCGCTTGGGGGATTCCCACGGAGCTGTCGTCACGGCCGCCTCGACCAGTTCGAAGATCTGGATCGGCCACCGGCATGGCGAGTGGTGTCGCCGATCAAGATGATCACAGGCATATTGCCCCGCGTCATCTGGATGGTGTGGAGGTGAGTTGCCTCAGGCTGTTCAGTCCGCCGCAACTTACCTCGGGTGCTGGGTTATCGATTAAGCGGCGGTGTGCGCCTGATCGAATGCCTGCTGGATCGACGCCGGGATCCTGCCCCGATTGCTGATGTGGTGGCCGTGCTGGCGGGCCCACTTTCGCACAGCTTGGGTCTGCTCGCGGGACTGCCGACCGCCCCCGGCCTCGGTGCTACGGGTGCGGCGACCGTCGCTGTGTTTGCTGTCCTTGATCTTCCGGGCGCTTTCAATGAATCCGCCGATGGCAGAGTTGAACTCTGCGATGTTCTCCGCGGATAGGTCG
>Ga0134125_10005996_pt1 | contig 13784 bp, 13 predicted proteins | sample KB31751_FD_96464 | JGI IMG/M metagenome (GOLD analysis project Ga0134125, IMG submission 96464) | Terrestrial soil microbial communities with excess Nitrogen fertilizer from Kellogg Biological Station, Michigan, USA - KB3-175-1 | ecosystem: Environmental > Terrestrial > Soil > Unclassified ... | reverse complement strand
TGGACGGCATCAGTTTCAGAAATAGCCGCCCGGACACGATTAAGGAGACACAAATGTATAGCACCAAAACCCTTCTGGCGGCAGCCTCTTTGGCGGTTTTGACCGCGGCCGGTCTTGGCACTGCCTCCGCAGCCCCGTGGGACCGCCATGACTGGCGCGTCCATCAGCGCATGGAGCATCGCGCTTTCGTGAATCGTGTGCGGGTGGCCGAGATCATGCATGCCCATCGCTACCGGATGATGAGCGAGCCCTTCTTCCTGCGCGGCCACTATGTCGTGCGCGTGCATGACCGGTTCGGCCGGCCCGCGATGGTGCAGATCGATCCTTATACCGGCGCTTTCATCCGCGTCTTGTAGCCTAAACTTGGGGCGCAAGGCCCATGGAATGCCCCTCCCCATAGGGCCCCAGGCGTCAAGTGGAGCCCGCGTCGCAAGGCGCGGGTTCCTTTTTTCTATAGCCCCCATCCGTCGCAGCAGTAATTTATTGAACCCCCATCCGTCGCAACTCGGGTTTGCGTACCGCAAACACCTCGTTGCGACACCTTCCCCCTTCCTGGCGCTCCGCGCCGAAGGGGGAAGGAAGCTGGCGGATGCTGCCGGTCGCTCGGCGAAATGCCTCGCTCGAAATTCCTGGATGATCTTGTGATCGCAAGCCGCGCATTTCGCACGGCGACCACCGGGAAGTCGAGGCCGGAGGGGGTTCAATAAAATTGAGAGGGTTAAGCTTCTTCTTCCGGGCTGCTGACGTCATTGCCGGAATAGGTGATGACAGCCAACTGGAAATCCCAGTTGCGCAGGAGCTTGAGCACAGCCTCCAGTGCATCCTTTACCTTGTTGCCGCGATTGGCATCCAGCATCTCTTCAGTGTTGAGAGAAACCTTCTCCGCCTTATGGCCGTGCGGTCCCGGAACGGAAAGAAACAGCGGCACCGAACTCATCACGCCGGTGACCACGAAGTCCTGAAACCATTTCTGCCGCACGATCTTGAGCGGATTACCCACCAGCATCAGCCCAATGCCGGTGGAAAGATCGAAGTCCTCGGCGATGCCCTCGGTTTCCACATAAGGCAGCACCCCCGAGCGATCGGGACGCCAATCCTCACTGAAAATATCCACGGTGCGCCAGGCGCAGTAATAGGCACGGCAGACCGGCGGCCGGCTGTCATAGATGCCGCATCCGGTTTCGTGGCAATGGCGGCAGCGGGCGCCCGACTGTTTCTGGATTTCCGGCTTGTTGATGGTGGGAAAGACGCAGCAGACCGTGCAACCGCCGCAATCCCGGCCCGGAATCAAGGTCATGCCTTCCCACATGGCTTTACCTTGCCACGGCGCTCATCCGCCCGCACCTTGAAACCGCCGCAAATATCGGTCAGCAATCCCGGCCATGCCGGCTCCCCAAGACCCCCGCGACTGGCGCGAATGGGCGCAAGTGGCGGAGCCTTATGCCCGCCCCTTTGCGATTCTCATGGCGGTCATCGCCGTGCCGCTGGCGCTGCTCTATCTGACACCGCTGGTGCTGGGTCTGTTTGCGCCAAGGCTCGACCCGAACGTCGATCTTTATGCAGTCAACCGCCCGCTGGCTTTCACCTTCCTGGACGTGAACGGCAACGAAGTGGGCCATCGCGGCGCTATCGTCGGCCAGCGCCTGAGCCTGAAGGAGATGCCCTCCTATCTGCCGGCCGCCTTCATCGCCATGGAGGACCGCCGCTTCTATTCCCACAATGGCATCGATCCGCTGGGCCTTGCTCGCGCCCTGCTCCTGGATCTGAGGGCCCGGCATTATGTGGCCGGCGGCTCGACCATCAGCCAGCAGACCGCCAAGATCGTCTACACCAACCAGCAGCGCACCATGTCGCGCAAGCTGGTCGAACTGATCGATGCGGCAGGTCTGGAGAAGTCACTCAGTAAGCAGCAGATCCTGGAGCTTTATCTCAACCGAATCTATCTGGGCAGTGGCGCCTATGGCGTGGATGGCGCGGCGCGGGTCTATTTCGGCACCTCCGCCCGCAACCTGACCTTGGCGCAGGCCGCCATGCTGGCGACCCTGACGCGCGCGCCATCCGTTTTCTCGCCGCGGCGCGATCTGCTCAAGGCCCAGCAGCGCGCCAGCCTGGTGTTGGATTCCATGGTGGACAATGGCGCCATCACCGAAACCGAGGCCGCTTTCGCCCGTGCCCATCCCGCCGTGATCGTGGACCATGCCAGCCTGGACGCGCGCAACTATTTCCTGGACAGCGCCGCCGACGAAGCCACACGGCTCGTCAGCCGCAACGGCTCTCCGCCGTCCGCGGACCTGGTGGTTCACACCACGCTTGAGCCCAAGGTGCAGGAGGCGGCGCGGCTGGCGGCACTTCACACCCTCAACAAATACGGCAAGAAGGACCGCGTCAGCGAGGCCGCCGTGGTGGTGATGAAACCCGACGGCGCCGTCAGCGCCATGATCGGCGGCGTCGATTATCGCGACTCGGTGTTCAATCGCGTCACCCAGGCTCATCGCCAGCCCGGTTCGGCCTTCAAGCCCTTTGTCTATCTCGCGGCGCTGGAGCAAGGCCTGTCGCCCTGGGAAACGCGCGATGACGTGGCGGTGGATATCGGCGGCTATCACCCCACCAATTTCGGCGGCAAATATTATGGCACCATGACGCTGGCCGATGCGTTGGCGCACAGCGTCAACACCATCACCGTGAATCTGGCCCAGGAGATCGGCGTCAAGAATGTGGTGGCGGCCGCCCAGCGGCTGGGCATCACCTCACCGCTGCAGGCCAATGCTTCGCTGGCGCTGGGCACCAACGAGGTCACGCCGCTGGAATTGACCGCCGCTTATGCCGCTTTCGCCAATGGAGGCTATCGCGTCTCGCCCTATCTGGTGACGCAGGTGGATATGAACGGCAAGGAGGTCTATCTGCGCCAAGCGCCGCCGCCGCCGCGTGTGATCTCGGAGGATGTCGACCGCGATCTCACGGCCATGCTGTACGGCGTCGTGGTGAACGGCACGGGCGGCTATGCCTCGTTGCATGGCCGCGAAGCGGCGGGCAAGACCGGCACCACCCAGGATTCGCATGATGCCTGGTTTGTCGGCTTCACCACCGATTACGTCACGGCGGCCTGGGTGGGCAATGACGATTCCTCCCCCACGCGCGGCGTAACAGGCGGCACCCTGCCCGCTTATATCTGGCGCGACACGATGCTGGCCGCCGAGCAAGGCCATCCCTTGAAGGCGCTGAACCGTTCCGTGCAGCCGCCGCCGGAGGAAGAACGTCAGGTTGTAGCCTCTGGCGCGATCTGGGACGGCATGGACGACGAGAAACTGAGCCGGTTGCCGGACCTGCCGCCAGACCAGGAGGAACAGCCGCACCGGCGCCACCGCGGCGGCCTGCTGGGCTGGCTATTTGGCGACGATGACGATGATGGGGATGCACCGCCCCCGCCGCGTTCCAGCCGCTGATGAAATTTGCCTGGCCGAGCGGGGTTAAAAGCCGGCCATGAGTGTTATAAGGCCGACATGTTGCGTCGCCGATTTCTGGTTTCCGGTCTTGTCTCCACGGGTTTCGCCTCCGCCACCCTGACGGGTGTGGTGCGGCCCGCCTCGGCCGCCACACCCATCCGCTTTGTCACGGACTGGAAGGCGCAAGCGGAACACGGCGGCTTCTACCAGGCGCTGGCCGAAGGGCTTTACGCCAAGCGCGGCCTGGACGTGAAGATCCTCCAGGGCGGACCCGACGTGAATGTGCCCCAGCTTCTGGCCGGCGGCGCGGCCGACTTCGGCATCGGCTCCAACAGCTTCATTCCGCTGAACCTGGTGAAAGGCAATATCCCCATCCGCGCGGTGATGGCGGTCTTCCAGAAAGACCCGCAGGTGCTGATCTCCCATCCGCGCCGCGATATCAATTCGCTGGCGGACATGCGGGGCAAGCCGATCCTGATCTCGGCTGCCACCATGACGGCCTTCTGGCCCTGGCTGAAGGCGAAGTTCGGTTTTCAGGACAGCCAGATTCGCAAATACACCTACAATCTGGCCCCCTTCATCCTGGACCCCAACGCGATCCAGGAAGGCTATCTCACCAGTGAACCTTACACGGTGGAACAGCAGGCGCACTGGAAGCCCAAGATCTTCCTGCTGTCCGACTTCGGCTATCCGGGCTACGCCAACATGGTGCTGGTGCCGCAGAAATGGATCGACACCAACCGGCGCGCGGTACAGCTTTTCGTGGATGGATCACGTGACGGCTGGCTGCACTATCTGCAAAACCCGGCGAAGGGAAATGCGCTGATCAAGCGCGACAATCCCGACATGACCGATGCCATCCTGGCCCAGGCACTGGACAAGATGAAGCGCTACGAGATGCTGATCAGCGGCGACGGCCGCGCCTTCGGCCTGGGCAGCATGACCGACGCGCAATGGAAGCTGTTCTACGACACGATGGCGTCGGAAGGGCTTTACCCCAAGGGCCTGGACTATAAGCGGGCCTATGACCTCACCTTCGCGCGCGCGACCTTGCAAAAGTTTCAATGATCACGCTGAAGGGGATCGGCAAGCGCTTTGCGACGGGAACAGAAGCGCTGCGCGATCTGTCCTTTTCGGTTGCCGAGGGAGAATTTGTCTCGCTTTTGGGACCCAGCGGCTGCGGCAAATCTACGGCGCTGCGGTTGGTCGCCGGCCTGCTCGAACCGGATGCCGGCCACATCCGGTTCGAGCACGGCAAACCCGAGATCGGCTTTGTCTTTCAGGAACCGACCCTGATGCCCTGGGCCGATGCCCTGACCAACGCCCGCCTGCCGCTTGACCTGAAACGCGTGTCGCGCAGCGACGGCAATGCCCGCGCAGCCGCGGCGCTGGCGCGCGTAGGGCTGCAAGGATTCGAGCGCGCCTTCCCGCGCGAATTGTCGGGGGGCATGAAGATGCGGGTTTCACTGGCCCGCGCGCTCGCTGCCCAGCCGAAGCTGCTGTTGCTGGACGAGCCTTTCGCGGCGCTGGACGAGATCACACGCAACAGTCTGGGCGATGACCTGCTGCGGCTGTGGAAAGAGGACGGACTGACGGTGCTGTTCGTCACCCACAGCGTCAGCGAAAGCAGCTACCTTTCCAAGCGGGTACTGGTGATGACACCGCGGCCGGGGCGGATCGCGGAAGACATCGCCCTGCCTTTCGGCCGCGACAGCCGGCTTTCCATCGCCACCATCGAAGCGCAGCGCGCAATCAGCGGAGCGCTGAACGCCGCGATGGCCGCATGAAACGGCTTCTGGACCTTGTTTTGCCGCTGATCGTCGCGGTCCTGTTCCTGGGCGCGTGGGAATGGGCGGTCGCGCACTGGCAGGTACCTGTCTATGTGTTGCCCGGCCCGTCGGCCATCGCCAAAGCTTTCGCCGACAATTTCTCGTCGCTGATGGCGGCGCTGCTTTCGACGCTCACGGTCACGGTGGAAGCGTTCCTCGCCGCTTGTGTGCTGGGCATCGCCACCGCGATCGCCTTTTCCCAGAGCCGCCTTCTGGAGCGCACTTTCTATCCCTACGCCGTCATCCTGCAGGTGACGCCGGTGGTGGCCATCGCGCCGCTGATCCTGATCTGGGTCGGATTCGAGCGCATCAATCTGGCGCTGGTGATCATCGCTACCATCGTCGCCTTCTTTCCCATTCTGGCGGGCGCCACGCTGGGCCTCAAAAGTGCCGACTTCAATCTGGTCGACCTGACACGGCTTTATGGCGCGTCGCGCGCGCAGGTCTTGTGGCGCGTCCGGCTGCCCACCGCCCTGCCCTATCTGCTTTCCGGCATGAAGACGGCCGGCGGTCTGGCGCTGATCGGTGCGGTGGTGGCTGAATTCGTCGCCGGCTCCGGCACCGCCACGGGCCTTGCCTGGCGCATTGTGGAATCCGGCAACCGGCTGGAGATCGCCACCCTGTTTGCCGCTCTGGCCCTGCTGGCGCTGACCGGGGTGTTGATCTTCGCCGCCCTGTCGCTGCTGGAATGGGCGCTGCTCAGGCGCTGGCATGAAAGCGCGCTCACCGCGCCGTAAGCTACTTCCGCGAGGGTGCGGTTTCCCGGATACCCAGCATGGCCAGCACCCCTAGAGCGAGCGCCACGCACATGTAACCGGCAGGGGCCAGGGGCGAGCCGGTCAGGTCGGTAAGCCAAGCCACCACGGGCTGAGCCGAACCGCCAAAAATCGCAATGGCAAACGCATACACAATGCCGGAGCCGCCCGAGCGCATCTGCGGTGGCAAGCTCTCCATCAAGGAACACATGATGGCGGGCGTTCCTAAGCCGAGCAACGCTGCCATCAACGCCGTTCCGGGATAGAGCGTGAGTGGCGTGCGCCAGTGCGACATCAACAGGAAGCAGGGCAACCCGACGATACAAAGCAGGCCATAACCTCCGACCATCAGGGGCTTTCTGCCGAACCGATCGCTCAACCAGCCGCCCAGGAGATTGAAGATGATGCCGCAGCCACCGCCAACGAGCAGCGCCCCGAATCCCACCGCTGTCGAAAGGCCCAGGGTGTGGGTGGCGAAGAGATTGATGTAAATCAGCGTGTAAGTCGCGATGGTGGCGCTGGCCAGCATCACGATGGTCAGCAACCCCAGCACGATTTCCTTGCGCGTCGGCCGATGCTTGCTGCGGGCGGCCTCTGCCTCCAGCGTCTCGGGCAGCCGCCGTCGCATGACCAGCGCAAACGGCACTACAGCTGCGCCCAGCAGCATGGCGACCCGCCAGCCCCAGGCATTGAGATTGTCCGGTGCCAGAAGATTGGACAGGATGACGCCGACGATGGCGGCTCCTACGGTGGCCGCCTGTTGGGTGGCGAATTGCAGCGCGACGTAGAAGCAGCGCCGGCCCCTGGGCGCCGCTTCGGTCAGGAAGGCCGTGGTTGGGCCCACCTCTCCGCCGAGGGCAAAGCCCTGGAGCAGCCGGAAGACCACCACCAATATTGGGGCCGCCACCCCGATCGCCGCGTAAGAAGGGGTCAGCGCCAGGCCGACAATGCTGCCCCCCATCAGTCCGAAGGAGAACAGCATCGCGGGCTTGCGCCCGATCCGGTCGCCGAGTGGACCAAGAATTAGCCCCCCAAAGGGACGCCCCAGAAACCCGACACCCGCCGTGGCCAGGGTCAGGAAAAGCTGGCGGGTCGGCAGCTGGCCCGGAAAAAATATCGCCCCGATCTGGCCGGCGAAAATACCGAAAACCAGAAAATCGTAGAATTCCAAGGCATTGCCGGCTACCACCGCAGCCAATTGGGGCCGGCTGAGCAGTCTGGGCTGAGTGGTCACGAATCCCCTCGTTATCGGCCGATAATGCCGGGTTCCGCCGCCATAATAACACAAATATTTTATGTTGTTCAAAAGAAACTACAGAAACGCCCTGTTGAAGTCTTGATTTCGACCGCTGCTCGTGGTTTTTCCCCCTCCCATGGCGCACCACAATCAAGGCCTGCAGATGTTGACCGCCAACCGCCTGCGCGACGGCGATGTGCTGTATCGCAAGGGCGATGGCTGGGCGCTGTTTTTGGCCGATGGCGAGGTTTATCGGGACCAGGCCAGCGCCGACGCTGCCCTGGCCGCGGCGACGACGGAACTGGTCCGCAATGAATTCGTGGCACCCTATCTTTTCGAGGTGCGTGAGGTAGACGGCAAGATCGTGCCGGTGAAGGAGCGCGAGATCATCCGCGCCGCCGGCCCAACCGTGCATCGCCACACCGGCAAGCAGGCGGGACAGGTCCATGCTTAATACGCTGAATCAACCCTTGGCCAAGCCGCGCCAGCCCAACATGTACCGCTACGACGAGTTCGACGCGCAGTTCGTCAACGAACGGGTCGAGCAGTTCGCCGGCCAGGTGGCGCGTCGTCTTTCCGGCGAGCTGACCGAAGACCAGTTCAAGCCGCTCCGGCTGATGAACGGGCTTTACCTGCAGCTTCACGCCTACATGCTGCGCATTGCCGTACCTTACGGCACCCTGTCGTCGCGGCAGATGCGCAAGCTGGCGCATCTGGCCCGTACCTATGACAAGGGCTTCGGCCATTTCACCACCCGCACCAATCTGCAGTTCCACTGGGCCCGGCTGGTGGATGTGCCCGCCATGCTGCGCGAATTGGCCAGCGTGGAAATGCACTGCATCCAGACCAGTGGCAATTGCGTGCGCAACGTCACGGCCGACCAGTTCGCCGGCGCCACCGACGAGGAGATCGAAGATCCCCGTCCGCTGTGCGAGATCATCCGCCAGTGGTCGAGCCTGCATCCGGAATTCGTTTTCCTGGCGCGCAAGTTCAAGATCGCCGTGGGCGCCTGCGAGCAGGACCGCGCCGCGATGCAATGGCATGACATGGCCGTGCAGGTGGTGAAGAATGCCGAGGGGCGCATCGGTTATCTGGTGATGGCCGGCGGCGGCATGGGCCGCACCCCTTACGTCGCCCATGTGATGAACGAGTTCGTGGAGCGGGAAGATATTCTCGCCTATCTGGAAGCGGTGCTGCGCGTCTACAACCAGGACAGCCGCCGCGACAACATCCACAAGCAGCGCATCAAGATCCTGATCAACACCATCGGGCCCGAGGAAATGCGCCGGCGCGTGGCGCGCGAGTTCGACGAACTCAAGCGCATGGGCACCTTGCAGCTGCCGAAGGAGGAGCTGGACCGCATCGCCGCCTATTTCAAGGCACCCGATTTCGAGACCGGCCTGTCCGACGAGATGCCCGATGCGGGACCGGACTTCGCCAACTGGGTGAAGACCAACATCCACAAGCACAAGGCGCCCGGCTATGCCATCGCCACCATCACGCTCAAGACGCCGGGCCAGATCCCGGGCGATGCCAGTGCCGCCCAGATGGATGCCATCGCCGACCTGATGGACCAGTACAGCCTGGGTGAAGTGCGCGTCAGTCATGAACAGAATCTGATCCTGCCGCATGTCCGCAAGAAGGACCTGCCGGCGATCTATGCCAAGCTCAAGGAGCTGGACTTCGCTTCGCCCAATGCGGGCCTGATCACCGACATCATCGCCTGCCCGGGTTTGGACTATTGCGACCTGGCCAATGCCCGCTCCATCCCGATCGCGCAGAAGATCGCCAAGCGCTTCGAGGATCTGGACCGCCAGCACCAGATCGGCGAGCTGAAGATCAAGATCTCCGGCTGCATCAATGCCTGCGGCCACCACCATGCCGGCCATATCGGCATTCTGGGCGTGGACAAGAAGGGCGTGGAATTCTACCAGCTGCTGCTGGGCGGCTCGGGCGCCGAAGATTCCTCCATCGGCACCATCATGGGGCCGGGCTTCGGCGAGCACGAGATCGCCGATGCGGTGGAACGCGTCGTCAACGTCTACCTGGCCGAGCGCAAGGACGGCGAACGGTTCCTGGACACCTACCGCCGCATCGGCATGGAGAAGTTCAAGGCCGCCGCCTATCAAGAGGCGGCTGCGGCGTGACCAAACTGATCAAGAGTGGCGCTTACGCGCAGGATGTGTATGCGCGCGTGGCCGACGATGCTCCCTTGCCGGAAGGCCCGGTGCTGGTGTCGCTGGCGCGCTTTCAGAAGGAACGCGACACACTCCTGGCCCGCAACACCGCTGTCGGCATCAAGCTGCAGGCCAGCGAAAATCCTGAATTGCTGGGCGCCGACGTCAATCATTTCGCCCTGATCGCCCTGGAATTCCCGAAATTCCGCGACGGCCGCGCCTTTTCCTGGGCCCGGATGCTGCGCACGCGGCTGGGCTATACCGGAGAGATCCGCGCGGTCGGCGATTTCCTCTATGACCAGGTCAACTACCAGCACCGCGTCGGCTTCGACGCCTGGGAAGTGCCCGACCATTTCACCATCGAGATGTTCAACCGGGCCCTGACGGAAATGACCAACGTCTATCAGCCCTCGACGGACGGCCGTATCACCATCCGCCAGCTGCGCGCCGCGGCCCGCAAGTCCTGAGACATCGCGGCTGATTGTGGCCCCCGCCGCGTCTTGGCGTGACGGAAGACCCTGATACTGCAGGGCTACAACCCCCCGTTCATCCGGCGTTCATCTACCTTACGCCTTATTCAGCGGCGCCGGTTCCACCTGCCCGCTAGTCTCCCGGCGGTTTGGGGCCTTTTTTGAAAAGGACGATCTGATGCGCAAAGCCCTTCTTCCTGCCTTGGCTTCGCTGCTGATTTGCGGAACCGCCACGGCCGCGCTGATTGCCAACAAGGCACATGCCGATCAGAGCAAGCACAGGCCTGTCATGCTGATGGTGGCGCAGAACCAGGCGCCTCCCGCCGAGCCCGAGGCCGGCCCGCCACCCCCACCCGGTATGGATCACGCCATGATGCACCGAGCCCTGCGCGGCCAGTTCTGCCAGGACATGTACGCCCGCAAGGCCGGCGAGATGGGTTTTCTGGAAGCCAAGCTCCAGCTGACTGCCAGCCAGCAGCCGCTGTTCGCACGCTGGAAGGGCATCAGCCTGGACATCGCCAAGCGGCGTGAGAGCGCGTGCGGCGGCCGCCTTCAAAAGGCACGCAGCGGTCAGCGGCCCGATGTGATGCAGCGGCTCGACCGCGAAGAGACCATGCTCAAGACGCGCCTGGCCGATCTCCAGGCCGAGCGTCCGGCACTGAGCGCGCTTTATGGCGCCCTCAATCCGACACAGAAGCAGGAATTTGCACGCACCGCCCGGCACCACATGGGCGAGCATATGCATATGGCGATGCACATGATGCGTCATGGGCCCCAAATGGGCCGGCGCCTGGGCCGCGGTCCGGACGGGTCAGCGCCGATGCCGCCACCGCCGCCGCAATAGCCACGGAACCGTCATCGAAGGCGCTTCAAGTGGAGGCGCCGCAGCGATAAGGGCGCCCTTCGGGGCGCCCTTTTTGCCTGGGGCGCATTTTCTATTGCAGCGGGGGCGGCAAAGCCTCACAAAACCCGCATGAACGCACCCGCCACGTTTGAGACCCTGCCGCGCTTTGCCAGCGCGCTGAAAGCCATCGAGAGTCTCAAGCCCACCGAACCGCTTTATCTGGTGCATCCGGAAAAATTCGCAGCCGCCGCCAAACAGTTCCTGGACGGGTTTCCCGGCGATGTGCTCTACGCGGTGAAAGCCAATCCGCATCCCATCGCCCTGACGCAGCTCTGGAATGCCGGCATCCGCCATTTCGACACAGCCAGCCTTGGCGAGATCGAAGTGGTCAAGGGCCTGTTCCCCGATGCGATCTGCCACTTCATGGCGCCGGTGCGCCTGCCTGGCCAGGGCAAGGCCGCCTTCGAAAGGCATGGCGTCACCGATTTCGTCGTGGACAGCGAATCCGAGCTGGAAAAGCTGCTGGCCGAAACCGGCAATCCGAAGAAGCTGCGCATCTTCGTGCGCCTGGTGGCACAGCTCGGCGGCGCGCTGCTGGAGATGTCCAGCAAATATGGCTGCCGTCCGGAAGAAGCCGCCAAGCTGCTCAAGCGAGTGCGCGCCTCTGGCGCACAACCCTGCCTGACCTTCCATGTCGGCTCGCAATGCCTGTCGCCATTCTCCTACGCCCAGGCGATCGAGATCGCCCAGCGTACCATCACGCTGGCCGGCGTGGAGATCGCGGCGCTGGATGTCGGCGGCGGTTTTCCCGCCGCCTATTCCGGCCAGGAGCCGCCGCCCTATCACTGGTATTTCGACATGATCAAGGAGGCGCTGAATTCGCTGGGCCGCCCTGGCCTGAATGTCATGTGCGAACCCGGCCGCGCGCTCTCAGCCCCCGGCATCTCGCTGATCGCCCAGGTGGTGATGCGGCGCGGCGACCGGCTTTATCTCAATGACGGCATTTACGGCAGCTTCGACGAGCAGCGTTTCACCAGCTTCGACGAGGATTATCCGCCCAGTGCCATTACCCTGGACCCCAAGGGCAAGGCCAAGGCGGCGAGCGGCGAAAAGCGGCCCTTCCGTGTCTATGGCCCGACCTGCGATTCCGCCGATGTGCTGCCGCGGCCGCTGCCGTTGCCTGACGGTATCGCCAATGGCGATTACATCCTGTTCGACGCCATGGGGGCCTACACGGTGTCCTCGCGCTCGCCCTTTAACGGCTATTATCCGGACAGTTGGGCGGTCATCGGCTGAGCCGGAAGCGAGCACGGGAGCCGAAGCTCCCATGCTTTCATCTTAAAGCGCCGAACGGGGTGCCGGCGTCACCGGCACATAACCGTTGATCCGCTTCAGATCCGGATCATGGCTGGCCGCAAGCGCAGCCGAGGGGCCCTCGCCACAATTGCCGGTAGTATTGGACACCACCTGCGGCTTGGTATCGGCCGAGCCCTGTGTGATGCGGGTGACATGCGTGCAGACACCGTTGCTGCTGGTTTCCGACACCATCGAGAAGCTGGTGCCTGGCGGCAGAGCATGCATCTCGGCACTGTGCAGGCCGTCACCTTGCGGCAAACGGCTCAACATCTGCGCTCGATGCAGCATCACGCTCATTTGCCGGTCCATGTCGTCAGCCATGCGATCCAGTGCCGCGAAGGACGGCATGTCGAAGGCCGTCGGCCAGGCAAAAGGATCGACCAGTTGCGGCCCCGCAATCGGGCGGAAACTGACCTTCGGTGCAACATTGCCGCTGTACTCGATGGTGGCGATGCCGCCACCCGGCACCGGAACGGTCATCTGGTGCGTGTTCAGTTCCCGCGCCACCGCTGGCGCCAGAATCGCAAGGCCGGCAATAGCGGCGCCGGCAAGAAGTAAAGGTTTCAGGCTGTGCATCTCATCTGTTTCCTTTCTGCTCTGAGACAGACAAAATTTAAAAACAGCTGACGCTGATGCAAGCGTGAAAAAATGAATTCGACTTAAAGCTTTGGTTCCGGGCGCTGCCTCGCTGCGATGAAGAGCGCGGTAATATCTGCCCAACCTGTCGTCAGCGGCCTGGGAGGGTCGGCGAGGCCGATGGAGACAGCGGCTCGGGGATCGACCAAGATAGGAAGCATCGACGCCGGCCGAAGCGACCCTTAACTTTCGGCGTGGACTTCGTGCCGCTCGCGCGTCTTTAGGAACTTCACGCTCGGGAAACGCTCGGCGACATAGCCGATTTCCCAGGCGCTCTTGGCCAGGAACACCGGCGCGCCGTCACGATCCGACGCCATGCCGCCGCGGTTTGCGGCGGCGAATTTCTCGATCTCGACCTCCGAGCCCTGCAACCAGCGGGCGCTGTCATACGGCGAGGCTTCCAGATCCACGTCCAGATCATACTCGGCCACCAGCCGTGACTTCAGCACATCGAGCTGCAAGGCGCCGACCACGCCCACGATCCATTGGCTGCCAATGGCGGGCTTGAACACCTGGGTGACGCCTTCCTCGGCCAAAGACTCCAGCGCGCGCGCCAGATGCTTCTGCTTCATGGGATCGCCCAGCCGCACCCGCCGCAGGATTTCCGGCGCAAAGTTGGGGATGCCGGTGAAAACCACCCCGCCGGATTCCGACAAGGTGTCGCCCACCCGCAGCACGCCGTGATTGGGAATGCCGATGATGTCGCCGGGCCAGGCTTCGTCCACAGTCTCGCGCTCGGAGGCGAAGAACAGGATCGGGTTGTGCACCCCGATGGTCTTGGCGGTGCCCGACTGTTTCAGCTTCATGCCCCGCCTGAACTCGCCGGAGGCCAGCCGCAGGAAGGCGACACGGTCGCGGTGGTTGGGGTCCATGTTGGCCTGGACCTTGAAGACAAAGCCGGTGACCTCGCGGTCGCCCGGCTCGGCATCGCGGCCGACCGCGGCCTGGGCGCGCGGGCTTGGCGCATAGCGGGCCAGCGAATCCAGCAGCGGCGCCACACCGAAATTCTTCAGCGCCGAACCGAAATAAACCGGCGA
>Ga0134125_10005994_pt1 | contig 13785 bp, 6 predicted proteins | sample KB31751_FD_96464 | JGI IMG/M metagenome (GOLD analysis project Ga0134125, IMG submission 96464) | Terrestrial soil microbial communities with excess Nitrogen fertilizer from Kellogg Biological Station, Michigan, USA - KB3-175-1 | ecosystem: Environmental > Terrestrial > Soil > Unclassified ... | reverse complement strand
GTTCCGTTCCAAGAGTTTGCTAACGTTCCGCGGTAGCGCCACTGCTTATACCAGAGGATTAGCTCAGTGGCACGTTTCCAGCTAGATCATCAAGAGTTAGGCATCGAACTCGACAATAGTTCAGTGGCAGATACGCTCCATTTATCGCTTGTTCCGGGCTCGTCCCAAGAGTATTTATCAATATAAGAAAAAGCGACGTAATTTATGGCATCTCAAATGGATTTACGATAATTAGCGAGCGTAGCATCCAGCTTTTCTCGGCCTTCTAACCTTTGCTACCATCGAGAGTTCGATGCGAGTTGTATCTATACTTCTGCTGCTGTTTGCTATTCCGTTACTGGCCAAATCCCGATCCAAGAGCAGGGACCTGGTCATGTACTTCGTGGAGGTGGAGGGCGGTCAGACCACGCTTATCGTCACGCCGGAAAACGAATCCATCTTAATCGACGGAAGTTCGCAGGGCCGCGGCTTCAGCGCTGCGGGCGCGATCGCCGCCATTGCAAAGATGGCGAAGGTGGAGAAGATCAATTATTTGGTGTTGACCCATGGAGCCGAATCCGGCCCCGGCACTTCGCCGCAATCGATCGCAATGCTGCCGGTTGGCGCGATCATTAGTCCTGCCCGAAATCGGAAGGAGGCCGCATTGCGGCACACCAGTTTTCTGCAGCCGGTGGCAATCTCAGGAGATCAACACCTAGCGGTGAAGCCGGGCGATCATCTTCCCATCGAGGGAGACGTGGATGCGATCGTCGTCTCGGCCGATGGCAAATTATTGCCAAGGCCATTGCCGACTGGAGGAAACGTAAATACGTTTTGCCCGGCAACGCCGGATACTCAGGCCGATTCAAGCGAGCAGGCGCGGGCGCTGGGTACTTTTTGGCACTACGGCCGGTTTCGCATGATGAATCTGGGAGATTTGACCTGGAATAAGGAAGAGGAATTGATGTGCCCGGTAAACCGACTCGGCAAGGTGGATGTCTTGGCCGTTTCACCCGGGCCTGGCCAGAGAAGCAGTTCCGCCTTAGTTCACGATCTGACGCCGCGCATCGCCATCCTAGGAGATGACGCCCGCGACGGCAGTTCACCTTCGACGTACGACATTCTCGAAACGGCCGGCAGTCTCAAGACGATCTGGCAATTGCACCGCTCAGACGCGGCCGGGCGTAACACGCCCGATTCGTACATCGCAAACGTTGGGAACGAGGATAAGGGCTATTACCTCAAACTCACGGCTCATGAAAACGGAGCGTTTGAGATCTACAACTCGCGGAATAAGTTCACCCGGAAATACGAAGAACCTTACAGCTTTGGAAGCTACAAATGGGAGACGCGCTGAGGTTTTTAGTAACCGAGACGTATCCCGCAACTAACATTCCTCACAATTCTGTTAAAACTCACGGCTAAGAGGCCATAGGCTTGTGTTCGGATAATGGTGTCTTCCGCCGAATCGAAGATCGAGCCCCGGCAAAGATCTGAGTGGCGATCGAGTACTCGCCGAGATTGCTGCGCGAGTTTTCCAGTGCTTGCTCGGTAACGAAACGAAGGAACTATTGGAGGACGGCGGCGTTGCAAAACCGTGGTATGCTCCTTCGGGTACTCTGGTTTCTTCAAACTGAGAAACGTAGGGTACCCCAGGTGACAGGGGAACACATATGTACAGCCATCCGGAAAAGCCGACGACGCGAAACGCCCGTCCGCCGAGATTTTCGCCAAAGTTTTCAATGATTCGAGCAGTTTGCCTGCTCGCGGGCCTTTCGCTTTTGTTCTTGCTTCCCACATGCCGGGGACAGGTGGTGACGGCCACCCTAACCGGAAACGTCAGGGATTCGAGCGGCGCGTCCGTTCCGAACGCAAAGGTAACGGCAACCCAGGTATCGACCGGCGTAGCCAGATCGACGACCACGACGGCAGAAGGGCTTTACAATCTGCCGTATCTGAATCCGGGCGTTTACAAGGTAGACGTCGAAGCGCCGGGCTTTAAGAAGTTCTCCCAACCGAATGTCAACCTGGATGTTTCAACTGTGGCTCGCATCGACGCAACACTGACTCCTGGGAATATCCAAGAAACAGTGACAGTGACTGGTGGGGCGCCGGTCCTGCAGACCGAAAATGCCGAAGTCGCGAAAAACTTCGGCACACAGGAAATCAGAGAACTTCCGATCGCAAACCGCAACTTTCAGGCGCTTGCCGGATTGACCGCGGGCGTATCGCTTCCGGTGCAAAGCTTTCCTACCACCGAAGATCCGCAAGGCACGACTTTCTTCAACGCGAACGGCCAAGGCAACTCCGCCAACAACACCATCGTAGATGGCGTGGATAATACGAATCCGACCCTCGGACTGAGCATCTACCTGCCGAATCCCGAAGTGGTTGAGGAGGTTCACGTCACAACGAGCAACTACAGCGCGGAATTTGGGCGGGTTGCCGGCGCGGTCGTCAACGTGGTGACCAGGGGAGGCACGAATGAGTTCCACGGAAGTTTGTACGACTTCAATCGAGTAGCGGCGCTCGCCGCGCGCGACTTCTTTAATACCAGCGACCAGCCGAAGCCGGGCTTGACGCGAAACGAGTTCGGTGGCGTTTTAGGCGGCCCGGTTATCAAAGACAAAACTTTCTTCTTCTTCGGGTATCAAGGCCGCTATCTCCGGCAATCGAGCACGTCGATCAACACTGTGCCATTGCCGCAGTATCTGAACGGAGACTTTAGCGGGGTTCCGGGACTTACTTTATACGATCCAACGACAGGCAATCACGATGGAACGGGACGTCAGCCGTTTGCCAACAACATCATTCCCCATATCAACCCGATCGCGGGGCGGCTCAACTCATATCTTCCGACACCGAATTTGCCGGGAATTCAGCAGAATTATGTTTCAAACGTGCCGTCGCCATACGACGGCAACAGCTACGATGCCCGCGTCGACCACAACTTTTCAGAACAAACAAAGATCTTCGCGAAGATGGCCACATCGCATTACTCCGTTTCGCAAGGCGGCGTCTTCGGGGATACAGTCAGTGATGCCGTGGGAGCCAAAGACTACACCGTCACCGCCATTGTCAACCTGACGCACGGCTTCAGTCCCACTCTTCTGACAGAACTTCGTGTCGGCTATAACCGGTACCGGACCAACGTCAATGGGATTGACACGACGACGATCACCAATCAAAAGCTCGGCATCGCCAACCCCAACCCGGATACGATCTCATCAACCGGTTTCGCGAACGTGGACGTCAATGGAATGCCGGAATTAGGAAACACTCAGGTTTATTATCCGTTGGTGAATACCGACAATCTATTCGATGTGGTTGACAGTTGGAGCAAAAGCCTTCTGAAACACACGTTGAAATGGGGTGTGGAAATTCACCGGAACCGGATGGATCGATTTCAACCACAAGGCTTGAATCTTGGGCCTCGCGGCCTGTTTACGTTTAATCCCGGAACCACGGAGTTGAACGGCGGAACCGCGGGTCTTGGACCGTACGGGTCCTATCTCAATTCGCTTGCCGCTTATCTCATTGGCGCAACTGACCAAACCAGCCGGACGTATCAAACCGTCACTCCGACAAATCGCCAGACTCAACTCGCCGGGTATTTACAAGATACCTATCAGGTAAGTTCCAGATTAACGCTCGATCTCGGTTTGCGATACGACTTCTACAGCCCGATCACACCGCGTTATAAAGGCGGAGCCTCAAACTACGATCCCGCTACCAACACGCTGCTGATTGCAGGCTATGGAGATGTGGATCTCGCCACAGGAGTAAATTCGCAGTCAATTGTCCAACCGCGCGTGGGGTTTGCCTATCGTATCGGACAGAAGTCCGTCGTTCGCGGCGGATATGCAATCAGCGGCTGGACCGGCCGGTTCGGCTTTACGGGCGGCACTCTATCAACACAGTTTCCGGTGATCAACAACGTGCAATTAGGAAATACGGGAGACTACATTGTAGACGGCTCGTTTAACAGCCTGCCGCCCGTTCCCGCGATCTCATTGCCGTCGAATGGCCTTATCAATCCGGCGCCAAATGAGGCGTTTTTTGTTATTCCATCCTATAACCCACTCCCCTACGTGGAAAACTATAACCTCACGTTTCAACACGAGTTCAATGCCGGCCTGGTCATAGACGCCGGGTACGTGGGCAATGTGGGAAGGCAGCTTCCTTACAACCAGGAGTTGAATGCCGCTTATCCGGGAACAGGCACAGCCGGGCTTGCGCTAAACCAGGCCTACGGGCGTACAGCAAGCACCAGTGAGCGCGCTAATGGAGTGAATAGCAACTACAATTCACTTCAGGTGAATCTGTCTAAGCGCTTCTCGCAAGGACTTAGCTTTACGATCGCCTATGCCTATAGCAAGTCGTTGGACTTAGGCAGCAATCAAGCCGGCTTCACCGACAATCTCAACCGCCAAAGACAATACGGTCCGGCGGATTTCGATCAGACGCATATGCTGACGATCAGCCACGTCTACGAACTCCCCTTCGGCAAAGGTAAGCCACTATTGAGCAACGGCGGCGTATTGGCAGCAATCGCCTCCGGGTGGCAGTTGAACGGAATTTTCCGATTTGCAACGGGAACTCCGTTCACAGCAGGCGCCGATGCAACTTCTTGCGATTGCCCCGGCAACGGCAATTTCGCAGACGCTATTTCGCCTGTGCACATCTTAGGCGGAATCGGCCCCGGACAACCTTGGTTCACTACCTCCTCGTTCGCCGCTCCCGCGGCCAATCAGTTCGGCAATGCCGGAAGAAACACGATCAGAGGCCCTTCCCTGAAGAACTACGATTTTTCGTTGTTCCGGACATTCGCGATCGGAGAACGCTATAAGTTGGAATTTCGCGGAGAGTTCTATAACTTGACCAATACGCCGCATTTCAGCAATCCGGATGGCAACGTCAACGACAGCACGTTCGGAATTGTTTCGGGCACTTTGAGCGGCGCGCCAAATCGCCAGGTGCAGGGCGGCTTCCGGTTCATGTTCTGAAGCGTTGAAATTGCTGCTTGGACCGGCTCACGACTGTCACCTGGCGCTCGGCCGGCCCGAAGCTGAAATAATGCCAACAACCCAGCTATGAATCGACGCGACTGGTTCAAGAACACGATGCTTGGAGCAGCAGCTACAGTGGCGGCATCGGGAGCCGATATGGAGGCTCCCGATGCCGCCGCTGCTCAGGAGAGTCAAGGCTCCGCGGATGAGATAGATAAAGCCGGCATCTACAACCTTCTGGGTTTTGCGACAATGACCGGCGAAAGCCCGCTTACGATGTGGGCGCGCCTGCGGAACACAAAGCAGTGGCTCGCCGGCCCGCTGTCTCCGGATTCGTGGTGCGGTCAGGTATTTATCGCGGACAACGCCGATATCTTCGCATTCCGCTTTTTGTCTCTTCCTTCCGCATGGATGAAGAATCATGCGAGGGGCAATCGCGCGGCGTTCGGCGGGCAAGAGTTTCCTAACTGGTTTTCCAAATGGCCGACGTGGTGGCGCACCGTAGGTCCGAAAGCGCCCGACGATAGCTATGCCAGGTTGATCTGGCAGATGCCGGACGCCGGTCCGCAAGTGACCTATGAATGGGCGAAGACCGGCGCAAACGAAGTGGTCTGCCGGATCACCAATTCAGATGCCTCGGACATGCTCCTGCAAGGGTATGTGCCTTGGGACAGTCACCCGCCTGATTTCTCAGTACTCTATTCGGAGTCCAAGGATTGGAATTTTCTGCGCGGTCGGTCCTGGATTCCCGGAACTCGCGACGCCATGCGCTGGGTGCTGGCCCTGAGCGAACCTGTGCACGAAACGGCGGGAACGGGAACGACGAAATGGAATGGCTACATTCCGCAGGTGAAAACCCTCTATCTGTGCGGGAAGCAGGGACAAACATACGAGCTGTTGGAGCAGCAAACGAGCAAGCAACTCGACAAGGACAAGATCGACCAATTGCTGGACGACAACCGGCGCAGGTACGAAGCGGAGCGGCCGGTGGGAAGTGGATGGCTTGCCGATGTTCCGGCGGCTATCAACGACCAGTTGCAATGGAGCGAAGTCTACACCCCTGAAAGAAAGCACGCGTACATTACGGTAAGCCGCGCTTGGGCGCGCTCGAACAATTCCGCTCCTGATTTTCTCTGGGACAGCTTTCTCAGCGCGCTGCTAGTTTGCCAGGAGGACGAACGCAAATCGTTCGCACTGGTTCGGGACATCACAAACTGGCAAAACGAACAAGGGATGTTCACGCAGTACGGACAATGGCCTACACATCCAGAGGGGGAGATTTTCCCTGTCGCGTGGGGCCACACGCAATATCCAATTGGATCGCTTGCAGTCGCCAAGATTTACATGCGGCGGCCGAACCGCGAGTTTCTGGCTGAGATTTATCCCCGATTATTGAAGGCGCACCGGTGGTGGTTTTCGGATCGCGGCGATGGGCAACCCTGGCGAGACGGTAATCGCAATGGCCTGCTTGAACTCGGCTCGAATTATCCCGATGAGATTCCTTATGCGGACCGGCAACAAGTTGCATACTTCGAATCTCACGATGACAGCCCGCAGTGGTGGCACGTCGCCAAATACAACGAAAAAACGCAAACCTGCGAGTTGGATACCGTGGAGCGCAATTGCTTGTATGCGATGGACGCCTGGGTGCTGTCGTGGATGGCTCGTGAATTGGGAAAGCCGCGGGAAGCGGCGGAACTGGATCGCGAACATACCGCGATGGCGGAGCGGATTAATCGGCTATTGTGGAATCCTGCGCACGATTGCTATTTCAACCGGCGATGGACTCCCCAAAATGAATCCTGGTTTAACCCGCAGATGGCTCCGGACGTTTTCTTTTCGCTGCTGGGCAAAGTAGCTACGCCGGATCGATACGGAGCACTTCGAAAAGAATTTTACGATCCGAAAAAGTTCGCCGGCGAATGGATTCTCCCGACGATCAGCCGCGACGACCCCATGTACCCGAGGCAGGACTATTGGCGAGGAAAGGTATGGGGTCCCATCAACTGGCTTGTCTATCAGGGATTCAAACTGCACGATTGGGACCATGAAGCGCGGCTGCTCGCGGAATCAAGCGCAAAGATGTTTTTGAAGCCGTGGCGGGAAAAAGGTGAATGCCACGAGAATTTCCTGTCAACGACTGGAGAAGGATCGAGCGATCCGCACTACACCTGGGGAGCGTTGATGGTCCTGATTGCAGTTGAAGAACTGATCGATGCGAATCCCTGGCATGGATTGCGGTTCGGCAATCTCGAACCGGTGCAGGAAGCGTCAATCAAGCGTTATCCGGTGCAAGGCAGTCTGCACGACGTCCATTTATCGAGCGAAGGCATCGAAGTGCAAAGAGACGGAAAGCTGCTGTTCCACACAGACATGGCTGTGGAGATCCGGCATGTGCGAGTGCAGAACGGCGCGGTGGAATGCGAGGTCCGGTCGAAGCAAGCCGGTCAAATTCGGATAGGAACGGGCGGCAATCAAGCATTCGAGGCAGGCGTCACGAAGCTGTCAGGCCGAGTGTGACGACAGACTGAGCAGATGTCCCTCAGGCGCCGATAAGCGGACATTTTGGGGGAGAGGGCCAGTGACAGGAAAAACCAATTCATCGAGCGGCGGTGTATCGCGCAGAGAAATTGCCACGGCGGCAATGGGAAGCCTTATAGTTCCTCGGCATGTCCTGGGCGGCGTCGGCTATCAGGCTCCAAGCGACACAATCCGTATTGCGGGCATCGGAGTGGGCGGAATGGGTCGCCGGTACCTGCAGGGTTGCGCGACCGAGCGAATCGAGGTTCTGTGCGACATCGACCATAGCTTTGCCGCGCCGGTATTCCGAAAATATCCTCAAGCCCGCGTCTATACCGATTTCCGGCAGATGTTCGATAAGGAAGAGAAGAATATCGACGCGGTGATTGTGGCCACTCCCGACCACAATCACGCCGTGGTGACCATGCAGGCCTTGAAGCGTGGCAAGCATGTCTACTGCGCCAAGCCATTGACGCACACAGTGCATGAAGTTCGCGCAATTGCAGCGGCCGCCAGGGAAGCCAAAGTAGCGACACAAATGAGCGTGCAGAGTTGCGCGAGCGATGATGCGTTAAGCACGACCGAGATCCTGCTGTCCGGAGTAATCGGTCCTGTACACGAAGTCCATGTCTGGACGCCGCATCCCATCTATCCCGCCGGCCAGGTCAGGCCCACAGATGCGCCGCCAGTACCGTACGCATTCGATTGGGACATGTGGATCGGCCCCGCGCCCTATCGCCCCTACAATCCGGCTTATCATCCGTGGATCTGGCGCTGCTGGTGGGACTTCGGTTCAGGCACAGTCGGTGACATGATCTGCCATTCCATGCACGTGTTCTACAACGCGCTGGAACTGGGCACGCCGCGCGCAATAGAAGCCTCACGAACGACCATGTACGGAGGCTACTTCCACATGGAACCGGATGGCAGCGAGCAGTTGCCTCCGAAGATTGATACTCCCGAGAGCGAGAGCTATTCGAATCTCATTACGTGGCGCTTTCCGGAACGAGGGCGGCAGCCTGAACTGCTGATGCACTGGTACGACGGAGGGATACGCCCGCCTCGTCCCGTGGAAATGGATGTAGTCACGCCCATGCCGGTCGAAGGTTTGCTTTTTGTCGGCGAGAAAGGGAAATTGGTGGCCGGGTATTACGGCGGCAAAAACCGACTCTTACCGGAAAAGAAATTCCGCGATTTTAAAACGCCTCCCAAGACGCTGAGGCGGACCATCGGACATTATGCCGAGTGGGTGCAAGCCTGTAAAACGGGATCCCCCACTAATGTCAATTTCGACTTCGGCAGCCGCATGACAGAACTCGCACAACTTGGCGCAATCGCGGCGCGTTGCGCCAGGCCCCTGACTTGGGATGGGGAACGGATGGCTATTACCAATGACGCTGAGGCGAATTCATGGGTGAACCCACCGTACCGCGCGGGATGGTCGCTCTAAAATGCGGAAACCCGATCCGTTTTTTCGCAATCTTCTGCTTTTCTCCGTTTCCAGTTTGCTGCTGGTGTCCTCCCTTGGAGCGCGAGAAGGCCCGGTGGTGAATGACGGAACAGCGCATGGGGATCCGCCCTATTTGCTTGAACCGGGATGGAGGCCGCTGATCAATGGGAAGAATCTGGACGGATGGCATTTCGAGCACCCGGACCAGGGAGCCTGGACGACAAGCCCCGGCATTTTCTGGGACAGCGTCCATCAGCCGCGGGAACTCATCGCGTTGCCTGGCCCTGGCAACCGCATTGCAAACGGGCCCAAGGGCGGCATCACCAATATCGTGACCACTCGCAAGTTCGGAGACATTGAGCTCTATGTGGAATTTTTGATTCCGGCGAAATCCAATTCGGGCGTTTATCTACAAGGCTTGTACGAAGTGCAGGTCTATGACAGCTTTGGCGTCGAGCATCCTCAATATGTCGATTGCGGCGGAATTTACGAGCGCTGGATCGATAACAAAGGAGTAGGTGGGACCGCGCCGATGGTCAACGCGAGCCGCCGTCCGGGAGAATGGCAGTCTTTCCATATCTGGTTTCAGGCGCCAAAGTTTGACGCGGCGGGAAAGAAGATTGCAAACGCAAACTTCATCCGCGTGCTTCACAACGGCCAACTCGTCCATGAAAATGTCGAAGCTCCGGGACCGACCCGGTCGGGTCTTGGGATTCCCGAAGCTGCCACCAATCCGTTGATGCTGCAAGGTGACCATGGACCGGTAGCATACCGAAACATCTATTGGCGCCCGCTTCGGCCACTAACTAAGTCACGTTAGCTGTCCAAAGGATTCTTTATAGCTCGTTCTTGCGCATCGCGTCCTTCAAATAGTCGCAGGAGCGCACCGCAAGCGACATGATCGTCAACGTGGGATTCTGACAACCCGGCGAATTAAAACACGAGCCGTCCATCACAAACAAATTTCTTATGTCGTGAGTCTGCTGGAACTGATTGAGCACCGACTTTTTAGGATCGCTGCCCATGCGAGCCGTGCCTACGTCGTGATTGGCGTCGCCGGGCAGATGAAGTTCGGACTGCACCTTGATATTCTTCATCCCCGCTGCTTCCAGCATTTCGGCTGCTTGCTCACCGGCATCTTTGACCAGATTACGCTCATTATCGCCCCAGGCGATATGCATGCGGAGCACGGGAATACCGAATGCATCGCGAACTTTCGGATCGAGCTCTACATAATTTTCAAAACGCGGGAGCGCCTCGCCGTAGCCGAGAAACCGAAAGCTCTCAATGGGCTCCTTCGCCGCTTTTTTGTAGGCTTCGCCGAATCCTGGCGCTGCCGCATGGAATCCGATGCCACTGCCGCCCTGCATGCCATAGCCGCGCAGAAATCCTTTCATTTTCGGGCTACCCAGCACATTCCGGAAGCGGACAACATAGATGCCATTCGGACGATGTGGCCCGTCGATAGAGAAATTCTTAACCGGATCGGGAACGGTAGCTTCTGCCCCGCCCCCTTTCAAACTGTCCGTATAGTAGTGCCCCAGCACGCCGCTTGAATTTGCCAAGCCATTCGGGTATTGGCGCGTCGCCGAATTCAGCAAGATGCGTGTCGATTCTAAAGCGGCCGCGGCCAATATGACAACGCGCGCGTGAACCTCCATGGCCTGCTTTGTCTGGCGATCGATATAGAGGATGCCGGTCGCGCGGTTAGCAGTCGGGTCCATCAGCACCTTGTAGGCCATCGCGTTTGTCAGTAGTTCGCATTTGCCGGTCGCTATTGCGTCTTTCAAAGTTGCAAACGAGGAGTTGAAATACGAATGTGTGATGCATCCGCGTTCGCACGGACCACAATAGTGGCAAGCCTGACGGCCATTCAGCGGTTGCGTCAGATTCGCTGAGCGGCCCAACGTCAACGTACGTCCGAACTTTTGTTTGGCTACGTCGCGCATGCGCCATTCGGAACACGTCATTCCCATCGGCGGAAGATATTGCCCGTCCGGCAGGAAATTATTGCCTTCACGCATTCCGGTAATGCCCACATACCGCTCAACTCTGTCGTAATACGGCGCGAGATCCTTATAGCTGATAGGCCAATCTTCGCCAAAGCCGTCGTGAGAAGCGGCTTTGAAATCGAGATCGCTCAGCCGATAGCATTGCCGGCCCCAAACATTGGTCCGGCCGCCGACAACACGCAGCCGCCCGAAGTAGCTGTAGGGCATGTTCTCGGCGGTAGTGTAAGGCTCGTCGTGATCGTTGGCGAACCATTGATAATTCCATTCCGTGCAGGCGTAGCACTGCCCTTGAATGGGGCGCGTTTGCCGGACGATCGGCGAAACGGCTTCGCGGAACTTCAGATTGCGATACGGAAGGCGGTAAACGGGGACATGTTCGGTGAAGTTGGCGTCGCGTTGAGGCCGGCCACAATCGAGCACAAGGACATGAGCGCCGCCTTCCGCAAGCATCTTTGCCGCCCAGCCGCCGGACGCGCCCGAACCAACTACAATGACGTCGTATTTGGTTTCGGCCATCAATCCGATGATATATTGCTGGTCGTGGAAGCTATTCACGAGTTCGAAGTCAGCAGGCGTGAGTGGATGCTCGTGCTTTTACAGGCCACCTCCGCTCTGGCTGTCGCCATGCCCGCGGCGGCCGCCAATGCACCTTCGCCGGCGTCGTGGACTCCACGGGTTCTCAGCGCGGAACAGAACGATACACTTGTCTCACTTGGTGAACGCATCGTGCCGGGAAGCACAGGAGCGCTGTGTAACCGGCTGATCGATTCGATGCTGGCCATCGAGTCGGAGAGAAACAAGCGAGAGCTTCTGCAGGCGCTGGCGGCGTTTGACAACCAGGCCGTGCAACTTCATCGGCAGCCATTTCGAAAACTGAGCTCTGCGCAACAGGACGAAATTCTCAATGCTACATCACAAAACGGCGCCCAACTGCACGCCGAATTCGGAATAGTGAAAGAGTGGATGGCCGATGCCTACTGGTCATCTCGCGAAGGACTGCGTGAACTGGGCTCGACCGGCCGCCTGGCCTGGAATAATTTCCCGGAGTGTAGCAGCGATCACCCGCACAATTAGCATCACGTCGAAATATCGGCAACACGGAACACCAATCGGGCTCGATATCGTGGAATACTAATGTCCACATCAGCGGCATGCTCGCGTGGTCTTGCGCACCAGAGGGAGTTGTCCTGAGGTCTCGTTATTTACTCGGGTCCCTGGGCCTCGCCACGATCTTCGGCGTGTTATACACTTCGTGCAAGCCGTCTCACGCCCTTCTGTCGCCTAAGGTGATTGTGCTCGGAGTCGACGGCATGGATCCGGGCTTTGTCGAGCGGCACTGGGCGGCTCTCCCGAACCTCAGACGCCTTCGCGACCGGGGCAGCTTCAGCCGCCTCGGAACCACCACGCCCCCGCAAAGCCCCGTTGCCTGGTCTACCTTCATTACCGGGCTGGAGCCTGGAGAGCACGGCATCTTCGATTTCGTACATCGCGATCCCGCTACTCTGCAGCCGTTTTCCTCGATGGGACGAACGGAAGAAGCGCGATTCACTCTTCCGCTGGGGCCATATGTTCTGCCCTTGTCCGGTTCCCGCGTAATCTCGTTCCGAAGGGGAACCGCGTTTTGGCAAACGCTTTCCGCGCACGGCATTCCCGTGACCGTGATACGCATGCCGACGAACTATCCGCCGGTCGAGGCCGGGCGCGCAGTGTCAGGTATGGGAACGCCCGATCTTCGTGGAACGCTGGGGACGTTCACCTTCTATACGGACGATCCGGAGGAGTTGTCGCGTTCGGTAGCGGGTGGCCAAATTATAAAAATAGACGTGCAGAACGGCCGGGCGCTGCTCCCGGTGGAAGGCCCCCCGAATTCATTGCGCCGCGATCATCGGCTCTCCTCGGTCAACATGGAGGTCGACGTGGACCCCACAAATCCGGTTGCCCGTGTTGCAGTCGGTGACGAGACGGCGATCCTTCGCGAGGGCGAATGGTCCGATTGGATTACCGCCGACTTCCCGCTCATCCCCCATTTAGCATCCGTACACGGCATGTTCCGAGTATTCGCTAAGCAATTTCACCCTCGCTTCGAGTTGTACGTTTCCGCTATCAATATCGATCCCGTTTCGCCCGCTCTGCCAGTCTCGACTCCACCTTCACTGAGCCGCAAAATTTCCCGCGAGGCGGGACGCTACTACACAATGGGGATACCGGAGGACACGTCTGCCCTGCGCCAGGGCGCCTTCACGCTTCCCGAGTTCTTATCTCAAACGCGCCTCGTATTCGAGGATGAACACAGGCTGCTTCGCTACACGTTGCAACACTCCGACGGCGGCTTCCTGTTCTTCTACTTCTCATCTGTCGATCAGAATTCACACATGCTGTGGGGAAAACATGAGCTGGAACTGCTCGACGTCTATCGTTCCATCGACGAGTGCGTCGGGGAGGTGATGAGGGCGGAGCCGTCAGCCGAACTCATCGTCATGTCCGACCATGGATTTACGACGTTCGACCGCGCCGTGCATCTCAATACCTGGCTGGAGCACCGCGGCTTTCTAGCCGTGAATGGACAACAGCGTGAGGACATGACGTTGGACGCTGTAGACTGGTCGTCCACCGAAGCCTACGCACTCGGACTCAATGGTCTGTATCTGAATCTCACCGGGCGTGAGGAGCACGGCATTGTGAAACGCGGCGAGCAGAGCGCTGCATTACTCGCGAACCTTCGCGAACAGTTGCTCGCATTCCGGGATCCGGATAATGGGCGCCAGGTAATCGAGGAGGTATACGAGCCACACGCATCGAAGGAGAACGCTGCGAT
>Ga0134125_10005993_pt1 | contig 13786 bp, 10 predicted proteins | sample KB31751_FD_96464 | JGI IMG/M metagenome (GOLD analysis project Ga0134125, IMG submission 96464) | Terrestrial soil microbial communities with excess Nitrogen fertilizer from Kellogg Biological Station, Michigan, USA - KB3-175-1 | ecosystem: Environmental > Terrestrial > Soil > Unclassified ... | reverse complement strand
TATCAGATGAACCGGTTCACCGCAAGAGAGCCTATTAGAAAATTATTGAGTAGAAGCGAAGCCGAAAGTACGTCACGTCGCGGCGCGGGCGAGTTTCTGTATCAGTTCATGAACCGTTTTGGCCGCGCTGGAGCAAGCCGAACAGTTAGCGTGTGATCAAACTCGGACGGCCAATAACCGAATGGAAGCGGTTGCACTATCGTGCGTCCATGCAGCTTACGTGTGCCGTGACATGCCCTCTGATGAGATCGTCACCGCTTTTCAGGCGCGCTCGTTAGAAGCGAAGTGGCTTCCAGGCAAACCTGCTGTGACCGGCCGCATGTGAGTTCGCTAGCAAATGTAATCCACTTAGCCGCCAAGCCGCTCAAAATGGGCTCCGTCCCCATTTCCCGCGTTTGCTTCGTGGGGGAAACATTGGAGTAAAGTTGATTCACCCACCGCGCTGATTCACCCGGCGTGCGCGAAGGCGGATAACGCGGTTACAATTGAACAAGCTGTGGCCTTTACTCGTAAGGCGCGGCAGTTCTTCAATACGGAGCGTCGGATCGATTGGTGTGGCGCTCAACGGAAGCAACTGGCCCAACTCTTTGGCAACGGTATTGTTTTCATCTGCTTGCTTCTGGCGTGCGGCGGAAGCGCGACGCCGCGTGATATCCGGCCGGATACCCGAGGCGATCCTCTCCCAACTCTGACGACTATTGCGGAAGTGCGGCGCCTTCCCGCGGAGGAAGCACGGCGCAATTATCCGGTGCATCTCAAAGCGGTCGTCACCTATTTCGATCCGGCGCAGCCGAACTGGTTTTTGCATGACGCGACCGGCGGCATCTGGGTGCACTGGAACAACACACTCCCCAAGCCTGTCGTGGGTCAGTTAGTCGATCTGGAGGGCATTAGCGTCGATACGGATTTCGCCCCGGATATCGATCGCCCACACTGGCGCGTCGTCGGAACCGCTCCCATGCCGGATGCCCATAAGGTTTCGTTCGCTCAAATGGCCAGCACCTCGGAAGACGCTCGTTGGGTGGAGGTCGAAGGCATCGTGCTATGGGCGGAATTTCAACACAGCCGGCCCAATGAACGTGTGCTTCGCTTAGGGCTCTCTGTTGCAGGCGGAGAAGTTACGGTACAGATGCCATGGGATGGCTCGCCCGTTCCCTCGACTCTGGTCGATTCCAAAGTGCTGATTCATGGAGTTTGCGGCGCTTCATTCACGGCAAAGCGGCAGCTTACCGGCATTGTTATCAGCACGCCCTCGCTTGACTATCTGAAGACCCTGGAACCCGCAAATAGCGATCTGTTCGATACGCCAGCGTCGGCAATCGGCGACCTGGGGACGTACAACTTCCATGGAACTGGCGGACGCCGTATCAAGTTGAGCGGCGTTGTAACGGCAAACGCTCTGGAGAATGGGTTCTATCTCTCCGACCCGAGTGGCAGCATTTATGTAGCGACGCGCCAGCCCGCCGGGGTACGCGCGGGCGATTGGATCGAGGCGCTTGGCTTTCCGGTCTATTTCGACTCGCGCATCAGGATACAGGACGCCACGTTTCGCAAAGTGGGAAGCGGCCCGCCGCCACAGGCTCTAAAGATTACCCCGGCGCAAGCCATGACCGGCGAGCACGAGTCGCAACTGGTGACGCTCGATGGCCATGTGATCACTCATTCGATTTTCCCTCAGGAGCAGACACTCCTGATGCGGCAAGGTCAGGACATGTTCTCGGCGATTATGCCCGTAACGGCTCGATCAGGGAAGCCTTTTCCTGAGAACACCGTTCTACGCCTCACCGGCATCTGCCTCGGCCAGACGGATATCTACGGGAAAGTCGTATCCTTTAAACTTCTGCTCCGCTCGCCTGGTGACATCCAGGTGATTCAAAGCGCGCCGTGGTGGAACCTGGGCAGGGCCTTCGGCCTGCTTGGTTTCCTGGCCGTGGCGATCGCGGGAGCGCTCGTCTGGGGCGGCGTGCTGCGTCGGCGCGTGAAGGCGCAGACTGAAGTGATTCGCACAACCCTCGAAGCGACCGCCGACGGCATCCTGGTGAATGACGCGCAGGATCGCATGGTCCACTTCAACCAGAAATTCGCGCAAATGTGGGACGTGCCCGAGTCGATTCTGCAATCCCGCGATGCGAGCGACTGCCGGCGGCACCTCATGACCAAGTTGAAAAATCCGGATCAACTGATTCACGATATCGAGCTATCGATGAGCAACCCGAGCATGCCGGTCGACGACGTTCTGGAACTGAAGGACGGAAGAATGTTCGAGTGGCACCTCGAAGTACAGCGCGTGACGGGAAAAGTTGTCGGCCGAGTGTCGGGCTTTCGCGATGTCTCCGATCGGAAACATGCCGAACTCGCGGCTCTCTCGCACTCACGTCTACAAGCCGTGATTGCTGCTCTGGGCGAGAGCGCGCTCGCGGAGAAGAACGTCAACGCCGTTCTGATGCAGGCCGCTACCGTCCTGGTTGAAAACCTGTCGGTCGATTGCTGCCGGTTTTGGGAATTTCAGCGTGAGAACGAATTCCTGCAAGTACGAGCCGCCGCTGGCCGGGGCGCGCAATTATCGAATGAGCCGCTCACCGTGCCTGCGTCTACGTTCGGAGAGGACTGGCTCTCCGGGCGAGTGCTGCTAGTCGCGGGGCCGCTCGCCGCAGCGCAAGAATTTATCGGTAATATCGGAGCGACTGTCGCCAGCCAGGGCCAGGCGCTTGGAATTCTGGCGGTCTATACGCGTGAGAATCGCGAGTTCCAAGCCGACGAGAAGCATTTCCTTCAGACTGTTGCGAATGTGCTTGCGTCGGCGATAGATCGCAAGCGCTTCGAAGATGAATTAGAAGCAGCCGGCCGCGCTGCCGAAGTGGCGACCCGCGCTAAAAGCGACTTCCTCGCCACCATGAGCCACGAAATCCGGACCCCGATGAACGGAGTGATCGGTATGGCTTCCCTGCTGGCCGAAACGCCTTTAAGCGCCGAGCAATCACAGTATCTCGACACCATCCGTTCCAGCGGGGAAGCGCTATTGACGGTCATCAACGACATTCTGGATTTCTCCAAAATCGAAGCGGGCAAGCTGGAATTTGAACTCGTCGACTTCGGCCTATACGATCTCGCCGAGGAATGCCTCGATATGGTTGGACATCAGGCCAGGAGAAAGGGACTCGACCTGAGTTCCTCGATCGACGATCGCATTCCGGAGACGATCGGCGGCGACCCGTCGCGTCTGCGGCAGATTTTGCTGAATCTGCTGTCGAATGCCGTGAAATTCACCGAGCATGGATCGGTGGAACTCAGCCTGAAACTGCTGGATCGTTCCGACACGCAATGCCGGATTGCTTTTTCGGTCAGGGATACGGGAATCGGAATCCCGGTCGAAGCGCAGACCAGGTTATTTGAAAGCTTCGCACAGGCCGATTCGTCCACCAGTCGTCGGTTTGGCGGCACGGGCCTGGGCTTGAGCATCACGAAAAAACTCGTCGAGATGATGGGCGGCAAAATCGGTTTGAACAGCGTTGTCGGCGAGGGATCGACGTTTTGGCTGACGATGGCGTTCCCCATAGGCGTCCAGAACAGCCTGGCGGAGATTCGAGCACGCCTCGGCGGCAAGAAAGTTCTCGTCGTGGACGACTCGCCCACCAATCGGATCGTCACACGGAGATACCTGGAGTGCGCCGGAGTCCTCGTCTCCGAAGCCGCCAACGGTTCCGATACGCTTGCCGCGCTTCTCTCAGCCACTCAGGAGGGCGCGCCTTACTCGCTCGCGGTGCTCGACCTCTACATGCCGAGCATGAATGGCCTCGCCCTGGCGCGCGCCATCCGTGGGCAGCAGCAGTCCCGGACGCTGCCTTTGTTGATGCTCGGCTCATCGCGTGAAGCTGAGATCGCCACCGAAGCTCGTGAGTTAGGCGTGGCCGGTTTTTTAATGAAACCGGTGCGGCGCACGCACTTGCTGCAAGCGGTCACGCGCGCGATGGATTGCGCATCGGGCGGCAAGACGGCTTCCGAAACCCCAAGCGCGCAGCAGCAGGCCCGCGTGCTTCTGGTCGAAGATAATCAGGTAAACCAAAAGCTGGCTTTCCATTTTTTGCAGAAGCTCAGTTGCAGAGCCGATCTGGCGGCAAATGGCTTCGAAGCGATCGAGATGTGCCAGCGTCAGCGCTATGACGTGATTTTGATGGATTGCCAAATGCCGGAGATGGACGGCTATGCAGCAACTGGTCAAATACGCTGTTCCGTCGGACCGAATCGCAACACGCCGATAATCGCTCTGACGGCGAATGCTCTCACGGAAGATCGTGAGCGGTGCCTGGCTGCCGGAATGAACGACTATATCGCCAAACCGATCCGGCGCGACCAACTCGCGGAAATGCTGCGCAGATGGGTCGCGATCGAATTACCGGCTGCCGATATCGCGCCGACGGCGTGAGAGATCTCAGGTTTCCGCCATGAGCTTTGGCAGCACTTCGTCGCGCGACGTGAATTGCACTCCTCGAACGCCCAGTCGCTCCGCGCCGCGAATGTTCTCGATGCGGTCGTCGAGGAATAGTATTTCTTCCGGACGCAGGCCCATGCCCGCGAGGCAATGCTCGTAGATCGCCGGTTCCGGTTTCACCGACTTCACTTCATACGAGAGCGTGAGATGCGCGAAGGGCGCGAAACCGTTGGTTTTGGCCTTCAACACTTCACCCAATTCCCGCGGCATGTTAGATAGAACTGCGATCTGCTTTCCACTCTGGCGAAGGGATTCCGCAAAGTCGTACACTCCCGAATCGAACTTCAGCCAGGACTGAACGTCGGCCTCGATGAGCCGCAAGATTTGCTGTGAATCGAGCGCCACGCCGCCACGGCGGGCAAGATCGTTCCAATAGTCTTCCGCTGTTGTCAATCCCCGGTCGTAGGCGAGACGGTCTGTCCAGTAGAGGTCGTGAAAAGCGCGCGCCGGCAGGCCCGCAATATTCGCCATGCCCGCCGAGTCGGCGACAGTCTGATGAAATGCCAGCACGCCGCCGTAGTCGAAGATAACGCCGGAGTAACGATCAACGAGCGCCATCTGTCACCTGAGGCTCTTTGCGGCTGCGGATCTCGCGTACGGCGTAAATGCGGCGGCCCTGGCTCTCGAAGTAAGTTCGTGTCAGAATCTCGCCGATCAGGCCCGTGGAAAACATCATGATGCCGCCGATCCAGAGCAGTGCGCCTGCCACCAGCAGTGGCCCATGCTCAACGAAGATATCGTGCCCGATGAGCTTCTCAATTAGCATATAGAGCAAAACCATCGACCCGGAGCCGATGCCGCCCAATCCCCATTTACCGAAGAAATGCATGGGACTAGTCAGATACCGCAGAAGAAATTTGACCGTCAGAATGTCGAAGAACACTCGAAATGTACGACTTAGGCCGTAATGCGATTCGCCGCTCGGCCGCGGGATGTTTTTGATGGGAACTTCGGCGATCCGTGCGCCGTACTGGCTGGCGAGCGCCGGTATGAAGCGGTGCAGTTCGCCGTAAAGGTTAATCTCCTTCAGAATCTCGCTTCGGTATGCCTTGAAGGTCGTGCCGAAATCGTGCAATTCGACGCCTGAGGCCTTCTTCATCATCCAGTTGGCGATCCGCGATGGCACTTTCCTTGTGATCGCGTTATCTACCCGCTCCCTGCGCCAACCGCTCGCGATGTCGTAGCCCTCGTCGATTTTTTCGAGAAGCAGTGGAATGTCGCCAGGATCGTGTTGCAGGTCGCCATCGAGGGAGACGATCACGTCGCCCGAGGCCTCGTCGAATCCCGCTGCAAGCGCCGCCGTCTGGCCGAAATTTCTGCGTAACCGCACGACCTTCAGGTGGTGGTCCGTTTCCACCAGGTTCGCGAGAAGATCGAAGCTGCGGTCCGTCGAGGCATCGTCGACAAAAATGATTTCATACGATCTGCGGAGCTGCTCCATGACTGTCGTTAAGCGATCATACAGCGGAAGTATCGCCGGTTCTTCGTTGTGAATGGGAATGACGATGGACAAGGTGGTGGGCACGTTCTCAGTTTAGCGAAAAATCTTGCGTTCGCTTGACGAGATACTAGCGAAAACCCGGCGAATGTCGAACGAAAATAGAAAGCGGAGTGGCCAACTGGCCAACTCCGCCGCATGCAATTGACCGGCGCCGCGACCTTGCGAATTACGACCGGCGAAAAGCTTACGCCATCGCTTTAACGTTGACCTGTTGCTCAGCGATCTGGGTCAGCAGTTTATCGGTTGCTGATTCTTCCTGGAGAGTCGTTTGCAGGAGATCGGCTATATCGCTATATCCCAGGCGCTGTGAAAATGTTCGCGCGCTGCCATATCCGGAGATCTCATAATGCTCGACTCGTTGAGCGGCCGCGATGAGCGCGGCGTCCTTGACGGATGGATCCCCCTTGGCGTGGATCACCTGCTCCCCTTCGCTTATGAGGCCCTTCATCGCTTGGCATGTCTCGTGTCCGGGGGTACGACCCAGCCTCCGAAACGCGACATCCAGCCGGCCAATGTGATCTCTCGTCTGTTGTAAGTGGGTGGTGAAAGCATTCCGCAGAGAGCCGGACGATGCCGCTTCCGCCATCTTCGGCAACGCGTCAGTCAGGCGCTTTTCCGCATCGTATAAGTCTTCCAATTGATTCACCAGAAGATCTTCCATTGAATTAAATTCCGTCGTCGAGAATATTCCCATGTGTTTGCTCCTTGGAGGGGCCTGACAAAGACGCCGAATGGCGCCCTCCTCAGATCTAGACACGGCTCCGATGCGGCCTATCTCCCGGCAATTTTGCTGGCTTGCACGTTGAGTGTTTGGCAGTGGACTGCGACGAAAAGTTCACTTGGTTGCTTCGCGCGCAAATACCAGAAATTTCGCAGCATCTTCACGCTTGAAATCGAGACCGAGCCCAGGGCTCGCAAAATCGGGAGAGAGCATGCCGTCCTTCGGTTTTGGCGCTCCGTCGAACAGCATGTGCTCAATCCGACCGTGATCGTGGAAATATTCGAGATTCATGCAGTTCGGAGCCGCGCAGCAAAGGTGAACATGCAGCGACGGAGAGGTATGCGCCGAGAAAGGAATATGGGCCGCATCGCACAGGGCCGCGGACTCCAGGAACGCGGTCACGCCACATCGCGTTGCATCGCTTTGCAAGACATCAACGGATGAACGATCCACCATGCGACGAAAGTAGGTGATGTCGTAGCCATACTCGCCTGCCGCGATGCGCATGCCGGCAGGCGCGCGCCGTGAAATTTCGCAAAGGCCATCGAGATCGTCCGAAGTAACCGGCTCCTCGAACCAGGTGACTCCCTGGCCGGCAAAAGCTTCTGCCATCGCAATCGCCTGTTTTCGCATATAGGCGCCGTTGGCGTCGACGAACAACTCGCATGTATTCCCAATTGCCGCTCGGGCCGCCTTGACGCGCTCCGGATCTCGATCCGGATGCCTGCCTATCTTCATCTTCACCGCTGAAAAGCCTTGTGCCGACCAGTTGCCTAACTGTTCCTGTAAGGTTTCGATCGAATAAGAAGTGAATCCACCACTGCCATAAGCGACCACTTCCCGGCGGTAGGCGCCCAGCAGCGTCGCGAGCGGCACATCAAGCAGCCTGGCCTTCAGATCCCAAAGCGCGGCTTCGATGGCCGCGATCGCCGTGGAAGCAATTCCGGGTCTGCCGGCATTCCGAACGCGCCGCTCCAACTTCGACACGATAAAGGGAACCGCCATTGGATCTTGCCCGACGATCTGGCTCGCTAGTTTGTGAGCGGCCAGAAATGCCGCCGAAGAATCCGCATAACTGTAGCCCAGTGCGGCGATGTCTCCGCATTTCAAATCGACCAGAACGAGGGTGGTGTCGTTCCATTCGATTGTTCCATCGGATTCGGGCTTATCCGTGGGAATGGTATATGCGGTTACTGCGACCTGGCGAATTGTCGGATAGGGATTCCCCATCGCAATCTCAAAAAATCTACAGGTGCGATTCGTAATCCGTTGTAGGGGCGAGGCATGCCTCGCCCTGCTTACACCAGCTCGCGGACCTTGTCCTCGGCGACTGTTTTGACGATCTTCTGCCAGTCTTTTGTGCCTTTGGCAAGCGACTCGGCGAAATGCAGAGCTTGCTCCGGTTTGATCTTGGCGGGCAGTGGCGGTTCGTTGGCGTCGACCAGCGCCTCAATGATTACCGGTCCCGGAGTGGCCAGCGCTTGCTCAACGACGCGATCACAGTCGGCGGGATTGTCAACCATTAACGCGGCGGCGCCAAATGCGCGAGCGACACCGACGAAGTCGATGGGCTGCAATTCGACACCGAACTCAGGATTGCCCTCGAACACCATTTGTTCCCACTTGATTTGGCCGAGCACGTCGTTTTTAATGACAAACACCTTAACGGGCAGATTGTATTTCACGCAAGTCGCCAGTTCGCCCATCAACATGGTGAAGCCGCCATCGCCGACGAACGCGACGACAGGCCGGTCGGGATAAGCGGCTTGAGCGGCGATTGCGTACGGAAAGCCGCAGGCCATCGTGGCCAGGTTTCCCGAGCAGGAATGCATTTGACCGCGTTTCGATGGAATGTGCCGGGCCCACCAGGTGGTAATCGTTCCCGAATCGCTTGTAACAATAGCGTTCGACGGAAGCTTCTTGCCAATCGCATGCGCGAGAGCTTGCGGCTTCATCGGCTTGCTCTCCTTCGAAGAAGCGCGCTTTTCGAGCACTGCATTCCACTCTTTCATACCCGCTTGCGCTTTTTCGAGAAAGCCGCGGTCCTTTTTGCGCTTCAGCAAAGGCAGGAGTTCCTTAAGTGTCTTGCGCGTATCCCCCACAAGCCCGACGTCGGCGGGGTAGCGTAAACCGATTCGCGCTGAATCGATATCGATTTGCACGCACTTGGCTTTGCCTGGCTTAGGGTAGAACTCGATGTACGGCATGGACGATCCCGCGATAAGAAGCGTGTCGCAGGATGACATCGCCTCCTCCGACGGCAACGTGCCCAGTAGGCCGAGACCACCTGTTGTATAGGGGCTATCGTCGGGAACAGCGGCCTTTCCCAGTAGCGCTTTAACAATGGGCGCCGCCAGCGCTTCGGCGGCCGCTTCCAGTTCGGCGCCGGCATCCAGACCGCCCTGTCCGGTAAGGATCGCCACTTTTTTCCCTTCGTTCAGGATGCCGGCGGCGGCCTGCAATTCGCTTGCTTCCGGCACGCGAGCGCTGTATCCAAATACATTTGTGTTGTGGTGGGGCTTGTTGCGGCTCGATCGGATGTCCTCGTCGAGCGGTTCGGTCTGAAAGTCAATCGGAATCGTAACGTGAGAAACGCCGCGCTGGCTGAGAGCGGTCCGGCAAGCGAGTGTCACGACGTTGCGCACATGCGCTGGACCCATCACTCGTTCGTTATAAACGCAGACGTTCTCAAACAGACGATCGAGCGCGACATCCTGTTGGGTATGTGTCCCGATCAAGTCATGGAACTGCATGCCCGTTATAGCGACTACCGGCTGACCATCCAGCTTGGCGTCATATAAACCATTCAACAGATGGATGCCGCCGGGCCCGGACGTTGCCAGACAGCAGCCGATTCGGCCGGTGAACTTGGCATAGCCACAGGCCATGAAGGCGGCTGCTTCTTCATGCCGCACCTGAATAAAGCGGATTCTGTCGGCACGAGTCCGCAGCGACTCCATAACGCCGTTTATTCCGTCCCCCGGCAATCCGAAGACAGTGTCTATGCCCCAGTCCATCAACGTCTCAACCAAAATGTCTGCTGCCGTTGGCTTCGCCATATTTGAAATCCTCGTGTCTGGGTTATGCAGAAAGGCTTGAACTTCCAAAAAACTTGCCGGGCTACGTGCTTCCTTTATCGAGCCGGCGACTCAGCGGCTGTCCGGTACACACTCTCTCCGAAGTGCCGTTGCCTCTCTGTCCTGAAGACTGGAATGCCCTCAAAGCGTTACACAACTCCGTTGAAGACGGCCGCCCTCACCGTTTTGTAAAAAATTTCTACTAGGGCTCCGTAGCCGTCGCGGCTCAGTTAGCAACGTCTAATATTTGCAGCGCGTTACCTAGCCACAAGCGCCAGCGACTGGTTACGCCGCACGATTTTTCACGGGCCCCCACGGTTGCGTTTCGTTGCGGGCGTCCCGCCGTTTTCATCTTGGTGGGCCGCAGCCCTATGGGTGCTCCGTTGATCGTGCGAGCCAGCAATGATCGAGTAGAAATTCTACCGTCGGAAGCATCGAGCACACTGGAGGAGTATGATTCTAGATCTCCGGGAAGCATGCAGCCGGGAGAGAGGAGCCCCTAGTAGGTTTGACAGGTACGGCCCTCCTGAGGCCGTTGAATTGAGGAGAAACCCTTTCAGCTACTTTGCATCCCCTGTATGAATATCGAGCGAATAGGAGAAATTAAGTCAAAGGGAGGGCGTTGACGTTATGGAAAGGCCTAGAGTTTTATTAGCTGACGATCATGTTTTGGTCCTAGAAGGTTTGTCAAAACTCCTTCAAGGCGATATGGATTTGGTCGGCACGGCGTCGTCCGGAACGGAAGCTGTCGAGAAGGTGGCGCAACTCCAGCCGGATGTAGTGCTGATGGACATCTCGATGCCTGGTTTGAATGGCTTCGATGCCGCAAAACAGATGAAGAATTGCGCGCCTCGAACGAAAGTCATTGCCGTGACGATGCACCGAAGTACCGCGTATTTGCGCGAGTCTCTGCGCGCGGGAATGTCCGGGTTTGTATTGAAACAATCGGCGGCATCCGAACTCGCCGAAGCCGTCAACGCGGTTTTGCGCGATGAACGATATGTCACTCCGCTTGTGACGCAGCCAACCGAACCTCAAGGCCCAAACGAGGGGGAGCGGGCTTTGACAGTACGGCAAAGAGAAGTGTTACGGCTTATCGCCCAAGGCCGGATCGCCAAAGAAATTGCCACTGCGTTGAATATCTCGGTTCGCACAGCCGAGTTCCATCGAGTCAGCATCATGCAGCGGCTGGGATTGCGGACGACTGCGGAACTTACACGATTCGCGCTCGAAAACGGCATCGTCGAATAGAAGTTTTTTCGCCTACACTTCGCTAAAGAATGCGCCAGTGTGTGATATCGTTCTCAAGTTATGGCACGTACTTTATCCACACGCCGCACCTTTTTAGCGACGGCTGCTTCCCTTCCGCTCGCGGCAAAAATGTCGAACGGCAAGATCCCGGTTGGGCTTGAGTTGTACTCGGTCCGCGACGAACTTGCAAAGGATCAGGACGGAACATTGCGCGCTGTTGCAAAAATAGGCTACCAGTGCGTGGAGTTTTTCGCGCCTTATTACAAATGGGAGGTGGCACACGCCAAATCCATTCGCAAGTTGCTTGACGATCTGGGCATGCGATGCTATTCGACACATAACGACCGCGGAAACTTCGAAAAAGACAAGATTGGACATGCGATCGAGCTGAATCAAATCCTTGGCGCGAAATACGTCGTTATGGCCAGCGCCGGAGAGGTTAGAACTCTCGACGGATGGAAACGTGTGGCTCAGACGCTACAGGAAGCGAGTGAGGAACTTGCTTCGCACAATCTTGAACCGGGCTATCACAATCACGAACTCGAGTTCATGCCCATCGGCGGGGTGAAACCCATCGAGGTGATTGCGAAGAACACGAACAAGTCCGTAATGCTCCAGTTGGACGTCGGAACTTGTATCGACGCTGGTTCCGACCCCGTGGCCTGGATCGAAAAAAATCCCGGGAGAATCCGTTCGATTCACTGTAAAGACTGGTCCCGCAGCGGCGGTTATAAGGTGCTTTTCGGTGAGGGCGTGGCGCCTTGGAAAAAGATCTTTCATGCGGCGGAAAACGGCGGAGGCGTCGAATATTATTTGATCGAACAGGAAGGCAGCCGCTATCCCGCTTTAGAGACCGTGACGAAATGCCTGAAGACTTTCAAAAAAATACACGGCGCTTGAACCGCGAACTGTTTATTCAGCACGAATCCAAAGATCCGAAACGATGAAGCCGGTCCATAGGCGGGAAGCGCCGCGGGCCACAAAGCCGTGAGCGCGCAACGGCGCCCTCCAGTCGGATAGCCGCTGGTTCTCGAGGCCTATCGTGAACCGGAAAAAGAGATACATGGTCCGAAGCAGCAGACGCGCCCACAGAGCGGGCCGATTCGAAGGCAATTCGAAGTCGGAGACGATCCATGCCGCTCCCGGCGCCGCGAGCGCCGATATCCGCGAGATCATCCTTTCTACATCGGCGTAAGAAAAGAAATCGAAGAAGAAATGGGCTGCGATTAAGTCGTATCGTTCGGCCCATAGCGTCGCCGTTCGCGCGTCGCACTGATGGAAATGGATGCGCTCCAGCGCGGCGGCATTCTCACGTTCCATGCGCCGGCGGGCCAGGGCGATCATCTTGCCGCTGATGTCGAGATAGTCAATTTGCAGATCGGGATAACGATCCGCCAAACATGCCGTAAACCGGCCGTCTCCATCGCCAAGCACCAGCGCCGATCGCGGATTTTGCAATCTATCTAAATGACAGCAGCGGCAGCGCTGCAGGGCTGTCCCGAAAACAGCGTACTCCATCCAGCGATAGCTCCGCGCAAGACGATCGCAGTTCATCGGAAGATCGGTAGAAACAGAACCAGGAGGGGGCTGAGCAGGCTGACATCCGCAAGCACTCGCAACGCTTCCGTCGAGAGGCGTTGACGGCTGTGGTCGAGCCAAAGAATAGCGGCGGCGCTCAACAGGCCTGCAAAGAATAATGGGCGCAGGCCGGTATCGGGCCCAGGCGCCATGATTGCCGCGAATACGCAAATGGCGAGAGCCGCCCATTGCAGCCTTCGGCCAATCCAAAGTGTCAACACATGTGGCGTTTTGTCGATTGACTGGCCATAGCGGTTCCATTCCCAGTACTCGATGGCAATACAGTTTAGCCAGCACAGCGTTGCGAAGAGCAAGGCGGGGAGAAGCATCTCGCGGCCGGGCTCGGAAGTACGCGTCCAAGTAGCCAGGCATGTTCCGAGAGCGAAGAGAACGCCCACAACGAGTTCCTTGGGCCAGAAGCGGCGAACGGCGTCGGGCGCCATATGCACCATTACGAAGTAGGCCAAAACCGCGGCAAGCAGGGCGAAGCCATTGTGCAGCACGCGGGGATCGAGACGCGCGCAGATCCAGCCGAGCACGCCCAATCCGAGCGTCGCGCACAACCCGAGAACGCTCCAGTTGTTTTGATAAAAGCGATGCCGGGGAACTGCTTCATCGCCATCTCCGCGCAGCGCATCGAGAAGCCGGTCGCTGACGTAAATAAACCAGACCGCGATAGCAAGGGCGGTAAATGCCGCTCCCGTGACCCGCACCTCAAAACAATGGGCAAACAGTGCCTGCCAGAGTATCGCGACCAGGGGAGCGTCGAGGCTCAGCAGATTGAACCAGAGCCAGACTCCCCGCCGTTCGGCCGCTTGCGCCGGTTGGTTGATAGTTGTCTGCTGAAACTGCACGATCTTGAGGGGGAAACCCGCTTTTTCAGCGTAACAGCAGCAAAGGAGAAGACTAAACCCAGATCTTCTCCACGGGTACGCCACGGCTGCACAACTCGCATGAAGACGAATCCCGGTAGTAGGTTGCATCCATTTTGGTCAAATAGAAGAGCGGCAGCGGCCCAAAATCGGCTACCGAAGGATTCGGCTGATAAACGGCGACTGCCAGGCCCACAACCGTGGCGCCATTCGATTCCACGAGTTTCTTGAGTTGCGTGAGACGCTTCCCCGAACGGAGCAGGTCATCAACCAGCAGCACCTTCTCGCCTGGGACCT
>Ga0134125_10005992_pt1 | contig 13786 bp, 14 predicted proteins | sample KB31751_FD_96464 | JGI IMG/M metagenome (GOLD analysis project Ga0134125, IMG submission 96464) | Terrestrial soil microbial communities with excess Nitrogen fertilizer from Kellogg Biological Station, Michigan, USA - KB3-175-1 | ecosystem: Environmental > Terrestrial > Soil > Unclassified ... | reverse complement strand
CAGTGGAACAGTCCCCAGGGTATCGCGCACATCGTCTTCCCGAGCCGCCGCGGACTGCTGCCGGCGGTGCGCAGCTTCATCGATTTCCTGGCGGAACGGCTGCCGGGGGTGCTGTAGGCTAGGCGGCGCTGCGCGCGCCGAAGGCCGCGAGCGCCCGCTGCGCTGCTGCCTCCGGGCACAGCAGCAGGCACTTGGTCAGCGCGTCCGCGACCACCGCGGTGGGAGCGAGCACCGCGGCGTAGCGGCGCCCGCCGGCCGGGCGCCTGCCGCGCACGTAGTAGCCGCGGTGCTCGCGCGGGCGCTCGCGGGCATCCCGGTCGCTCACCGCGAGCGCGGTATCCGCGAGCGCCAGCGGCCGGCCGCGGCCATCGGCACGGCGCACGAAGAGAGTCTCGCGCCGCTCTCCGAAGAGCCGCACGTCGCCGCCGGCGTTCACCATTCCGGCGCGGCAGCCGCGCTCACGCAGCGCCTCGACCGCCTGGTCCACCGCGTAGCCCTTGGCGAGGCCGCCGAAGTCGAGCGCGAGCGCCTTCCGGCAGATGACCCAGGCGCTGTCCGGCGCGCCACTCAGTTCGAGGTCGGCGAGGCTGCCGGGTCTGGCAGGCAGACACGGATCGAACACTCCGTGCGTGAGCGCGTGCAGGCGGCGCGACAGCTCGAGTAGCTGGTGCGTGCCGGCATCGATATCGAGCCGCCTCCCGGGGGAGGCGGCGTTGATGCGCGCCAGCGTGCTGCCGGCGCGCTCAGGATGCATCGACGCGTCGACCGCGGCGATCGCGGCAAACGCCGACTCGATGGCCGCGACGGCCTGTGCTGCCGTGTCGGCCCAGGCGTCGATGGCGATGTAGGTGCCGAGGCCGATGCGCAGGCGCTGTGCGGCGGCCGTGGGGACTGGCGCGGGGTGGAGCATGGTGAGTTGAAGCCCCGGGGCTCGTCCGGCTATTCTATAGCAATTAAGAATCATTCGCATTTGCATTCGAGGCCTCGATGCGCCATAGAGCCTGGTCGTTGGGTTGCGCCGGCACGTTGGCAGGGCTGGCGGCCGCACCCGTCCAGGTGGTCGTGGCCAGCGAATACCTGTCGCTCGAGGCGGCCCAGAAGGCGCTGCTTCCGCAGGCGGAGGGGTTCCGCGAGGTGGCGCTGGTCTTGAGCGACGAGCAGCGCAACCGGGTCGCCGCACTCGCCGGCCCGCAGCCTCCGCACCGGAGCATCCGGGCGTTTAGGGCGCTGCAGGGCGGAGCCCCTGCCGGCTACGTGTTCGTCGACGAGGTGATCGGTAAGGAGGACTTCATCACCTATGCGGTCGCGCTCGATGCGGTCGGGCGCGTGCACGGGCTGGAGGTGCTGGCCTACCGGGAAAGTCACGGCGGCGAGATCCGCAGTGCCGCCTGGCGGCACCAGTTCGAAGGGCGCCAGGGACTCGGCCAGCTGCAGGTCGCCACCGACATCAAGAACATCGCCGGCGCCACGCTGTCCTGCGCGCACGTCACGCAGGGCGTGCGCTGGCTGGTGGCGCTGTGGCAGGTCGCGCTGTCGGGCGCCACATGAGGCCGCTACCGCGTCCGCTGCAGCGTCCGGAACGCAAGGGGCACGCCGGTGGTGCGCACCTGGCGCGCCTCAGCGCGCGCAACGCAGCGCGGGTCATGTCGCGGCCGCTGCGGCTGACCGTGTACGCGCTGTGCGCGCTGCTGTGGAGCTCGGGCGTGCTGTGGCTCGTGCTGCACTTCGGCTTCGCACAGCAGGGTCCGTTCGGGGCGCTGCCGAATCCCTGGGAACCTACCCTGATGCGCGTGCACGGACTGCTCGCGGTCGGCGCGGTGTTCCTGCTCGGCTGGATCGGCGGTGGCCACATCGTGACGCGCTGGAGCAGCGCGCGTAACCGCCGCTCCGGGCTCGTGCTCGCTGCCAGCGGCGCGCTGCTGATCGCGAGCGGCTACGCCCTCTACTACAGCACCGGCCCCCTGCACGACATCGCCTCGGCCACGCACGAGTGGTTGGGTGTGGCCGCCGCGAGCGTGGCGCTCGCGCATTGGTGGCGGGTGCGCGCAACGCGCTAATCTAGGCCCGGAACGGCCGCGTTCACCCGTGGTTCAGCCCGCGGGGCCCCATATTGAGAGACAGGTGAACCCCGGCGCCGCCGCCCGGGTCTCATACCTTGAGGTCAGCCGCGACGACGTTCGGGCGTTTTGCTCAGGGTGGAACGAATGCGCATGTGGTCACGTCTGGGTGTTCTGTCGCGCTGGGTCGCGGCACTCGCGCTCGCCGCCGGGGTGCTCACCGGCACAGCGGCAGCGGACCCCGCCGATCCGCCCGGTCGTGCGGCGCGGCTCTCCGACATCGAAGGCTCGGTAGCACTGCAGCCGGCGGGCGCATCCGAGTGGACTGCCGCGATTCTCAACCGCCCCCTGACCACCGGTGATCGCATCTGGTCGGATGAAAATTCGCGCGCTGAGCTCGACCTGGGTGCCGCAGTCATGCGGCTCGGTGCCGGGACCGGCTTCAGCTTCCTGAATCTCGACGACGATACGGTGCAGATGCAGTTGAGCGCCGGAACGCTCATCGTGCGCGTGCGCGAGCTGCAGCCGGGTCAGAGCTACGAGGTCGATACCGCCAATCTCGCGCTACTGCTGCAGCAGCCGGGGGAATATCGCATCGAGGCGAGCGAGGCCGGCGACGTCACGGTCGTAAAGGTGAGCCAGGGTGCGGCACAGGCCTCAGGCGGCGGCCAGACCGTGGCGATCGGCACGCAGCAGGCGGTGATATTCAGCGGCAGCGGTCAGCTCGCCTATGAGAGCGGCACGCTTGGCGCGCCGGATGACCTGGACGCCTGGTCGGCGGCGCGCGAGCGGCAGGCCGAGGATTCGCCTTCACGCGAGTACGTCGCGGACGACGTCGCCGGTACGCAGGACCTGGACAACAACGGCACCTGGCAGAGCACGCCCGACTACGGCTTTGTGTGGGTGCCGACGGTGGTCGCGGTCGGCTGGGCGCCATACCGCTTCGGTCACTGGGTGTGGATTGCGCCGTGGGGCTGGACCTGGGTCGACGATGCGCGCTGGGGCTATGCGCCGTCTCACTACGGCCGCTGGGTCCGCTACCACAACGACTGGTGCTGGGTACCGGGGCCGCGCCGCGGCCGCCCGGTGTACGCGCCGGCGCTGGTGGGCTGGGTCGGTGGCGCCGCAACCGGTGGTGCGGTTTCCGCCGGCGGCGCCGTCGGCTGGTTTCCGCTGGGGCCGCGCGAGGTGTACGTGCCGCCCTACCAGGTGAGCCAGACCTACGTGCGCCGCGTCAACATTACCAACACCACGATCGTCAACAACCTTTACATCACCAATGTCTACCAGCGCAACCTGACGCCGCTGCACTACGTGAACAACACCGTTGCGGCGGTCACCGTGGTGCCACAGGCCGTGTTTACGTCTGGCCAGCGTGTCGGCGGCCGCGCCGTGCGGCTGCCGGAAGCGGCCCTCGAGGGTGCGCAGGTGAGCGCTGCCGCGCCGGCCATCGCCCCCGTGCGCCAGAGCCTGCTCGGGCCGGCACTCGGTCGTGGCGCCGCACGGCCGCCGGCGGAGCTGCTGAACCGGCCGGTCATGGCGCGCACCCCGCCGCCGCGTGCCCCGGTGCCGCTCGAGCGCCAGCTCGCGGCGATTCAGGCAAACGGCGGGCGGCCGCTGGCGCGGGCGGACCTCGCGGGTCTGCAGCCCGCCACCGCGGCCGTAGCGGTGCGCATGGTAACGGCCACGGGACCGGTGCTGAATGCGGCGGCGCTGCCCCGCGGCGTGCCGCCTGCCAGTCTGGCGTCGCGGCCTCAGACCGCGCCCGTCGCCACACCGCAGCCGGGGCTGATCGAGCGCGAGCGTGCGCTCCAGAACAGCCGCGTCACGACCGCACCGCGCCTGCCGAGCTATCCGCCGCCGGCGGCCGTGCACGATGCGGGCGACGTGCAGCCGGGTACTGCTGCGCCACCCGTCGCCGCCCGCGCCACGAGCGCGCCGCCGTCGTGGCGCGAAGAGCGCCCGTCCGGAGTCGAGACGCGCCCAGCGACTCCGCAGCACAGTGCACTCGCGCCTGATGACGCCGCTCATGCCTACGGCCGACCGCCCGCGCTGCCGGTATATCGTTCGCCGGGCGCCGTGACGAGTACCGCGGCACCCGCATCGCGGCCGGCGCCGCTAGAAGAGGTACATCCACGCGCGCCGGTCCTGCTGCCGCGCTTCAGCCCACCGAGTGCCCCGCCGCCGCGCGCCGCACCGGCCATCGTCCCGTCGCACGGCAGTGCGCCTGCGCGCGTGAGCGAGCCCGATCCGCGCGGCGCCGCGGCGCACGGCGATCGCAGCTCGCGCGATCGCGCGGAGCGCTGAGCAGCCGCTAGCCGGCCTGGTCCTGAAGTGCGTCGCGCTCGAGTTCGCGGATGAACTCGCGCACGTCCTCGGCGCGGCACAGCTGCCCCTCGAGCAACGCCTGCAGCAGGGCGGCGAGGTGGACGCGCATGGCGACCGCCAGCAGCGTGGGTGCGTAGCGCTCCATTCCATTGACGAATTCGCTCAGCTCGTCGAGGCATTCCTCGAGCGCGGCATCGTCGCGTGCGACGTCGGCGAATGACATAGGCTGCTCTCCCAATCGATCCTCGTCTGCACCATACACGAGCGCGGGCATGCTCGCGGCCGCGCTGTGAGTTGAGCCGCGGACTTTCTGCACGAACAGACAGGCAGAGTCGATTCCAATCGGCTCACGCCTGCATAGACTTCTCGACTCCCGCAAAACCAACACCGCATCGTCGAGGAGCCCGTCGATGAGCTGTTCAACCGTTACTTCCTCCGTCAGCTGTGTCCCGCGACCTCACGCACGCCGGCAGTTACTCGCGTCGCTCCTGTGGGCGACGCCTGGACTGGCGCTCGCGCAGGCGGCCTCGCCCTTCATGACGGGCGCCACTGCGCTGCAGACAAACATTCTGGCCTGGCTGACGCCCATCGCTGTGATTCTAGTCATGGCGCTCGGGGCGATGGCGATGGCAAACCGAATGAGCTGGGGCTGGTGTCTGGGTGCAATTCTTGGAATCGCCATAGCCTTCGGCGCGCCGCAAATTGTGGCCTGGGTGCGCGGCCTCTTCGGCGTGTAGGTGCCACGTGAGCGCTCGCAACGCTGGCGTCACCGCAGATCCGCTGTTCGTCGGCGCCACGCGCCCCTCGATGCGCTGGGGCGTTACCTACGCCGCATTGCTGTTCAACGCGGTGTTCAGTTTGGAGGCGTTTCTCGTAACCCACAATTTGCTTACCCTGCTCGTGTGCGTGCCGATCCACGGCGTGTGCGCGCTGCTGTGCGCGCGCGACGTCCGCTGCTTCGACCTGCTGCTGCTGTGGGGACGCACGCGCGCGCCGGCAATGCTGGGCACGCTGCGCCTGTGGCGCGCGAGTAGTTACAGCCCCCTGTCCCTCGAGCTGCCGGACGCCCGCGGTCGGCGCCGCCGGGCGGGGCCGGTGCGAGGCTGGGCCGGGGACCGGCTGCCGTGCTGAGCGCGGCGCGCCGGGCGGCCGTGCGACGCGAGCGTACCGCCGCCGAGCACATTCCCTATACGGCACACGTGGCGCCCGAGGTGGTGAAGACGCGGGCCGGCGACTATCTGCAGGCCGTCCGCCTGGCCGGCGCCAGCTTCGAGAGCGCGGACGATGAGCAACTCAATGCGTGGCATGAGCGACTCAACGTGCTGTGGCGCAACCTCGCTGGCCCCGGGCTCGCGATCTGGACTCACCTGGTGCGGCGACCGCAGTCCGCCAGCATGCGTCCCACTTCCGCAGGCGGCTTCGCCGACGTACTCACGGCAGGCTATTGCGCGCGCCTCGCCGGCGAATCGCTCATGCTGAACGAACTCTATCTCACGCTGTGCTACCGCCCGGCAGCCGGACTCGCCGCCGGCGCGCTGGCGCGGCTGCGCGTCCCGGCGCGGGCGGCACAACCGGAACTGGCGCTCGGCGAGGCCCTGAGCGCGTGCCTGAAGCTGCGGCAGACGGTGTGCGCCGCGCTCACCGTCTACGATCCGGAAGTCCTCGCTGCCTATCGCTGCGGCCGGACCTGGTGCTCCTCGCTGCTGGAGTACCTGGCGCAGCTGGTGAACGGCGAGTGGCAGCGCGTGCCGCTGCCCGAAGGCCCCGTGAGCGAGGCGCTGACCAGCGCGAGGCTGCTGTTCGGGAGCGAGGCCGTCGAGTATCGCCTGCCCGCCACGACCCGTGTCGGGGCGTTTCTCGGCATCAAAGAGTACCCCACGCCCAGCGTGGTCGGGATGTTTAATCGCCTGTTGTCCGCGCCGTTTCCGCTCGTGCTCACGCAGTCATTTGCCTTCCTGTCGCGTGCCGCCGCGCAGGGTCTGCTGCAGCGGCAGTACTGGCGCATGACCAACGCCGGTGACCTCGCGGTATCACAGGCGACGCAGCTGAAGGCCGCTCTCGACGGACTGAGCAGCAACGAGTTCGTCATGGGCGAGCATCACTTCTCGCTGCAGGTGCTGGCAGAGCTCGATCCGGCCGCCGCCGCCGCGTCCCCTGCTTTGCGGCTGCGATCCTTGAACGAGCACGTGGCGCGCGCCCGCGCCCTGCTAGCCGACACGGGCATGGCCGTGGCGCGCGAGGACCTCGGACTCGAGGCCGCGTTCTGGGCGCAGCTGCCGGGGAATTTCGCGCTGCGCCCACGCCGCGCTGCGATCACCTCGCGCAACCTTGCAGCCATGGCGCCCTTCCACAACTACCCGTGCGGACGAGCCCGCGGCAACCACTGGGGCGAGGCTCTGGCGCTGCTGTGTACCAGCGCGCGCTCGCCGTACCACTTCTCCCTGCACGCCAGCGATCCCGCGGACTCGGACGGTGGGAGCCGTCGAGATACCGGGCACACATTCATCTGTGGACCAACCGGCTCGGGCAAGACGGTGTTCATCGGCTTTCTGATTACGCTGCTGCAACAGCACGGCACGACTCAAGTCGTCTTCGACAAGGATCATGGCCTCGAGATCCTGGTGCGTGCTCTCGACGGCGAGTACTTTCAGCTGCGCCACGGTGCCGCCACGGGCTTCAACCCGCTGCAGCTGCCGGTGGGGCCTCAGCACTTGGAATTTCAGAAGCTCTGGCTGCGCACTCTGGTGCGCCCGGCGACTCGCCGGCCACTGTCGGCACGCGAGAGCGCCGACCTCGATCAGGCACTGCACGGCACCCTGGCACTCGAGCCGCAGGCGCGACGCCTGTCGCGCCTGCTGGAGTTCCTGGATCCCACCGACCCGGAGGGGCTGCACGCGCGCTTGGCTCGCTGGTGCTCCTGCGCCGGGGGCGACTATGCCTGGGCCTTCGACAATCCACGGGATTCGGTGGTTGGGCAGCTCGCCGGACACAGTGTCATCGGCTTTGACGTGACCGAGTTCATCGAGCATGAGCTGACCCGGGCGCCGATCACGCTGTACATCTTCCACCTGGTGCGCCAGCTGCTGGATGGTCGGCGTCTGGTGTGCTGGATGGACGAGTTCTGGCGATTGCTCGGCGACAGTGCCTTCGAGAGTTTCGCCAAGGATGGCCCCAAGACGTGGCGCAAGCTGAATGCCGTCATGTGTCTGGCCACCCAGAGTGCCAGCGACGTGCTCGACAGTCCCATCAGCCGCACCATCATCGAGCAGACACCGACCAAGGTGTTCTTTCCCAACGCCGATGCCAGTGCCGAGGAGTACACGCGCGGCCTCGGTCTCACCGAGCGCGAGTTCAAGCTCATCAAGGAACAGCTGCAGCCGGGCTCACGCAGCTTCCTGGTGAAACAGGGACACCACAGTGTCGTCTGCCGACTGGATCTCAAGGGCTGTGACGCCGAGCTGGCCGTCATTTCCGGTCGGGCCCGACACCTGCAGCGCGCGCGGCGGCTGATCGCCGCGCACGGCCGCGACTCGGCGAGCTGGCTGCCGCCGTTTCTCGCCGCACCCGATGCCGAGTGAGCAATTCACCGCCCAAGCACAAGGAGCGACCTTATGACGACCCGGTTCCTACGCCTCGCACTGCTGCTCCTGACTCTGAGTGGTGTCCCGGCCGCGCACGCGCAGTTCGCGGTTATCGATGTCGCCTCGCTAACGCAGCTCATCTCGCAGCTGCAGACCCTTGAACAGCAGCTGGCGACCGCACGCGGTCAGCTTACCCAGGCCCAGGCCGAGTTCCAGTCGATGACCGGCAGCCGCGGCATGCAGCAGCTGCTCGGCGGCACCGTGCGCAACTACCTGCCGTCCGACTGGAGCGGCGTGCAGGGCGCAGTGCAGGGCTCGGCCGGTGGCTCTGCGGCGCTGAGTGCGGAGGTGCGGGCGGCGCGGACCGCGGACACAGTGCTGACTGATGCGCAGCTCGCCGCGCTCGGGCCCGCCGCCGGCGCACAGCTGCAGGCCGTGCGCGGGTCGGCAGCCCTGCTGCAGGGGCTGACGCGCCAGGCGCTCGCGAACTCTAGTGCGCGCTTCGCCGCCATCCAGCAGCTTATTGATGCCATCGGCAGTGCCTCGGACCAGAAAGGCGTCCTCGAGCTGCAGGCGCGCATCGCAGCCGAGGGCGGCATGCTGCAGAACGAGCACACCAAGCTCGACGACCTCTATCAGGGCGCCCGCGCACAGCAATGGGCGGATGCGCAGCGTTTGCGCGAGCTGGCGATCGCGGGCCACGGCCAGTTCGCGGCACGCTTCCGGCCGCAGCCCTGACTGGGCCGCGCCGCAGTGGGCTTTTTCGCTACCTTCTGGGGCTGGCTCAACGGGCAGCTGGCAAGCTACATCGGCACCAATACGGCGCGTGTGGCCACCACACTCGAGCCCGCGATCGTGACGCTGGCGACTATTTACGTGATCGTGTGGGGGTATCTGCATCTCACCGGGCGCATCGAGGAGCCGTTCGCAGTCGGGGTGCGCCGTCTGGTGACGCTCGCCGTGGTCCTGGCGCTGGCGTTACACCTGTGGCTGTACAACAGCCTCATTGTCGATACGTTCTACAGCGCACCGGCCGAGCTCGCCGCCAGCGTGATCGGCACCCGCGACCCGGTGACGACCCTCGACGGCATCTGGGAGCACGGCGGTGCGGTCGCCGGCTACCTGTGGAACAACGGCGGCGTATTCAGCGGTGAAATCGGCTACTACGTGGCTGGGGCACTCGTATGGCTGTTCATGGGCCTGCTATGTGTCTACGCCATGTTCCTCATTGCGCTGTCGAGTGTCGCACTGGCAGTGCTGCTGGCGCTCGGACCGCTGTTCCTGGCGCTGCTGCTCTTCGACAGCACGCGGCGCTTCTTCGAGGCGTGGCTGGCACAGCTCGCCAACTACGCCCTGATCACCGTGCTGACGGTGATGGTCGCGGCGCTGCTGCTGCAAGTTGTCGAGTCTTATGCCGACCAAACGGCGGCACGCGGCACCGGCATAGCCACCGTGGACGCCATCAACATGGTGCTGATCGCGGTGCTCGTGTTCCTGCTCATGCGCCAGGTCATGCCGATTGCCGCCGGTCTCGCGGGCGGCATCGCGCTCACCAGCTTCGCGACCGTAAGCCGACTGGTGGGGTGGGGCATGCGCCAGGGCAGCGCGGCGGCGGGTGCAGCGCTGGCGCTGGCCGCAGCTCCGGGGATGGCCGCGTCGCCGCGTACCCCGGAGCGCGTCAACGCCGCCTGGCGCGCCGGCTGAAAGGGCGTGCATATGCGGGCAACTCGCTGGTTACTGCTGTGTGTGCTGCTTGCCGGCTGCGCGCATCGCGAACCGCGCTGCGATGGCCGCCTCGAGCCCATCAACTCCCCCGCGGCCGCAGCACACGCCGTGGGGCCCACGGCCAGTCGCCGGGCAGGCGTTCCATGAGCAGCCGCGCGCTCGAGGCCTATCTGCAGGAAGCGGTCAGCTGGGACGCCGACCGCTTCCTGGACGCGCGCCGCAGTGCGCGCCGCGCCTGGCAGGCGGCGGCCATCGGTTGGGCCTGCGCTCTCGCCGCGGTGCTGGCACTGGTGCTGCTGATGCCTCTGAAGAGCGTTGAGCCGTTCGTGGTACGTGTGGACCGCAGCACCGGAGTCATCGACGTGGTGCCGATGTACGGTGGCGGTGCGCCACTCGAGCAGAGCGTGACTCGCTACTTCCTCACGCACTACGTAAGTGTGTGCGAGCGCTTCAACTTCGCAACCGCCGAGAGCGACTACGAGGAGTGCGGTGCGTTCCACGCGGCGCAGCGTAATCAGGCGTGGTACGCGCTGTGGAATCCTAACAACCCGGCTTCACCCCTCAATGTCCACAAGGACGGCAGCAGTGTGCGCGTGCAGGTCGAATCGGTGAGCTTCTTTCAACGTGCCAGCGGCGTGACCGATACTGCTCAGGTGCGGTACGTCAAGGCCGAGCGCGCCGGGAGCGACGCGCAGGAGCGACTGACGCACTGGATCGCGACGGTGCAGTACGCCTACACGCGCCCTTCGGCTGACCCGCGCGTGCGGCGCTGGAATCCGCTCGGCTTCAAAATTGTCGAGCTCACTGCGGAGCCTGAAGTGTTGCCGACGCCGCCGTCCGGCAAGAGCGGTTAGTCGTGTACGGCAAGCAAACGGCGCTCCTGGTGTGCACGGCGCTCCTCGGTGTGCGGCCTGGCGGCGCCGAAGTCCCGGCGGCGCCGGAGCCTGATCCACGCCTGCGGGTCGTGCCGTACCGCGCCGACGAGGTGTATCACCTCAGAGGCTACGCCGGTTATCAGATCGATCTCGAATTCGAGGCCGGCGAGACCTTTGTCGGGTTGGGCGCCGGCGATCTGCAGAGTCTGGCGTTCTCAGTACAGGACAATCACCTGTTCCTCAAGCCACGCGCCGCGAGTGTCGACACCAACCTGACCATCCTCACCAACCGCCGCAGCTACCACTTCGACTACACCGCGGGCGAGCGGCGCCCGGATCCGCAGATTGCGGACGTCATGTACGCGCTGCGCTTCGTATACCCGGACGCTGCCGGGGCGCACACCGTGGACCTGACCGCGCAGCGGCTGGCGGCGGCGCCTGCAACGCGCTGGCACAACCTTGACTACGGCTACCGAGGCAACCCGTCGCTGAAACCGGAGTCCGCCTGGGATGATGGCGTGCAGACCCACCTGCGCTTCGCTGCGCGGCGCGATTTGCCGGCCATATTTGTGCGCAACGAGGACGGCAGCGAATCGCTGCTGAATTTCAACATCAAGAGCGGAGAGCTCGTCGTGCAGCGCGTGGCGCGCGAGTTCGTCGTGCGCCGCGGGCGGCTCTACGGCTGCATCGTCAACCAGGGCTTCTCCGGAGCGGGGGAAAGATTGAGCTCCGGAACCATCGCGTCCGATGTTGAGCGCGTGACGCAGGGAGTTCGACCGTGACTGCAGCACGCGCGGAGGAGGCAGACGCGGTGCGCGGCGAGCGCTCCACCGCGCTGGTTGCCGCCGCGCGCAGTCTGCAGTCACGCGCCAGCAGCGTGTTTGCCTGCGCGCTCATGATCACCCTGGGTGTCGGCGGCCTCAGCTGGTATTACGCGCATGCACTGACACGGCAGACGCGGGCACGGCAGGCGGCGCAGGCCGGCGCCACCAGCCGCGCCCAAACCGAGATGCCACTGCCGGCACTGGGGGCCATCGCGCCGGTTCCACCTGCGGCGCGCACGTATGGGGCTCCTGCTGCCGCTCCGCTGTCCGAAGTGCCGGAACCCGCATCTGCCGAACAGGCGCCGGAACCGGCGTCCCCACCACCCATCGGCCCAGCACCGAATGCAGCGCTGACGCACACGCCGGCACAGGTTGCGCGCGAGCGGCGCCTGTCCGGTCTGGTATTCACGCGCGAGCCGGCGGTCGCAGGAGCGGCGCCCGACGCGGCCGTTCCGGGGGCCCCAGCAGCCGCATCGCCGCCGGCACGACCACAGCGCGCAGAGCCCGAGCACGGGGACGCGCTGGCGGCGCTCCTGCAACCGGCTCCGAGCACCGCGGCCGCTGCACGACTGTTGCCCGATGCACATTTTCTTTTGCCCAAGGGGGCCTTCATCGATTGCACCCTGGAGACGGCGATTGACTCGACGCTGCCTGGGATGACGACCTGTGTCACGGCCGCGGATACCTTCGGTGCTGACGGCAGCGTCGTGCTGCTCGAGCGTGGCACCAAGCTCATCGGAGAGACCCGCGGCCAGGTGCAGCAAGGACAGGCGCGCGTATTCGTCGTCTGGAGCGAAGCGCGCACCCCTGCTGGCGTGTCGGTGCCGCTCGACTCCCCGGGCACCGACGAGCTCGGGCGTGCCGGACTTCCCGGTCAGGTTGAGCGGCATTTCTGGCAGCGCTTCGGGGCGGCGATGCTGATCTCGCTGGTGGACGGCGCAGTGCAGGCGGGCGTGCAGGCCTCGAGCCATGGCGCAGGGACGGTCATCTACGCGCCCTCAAGTTCGCAGGATGTCCTCACCGGAGTGCTCAAGGACAACTTGCAGATCCAGCCCACGGTGGTCAAGCGCAACGGCGACCGGATCGAGGTGCTGGTGGCGCGCGACATTGATTTCCGGCCGGTCTATGAGCTCGCAGCTACCGGCCGTTAGCGGTTTCTCCCGTGCTTTGCCGGGCGCGCCTGCGCCTGCGGCAGCCGGAGGCGAGTTGTCGGCGCTCGAGCTGAACCTGCGCGCCCTGCGCCCGTGGCTTGCCAACCCAGATGTGACCGAGCTGTGCATCAACCGGCCACGGGAGATTTTTATCGAGACACGTGCCGGCTGGCGCCGCGAGGAGGCTGCCTTCGCCGATTTCGACTGGTGCGTGCGCCTGGCCAAGCTGATTGCCAATGTCACGCGCCAGCGGGTAGACGAGGCCGCGCCGCTCCTGTCCGCCGCGCTGCCCTCGGGCGAGCGCGTACAGATCGTGCTGCCACCGGCCACCACGCTCGGCTGCGTCGCCATCACGATCCGCCGGCCGTCTGACACGGTCTGGTCGCTGGAGGAGCTCGCGCGCAGCGGGGCATTCGCACAAGCCACGCCGCGCGCACCGCAGGAGGATATCGACGCCGAGCTGCTGCGCCTGCATGGCCGCGGGGAGTACCCTGCGTTCATGCGTCTGGCGGTGCGCGCCCGCAAGAACATCGTGCTGTCGGGCGCGACCGGCTCCGGCAAGACCACATGGACCAAGGCGCTGATCCGCGAGATTGCACGTGACGAGCGGCTCGTGACCATCGAGGACGCGCGCGAGCTGGTACTCGGAGAGCACCCCAATCACGTGCGCCTGTTCTATAGCAAGGACGATCAGGGCCTCGCGCGCGTCACGCCGCGGCAGCTGCTCGAGTGCTGCCTGCGGATGCGCCCGGACCGCATCCTGCTCGCAGAGCTGCGCGCCGAGGAGGCGTTCGACTACCTGCGCAACGTCAACTCCGGGCATCCGGGCTCGATCACCAGCGTGCATGCGACCAGCGCCGAGCTCGCCTTCGAGCAGCTCGTGCTGCTGGTCAAGCAGAGCGCGGGCGGCCGCGCCCTCGCACGCCGTGATATCCGCAGCCTGCTGCATCTGCTCATCGACGTCGTGATTCAGTGCGGCTTCGAGCACCACCGGCGCGTCGTGCGTGAGGTATGGTTCGATCCCGCCCGCAAATTGCGCGGCCGCCGGATGACGCGTGGCAGCGTGCCGTGTCCGCAGGCCCACTGATGCACTCGGCGGGACTCCTGCACGGTTGGCCCGGACTGATGTGGGGCTTTGCGGCCGTTCAGGGGCCGCTGCTGGCGGGACTATGGCGCGGGGGTGCGCCGGTACGCAGCTGGCTGGCGGCGCCGCTCGTGGCAGCACCGGTGACTGTGGCAGCTGGT
>Ga0134125_10005991_pt1 | contig 13787 bp, 9 predicted proteins | sample KB31751_FD_96464 | JGI IMG/M metagenome (GOLD analysis project Ga0134125, IMG submission 96464) | Terrestrial soil microbial communities with excess Nitrogen fertilizer from Kellogg Biological Station, Michigan, USA - KB3-175-1 | ecosystem: Environmental > Terrestrial > Soil > Unclassified ... | reverse complement strand
GGTCCCGGACCGCTCGCCACGTAAGGCCGATCGTTTACAACACCGTCGGCATTGTAGTCGAATCCAGTGTTGATGTTGTACGGCATGCCGGAGCGGACAACGATAAACGGTGAGAGTTGTACACGCCATGGCGCCATGATGCTTCCGCCGATGAACGCCCGGTTCTGGATGTCCATCGATGACCGTCCCCAGTCCGCGTTCAGATCGTACTGGTTCATGGGAAGCGAGCCCAGTCCGGCGGCGTTGGTATGCACGTTGTTCCAGATATATGCGCCAAAAAGAGACAGGCGTGAGCCAATCCGGCTGTTCACCCGGAAAAACACCTGAGATTGTTTCATTAACCCGCCGGATTCGAACTGATACAGATCGCCGATATCCCCCAATGGCCGAACCCCCAAAGGCGGCTGACCGGGCAAACCCGTACCCGGCGCATTGATGTTCCGCGTGTCGTATTGATGAATGCCGCGCGTATTCGTATAATTCACCGAAAGCGTTGTTCCCTTAAAGAGCTGCTGATCTACGCCAATGGCGCTTTGGATCAGATAAGGCGCGCGCAGGTTCTTGTCGATCTGATAGACGATCTGCTGGGTGAGCGGCAGGCCGGTGACTGGCGGAATGTTGGGATAGAAGGTGGGATTGCTTACCAGATAGGATTGCTGATTGATTCCGTTATTCTGTTCGGCAAGCAGAACGTCGCTGTCATCAAAGCGAACATAGAATAGTCCAAAACCGCCGCGGATCACCGTCTTGGGCCGGCCCGATGCCCCCGATAGCTTCGGCGACCATGCGAAACCGACGCGAGGAGCGAAGTCGCCCCGATCACTAATGTTGGTCTGCCCTTCCCAGCGCAGGCCGGTGCTCAATGTGAAGTTGGATGCCACGCGCCAATCGTCCTGTACGAATAGGCCAGCATCGATTTGATTCACGCCGAGCGCCGGATTGCCGGCGTTGATTGTGAACTGGAGCGGCTGGCCCGCCAGATACGCTTGCGAGCACGTGGGAGTTACTGCCAAACACGCAAACTGCCATGTGCCGTTGAAATTCTTCGGTTTATACGTGTCGAGAATGTCGCCTCGAATCCTCGCTCCGAACTTGATGTTGTGAGTTCCTTCCGAAAGAGTCGTATAGTTTTGAAACTCGTAATTACTTTCCGACAGAGTGGTGTGGCCGTTGATCGATCCGCCGCCGGTGAATGCTCCGGGCACTGTGATCTCAGGCGCATCGGTCACCGCGCTTTGCGCCAAGTCGCTGCGCGTGAACTGAAAACGCGTCTCGTTTACGGCCTTGGCAGAGAGAACCGCGGTATCCGTAATGCGGGCCTCGTGTTCCGTCGCGTTGTAGCTGTAGCCATTAGCGGGTAAATCGAACCCGAAAACACCATACAGATCGCGGTCGTTGCCCTGATAGGAGTAACGCATGCTGAGCGTGTTGCTCTTCCCGAGTTGCCAGTCGACCCGAGGACTGATGGACATGCGCTGTTGCGGCGTCGGCACAAAGCTCCGGTCGTTCACAATGTTGCCTGAAGCGTCTGGAACGAAGGCGTTCAGAATGCCGTTGTCCTCAATTTGCCTCCGGTCGAAATCGAAAAAGAAGCTGGCGCTCTTGCTGATGGGACCGCTGACATTTCCGCCGTAGCGCTGCGTCCGGAAATCCGGTGTTACGTTGAGAAAGGGGTTGCGGGAATTCAACGCGCCGTCGCTAATGTCGTAATACGCCGTCCCGTGCAGTCTGTCCGTACCGGGCTTTGTGAAGATCTCGATCCGGCCATATCCCAGTTTGTCGTATTCGGAGGAGAACGGGTTCTGATTGATGCGGATTTCGCGTATGGTGTCTTTCGGCGGCAGAGTGCCGGATGAGAACCCGTCGATATAGATCTGCGAACCGCCAGGACCGGCGGACGGCCCGGCGAGCGCCTCCAAATCCTGCTGCAGGTCGTCGGGATCGTCCGGCAGAGCATCAAGATCTTCTTTTTTCAACACCAATTGGCTTGCGTTTTGGGTTGGATCGACACTCACCTGCGTCGTGTTGTTTTCTTCGACCGTCAATTCCTGTTTGACGGACGACGGCTTCATGACCACGTCGCCTTCGGCGGATTGGCCGGAACTCACAAGGATGGCGACCACGCCGGTTTGCGTCAGTCCTTTGTATTCGGCCGACACCGTATAAGTACCGGGGGCAACACCCCGTAAGACGTAAGCGCCGTCGCCGTTGCTCTGCACAGTGCGAGTGGCCCCATTTTGGTCGGTTAGCGTAACCGTCGCATTCGGGATCACGGCGCCGGTGTCGTCTTTGACCGTACCGCGGACAGTGCCTCCATTTGTGACGCGCGCGGTGTGCGGCGCTTTCGGGCTCTGCGCCGGCACTGTTGTCTGGGCGGAAAGGAATGCCGCCGGCAAAAACAGACACAGTAATATTAAATGCACTCTATGCTTTGTCATGAAACCTCGTAGCGGTTATTTGTTGGGCGAATCGCCGCCTGCTCCACCGCTGTCTTCGCCCGGCGTCCCTACGTCCAGATTCCACATGCCCAGAGCGGCGGATCGGCCGGCTTTGGACGGAGCGGACGCGAATAGCGGCTCCACACCTGCAATGATGTTGATCGCCGTAAGATGAGATTTGTCGTCGCCGACGCCACCCGAGATCACCACGGCATCGCCCGGCTTGAGATCCGAAGCGGGAATCTTGGGTAGTTGTTCGACATCCTTCGATAGATCGCCGCTGAAGCCGCCGCGGTTTGGCCTTGCGCCCTCTCCCGCTGGGGCATTCGGGTTAGCGGGCTGCTCCATGTTCCCGTGATGGGCGCCCGATCGTTCGGAACCGCCTGCTGGGGGAGTCTCGCCGTTGGCCTCTGTCGCGCCGCCTTGCGGCTTGTAGTTCGCATTGAGCCGGCGAGCGAGACGGTTCGCCATCATGGGAGGCAGGCGCCGGACCGATGAATCGTCAGTAAGCGCAACCGTGACCGGCTGCTTCGTCTGCAGATCGGTCACCTGCAATTGCTTTCCATCCGGATTGATGGAAACGATGGTTGCGGCAATTGTTTTGAACGCGCCCGAAATTACCTGTTCGGCAGCGACGTCCGCGCCGCCATTGGTGCTATTCCCGAGCACTCGAAGTTCGTCGCCGGGCTTTAGCTCAGAGAAAGAACTGGGTTTCGCATCCGAGTATTTCGCCGAGGCCGAGGCATAACGGGTAAATTGCGTCTCCGGAGTCGTCGTCACCGTCACGGTTTTCGTGCCTTCCGGAGTTCGAGCCGACATCACCACCGAATGGGTAGCATCGTCAATCGCCGTGATCGTGCCGCGACTGCCGCGCTTCTGCCAGTCTTCGAGTTCGGCCTGATGTTTCTGCTGAAGGTCGCCTGACGTCATCACGAGCACGATCTCCGCATCGAGTTTCGGGGCGCTCGCGTCTTTATGCCCTCTGGCCAGAAGACGGTCGCCCACGGCAATCTGGCCGGCGGTAATCGGCTGCGCTTTCTTTAGGTCTTTTTGGCCGGGTGGGACCTTTAAAAATCGGCGGGCGTTTGCCGCCGAAACACTATATTCGGTCCCGGTCTTATCTTGCTTAACCGTGAAAGTCTTGTCCGCAGCGTTCACTGCCGTGACTGTGCCAAGCACCTGGTCCAATGGGGCGTGGGCCGCTTGCGGTGAGGCTTGCGCCAACAGGAGGCCGGGCGCGCCAACCGGTAGGAGCAATAAGCCCGTTGACATCGCCAAACTTGCGGTAAGAGCGCGAACCAAATTCATTACAACTTGGGGCGAATGGAGCACCCTTTTGGTTACGCACGAAACCGTGTTTTGGTATCAAAGCCAGTGTAAAGAGTTGTAAAAGCGGCAGTTGAACAACCGCATACCTCTTCGGCGCATGGGTTATGGGAGGGCGCCCACGGCTCCGGCGTTACGCAGCTCACGAAGGCTCAATTCCGCTGGCCTGTGTGCTCGCTTCTTCCGGCCAAAGGGCGCACGCCGGGGCCGCCACACACGCCCACGCCGGTGTTCAACAGGGCATTCAGAAAGTTGAAAAGAACCGCGTAAACGACCTGTTCGGTGATTGGCTGCCGTCCTGGCATGCGGTAAGCGCCCGGCAATTCCTTCGTGATCTGCAACCGGATTGCGTGCGATAAGGGCCGCCCGCTGCGATCGCGCTGATTGGCCAGCATCAAGGGCGTCTGGAGAACCGCCCCCGTCCGGCCATCTACGTAAAACTGGCACCGCGAGAACCAGCCGAGATTGCCCGGGTCCGCCGCATCGAACAACAGAAGCGGAGCCTGGCGGTCGGCCGCCAGCAGGTCGAGCGAGATCAGCCGTTTCCCGTCGTCGACTTTGAATTCGAAACCCGTTTGCCGCGCGATATTGCCAATGAACTCCGTATCCAGTTCCAGCAGAAGATATTTGTGAGGACCAGCCTCGAGCACCTGCATTTACTTTATTGTAATGGCATTCGCTTCATGCCAGCGCCGCGCGTCGATAAACGGCATGATCCGCCGCGCTGAACTGGACCAGTTTCACTAGCCGGACGTCCCCGGGATCCATGCTAAGCCATCCGCGAACGCTCGAAATCGCGATCCTCGCGGCTTCTTCCAACGGATAACCGTAAATGCCAGTGCTGATCGAAGGAAAACTGATACTCTCGACAGCACGTTCTTTAGCGAGGTTCAGACACGTGATATAGCACGATTGCAATAACTGCGCTTCCCCGTGATGCCCGCCGCGGTATACCGGCCCGACAGCATGGAAAATGTATTTCGCCGGGAGCCGCCCCGCGCTCGTCGCGACGGCGCTTCCGGTTGGGCAACCTCCTTCACGAGCACGGATCTCGTCCAATTCCGCCATGACGGATCTCCCGCCCGCGCGGTGTATAGCGCCATCCACGCCTCCTCCCCCCGCCAGTGCGGAATTGGCCGCATTGACGATTGCATCGACCGCGATTTTCGTGATATCGCCGGTCACCAGCTCGATTCTCCCCGAACCGCAGGCCATTGTGTATGGTTGGGCGCTCACAAGACGTTAGAGGAATAAAACGGCTATAGGGCAACATCCGGAGACATCTCGACGTCGGTATCAGTGAGAGATAGAATTATTGCGGAATCCCTCTTTTACGTTAAGGTCTCAACACTTCCGTATTGATTGGCGTAGAATGGAGAAGCCGAGTAGGAGTGTCAACATACCATGCTTGAAGGTTTACTGCAGCCCCAACACCTGCTAATCATTCTCGCCGTCGCGCTATTTGTGTTCGGGCCGAAGAAACTGCCTGAACTCGGCAAGGGTCTTGGCGAAGGGATCAAGTCCTTCAAGGACGGGATCAGACAGGCGACTGCCGAGCAGAACAAGCCCGCAGCGAGCGCGACCGTAGAGGCCGAGAAGAAGGCGTAGCCTTAGGGCGCCCTTCGGCGAAATGCTACAGGCAATCTCGCCACACATGGCCCTGTTGCCTCGGCACTCGGGAAATGTGTCTTTCGCCATTGTCTAAGACCATGCCGGCTCCCGCCTTGGCGCTGTTTGATATCGACGGCACATTGTTGCGGCGCGCCGGTCGGCATCATAAGCTGGCCCTCATCGATAGCGTCCGGCAGGCGACCGGATGCGTGGCATCGCTCGATGAAATTCCTACTCAAGGCATGCTGGATTGCGACTTGCTTCGTTTGTTGCTCGCCCAGACAGGCCTACCAGTACCGGAGATTGAGGCAAAGCTGCCGCAATTAATTGAGGCGGCTCAGGAATCCTATTTATCGGGCTCACCGGACGATCTTCGTTCGAGCGTCTGCCCGGGTGTGGTATCCCTGCTGGATGAACTGGCACGCCATGGAATCGCCACTGGGCTCGTGACCGGCAACCTGAGCGCCATCGGCTGGCGAAAAATGGAGCTCGCCGGGCTCCGTGCCCATTTTACGTTCGGTGCATTTGCCGAGCACGGTGAAACGCGCGCCGTTCTGGCTGCAATCGCAATCCGAGAGGCGCGCCGTAAGGCAGTTGTCTCCGAATCGTCTCGAATCTCGCTCATCGGCGATCATCCGAACGATATCCGCGCGGCCCGCGCCAATGGCATTCAAGCGATCGCCACCGCCACCGGGCTTTCCACCCGAGAGGAATTGCTGGCGGAGGGTCCCGATATCCTCGTGGGCGATTTGACCGAGCTCGCCCCGGCACAGCTTTTATAAGTCCATCGCAACCGCTACGATAACCGTAAGGTATTTACACGGAAACAGTTCGGTTCGGCAGGCGGTCTAGTAGATACGGGATATGTCATGGCGCCGTTGCGAGCTTTCCGCTCGGAATCGGAAATTGCGCGGGCATCCTGAAGTCGCAAACAGCCTCGAGAAATAAGCAAGGTGGGGCTCTCATGTTTTCCCGTGGCCGTGTAACGCGATCGTCGCGGCAGGCGGGTGACAGTCAATTGCATGCACGAAAATAAAAAAGGCTTCTGGAAGGCTTGGCAGGACCGTCTCTCGGCGCTTCGCAATTTGCCGCCTGTGTTGCGAATTGTATGGCAGTCGGGTCCGTGGGTGGTCATTGCGGGATTCAGCGCGCGGGTAGTTGTCTCCGTGCTGCCCATTGGAGTGCTCTGGATTTCGGGCCGCATTGTCGATGCGGTAACCAACGTAGCGGTAAAGCATCAACCCATTCCGTGGTTTTTCTGGTGGCTGGTCGGCGCTGAGTTCGCGCTCGCGGTCATCGGCGGCCTTTCGAGCCGCGTTATCTCCTTCTTCGACACGCTTTTGTCCGATCGGTATTCGCGGCACGTGAGCGTGCTGGTCCTCGAACACGCCTCGACGCTCGATCTGGCTACCTACGAGAACCCGCTCTTTTACGATCGTTTGGAACGGGCCCGCGTTCAGGCGACCGATCGCCTGGTGATGATTCAGGCCACCGGAACTCTGGTTCAGCAATTCATCACGACCATTTCTCTGGCGATCCCCATTTTGTGGCTCTCGCCGTGGCTGCTTCTTTGGTTGGTTGCGTTCGTCACGCCCGCTTTCCTCGGGGAAAGCCACTTTGCTTTTCTCGGCTACGCTCTGAACTTCAGCCAGACGCCGCGCAAGCGCATGATGGACTACCTGCGGGTGCTCGGCGGCAGCAAGGAAGCTGCGAAAGAGCTGAAACTCTTCGGACTGCGCGATTTTTTGACGGTTCGGTTTCGCGCGCTTTGGAACGGCATTTACGACGAAAATGTGAAACTGGCCCGCCGCCGTCTCGCAGCAAATGCGGCGCTCGGATTGTTGAGCAGCGGCGGTTACTATGGCGCCTACGTATACGTGCTGTACCGGACGTTGCAAGGACAAATCAGCGTCGGCACGATGGTTTTTCTAACCGGAGCGATTCTTCAGATCTCGGCCAACATCCAGAACATCTTCACTACGCTCGCCGGCATCGCAGACCAGGCGCTCTACCTAACCGACCTGCTTGCGTTCTTCAATATGAAACCGACGGTGTTGTCGAAAGAGAATGCCCTGCCGGCGCCGCGGCCGATCCGCCAGGGATTCGAGTTTCGCGACGTGTCCTTCTGGTATCCGGGAACAACACGCCGCATTCTCGACAGGCTGAATTTCCGCCTGGAGCCCTGCGAGCGCGTCGCTTTGATCGGCCAGAATGGGCAGGGCAAGACAACCATCGTCAAGCTCATCAGCCGGCTCTACGATCCATCGGAAGGGCAAGTTCTGCTGGATGGAGTGGATCTCCGCGAGTATTCCGTCGACGATCTATGTAGAGAGATAGGCATTATTTTCCAGGATTTCATGCGTTACGAGATGAAGGCTAGCGAGAATATCGCCGTCGGCCGCATCGAAAAGTTGGGGGACCGGAAAGCGATCGAGATCGCCGCACATAAGAGTCTGGCCGACTTGGTGATTCAAAAATTGGCCAACGGATACGACCAGATGCTCGGCCGCAGATTCGAAGGCGGAGTCGATTTGTCCGGGGGGGAATGGCAGCGGCTGGCGCTCGCCCGTGCTTATCTGCGCGACGCGCAGGTTCTCATTCTGGATGAGCCGACGGCGGCGCTCGACGCACAGGCCGAGTACGAGGTTTTTGAACGGTTCAGCGATCTGACGAAAGGCAAAATGACACTTCTGATTTCGCATCGTTTTTCCACGGTGCGCATGTCCGATCGCATCGTCGTATTAGAGAACGGGCGGATTGTCGAAGAAGGACGGCATGACAAGCTGGTAGAGTTGGGCGGCCGCTACGCCGAAATGTTCGAGTTGCAGGCGTCAAGCTATCGTTGAAGGAGCGGAAATGGCAGGAGGGAGTGTAGCAAGAAACGCCATGCCGGCGGGATGGCGGCCGGCCGCGCTCCCCGACGCGAGCGAATGCGCGGAGTTGTCTGCTCGCGCGAAGGAAGTCGCGTTGAGCTGGGTGACTCTGCCGCACAAGACGCGCTGCCCCGAACTGAAAAGACGGTACGAGAGCGCGGTTGGCATCCTCGCGGGACTGCAGTACGAGCTGTCCGCTCACAAACAGGACAACCTCAGCGAAGACCTGCGCTGGCTCTCAGATCATCTGCGCCTTTTCGCATCGGATGTTATCGAATTCCGCAGCAGCATGAAGCTGTTCAAAAAGCTTCCGGTCGCGCGTTCCGCCGACAGACTGGAAATGCCCCGCGTCTGGGTGTTGATGCGCGGGTATCTCGAGGCGGTTCAGTACCAAATATCAGAGATTACTCTGACCGCCTTTGTCGCCGCCGCCGAAGAGGTGGAGCCGCTGGAGCATCGCGAGTTATGGGCGATGGCGCTGATGCTGAAGCTGGTCATCTTCGAAGAAGCCGCGCGCCGCGGGCAAGAGGCGCTCCAGGAATTTCTAAAAGGAGCCGCTTCGTCGCGATCGACGCACATGGACCGAGTCGTCCAAAGCCTTCGTCTCACTGGCGAGCTGGACTGGGATGAATTGATCGAGCCCATTTCCTACGTGAACGCAATCTTGCGCGAGGATCCGGCCGGTGTTTACACCCGCATGGACGAGATTACTCGCGAGAATTATCTGACCGCGGTGAGCGACCTTGCGGAGCATTCGCACGCGAGCGAGATTGAGATTGCACGCATGGCCGTCCACTTCGCCCGCGAAGTGGATGCCGAGAGTCCAACCGACCGCGAGACGTTGCGGCGCCGTCACGTGGGCTATTACCTGGTCGATCGCGGAGTTGCTCTGCTTCGTTCCCGCATCCGCTACCGCCCGTCGTTCGATACGTGGTTACAGGAGTTCTTGCGCCGCTATCCCGACGAGTTCTACATTATCGGGATCGAATTTATTTCGCTGATTACCATCGTTGGAATTATCGTGCCGTACTCGCACGGTAAGTACACTCTGAGTTATTTATTTCTGGTCGCCGTGCTCCTCCTGATTCCGGTGACTCAGGCGGCCGTTGAGCTGGTGAACTACTTCATCACTTCCGTCCTGCGCCCCAGACCTCTACCGAAGTTCGATTTTTCGGAGGGTGTTCCCGCCGATTGTAAGGCCCTCGTAACGGTGCCGACTCTGCTGATCAACGAGCGGCAGATCCGGCAGCTCATCGAAGATCTCGAGGTGCGCTATCTCGGGAACCAGGATGCAAACATTCATTATGCTCTTCTGACGGACTTGCCCGACACCGCCGAACGAGCGGACGAGCGCGATCCGAAAATTGAGCTCGCCGTTCGTCTGATCGAGGAGTTGAATAAAAAGTACGCGCACCTGGGCCTCGGGGAGTTTTATCTATTCCATCGCCACCGCGTGTTCAACCCGCAGGAAGGCGCCTGGATGGGCTGGGAGCGCAAACGCGGCAAGTTACTGGACCTGAATAAGCTGTTGCGTGGCGCTTACGACCCCTTTCCCGTGAAGGCCGGAGACATGAGCCTTCTGCGCGATGTCAGGTTCGTCATCACTCTCGATTCCGATACCCAGTTGCCTCGCGGATCGGCGGCGCGGATGATCGGCGCGCTGGCCCATCCGTTGAACGCGGCAGTCGTGGATCGAACCCGCAACATCGTTACCGAAGGCTACGGTATTCTGCAGCCAAGAGTCGGCATCAGCATTCAATCGGCTGGACGCTCTCGGCTGGCCGCGTTGTATTCCGGCCAAACCGGCTTCGATATTTACACGCGGGCGGTTTCGGACGTCTATCAGGATCTCTATGGCGAAGGCATTTTCACTGGGAAGGGCATCTATGAAGTCGATGTTCTGCGCAAAGTCTTGGAATTGCGCTTCCCGAAGAATACGCTGCTAAGCCACGACCTTATTGAGGGCGCCTACGCGCGCGCCGGACTGCTTTCGGATGTCGAGGTGATCGACGATTATCCTTCGCATTACAGCGCGTACAATCGTCGCAAGCACCGCTGGCTTCGGGGCGACTGGCAGATTGCCCGCTGGTTGTTTGCCTGGGTGCCCGACGAAGCCGGCCGTCTTGTTCGTAACCCTATTTCGCTGATTTCACGCTGGAAGATGTTCGATAATTTGCGGCGCAGCCTGGTGGAGCCGGCGACCTTCGTCCTGCTTATCGCCAGCTGGTTCTTCATGCCCGGCGGCCCGGCGGCGTGGACTTGCATTATTGCCGGATTATTGTTTCTTCCCGGCTTGTTCCAATTTCTCTTTGGGTTGTTCCGATTTCTGCGATTGCGCGAGATGGTGGTTCTTCACGACACCTTCGGTAATCTCACCAACACCTTCGCCACCGTTATTCTGAATATTGTCTTCATGGCGCACCAGGCGCTGGTCGCCTTGGATGCAGTCGTGCGAACCGTCGTCCGCAGCAACATCACGCGCAGCCGATTGCTTGAATGGGAAACGGCCACGGAGGCTGAACTTGGCCTTAAAAAACGGACGCCCGTTGACAGATACCTGGACTGGATGCCGGTTCTTGCCGCGATTCTGGGATTGGTGATCTGGCAATTTCATCCGAAGGCGCTTCCGTATGCCGTGCCGGTGCTGGTCGTCTGGGCATGTTCAAGGCTCGTATCCAATTGGTTGAATCGGCCTCCGCTTTCGCAAACGTATTCGGTGCGAGCGTCGGAACGGCGGCTCGCGGAGCAGTGGTTTTTGAAAACGTGGCGGTTCTTTGTCGAATTCAGTAACGACCTCAACCATTGGCTGATACCCGACAACGTGCAGGAGAGTCCGCGAATTATTGCGGAACGCTTATCCCCCACTAATCTTGGATTTCTGCTGAATTCTCGTCAGGCGGCCTGCGTTCTGGGAGCAATCACGGCTCCCGAGCTTGTGACGCTTACCCGGAACACCTTGGATTCCGTCGACAAGCTGCCCCGGTTTGAAGGACACTTATACAACTGGTATGACAATCTCACGCTGAAGCCTCTTAATCCATTATTCATATCGACAGTGGACAACGGGAACCTAGTTGCTTCCTTATGGTCGCTGAAGCAGGGCTTGCTCGACCAGACCCGGTTGCCGATCGTTTCGCCAGCGCTTTGCGAGAACCTTGCGAATCAATTCCAGTTACTCCGGGACGTGGGCGCCATTACGCGAAGGCAAGTCTGGAAATTGCCCCGGGCCGCTGCCGGGGACGACAGGTGGGTGACCGTCATTTTGAAGCAGCCGGATACCTGGTCGTCCGAGGCGCCCCGCCGCGCGGCCTCCGATGAAGCGGCATGGTGGCTCTCGGAAGTCAGGAAAAGAGTGCAGGTCATTCGCCGCCTTGCTTCCGATTACGCCCCATGGCTGCTTCCCGACAATGCCGCGCTTCTCGAAATTCCCCAGTTGGAGTTGAAAGGCGCATTAGCGAAACTCACTCCGCGCACCGCCGGCGCTCTCTATTCCAAACTCGATGAGGACTTGCAGGCTGCGATCCGTGCCGGTGCGAGCGCGGCCGCGCTTGATGCCATGGCTCGCGTAAAGGCGCTTCTGCCCGATTGCAGGTTGAACGCGGAGGCCTTGTCCGCCGATTTGCGGGCGCTTGCCGAAAGAGCGGAGATTTTCACACAGCAGATGAATTTTTCCATTCTTTTCGACACGCGGCGCAAACTGCTCACCGTGGGCTACGATGCCGGAGCGAATCAGGCGGAGCGCGCCTGCTATGACCTGATGGCATCCGAAGCTCGCATCGCCGCCTTCGTCGCCATCGCCAAGGGCGAGATTCCGCAGGAGAGTTGGTTCCGCCTCGGCCGTACTCACACCAGTTGGGAAGGCGAGACGCTGCTGGCCTCCTGGACCGGCACAATGTTCGAGTACCTGATGCCGGCGCTCTGGATGAATTTATATCCCAACACCATGCTCGATCGGAGCGCCCGCGCGGCCGTGCGGGTGCAGCAGAAGTATGCGTACAAATACAGAGCGCCCTGGGGTATTTCCGAATCGGCGTGGAGCGAGCAAAACGCGGAGGGGCACTATCAGTACCTGGCGTTCGGCATCCCTCCCATTTCTCTAAAAGGGGGAGCCGACGAAGTGAATCGGCTTGTCATTTCGCCGTATTCGGCCTGGTTGGCCATGATGGTGAACCCCGAGGCCGCCCTTCGGAATCTCTCGCGCATGGCCCGGCACGGCTGGTCCAGTCCCTTCGGTTTCTACGAATCGGTGGATTACGGCGCTCTGAAACGCCAATGGTTTCCCTGGCGCAAAGGTGTAACCGTTCACATGTGGATGGCCCATCATCAAGGTATGTCGTTGCTGGCTATGACGAACTGGTTGAGTAAAGCGCCATTTATTAACTGGTTTCACGCCGATCCGCGCGTCCAAGCCACGGAACTGCTGCTTCAGGAGAAACCGCTGCGAGCCAAACCGCTTCCCTCAGTTCGTCCCGATTTGGCACGGCTTGCCCATGTACCCCGGCTGAAAAATGTCGGTTCAGCGCCGGCGATCCATGCATAAATCAGCCTCGTTTAGAAACCAAGGTAAGTACGTTTCAGCGAGGGTAAGTACGTTCATTCTACTAATCCGTCGATAAACAATTCGTAGGTTAACGCTGAAGTCATTGTTCCCGCTCGGCTGCGGCACTGGATCTGCCTAGAAACGATACGAGGAAGTTATAAAAGTTGACTCTTTTGAGCCTTCGCCTATTTAAAAAGTATTTGCAAAAAATTAGATTTCTGCTGAAATAGAGGCACCTGGCGATCGAGATCAAGGACTTTCGCATTTACCATGAGCAACAGCTTCGCAGGTGTACCCGAAAGAGGAGCTATGCCTAACACCAACACATACACAAAAGCAGCAACGGCAGAACAGGCGACTTTGCTCGCGGTGAGCGCGGACCTGGGCGACTCCAAGGCGCTTGCGGCAATTCTAGAAAACTGGACGGTTAAGCCGGTGCAAACGTGTGCGGAAGCTCTCGCTGCTTTGCGCCGCTCCAACTGCGCGGCCGTCCTTTGTGAAAAGGATCTTCCCGACGGCAACTGGCGCGATCTCCTCGCGAAGGTGGCTCACCTCGGGGAAGAACCGCCCGTGATCGTGATGTCACGCGCGGCGGACGAAACCCTGTGGGTTGAGGTATTGGCCCAAGGAGGCTTCGACGTAGTCGCAAAGCCCCTTGATCCAGCCGAAGTGCAGCGAGTGATGGGGTGCGCCTCCGGCAACCGCCGCCCGCTCCATGCCGTCGCCCGCGCCTGCTAATAGCCTCTGGTTAAAATTTCATGGAATCGCGCTCGGACCACACATGCCCGGTCCCGACACGAAATTCGTAGTCCATTTTAGGGTCGAGGCACTCCTCGACCCTATTAACTTAGACCTGCGCGTTCTGTAAGCCGGTTTCTGTTCCCGCGATGAAGCGGGCGGCGACCATTCCTCTAGGCCCAGCATTACTGGTGGGCTCAAGCAACCTACCCGGAAGTCGTAACGGAGCGGGCCGCTCCTCCTCCCCTATTTGGTCTTGCT
>Ga0134125_10005988_pt1 | contig 13789 bp, 11 predicted proteins | sample KB31751_FD_96464 | JGI IMG/M metagenome (GOLD analysis project Ga0134125, IMG submission 96464) | Terrestrial soil microbial communities with excess Nitrogen fertilizer from Kellogg Biological Station, Michigan, USA - KB3-175-1 | ecosystem: Environmental > Terrestrial > Soil > Unclassified ... | reverse complement strand
CGCGGCAACCGCATTTCCGCCGCCCACAGGGTGTACGAAGGGGTGGCCGATAAGAACCCGTTTGCGCGACACGACTCAAGCTAACATGGCAGCGACAAACTGTATAGTCACGGAGTAACAGAGGGGGAAGCGCCAGTTACGCCCGGCGGCGGATGACTGTTGCGAGTCCCGCCAGGGCGGGCGCGAGCATCAGCCATGTGGCCGGCTCGGGAGCGGCAGCGTCGCCCTCGATAGAGAAGGCGAACTTCCCGATGTCGGCCGGTGAGGACCTGTTGAACTGAATATCATTGCCGCCCTGTGCGGGGAGACCCCAGCCGCAGCCATCATCGGAATTCGTTCCACAGTTCGAGATATGCAACCAGTAGGTCCCCGCCGTGAGAGAGAGATATCGGGTACAGCGAACGTACTGTAATAGAGGTCGTAGTCGCCTCCACGGGCGGGATAAGGTCCGTCAATGGTCAGCGCGGCGCCGGCGCCCGAAAACAGGACACCTCCATCCGCGGTGGATTGGATTGCCCAGTCCAGCGTACCCGGTACGAAACCCAGGCAGATTAGCCTGAGGTTAAGAAATCGTCAATGGGGTTGCGATGGGAGTAGTACTGGTATTCCTCAGAATCCGGAAGCCGCACAAGCCGCAAAAGAGGATGGCGAGCAGGGTGACCAGGAGGCCGGCGTACTGACCGAACGGGGAGTAGGTCAGGACCAGGCGATTCGCGCCGCGTTTCAACAGAATGCCGCGCAAGCCGCCATCGACGCGGCGGACTTCGCCATCCTGGCCGTTCACGGTGGCGCGCCAGCCAGGGTAGTAGATTTCGCTGAGGACAAGGAGGCCATCGCCCGCGGCCTGGACGTCGAGCGACATGGAGTCGGGCTGGTAGGAGGTGAAGCGCAGAGAATCGCCGGTGGCAGTTTTATCAAGCGGCGCGGGCAGCGGCGAAGGGACCAGGGCGACGCGGCGAAGATCGGCGGAGGGTTTCAGGATGCGGGCGTACGTGTCGTCGTCAGAGGGAACAACGACTACGTCGTGAACCACCCAGGCGCGGGGGAAAGCGGTGTCATCCTGATAGACCTTCCAGTGCGCGTCCTGATAGATCGCGCCGGGGTCTGGGGTGGACACGGGCATGATGCGATAGCGGACGTTCAGCAGGTCGTCACGCTGGCTGAGCTGCGAAAAATCTTTGAGGGCGGTTACGCCTCCGCCCCAGAAAGCCTGAACGCCGTAGATATCGCCGACGTTCGGCGCGGGATCGACCGAAACGCGGACCCGGTTGAGTCCGGGAAGTCTGCGAATGAAGGCGGCGGGCTGGGCGAGGGTCAGGGTCTGCTCATAGAAGTCGCCGGTTTTCGCGAGTTCCGCTTTGTCCTTCGCGCCCCAGTTGAAGGTTCCGAGGTCGAAGAGAACGAAGGCTGCGAGCAGCAGACTCGCGGTTCGCGAAGGCCGGTTGCGCAGGAGCCAGGCGCACCACGCGCAGGAGATCAGGATAAAGATCAGACCCAGGCCGGTCCAGATGCCGAGCACACGCGGGATGAAAAGGCCAGGTACGACGAACAACGCCGCGGCAGCCATCGCGATCCATTTGAGAATGGCGGTGAAGCGCTCACGCGGCAGGCTCTGTTCCAGCAGGGCGTCCAGCCCGAAGGACGAAAGCGCGGCGATGGCAAAGCAGGTGAGGAACAAAAATCGGGTCGGCTCGCGGTTGGTCCACAGATAAGGAACGATGGCATAGAGAATGCCATTGAGCGGGGAGTATTCACCGAGAGCGTAGAGAGATCCCAGCAGGGCGATACCGGCCAGAAACCGCACCCAGATGCCGGAGCGCCATCTCCACAGCGCCGCGAGTGCAAGGAAGAATGGCAGCGCGCCCACGTAGAGGGACCACGATTCGCCTCCGGTCGCGCCGCCCGCCAGTGGAAACAGAACGGTGAATATGGTGGTTGGCCAGGCGCCACGATCCATGCGGCCGTAGGGGATCTTGTCGGACATCGGGACCATACCACCCGTAATCGAGCGTAAGGCGTGGTGTCCGTATTCGATCGAGGGAACCAGTTGAGCTGCGCCAACCGCGCCGGTCAGGATGACGATGGTGGCCAGTACCGCACCCACGCGAGGCCATGCTGGCCGGTTCGTGGCTCCGTACCAGAGCGCAGCAAGAAATACGCAGATGGCGGCGATCATGGCGAACTGAATGCCTCCCGTCAGGATAGAGAGGCCGAGGCACAAGCCGGCGAGAGACGCCTCAATCACCGCGCGCTGGCGCGAAACAGTTCGGAGCGAGCGCAGTAAAAAGAGAAGTGAGGCGGGCATCCAGATGCAAGCTTCAAGTTGGTGCGGCCATGGCATCTGCTCCATCAGGCCGCCCATGGCGAATGCGCAGGCGCCGATGAAGGCCGCGAAATGGCTGCGGCGCCATTCGCGCAGGAGCGCGAACATGAAAAGCGCACCCAGAAAGCGATTGATCGCCAGATATTCGTGGTAAAAGCGCGGTGAAAGCACGCCATTCCGGTTGAATGGCACGAGGGCGAAGATCAAGTGCAACGGATACCAGGCGCCGGTCTGGGTTTCGCCGGCGAAGGGGCGTCCGGCGAACGTATACGGATCCCAGAGCGGGAGGTGGCCGTGCCAGACGGATCTCAGCCAGAAGTGCAGCCAGGCGTAGGTCTGGTTGATGGCTTCCGCGCCGACGAGGGAGGTGTACTGATCGGTGAGAAGCGTCTTCCAGTGAAACGTGATGACCGCCAGCGCCAGGAACAGGACATAGCGGGCCGCGGTTTTGCTGATGCGGGGCAAAACCGTATTATCGCCGGGCGGGCGGCGGAAGTTAAGCCGTGAATGGAGGGGGGGCGGCGGCGGGTATGGAGCCTTTGCCCTGGAGCCCGGTAAATGCGAGGCCGTAACGGCCGCGCACACCGGTTTTCTCGAAAATATGTTTCAGGTGGATTTTGACCGTGCCGGTCTGGATGCCGAGCATTTGGCCGATATCGCGGTTGCGCAGTCCTTTTTCGACCAGAGCGACAATTTCGCGCTCGCGGCTGGTGAGTTCGGAACGGCGGGGATTGTAGATTTTTTCGGCCGCGCCAAAGATGCCGTCTTCCATCCAGGTACCGCCGGAGGTCACGGCGCGCAGGCACGTGAGGAGAGTGTTCGATTCGGACGTGCGCCGGAGAATGCCCTTCGCGCCAGCCTGGAGAAGCCGCAATGCCTCATTCTCCGTCACCGTGGAACCCCAGACAACGGCAGGCGCCGAGTGCGAATTCGCGGCGAGAGCGCGCAGGAATTCCATCACTTCGACCAGACCGAATGCTTTATCGATAATCACGGCGTCTACCTGCAAAGGGCTTGCGAGAGATTGGGGCTCCGAGCCCTCGATCACAGGCTGAAGAAGCGCCAGGTTCACCACCGAGCCGGCAAACCGGAGATCCTCCGAGTTGTCGATCAGCCATTTCATGCCCTCCACGGCTACAGGCTGCGTGTCACAGATCAGAACGTTTTTCCGCGTAGAATCCATCCGCTTTTGGTCCTCTTATTTGTTCATCGGCCATAGAGGCTCAGAACTTTAGTGGGATAAAGCGGGGAATATCTCAGTTATTTGGCAACGGCCTATTTGATACTGCCTATTTGATATTGATGGTGCCGCGGCATGTTTTCGCGCCGCAGTGGCAGGGGATTTCCTCGATGTCTTTCCCGAAATGGTAATCGACGGTGAGTTCTTCGCCTCGCCGGATGGCCCGGCGGCTCATATAAAGGATATGGCCTTTGCGGATTTCGGTGACGATGTTCGGGTCGCAGCAGTGGTTAATGAACTCGGCGCCGCTGCCGCCGACTGCGCCGTCGATGGTCCAGTAATTATCCAGCGTGAACAGGTAGATCAGCTTATCCTGCGCGTCGCTGCGGCGGCGGGTTTCGCGCCGGCTGATGCGCTCGCCGGTGTACTCGATGACTTTGCGGCGGGCGGGGATATCTTCGCCCGCATAGACGCCCCAGCGGTGAATCTTCGACGGGCGCACGATCAGACTGAAGCCGGCGTACCGGGCGTTGATCGTGGGAATAGTGGATTTCTTCGCGGCCGGTGACTTTGCCGCCTTCACAGGCTTTCGCGATGCCATTTTTTGTCATTGTAGCGAGAGGGCCTGGCCGGGACAACAGAGGGCCGAAGATTCCAGTAAAAACAGATACCTTCGCGCGCGGGAAATCGGTTATCCTGTAACCCATATGCAGCGCACCCTACTTGCAGTTGTTGTACTCTCTGTCTTCGCGGCCTTGCTGGGCGCGCAGGACGATGCCGCCTATATGACGGCGATGAAAGCCGTGAATGCGTCGGCCGGCGGAAGAATGGGGCCGCTCGCGACCGCGATCACCAATAAGGACGTTGCCGCGGCGGCCACCGAAGCCAAAAAGGTGGAGGATGGCTTCGCCACCATTCTGGCGTACTGGCAGGCGAAGAAGACGGACGACGCGATCAAGCTGGCGACCACGGCGCGCGACGCCGCCAGGACCATCGCGGACTCCAAAAGCGCGGACGAGCAGGGCGCGGCGATGAGAACGCTGCGTGGCACCTGCAATCAGTGCCACATGGCGCATCGCGGCGGGACGGCTCCGGATTTCGAGATCAAGTAGAGGGGGGCGGGCGGAATGCGGGATCAGAACCGCATTCCGCCCGTGCACATGACCACTTCGCCGGTCACGAAGTCGCTGAGCGGCGAGCAAAGAAAGAGCACGGGCCCGGCTGCTTCGCCGGGCGTGCCGGCGCGGCCGAGCGGAGATGCCGCGATAATCTGATCGAGCACGGCCTGACGTACTCCTGCCTGAATTTCCCTTCCCTTCACTTCAATCTTTGAGGTTTCCGTCCACGGCTGCGTGAGGCGCGTGTCGATGAGACCGAAGCCCACGGCATTCACGTTCACGTTGTAGCGTCCCCATTCTTTGGCGAGCGTGCGGGTGAGGCCAATCACGGCCGCTTTGCCGGAGGAGTAGCCGGACTGCCCTGCCCCGCCATCCGTACCGGAGATCGAGGTAATGTTGACCACTTTGCGGGCCACGCGGCGGCCTTCGGCGGCTTCGCGTTTGGCGGCTTCGCGGATGAAGCCCGACGCGGCGCGCAAAATGCGGAACGGCGCGACGGTGTGGATATCGAGCATGGCCTGGAATTGCTCATCGGTCGTTTTCTGGATGACGTTGTCCCAGGTGTATCCCGCGTTGTTGACGATGATGTCGAGGCCACCCAGCTCGGCGATGGTGCGGTCGACAAGTTGTTGCGGGAAAGCAGGCTGCGTGACGTCGCCGGCGAGCTGCGCGTGCTGCCCGGCGTGATGGTTGAGAAGCAGCGCGAAGGTTTCGGCAAGCGGCGCTGGATCGAGATCGTTGACCATGACCGACGCTCCCGCCGCGGCGAGCTGAGCGGCGATAGCGCGTCCAATGCCGCGGCCCGCTCCGGTGACGAGGGCGACTTTCGATTCGAGAGTGAACATTGAGGCTACTCCAGTTTGGGAAGAACCCGGTCGCCGTCGTGAACGGTGACATCGGACGGCAGCATGACCTGCTCGCCTTCCGAAAGCCCGCCCGTCACCTCGACGTGAAGCGCGTCGGACGCGCCGGTAGTGATGTTGGTCCAGCGCACCGTACCATCCTGCTGGAGGACGTAAACGCCTTTCCCCTGCTCCTGGCGGACGGCGGTCTTGGGAATGGTGAGGGCGTTATCAACAACCTGCGTCAGGATGAATGCGTTGATATTCGTGCCGGGGAGAAGCTGGCGGCCGTCGTTATGGATGCTGCACAGGACTTCGCCGACCTGACGCGCGCCGAGCGCGACGATTTGGGTCGGGAGCTTATCGACCGTACCGGTCCACTCTTTGCCCGGCAGCGCGTCCCAGGTGATGCGGACGGACTGGCCGATGGCGACGCGGCCGAGCTCGGGCTCATCGACATAGACGCGGACGCGTACGGGATCAATTTTGCCGATCGCGCCGAGCAGGTCTCCGGGATGAACGTAAGCGCCCTCGCGGACAGGCAGATCGTAGATCACGCCCGATAGCGGCGCGGTGATCACGTTCTGCGCTATGTGAGTTTTGGCGAGGGCGACGCCGGCCTCGGCATCGCGGACGCGGGCCTGGGCGGCTTCGAGGTCACCTTTGCCGACCAGCGCGGGGCGGCGCTTTTCGAGAGCGGCGATATGGGCGTCGATTTCGGCGACGGCGTCGCGCGCCTGCTTGAGCTCAAAAGTGGTAGCAGCCTGCTTATTGACCAGGCGCTGCAGGGAATCGACGGTGGCCTGAGCGTCCTCCCGCTGTCTGCGGAGCACGGCGAGATTGCCTTCGATTTCAGCGATATCGGCGCTGCGGCCGCCCGCGCTCAGGGTGCTGAGCTCGGCCCGCGCCTGGGCGGCGCGCGCTTCGGCGGATTCGAGCTCATCCTGCTGGCCGGGCTGGCTGATTTCGGCGAAGAGCTGACCCCGCGCGATCGTGTCGCCCCGATGAACGGGAAGGCGCGCAATGAGGCCCTGGACGGATGCGTGGACTTCTTCGTAATCCTGCGGCTCGACTTTGCCGTTGGTCGAGAGATTATTCGCAATTTTCTGGCGGCTGGCTTTGGCGAACGGCACCCTGGGCGGCGTGCTGCGGACCTTATAGATCCACGAGGCAAGGGCTGCCGTCGCGATCAGGACGATGGCGAGAACGATTTTCTTCAAACCGATGCCGCCCGATCCTCGTCCGCCGCGGGGGCGGCGCAGTAGTCAAACAGCAGTTGCCATTCGGCGAGCTGGACTCGTTTCGCCAGATCCTCATTCTTCGTACCGGGCGCCGATTCGCAGAAGCCGGCGAAGGCGGAGGGGTCCCAGCGGGCCGATGTGCGATAGCCGAGAAGTTCCGCTTCGTGCCGGAGCAATGGATAAACCGGATGCGATGAAATGCGGTGAAACCAGTAGCGCGAGTTGCCGATATCGCCTTCCATGCGATGCAGGATGGCGTGCCAGTACATGCCCTCAGAATTATCCAGATTCTGAGCAATCTCGTGAGCTTCGTTCAGACAGGAGAAATAGAGATAGAGGCCGGCGAGGGCTGCCTGCGGATCGCGTGCAGCGGGGAAAAGCTGACTGGCTTGTGCAGTTGCCAGTTGGGAACGGACGGCTTCATCGGAACAGCCGCGCGGGAAGAGGTCCATGGGGCGCATTCCGCCCCCGGCCTCGCCGGGCGACAGGATGCCGGCGACCTGTGAACCATAGCTATCCGGTTGAAAGGGCAACAATACCAGGATATACGATTGGCGTGGGCGGGCGTGTTGTGGCAACACCCGCCCACTGCGATTTCGCGGCCGGCTTATTCCACTTCCGCGAGTTTGGCTTCCGTCATGAGAGGCCGGGCGCACTCAGTCAGGACGCAATCGGCGTTTTCCTCTTCCGCCAGGGTCTTGCTCAGGAGCATGGCGACGTCGGGCTGACCCAACTGCTGAGCCATGGTTCGCGCGGTTCCGTACGAGGAAATCTCGTAATGCTCCACCTTCTGCGCGGCGGCGATGAGCGCGAGGTCGCGGGCGGCGGAATCCTTCTCTTTGGATTGCTGGATCATTTCCTGGCCTTCCTCGAGCAGGCCCGCCATGCCTTTGCAAACCTTGCTGCGAGCCTTCACGCCCGCGCGGCCGCAAATCTCCTTCAGGCGCTCCACATGGTTTTTCGTCTCTTCGAAATGCGTCTGCAGCGATGCTTTGAGAGCAGGCGAGTCGGCGGCTTTGATCATTTGCGGAAGAGCTTTGACGATTTGGTTCTCCGCGCTGAGCAGATCCTGGATTTCCTCCGCGAAAAGCTCGCGCAGAATTTCGGATTCGCCGACCTGGGTGTGCTCGGTTGTCAACTGCCCTTCGGATTCGCCCGAGCCATTGTGGGAAATGACAGGCGAGGTGACGTACTTCCAGTCTCCTCCCTGATTCCAGGGGCCTCGAGTATCGATTTCACCCTGATCGCCCTGGCCGGTGGAGTCGTTAAAGAACTGATTCACCAGGCTCGCGGTCGGGGGTATCTGGCCGATGGAGAACGGATTCCTGCCCAGGCTCTCGAGCGCGGCGGTGAAGACCTTCATGTGAGTAATCTCGCGGGTCATCAGGAATTGGAGGGCGTCTTTGGTACCCGCGTCGTCACAGAAGTTGATGAGGCGCTCATAAACGATTTTTGCGCGCGCCTCGGCTGCAATGTTGCTTCGCAGATCGACGTCCAGTTCGCCGGTGATCTTGAGATAGTCGGCTGTCCAGGCATTTCCCTGGGAGTTGAAGAGGTTGACGCCTCCGCCGCCCGCCACGGCAACCAGGGGATCGGCTTCGGCTGCGTCTCTGCCGAACTTCGTTGGTTTCAGGTGCATGCGAGCCAGGGTGCCGACAATTTCGAGATGGCTCAGCTCCTCGGTCCCGATATCCATCAACATATCCTTGCGGGCGATGTCGTCGCAATTGAGACCCTGAATGGAATATTGCATGGCGGCGGCGAGTTCGCCATTGGCTCCGCCGAATTGCTCCAGCAGCATATTGCCGAAGCGCGGATCGGGTTCGCCCACCCGAACCGTGTACATGAGCTTTTTGATGTGGTGATACACGAATCGTCTCCTTGTTAGCCCCAACGCTGGGGCTACTCAGGGGAGCACGGTTGTCGCCAGTGTTCGAATGCGGTCAGTGCTGATTCGTATTCGATGCGCCGGAAGGGGATGCTGTCCGGGATTGTGGCGTGGGGTGAAGATTACTGTCCAGCAGGCTCGCAATACGCTGGATGAGGCGGGGCCGATTGATTATGAGCAGTTATGCGGGATTGTTGATGTGATGGATGAGACCGCGAGGCGGCGCGGCGTTTCGGTTTCCGGCAGAGCTGAACTGGCTGACGGGAAAGCGGGGCCGGAGAGGGTGATTTTTGAAAGTGTCTCGAGCGTGAGATGGGTGGCCGTGTCACCAATTAGCGCATCTGCGTCTTAGCGCATCTGCGTCCAGGACGAAATGCCGCTTGTTCATCCGGCATAGACATCCCGTGCGGATTCGAGAATGGAACCGGCCGCGGCATATCGCGATTCATGATGGCTTCCTGGGATATACTGGCTCCGCCTGGGAGACGCCTGAATGCGACGGATTTTGTTTTTGGGCATTGCGTTTGGTATGGCCGCGAGCGCACTCGCCCAGCGCGGACCGCGTGCGATGCCGGATCCGGGTGTCGATCTCGGCGCGCGGCTTTACGCGACGAATTGCTATCACTGCCACGGCGATGGGAACCAGGTAGCCGGTGTCGATTTTCGCAAAGGACAGTTCAAGCGGGCTTCGACCGATGCCGATCTCGCGGGCGTGATTCGCGGCGGAGTGCCTGGAACGGCGATGCCGGCGCATGCGTTTTCCCCGTATGAGATGACCAGCCTCGTTGCATATCTGCGCTCTCTGCACGCGGGCGGAGAGGCGCCGGCCGGCGACGCGGCCGCCGGACAGGTGATCTTCGCAGGCAAGGGCGGCTGTGAAAGTTGCCATCGGGTAAACGGGAAAGGGTCGCGCGTGGCCGTGGATCTCAGCGATATTGGAACGATGCGGGCGGCGGCTTACCTCGAACGGGCGCTGGTTGATCCGAATGCCGCGCTCGTTCCACAGAATCGGTTTGTGCGGGCGGTGACGCGGGACGGCGCGACCATCACGGGGCGGCGGCTGAATGAGGATACCGAGTCGGTGCAGCTTATCGATGATCATGAAAAGCTCGTTTCCCTGCAGAAGGCGGATCTGCGGAGTTATACGGTTCTGACGAATTCCTCCATGCCTTCTTATGCAGACAAGCTGACCGCGAAGGAGAGAACGGATCTGGTGGCCTATCTGGTTTCGCTGAAAGGTTCGGGCACGCGATGAAACTCCTGCTGATAGCGTTGGTGGGCGCGGCGGCGTGGGCGCAGGTGACGCCGGAGAGATTACTCCGCGCGAATGCGGAGCCGCGCAATTGGCTGAGTTATTCCGGCGGTTACATGAGCCAGCGCTACTCGCCGCTCACGCAGATCGCGCCGGCTAACGTGAAGAACCTCGAACTGAAGTGGGTCTTTCAGGCGAATTCGACGGAAAAATTCGAGACCACGCCCCTCGTTGTGGATGGCGTGATGTACCTGACGCAGCCGCCTGACGATATCGTGGCCCTGGATGCGAAGACGGGCCGTGTCTTCTGGGTTTATCACTATCAGAATTCCGCGTTCATCCCCTGTTGCGGGCAGGTGAATCGCGGCCTCGCCATTCTCGGCGACACCCTTTTCATGGGCACGATGGACGCGCATCTGCTGGCGGTGGATGCGAAGGCCGGGAGCCTGCTGTGGAACATTCCGGTGGCCGATGGGGCGGCCGGCTATTCGCTGACGGGTGCGCCGCTCATCGTGAAAGACAAGGTCATCATCGGGACGGCGGGCGCCGAATACGGAATCCGCGGCTTCATTGCGGCATTCGATGCGAAGTCCGGCAAAGAGGCGTGGCGATTCAACACGATCCCCACGCCGGGTGAGCCGGGGTCCGAAACCTGGAGCAACGATGCGTGGCGGCACGGCGGCGGGTCGGCGTGGATCACGGGCAGTTATGATCCAGAGACGAATCTGGTGTTCTGGGGCACGGGCAATCCGGGACCGGATTTCAATCCGGACCGGCGTCCTGGCGATAACCTCTACACGAGCTCGGTGGTTGCGCTCGATGCCGATAGCGGAAAGCTGAAGTGGCATTTCCAGTTCACGCCGCACGATGCGGGCGACTGGGATTCCGTGCAGGTTCCGGTGCTGGCGGATATGAGTTTCCGCGGCGCGCCGCACAAGGTGATGCTGTGGGCGAATCGCAACGGGTTCGCTTACGTGCTCGACCGGAACACGGGCAAGTTCCTGCGCGGCGCTCCGTTCGTGAAGCAGACGTGGGCGACGGGGCTCGATGACAACGGGCGTCCGATTCGCGCGCCGAATTCTTATCCCACGGAAAAGGGGACGCTGATCTATCCGGGAATTCAGGGCGGCACCAATTGGTATTCGCCGTCGTTCAGTCCGCGCACGGGATTGTTCTACGTTTCGGCCTGGCAGGATTACTACGCGACGTTCGTCGAGGGGTCGGGCGACTTCGTGCCGGGGCGTTATTACATGGGCGGTTCGTTCCGCTCGCCGATTCCGACGGTGGCGAAGCGCGTGCCCGTGAATAGCTGGACGGAAGAGGGCGGCCACGGCGAGGTCATGGCAATCGATCCGCAAACAGGCAATAAGAAGTGGACGTTCCCGATGCACGACGTGACGGACAGCGGAATTCTGACGACGGCCTCGGATCTGTTGTTTACCGGCGGGCGCGAGGGTTACTTCTACGCACTCGACGCGAAGACCGGGGCGAAGCTGTGGCAGATTACGTTGGGCGGGCAGGTAGTCGCGGGGCCGATCAGTTATGAGGCGGGCGGCGCTCAGTATGTGTCCATTGCCGCGGGCGAAGCGTTGTTCGTTTTCGGACTGCGATAACAACCCTCTACTTACTTCCGGTCTATGATAGTGGCATGATCGAGCCGGGAGAATCGCGATGAAACTGCGCATAGCGGCGGCTTTCGTGCTCTGCGCTTCCGCGCTCTGGGGCGCTGACGCCGTTTACGACGCGATGCAGGCGGAGCTGTCACGATCCATGACGCTTTCGCTCAAGGATCTCGACAAGCCCTATTTCGTCAGCTATACCGTCGACGATGGCATGGCGTGGACCGCCTCGGCGTTCGAGGGCGGACTGGTCAACGTCCGCGCCAGTAAGTTCCGTACCCCGGCCGTGCAGGTACGCGTGGGCGATTATGAGTTCGATAACACCAACGGCGGACCAGGACGTGGCCGCGGCGCTTCCTACGATCTGACCGGCTTTCCGCTGGATGACGACCCCACGGTGATCCGCCAGTATCTCTGGCTCGAAACCGATTCGGCGTACAAAGGGGCGGTGCAGTCGATCGCGCAGAAACGGGCTTCGCGGCGCAGCGTCAACGTCACCGATCAACTGGCGGACTTCGCAAAGGCGAAACCGTTCACGCTGACCGAAGACCGTCCGCTGATTTCGTTCCACAACAAGGTGTGGAATGAACGCATCCGGAGGGTCTCGGCGATCTTCGGGCAGTTTCCCAACCTGCGGGACTCCGCGGTGACGTACAGCGTGCTCGATGGCGTGCATCGCTACATCAACAGCGAAGGAACGCACGTGCGCCAGATGCAGACCGACATACGTATCCAGGTTGCCGCCAACATTCAGGCGCCGGACGGCATGGTTCTTCGGGATACCGAGAGTTTCTACCGGCATGACGTGAATCAGATGCCATCCGAGGACGAGATGGCGAAGACGGTTCGTACAATCGCGGATCAGCTCACCAAACTCGCGGCCGCGCCGATGGGGGAAGATTATTCGGGTCCGATTCTGTTCGAGGGCACGGCCTCTTCGCAGCTGATGGCGGAACTGCTGGGGCGCAACCTGCACGTGGCGCGACCGGCCGCGGGGGGCGGCTTTGGGCGAGGCGGCAGAGGCGGACCGGGACGCGGCGGCGCGACCGAACTGCAGGGCCGGCGCGGTGTGCGTATCATGCCGGATATGTTCACGGTGGTGGACGATCCCACGCTGCCCGGCTTCGGCCATAACGAAGTGGATAACGAAGGCGTGCCGTCCCTGCCGGTGACGCTGGTGGAGAAGGGCGTCCTGAAAGACTTTCTGCGCACACGGCTGCCGGTGCAGGGTTTCGACGAATCGAATGGGCGCGCGATGATGGGCAATTCGCCCGCGCCCACGAATCTCGTCATCACGACCGCCGAGAAGAGTCCGCTCGCGGAGATGAAGCAGAAGATGATCGACCTCTGCAAACAGCGGAGCCTGAAGTATGGGGTCGTGATCCGGCAGCTCGACTTTCCCACAGGAGGCGGCGCCTTCGGCGGCGGCGTGGCTCCCCCGCTCTACGCGTACCGGCTCTACACGGACGGCCACGAAGAGATGATTCGAGGCGTGCGGCTGCGCAACGTGGATGCGCGCTCGCTAAAAGATATTCTGCTGGCGGGCGACGATATGACGACGCTCGATTATGTAGAGGGCGGGAGCGCCGATGTGTCGGTACGGGCGCCCTCCGTGCTGATCGACGATCTGGAGCTTGAAAAGGTGAATGAGACGCTGCCGAAATTGCCAGCGGCGCCCTCTCCTCTGGTCGCCGAAACCGCCCCGCTGAAGTAACACTGTTGTCATTCTTTTCATCCTCTTGTAATGTAGAGCCATGGTTGGCTGCGGACCCTGGCTCGCGCGCGTTGCGGCGGCGGCCTCGCTCCTCGCGATCGCCGGCTGCCCGCTCGCGGGCGCGGTGAAGCTGGAGGTGCGTGATGGCCGTCCTTTCGTCAACGGAGTGTTTGTCAACGGACACGGCCCCTATCGATTTCTGATCGATACGGGCGCCAACATGAACGTGATCGAAAGCGATCTGGCGGAGAAGATCGGGATGGCGGCGACTTTTGAAGACGTGGTGGAATCCGCGCTGGGAAAGAGCCGCATGCCCGGAAGCAATAACAACGCCGTCACGCTCGGGCGGGTTGGCGCGGAGAATCAAAAGTTCCAGTTCTCCACGCTCGCTTCGCTCCACACCGTCTGGCCGGATGTGAAGGGCATTCTCGGCCAGGCGTTTCTCTCCTGTTTCGATTACGCGATGGATCTGCGGCACAAGACACTCGAATTCGGCAAACAGGAGCGCGCCGGGAAGCGCACGCCATTCCGGCTGCTCGAGGGACGCACTGCGCTCGCGACGAGTCTGGGCAATCTGGTGGTCGATTCCGGCGCCGCGCGGCTCCTGCTGTT
>Ga0134125_10005987_pt1 | contig 13791 bp, 15 predicted proteins | sample KB31751_FD_96464 | JGI IMG/M metagenome (GOLD analysis project Ga0134125, IMG submission 96464) | Terrestrial soil microbial communities with excess Nitrogen fertilizer from Kellogg Biological Station, Michigan, USA - KB3-175-1 | ecosystem: Environmental > Terrestrial > Soil > Unclassified ... | reverse complement strand
TTTTTCGAGGCGGACGGTGAAGGGATCGCTGCCGGACTTGCCGAAGTAGAAGCCGCGGGTAAGCGGCTTGAGGGTCTTGTCCGTTTTGGGCCTGGGCATGTCCCAGTCCCGGCGGTCGATGCGGAGCGTGACCGTGCGCTTGCGGCCCTCGCGCAGGAGGACCAGATCGACCTCGTCGCCACTTGAATGGGAGGCGATCATTTTGGCCAGCTGCTGCGGGCCGCGGATCGGCTGGTCGTCGATCTGGACCAGCAGGTCGTATTGCTGGAGGCCGGCTTTGTCGGCGGGGCTGCCGGGCACCACCTGCTCGACCACCGCGCCTGTGCCGGGCGGCAGGCGAAGCTGTGAATCCAGCACCGCCGACGCGGGGGAGATGGCCACGCCCACGCCGTACTGGCCCCGCGATTCGGTCGAAGGCTTGATGACGCGGTATTCGGGCTCGGGGGACTTGGGCTTGGGCTGGGCCTCCCAATCCACCTGGCCCAGTGCCGTCCCGGCCACCGCCAGCACCGACCCCCCCACCACCAGCTTGCAAATCGAAGTGAACATGAAAACTCCTTTGAGGATCCGGGCTATGGAATCTTAGACGCTCTTATTCCGCCTTTTCCGCGGGATCTTTGGGCTCATCGGGGGCCTTATCCGCGGGTTTGTTGGCGCCTTCGGAGGCATCCGGCTGAGTTTTGAGGAACTGCTTTAGCCGCTTGAGCGCGTCGCGGGCTTCGTCGGGCAGACCGGCGGCCTGTTCGAGCGAGTCGATCGAGCCCTCGAACATGATCTTGCCCGAGGGGCGGTCGAGGATGATCAGCCGCTTGTGATCGTTGGACGTCTTGATGGTGATCTGCTTGGCACCGTCGAGCCAGGTGAAGGAATGCTCGACGGCGGTTGGGTTAGCCTCGTAAAGCGGCTTGGGGTTTGCAAGGATCAGCGGCTTGTCGGATTTGATCCTGGCGTCGAGATCCAACTTCACGTTGGGATCAATCGGTTGGAACTCAAACTGCCCTCCCTGCCATCCCGGCCCCTCCGGCCCGCCCGGCAGCTCCGGCACCTCGTGCTCGGCCAGCTTGCCGGAAAGCGTCCGGCGTTCGCCTTCGCGCAGGACCGTGAGTTCGACCTCCGATCCGGGCTTGTGCAGGCGGACCAGCACGGCCAACTGCTCGTTGTTGATCAGCAGTTGGTCGTCGAGCTTGAGCAGCAGGTCGTACTGCCTGAGGCCGATTTGCTCGGCCGGGCTCTTGGGCTGGACGAAATCGACGACCAAGGCCGTGCCTTCCGGCAGCTTAAGCTGGCGGCGAAGGGCCGGCGCGGGAGACGACGTGCTCACGCCGAGCCACGCGCCCTTCATCATGCGATGGGGAACGACCCAGTACGGCGCCTTGTCGGTTTCAATCCAGGCCTTGTATTCCTTCGAACCCGGCTTGTACGAATCGGGCTGTCGATCTTCCGTGGGCTTGCTCTTGCCTTCGTCGGGCTGGCCCTCTTCGCTGGGTTTGTCCGAGTAGACTCTGACCTTCTGCTCGGTCGACGGCTTTTCGGCCGTCTGCGCCGCGGCGAACGGGGTCATGCAGCCGGCCGCGAGGATCAATGCAAGGTGACTCACTCTCATAGGAACTCCGATGATTAATATGTGGTTAGCTTGATGAGGACCAGATCATCTTTCGGGCGAACGGTTTGGGAGGGGCCGCCGTCATTGCGATCGAGGTATCTGGTTTTTTCGAGCGACTGTCGGTGGACAACGCGGACCGGCGTGTTGTCGTCCAGCATGAAAACGCCTTCATCGGTGGTGCGGGTCTGGACGACCTGCTCGGCGACGGGATGAATGAGATTCGCATTGGGCAGGTGTTCGTCGGTCTTGACGATCGGCGATCGGGTTCCGGAGCCCATCGTCTTGAAGAGCGGCGACGCCCAGAGCACCGCGACCGACGCCGCGATACCGGAGATGAACGCCCCCATCAGCCAGGCGCGCTGCCGCCAGGCGGCTCGTCGCTGTATTTCCAGGTGCTGGCGGAAATGTCGCTCGGCAGAGCCGAGCTTCGGGTTGAGGGTTTCAGCCAGAAAATCCCGGAGCATTAAATCGAGCTGTTCCTCGTCTGTCTCTGCCATACGGCCACCTTTACTTTGACTGCTCCTGTCGAATGTCGTTGGGCTCGGAAGCCAGGTCGCCCAACAGAAAGCGAAGCTGTTTGCGCGCCCGGCTGAGCCGCATATCGACGGCTTGGGGCGAAATCTCCAGCAGCTCGCCGATCTGCTTGCTCGAAAGGCCCTCATAGTACCGCAGGACCACGACGGGCCGGGAGATTTCGTCGAGCGACGCCAACGCCGCGGCTACCCTCGCCCTCGACTCCCGGCGGCCGATTTCATCCACCGGGTTATGCGTCCACCGCTCCTCGGACGCCGGCTCATCGGTGCCGAGTGACTGGGCGGGCTTCTGGCGTCGCAGGCAATCGACGGCCAGGTTTCGGACGATGCCGCAGAGCCAGGTACCGAACCGCTCGGGCTCGCGCAGGTCGGCCAGCCGTTCCCAGGCGCGGACGAAGGCGTCCTGCGTCACGTCCCCCGCGGCCGCCGCATCGCCCACGACGCCGTAGGCGACGGACAATGCCACGCGCTCGTAGCGGCTAATCAACGACGCGAACGCGCCGGCGTCCTTGCGCCTCGCCCGCTCCACCAGTTCCTTCCCCGGTTGATCCATTGGCCTCCCGCTACGGGACCACGGAATAGACGGATTTGGGGATTTCGATCTAACTCACAGGACATTGTGTATAATTGTGTTGTCATGAAGACAATGATGTTTCAGGGCGAGGTGTTGGCCGACGGGACACTTCGCATCGAAATTCAGACCGGACTTGTTCCGGGGCCCGTCGAAGGGGTATTGGTGTTGCATCCGGTGCGGGAGCAGCCGCCGCAGCCGCACAATGATTTTGAGACGTTGCTGGCGCGGGATCTACCGAACATCGACTTGCTGAGCGTCGAGGAAGCCCCTTTGCGCGCCGCGACCGAGCGGGCTTGGGGAAAGTGAGCCTCGCCCTTCCGCAAGACGCGTATCCGCACTCGCATGGCATCTTCGTTCCGGCCGTTCTTGACGGCCTGCGCCCCGGCTCATACCCTGCCCAGCCGATGCTCAAGCACACCCCGTTTTATGACTTTCACGTGGCGATGGGGGCCAAGCTCGTGGACTTCGCGGGGTGGGAAATGCCGATCATGTACCGCGGCATCATCGAAGAGCACGAACAAACCCGAAACAGCGGCTCCATCTTCGACGTCTCGCACATGGGCCGGGTGCATTTTTCCGGCAAGGACGCGACCGCGTTTCTCAATCACGTCGTGACCCGCAACGTCGCCGAGCAGAAGATCGGGCAGAGCCGCTATAGCCTGGTCTGCAACGAGTCCGGCGGAGTGATGGACGATGTGATCGTCAGCCGCGACGTGAAGAACTGGATCATAGTCTGCAATGCCAGCAACCGGGACAAGCTGGTCAAGTATTTTGGCGAGGTGCGGCGGCAGACCGGGATGGATTTTGACATGGCCGACCAGACCGAGAGCACCGGAATGGTCGCGATCCAGGGGCCGAAGGTGATCGACCGCGTGGCGGACATCCTGCCGGTGGATATCCGCGCGATGAAACGATATCAATTCGAAACCGGCAGCCTGATGCTGACCAAGTTCACCGTCTTTCGCAGCGGATACACCGGTGAAGACGGCGTGGAGATCGTGATCCCGGGAAAGATTGCCGGGATGGCGATGAAGATGCTGGCCGGGAAGATGGACAAGCCGGATGCGACTATCAAACCGGCTGGCCTGGGCGCGCGGGATACGCTTCGACTGGAAGCAGGCATGCCGCTGTATGGACATGAGCTGAACGAGCAGATCGATCCGATCTCGGCGGGATTGTCGTGGGCGATCGATCTGAAGAAGGATTTTGTCGGGGCTGCACCGTTGCGGAAGATCGCCGAGAGTGGCCCGGCTCGGAAACTGGTCGGGCTTGAGCTGGAAGGCCGGCGGATTGCCCGGCAGGGAACGCCGGTCGTGAAGGACGGCAAGACGGTTGGCGAAGTCACCAGTGGAACCTTCGGACCAACTGTCCAGAAGAGCATTTCAATGGCCCTGGTCGATTCGGCCTATACGCCCGAGGGTACGCCGCTCGAGGTGGATTTGAAGGGAACCATGAATGCCGCGAAGGTGGTTAAGCTGCCGTTCTACAAGCGGGCGAGTTGATGCATTGATGTGACACGGGTTTTTAACCCGTGCTAACGGCTGTCAAAGCTGAATAGTCTTCGCGGTTTCGAAATCACCAGCACGGGTTTAAAACCCGTGTCACAGGGAAGCAAAGCAAAACACACCACATGTCACCCCCCACTGATTACCGTTACCTGGAAACGCACGAGTGGCACAAGCTCGAAGGCGACATCGTCACCATCGGCATCACGCAGATCGCCGCCGACGAGCTGACCGACATCACCTTCGTCAGTTTGCCGAAGGTCGGGACGACCGTCGAAGCCAACAAGCGCTTTGGCGAGATCGAATCCGTCAAGGCCAGCAGCGATCTCTACACAGGTGTCGGCGGGACCGTCACCGCTGTCAACACTGATCTGAATAACAATCCGGGCCTGGTGAACAAAGACCCCTACAACGCCGGGTGGATGGTCAAGCTCAAGGTGACCAACCCGGCCGAAGTGAATAAACTCCTGTCGGCGGAACAGTACTTGCAGAAGACGGGACATTAAGAAAGTTGCCAGTTGTTAGTTGCCAGTTGCCAGTCAAGGCAGCCGCTGGCAACTAACAACTGGCAACTGGCAACTTTTCTCATGGATTACGTCCAAATCACATCGAAGCAGCGCGAGCAGATGCTCAAGGCGGTTGGGGCCGAGACCATCGACGATCTGCTGAAGCAGGTCCCCGATGAGTTTCGGCTTGATACGCCGTTAAAGGTGGCGCCCGCGCTGGATGAGCTGTCGCTTCGACAGCATCTGTCGGAAGTGGCAGCCGAGAACCGCTCCACTGACCAGAAGATCTGCTTTCTGGGTGCCGGCGCGTACGACCATTTCATCCCCACCGTTGTCGATCACCTGGCGATGAAAGGCGAGTTCCTCACGGCGTACACGCCCTACCAGGCAGAGGCGTCGCAAGGTTCGCTCCAGGCGTTCTTCGAATTCCAGACGATGATCTGCCAGCTCACCGGGATGGAGGTGGCCAATGCGTCGCTGTACGAGGGCGCGACTGCCCTGGCCGAAGCGGCCCTGATGGCGCTGAACATTACCGGCAAGCGCGAGATCATCGTCAGCGAAGGCGTGCATCCGCACTACCGGCAGGTGCTCAAAACCTATCTGGCCGACCTGCCGGCGCGATATACCGAGATCCCACTGAAGAACGGCGTCGTCGACACGCAATCACTCGAAAGGGAGCTGGAAGCCGACACCGCGGCCATCATTTGTCAGTCGCCCAACTTTCTGGGCCACATCGAGCGCGTGGAGACGATCACCAAGTTCGCCCACGCGAACGAATCGCTGATGATTCAGACGTTCAACCCGTTGAGCCTCGGCTTGCTCAAGCATCCGGGTGAGATGCGCGTCGACATTGCGGTTGGCGAAGGCCAGCCGCTCGGGATCCCGCTCCAGTTCGGCGGGCCGTATCTGGGGCTCTTCGCGACGCGCATGCAGCACGTCCGGAAGATGCCCGGGCGACTCGTGGGCCAGACCGTCGATGCCGATGGCAAGCGGGCGTTTTGCCTGACGCTGCAAACCCGCGAGCAGCACATCCGCCGCGAGAAAGCGACGAGTAACGTCTGTACGAATCAGGGTCTGCTTGCCCTTCGCGCCAGCGTCTATCTGGCGGCGATGGGCCCGACTGGTCTTCGCCAGGCGGCGCAGCTTTGCTTCAACAAAGCGCATTACCTGTGTGACCGGCTGGAAGCAGTCGGCATCCGCCGCAGGTACCCGCAGCACCCGTTCTTCAACGAAGTGCTGGTGCAACTGAACCGGCCGGTGGAAGAGGCCTTGGACGACGCGAGTCGGGCCGGGTTCCTGGCGGGCTATCCGATCGGGCGCGATTACCCGGAGTTATCGGATTGCCTGCTGATTGCGGTCACGGAAAAACGGACTCGGGCGGAGATCGATCGGTTGGTGGAACTGCTCGCCGCAGCGCCCGCCGACGCTCGTCGCGAACAGATTCCGGTGGCAGCGCGCTGAGATGTGTGTAGAACATGACTGACAGCAACCCTTCTGGTGAAAAGCTTCTGTTTGAAATCTCCACTCCCGGCGCACGGGCGGTGGATCTTCCCGCCTCCGACGTGCCTCATGTCGAGTTACAACCGGAATGGGCCTCCTTCACCGAAACAGGTCTTCCGGAGATCGGGCAACTCGATCTCGTCCGCCATTACACGCACCTGTCGCACCGAAACTTCTCCGTTGACGACAACTTCTATCCCCTCGGGTCGTGCACGATGAAGTACAATCCGAAGGTGAACGAGTGGGCCGCGGCGTTGGGCGGATTTGCCAATCTGCATCCGATGCAGCCGGAAGGGGACTGCCAGGGCGCGCTCGCGTTGCTGTATGACCTGCGGGTGCTCCTCCAGGAGATCGCCGGTCTGGATGAAGTCTCGCTCCAACCGTGTGCCGGCGCACATGGGGAATGGACGGCACTGAAGGTGATCACCGCGTGGTTCAAAGATCATGGTCAACCACAGCGCCGGATCGTTCTGGCCCCCGACACCGCCCACGGCACCAACCCGGCAAGCTGCGCCATGTGCGGCGCGGGCGTGGTCACGATCAAGTCTCGCCCGGATGGCCTCACGGATCTGAATGATCTGAAAAAGCACTTGACCGGCGAAGTGGCCGCGGTGATGGTCACCAATCCCAATACCGTCGGCAAATTTGACGCCCACATCGGCGAGATGGCCGACCTGGTCCACAAGGCCGGGGCGTTCCTCTATCTCGACGGCGCCAATATGAACGCGATCCTGGGCATCGCCCGCCCTGGCGATTTCGGCGTCGACGTGATGCACTACAACACCCACAAGACCTTCAGCACCCCCCACGGCTGCGGCGGCCCGGGCGCCGGCCCCATCGCCGTGCGAAAGCAGTTCGCCCCCTACCTGCCCGTCCCGCAGGTCGTCAAGCATGGGGACCGATACGCCTGGGACCTCAACCGTCCCAAATCAATCGGCAAGGTGCGATCGTTCTGGGGCCAGTTCAACGTGCTGGTCCGGGCCTATACGTACATCCGCGCCTGCGGCCCGCAGGGTTTGCGCAATGTTTCCGAGAGCGCCATCCTGGCCGCCAATTACGTCGCCCAGCGGATCAAGGACGCCTACCCGCTCCCCTACGGCCCCCAAAACGGCGAGCCGATGGCGTCCAACCCCTGTGCCCACGAGTTCATTTCCGTCCCCCGCCAACTGATCGACCGCGGCGTCACGATCATGGATATCGCCAAGAACCTGATCGACCGCGGCTTCCATCCCCCGACCGTCCACTGGCCCGTTCATGACTGCCTCATGATCGAGCCGACCGAAACCGAAAGCAAAGCCAGCCTCGACGCATTCGCCGACGCCCTGCTCGATATCGCGCGCGAGTCCGAGACGAACGTCGAAGGCCTCAAGCAGGCCCCCAAGAATGCTCCCGTGCGGCGCCTCGATGAAGTGGCGGCGGCAAGAAAGCCGGTGCTCACCTGGTCGGCAGGTTCTGTGTAGATCGGAGAGTCCGATGCCATTATCGCTTCGCTCGTCTCCGGATATCCCACGCATCAGCGATCTGCTTGACCGCCTCGGCGGAATTCCCGCCGAACGCGTGCGGTATTTTCCGCTCCCCGGAACCGCAACCGAGCAGGACCTCGTCGATCTTGATGCGCACGAAGACATTCTCTGCGAGTTGATTGATGGTGTACTCGTGGAGAAGCCGCCCGGCTTCGCCGAGTCGTATATTGCCGCCTGATCGGCACTGCAATCAACGCGTTCGTGATTCCGCGAAAGATCGGAATCGTGACCGGCGCGAGCGGGGCCATGCGGCTGGCGCCCGGGCTTGTCCTGTCTCCCGATGCGGCGTTCGTGTCGAGAACCAGACTGCGCGACGGGAAAGTTCCCAGCGATCCGATTCCGGACCTCGCACCCGATTTGGCGGTTGAGGTACTCAGCAAAAATAACACGGTCCGCGAGATGGAGCGAAAACGCCGCGATTACTTCGATGCCGGGGTCCGGCTCGTCTGGATCGTCGATCCCGTCAAGCAGACGGTCGCGATCTATCTTCCTGGCGCTTCGGAGCCAACTATTCTCCGGAACGATCAAACTCTCACAGGCGAACCCGTTCTGCCGGGCTTCACGCTTGATCTACGCGGGCTGTTTGAGAAATTGGCCCGCTAGATCCCATGGCAAAGCGCACCCCCAAGCCTGACAAGGAACAGTTCTCCGACGCCGAGCTCGACGCCGCCGAGCGGCGGCTGCGGAAGCTGGCTCGAAACCCAAACTTCATCAGCGGAATCTACAACTATTGCGATCGTTGGTGCGAACGGTGCCCGATGACCTCGCGGTGCACGCTGTTCGCGCAGGAAAACGCCGAGCGCGAGGAGGCGGGCACTCGTGACGCGGAGAATGAGCAGTTCTGGCGGGCCGTGGCAAAGAGCTTTGCGGTCACCAAACGGATGATCCTCAAGGACATGAAGGAACAAGGGATCGATCCGTCCGAGTTTGATTCGCCGGAGGTGCTCGCAGAACTTGCGAAGCGCAAGCGCCGCCGGGCGAAAGTGAAGACACTGGGCACGACCAAGGCCGCCATGCGGTACATCGACATCGTTAATGCGTGGTTCGAGGCGCACGCGGGCGAGTTCGAGGAGACGGGCCGGCGGATCGCCGGGGCGTTGCAGGCCGACATCGCGGGGCAGAACCCGGTCGCCGAGTTCAACGACATCCAGGACGCGGTCGAGATCATCCGCTGGTATCAGTACCAGATCAGCGTGAAGCTGACGCGCGCGTTGCAGGGCCTGAAGGACCTCGGCGCGGAAGAGGACGAGGACGGCCGCGCGTTCCAGCAGCACGACGCCGAGGGGTCCGCGAAGGTGGCGTTGATCGGGATCGACCGTTCGCTCGCCGCCTGGGCGCGCCTTCGTGAGCATTTTCCCGGCGAGCGGGACGAAATTCTCGACACGCTCGTCCTGCTCGACCGACTGCGCCGCGATGTCGAGACGGTCCTCCCCAACGCGCGGAAGTTCAAGCGGCCGGGGTTTGATGAACTGCCGAACAAATGAATGGTGAGGCATTCTTTTCTGGCATGGACCGCCACGGACGTTCCTGTCCCTTCCTTCTCCTTCACTTCGTTGGCATACAATTCGTGATTGGCCGTGGGATCTGCCCAATGATAACATAGTTCAATATGATTGATGTGGTCGTCAGCAATCCGCAGATCCTGGGCGGCACCCCCGTCTTTGCGGGTACCCGCGTGCCGGCCGAGTCCCTGTTCGATTACCTGAAGCACGGCCGCACGATCGACTACTTCCTCGAACAGTTTCCAACGGTCAACCGCCAGCAGGCGGAGCATCTTCTTGAAGGAGCAAAGAGGATTCTCACCCGGCACAACGCATAGGAAGTCGGATATGGCACCCGGTCCAGTGACACGAAATCCGAAGGTCATGCATGGCGTTCCCTGCTTTGCTGGAACGCGGGTCCCGGTAAAATCCCTCTTCGACCACCTTGAGGGCGGCTACAACGTTGAGTACTTCCTGGCCCAATTCCCGACTGTCCGCCGGGAGCAGGTGATGGCGGTGCTGGAAGCATCGAAATCAAGAATCGAAGCCGAAGCGCCGTTGATTGAATCCACCAAATGAAGGTACTGCTCGACGAAAACCTGCCGCATGAGCTGCGCCCATTGCTCATGCCGATGCATGACGTCTTCACTGTCAGTTATCTCGGCTGGAACGGAATTGAAAACGGTAAGCTCTTGTCGCTCGCAGCCGCAAACGGCTTTGACGCGATCATCACGACCGATCGCGGAATGGAGTACGAACAGAATACGTCAGCTCTGCCGTGCTCGGTTATCGTGCTCCTGGCGCGGAGTAATAGGGCTGACGACCTGCGTCCTCTGATTCCGCAAGTCCTTGCCCTCCTCTCCACTCTTTCGCCGCGTTCGTTCGCGAAGGTCGGTAGCCAGCCCTGAGACGGTGGCGAGAAGGATGCGTCTTCGTCTCAACCGACCGCTCGTTTCGCAAATTCCGTTGCAACGGTGAGCGCCTCCGGCAGCTTGGCCGGGTCTTTTCCGCCCGCCTGGGCCATCTGCGGCCTTCCTCCCCCGCCTCCCCCGGCGGCTTTGGCGGTTTGGCGGATCCAGTCGCCGGCTTTGAGACCCTTCGCGATTAAATCATCGCTGACGGCGGCGACGAAGCTCACCTTGCCGTCGGAAACGGAACCCAACAGCACGGCATAGCTGCACGCCTTCTTCTTCAGCGAATCCGTGACCGAAAGAAGCTGATCCAGCGTCGCGCCGGCAACCTCGCCGATAACCAGCTTGCCGGGGCCGAGCGCGGGGGCTTCGGAAAGGAGGCGGGCCGATACTTCGGCGACGTCCACATTGGATGCAGCCTGCGCACGATTGGCCTTCTCCCACTTTTTGTAGCGATCCTGGAGCTCGGCGACCGTCGCCTGCACGCGGCGGCGGGAGTGCAGCGGCAGGTCGCCCGCCGCGATCGCCCGCTGAAGCTCGGCGATGATGCCGCCTAACTCAGATTCCGGCTTGCTCTTGGCTTGTGCAGCGAATGACTCGGCGGCCTTTCCGCGGGCGAGCACATCGCTCGACGCCTCGCCGGTGAGGGCGAAGACGCGGCGGACGCCTTTGCTGACCAGTTCCTCGCCGGTGATGACGAAGGAGCCGACCTGGCCGGTTTTTTTCAGGTGCGTTCCGCCGCAGAACTCGATGGAGTATTGGCGCCAGATGGGATCGTCCGGCTCCGTCAGCAGCTTGCCGACCGGTACGCCGATCGAGACCACGCGGACCATCGGCGGGTACTTTTCGCCGAATACAGCCCGGAGGCCGTTAATCTTGAGCGCCTGCTCCTGCGGGGCTTCCTCGGCGTAAACGGGCAGATCCTTGCGAATGCAGTCGTCCACCAGCGTCTCGACGCGAGCGACTTCCTCTTCCGACAGCGGCTTGCCGTGCGAAAAATCGAAACGCAGCTTCTCCGGATCGACCAGCGAGCCGCGTTGATGAACGTCATCGCCCAGCACCTCGCGCAGTGCCCAGTTGGCCAAGTGCGTAGCGGTGTGGTTCTTCTCAGTACGCGGCCTGACGCCGGCCAGCGTGGCGGTGACGTGATCACCGACGCGAAAGTGTCCGTCTTCCATGTTCCCAACGTGAAGCACGTACCCGCCCGCGGCCCGCGTGGTGCTGACCGCCATCACCGCATCGCCCGGACCGCGCAGCTCGCCGGTGTCCCCCACCTGCCCGCCCATCTCGGCGTAGAAACAGGTGCGATCAAGGATCACAGCGACGTGCTGCCCGGCCGCCTCGGCGCCGTGGGTCTGATCGATCAATTTGCTGCCATACCAGATCGCTTTCACCGTCGCGCCGATGGGCATGGCGTTGTACTTGGCCGAATCATCCGTCGGCTGAACGCCGCGCTTGCGCAATTCGGCAAGCACATCCGGCGGCAGCTCGAACAGCCGCGACTCGCCTTCCTTTCCTCCGGCCCGGGCCATCTCACGCGCCTGCTCCATCAGCGTCTCGAAGCCCGCCGCGTCCACGGTCATGCCCCGCTCTTCGGCCATGATCCGCGTGAGATCGATGGGAAAGCCATAGGTATCGTGCAGTTTGAAAGCATCCCGCGCGGAGATCCTCGGCGGCTTCGGCCCGGCAAACGTAACCCAACTCCAGCCAGCAACTCCCGGAGCTCGAAACACCTCGCGGGGCGATTTCTCCGGCTTCCTAAAATGCCGCTCCAAAACGAAGAGTTCCGTTTCCGTCGCATCCCGCAACGGATTGTTGTCAATTCCTTCCATGCTCTTGCCGCCCGCCAGTTCCATGACCGTGTTGATGCCGGCGGCAATGGCGGCCTCATTGAACAGGGCGATTCCCCTTTCCAGCGTGCGGCCGAAGCCCACTTCCTCGTCCTTAATCATCGCGGCGACGCGATCAGGGTGGTTCCGTAGCTCCGGAAACGGTTCTCCCATCGAGTCGACCACAATTGGAACCAGCGTATGAAGAAAGGCTTCCTGAAGCCCAAGCTGCTGACGGCCAAACCGGACAGCACGCCGAAGAATGCGGCGCAATACATATCCGCGGCCTTCGTTGCTCGGCACCGCGCCGTCCATCAGTGCGAACGTGAGACAGCGCGCGTGATCGGCGATCACGCGGAATGCGATATCCTTCCGCAACTCTGCATCCGCCGCTTCAGCGGCCGCATCAACCGTATTCGTCCGGGGGAACTTGCCGCCGTAGGCGTGGCCGGTCAGCTCCTTCAACTTTTCCCAAAACGGCTCCCACAGGTCGATCGCATAGACGTCCGACTTGTCCTGAAGGACCTGACAAATCCGTTCCAGCCCCATCCCCGTATCAACGTGCTGCGACGGGAGGACCGTCAGGGATCGATCCGGATTTCGGTTGTACTGGATGAACACCAGGTTCCAGAACTCCATCACCCGCGGGTCGTCGTCTTTGACGACGGATGGCCCGCCGGTCTTGCCCGGCGTGCGGTCGATGAAGATCTCCGTACACGGCCCGCACGGCCCCGTATCGCCCATCTCCCAGAAGTTTTCCTTCCCGAGATAATGGATGTGATCGTCCGGCAGCCGGGCAACATCTTTCCAGATTCCCGCCGCCTCGGTGTCGCGCGGAACGCCGGCCTTCTCATCCCCCTGATAGCAGGTCACGTGCAGGCGCTCGGGGTCGAGCTTCCAGACCTTGGTGAGCAGTTCCCAGGCCATCTCGATGGCGCCGCGCTTGAAGTAGTCGCCGAACGACCAGTTGCCGAGCATCTCGAAGAACGTCTCGTGCCGCCTCGAGCGGCCGACGTCGTCGAGGTCGTTGTGCTTTCCCCCGGCCCGGATGCACTTTTGCGTGTTGGCCGCCCGCGTGTACGGCCGCTTCTCGGTGCCGAGGAAGATCGGCTTGAACTGGTTCATCCCCGCATTGGTGAACAGCAAAGTGGGGTCGTCCAGCGGGACAACCGATGAACTGGGCACAAACGTGTGCCCATGCTTCTGAACGAAGAAGTCGATGAACTGGCTGCGGATCTGCTCTGAAGTCATACGCTCCGTGCGGTAAAAGTCAGGGATTATTTCCGGACGGCGGGCGCGGTTCAAGCAAGGGATGACGGACATTTCTCCTCGCGTGCCCGTGAGTTCGACGGCGCAGGTTATTCCCTCCCTCGGTACTCCGGGGGAGGGATAGGGAGGGGGCTTTGCAGAGTGACGTCGCCCGTGTGAGCCCCCTCCCCAGCCCTCCCCCGGAATACCGGGGGCGGGAGGACGCGAGCCGCACCAAGGGAGCAACCCCAGTTAGAGCACCTTGAATCGCGAATCTTGAAACACGCTGACGGTCTTCGGCAGGCGAACCTTGCCAAACGCGCCGGCCTCGAACGTGCTGGACTGATCGGCGGTCTTGGCCGTGAGCGAGCGAATGGCGCTGGCCGCGCCGCCAATCACCCGGTCGTTGTTGTTGCCGAAGGTCGTGTCGACGGGGTCGACGCCGGCCCCGATGAAGGAGGACGTGATGCCGCCGGTGACTTTGATGGTGCCGATCGCGCCGGCGCCGTAGTGGTCCTGAGCCGTGCCGGTGCCGCCCACCGCGCCGTCGTCGCCAAGGTTGGCGCCGCTCAGAAGGC
>Ga0134125_10005986_pt1 | contig 13792 bp, 17 predicted proteins | sample KB31751_FD_96464 | JGI IMG/M metagenome (GOLD analysis project Ga0134125, IMG submission 96464) | Terrestrial soil microbial communities with excess Nitrogen fertilizer from Kellogg Biological Station, Michigan, USA - KB3-175-1 | ecosystem: Environmental > Terrestrial > Soil > Unclassified ... | reverse complement strand
GCCTTCTCCCTGCAGCACGGCGTCGTACCCGGCTTCGGCGCTGCGCGGTCCGCTGTGCCCGAAGCCCGACAGCGAACAGTAGACGAGGCGCGGATACTTCGCCGACAGCGACGCGTAATCGAGCTTCATCCGCTCGAGCGTGCCGGGCCGGAAATTTTCGACGAGCACGTCGGCTTTCGCGATCAGCTCCTCGAGAATCGCGCGGCCGCGCGGATTTTTGAAGTCGAGGCTGACGCTCTCTTTATTCCTGTTAACACTGAGGAAGTACGCGCTCTCTCCCGACAGAAACGGCGGGCCCCACGCGCGCGTGTCGTCGCCTTTGCGAGGCTGTTCGATCTTGATCACGCGCGCGCCGAGATCGCCGAGCAACATTGTGCAATACGGTCCTGACAGCACTCGCGTGAGATCCAGAACTGTAATGTCGTGAAATGGTCCCATGTTGATGAACTATACTGGCGTTTTGCTTAAGCCGTGACAGCCGACGCAGGGAATGTCGCGCTCGATCGCACGATGAACGCTGCCGCCGCTCCGCATCTGGCCCGCATTCCTGGCGGTGACTTCCTCATGGGCGCCGCTGATGGCGAGGCTGATGAGCGACCGGTTCATCGTGTGTACGTCAGCGAGTTTTTCATCGGCCGTTTTCCCGTCACCAACGATGAGTACGCGCGGTTCGTGCGCGCGACCGGACATCCGGCGCCGGCCGTTCGCGGGCTTCCGCTGATTGCCGCCGGCGGCCGCGACGGCGTCTTCCGTGAGTTCGCCGCGCCGTACGTCTGGAACGACGGCGAGCCGCCGCAGGGATGCGGCAACCATCCCGTCGTGCTCGTCAGACACGACGACGCGCTCGCGTATTGCGTGTGGCTCTCGAACGAGCTCGGCCGCGAGTTCAGGCTGCCGAGCGAAGCGGAATGGGAGCGCGCCGCGCGCGGCGGCGTCGACGGCACGCGATTTCCGTGGGGCGACGACCTCGATCCCTCTCGCGGCAACTACCTCGCCGATCCAGAAACGAAGCGCCAGCGAGGCACGCGTCCGACGGGCACGTACCCGCCGAACCCGTACGGGCTCTGCGACGTCATCGGCAATGTCTGGGAATGGGTCGGCGACTGGTACGGCGCCGAGTATTACGGGCAGGGCGAAGCGCGGGATCCGCAGGGGCCCGCCAACGGCAGCCTGCGCATCGTCCGCGGCGCGTCGTGGGTCACCGACGACGTCACGATGATGCGTTGCGCGTACCGCCATAAGGTCCCGCCAGACACGTACGCGTACAGCATCGGCTTCCGCATCGCCTGCCGCGACTGAGTACACCGAACGACGTGACACCGGCTGAATACGAGAAAGCGCGCCGCCTGCTGATGCGGCGCGACAAGCGGCTTGTCGCGGCGATCAGGAAGATCGGCGCCTGCGGCATGGCCGACCGCCAGCGCAAGGATCATCTGAGCGCGCTCGTCGGGGCGATCGTGAGCCAGCAGCTCTCGACGAAAGCCGCCGCGACGATCTTCGGCCGCTTCGTCGCCCTTTTTCCGGACGGTCACATTCATCCCGAGAAAATTCACGCGCTCGACGACGCGGCGCTGCGCGGTGTCGGATTGAGCGGGCAGAAGGTGAGCTACCTTCGCGATCTGTGCACGCGAATCGCCGACGGCCGTCTCGTGCTCGACGAGCTCGAGACGCTCGAGGACGAACTGGTCATCGAACGCCTGACGTCCGTGAAAGGCTTCGGCCGATGGACGGCGGAGATGTTTCTGATGTTCCGCCTGCATCGTCCGGACGTCCTTCCCGCCGGCGATCTCGGCATCGTCAACGCCATCCAGCGGCTGTACGGGCTGCGCAAGCGTCCGGACGCGAAGAAGATTCAGAAGCTGGGGGAAGCGTGGCGGCCGTATCGATCCGTCGCGTCCTGGTATCTGTGGCAGACGCTCAAAAACGAGCCTTTATCCAGAGCAGCAGCACGCCCAGCACGATCGCGATCAAAGTCCCGCGCTCGCTGAAGAGCGTCTGTCTCCAGGAAAACGCCGCGTCCGCCTGAGACGCAGAGGTTCGCGCGCGAAAGGACGGCAGCCATCGCGGCACCTCGGCGAGATACCGCGCGTACGGCTCGCCCATCCGCCGGCGCAGCAGGTCTTCCTCCCACCGCACAATCGCGTGGTACTCGAGCACGAGCAGGACGACGATGATCGGCGCGAGCCAGAGCAGCCGCGCGCTGATGGCGAAGCCCGTCCAGAGCAGGATGTTGCCGATGTAGAGCGGGTTGCGCACGCGGGCGAACGGCCCCGCGACGATCAGCGGACCCAGGCGGTCGCTGCGCGTTCGCGACACCGCGCCGATGTGATGCACGCCCCACAGACGAATGCCCTCTCCGGCGGCGACGACGAGCAGCCCGAGGATCCAGAGCGTAGCGGCGGGCGGTCCGGAGGTCGGAGCGGGCGGCGGAATCAGCAGGAGTGCGGCGACGAGAGGCAACGGCAGCCAGCTGCGGCGCTTGAACAGCCAGCCCCCGGCACGGGAGGCGAAGGTCAACGGTTTCAGATTATAATCTCCGACTGGACTAGTCGTAGATAGCGACCCCATGTCAGCACCCGGACCAGTGGCGCCCGAGATTGGCGTCTCCATCCTTGATCTGATCGGCCGTACTCCTCTCATCCGGTTGCGGCAGATAGAGAAGTCATGCCCCGGCGTCCAGATCTAAGCGGAGGCCGAGTGGGAGAACCCCCGCGGATCGGTGAAAGATCGCGCGGCCGCGCGGATGATCTCCGAAGGCGAGCAGTCGGGCAAGCTCACGAAAGACAAGACGATTCTCGACGCGACGTCGGGCAACACGGGCATCGCCTACGCGATGATCGGCGCCGCGAAAGGCTACAAAGTGAAGCTCTGCGTGCCCGAGAACGCGAGCCCCGAACGCAAGCTCATTCTGAAAGCGTTCGGCGCCGAGCTCGTCCTCACGAGTCCGCTCGAGAGCACGGACGGCGCGATTCGGGAAGCCCGCCGTCTCTATGAAGCAAGTCCGGGCACGTACTTCTATCCGGATCAGTACAGCAACGACGGCAACTGGCGCGCGCACTACGACACGACCGGCCCCGAGATCATCGAGCAGACGGCGGGGCGCCTCACGCACTTCGTCGCGGGCCTCGGCACGAGCGGGACGTTCGTCGGCACGGCGCGGCGTCTGCGCGAATTCGACAGGCGCATCAAGCTCATTTCGTTTCAACCGGCGACGGCCTTTCACGGCCTCGAGGGACTCAAGCACATGGAATCGGCGATGGTGCCGAAGATCTACGACGCGAGCATCGCGGACCAGGATCTGCGCGTCGAAAGTGAAGACGCGTTCGACATGGTGCGCCGGCTCGCGCGCGAAGAAGGCGTGATGGCGGGCATATCGTCGGGCGCGGCGGTCGCCGCGGTCCTGCAGGTGGCGAAGGATCTGAAATCGGGCGTCATCGTGACCGTCTGTCCGGACGGCGCCGAAAAATATCTGACCGAGAAGTTCTGGAATGACTAGGCTGATCGTCAACGACACGATCGACGGCGAAATCCGCCGGCACGGCGAAGAGACGTACCCGCACGAGTGCTGCGGCGCGCTGGTCGGCAGCGGCAATCGCGTGACCGCGACGGTGGCGCTGCCGAACACCACGGAAGAAGGCCCACGGCGGCGGTTCATGGTGCGGCCGTCGGATTACCGCGCAGCTGAGCAGAAGGCGGGCGAACTCGGCGCGGAACTGCTCGGCTTTTACCATTCACACCCGGATCATCCGGCCCGGCCGTCGCAGTACGATCTGGATCACGCGTGGCCGACGTTCGCGTACATCATCGTCGCCGTGGCGCAGGGGAAATCCGAGGCGATGACCGTCTGGTATCTGAAGGAAGACCGTTCCGCTTTTGACGAGGGCGAGCTCAATGGCAACTAAGATTCTGATTCCCACGCCGCTCCGGCCGTTCACCGACAAGAAAGACGCGGTCGAGGCCAGCGGCAATACGGTCGGCGAACTGCTCGCCGATCTGACGACGAAGCATTCGGGCCTGAAGGCGCATCTGTACAACGACCAGGGCAAGCTCCGGAGCTTCGTGAACATCTACGTCAACGACGAAGACATCCGGTACCTGCAGAAAGAGCAGACGCCGATCAAAGCCGGCGACACGGTCAGCATCATCCCGTCGGTGGCGGGCGGCGCGCCGACGACCGCGGAAGCGCCCGCGCTTCCCGAACTGTCCAAGGACGAATTCAAGCGCTACAGCCGGCACCTGATTCTTCCCGAGGTCGGCCTCGAAGGTCAGCGGAAGTTGAAGGCGGCGAAGGTGCTGTGCATCGGCGCCGGCGGGCTCGGATCGCCCGTCGCGATGTATCTCGCGGCCGCCGGCGTCGGCACGATCGGCATCGTCGACTTCGACGTCGTCGACTTCAGCAACCTGCAGCGCCAGATTCTTCACTCGACGCCGGACGTCGGCAAGCCGAAGCTGCAGTCGGCGAAAGAGAAGCTGACGGCGATGAACCCGCACGTCAACATCGTCACGCACGACGCCGCGCTGTCGTCCGAGAACGCGCTGGAGCTGTTCAAGCCGTACGACATCGTCGTCGACGGCACGGACAATTTCCCGACGCGGTATCTCGTGAACGACGCGTGCGTCATTCTCGGCAAGCCGAACGCGTACGGCAGCATCTTCCGGTTCGAAGGGCAGGCGTCGGTGTTCGCGACGAAGGAAGGCCCCTGCTACCGCTGCCTGTATCCCGAGCCGCCGCCGCCGGGGCTCGTCCCGAGCTGCGCCGAAGGCGGCGTGCTCGGCGTGCTGCCCGGCATCATCGGGTGCATCCAGGCGAACGAGACGATCAAGCTCATCATCGGCGCCGGCGAGCCGCTCATCGGCCGCTTCCTGATCTTCGATGCGCTGCGGATGAAGTTCCGCGAGCTCAAGCTCCGCAAGGATCCGGACTGCCCGGTCTGCGGCACGCACCCGACGGTCACGAAGCTGATCGATTACGAGCAGTTCTGCGGCGTGCAGTCGTCGACACAGGAGGCCCCAATGTCCGGCAGCACTACCGAGATCTCGGCAGTCGACCTCAAGAAGCGGCTCGACCGCGGAGACGCCCTGAAGATTGTGGACGTCCGCGAACCGCATGAGTACGAGATCAGCCGCATCGCGGGCTCGACGCTCATCCCGCTTGGCGATATCCCCAAGCGCTATGTCGAGCTCGATCCGAGCGACGAGATCGTCGTCCATTGCAAGGTGGGTGGCCGGAGCGCCAAAGCCGCGGATTTCCTGAGATCTAAAGGATTTACGAAGGTGCTCAACCTGACCGGCGGCATCCTCGACTGGAGCGACAAGGTTGATCCCAGCCAGCCGAAGTATTAAACTCGGACTGTAACAGTCGGATATGCTGAGGCTCTCAAAAAAGGCGGACTACGCATTGATGGCGATGAAGCACCTGGCCCTTCGCGGGGACCGGGGGTCGTCATCGGCTCGCGAGATCGCCGCGATGTACGACATCCCGATCGAGTTGATGGCCAAGGTGTTACAGCGCCTTGTCCGCCGCGGGCTGCTGGCGTCGCATCAGGGCACACGCGGTGGATACGAGCTCGCCCGCCGTCCGACGCAGATTTCAGTCGCAGATGTCATTCAGGCGATTGACGGTCCGGTGACGGTTACCGCCTGCTCGAACGACGAGAACCAGTGCGAGCAGTTCTCGAAGTGCAATGTGCGCGATCCCCTCTGGAAGGTCCGCGAGCGGATCCTCTCGGCGCTGGGCGAGTGCACCATTGCCGAACTTGCGGCAGAACCCGCGCCGGTGCCGTCAACGACGACGAGGCCGGCGGTTTTTCATACGCAGTAGCGAACGCAGAGCGGGCCTTTCAGGCCCGCGGTGAGAAAACAGAATGTCCGTGAAGCTTCCGATTTATCTCGATTACCACGCCACGACGCCCGTCGACCCGCGCGTCGTGGAAGCGATGCTGCCGTACTTCACCGAGAAGTTCGGGAACGCGGCCAGCCGCAACCATCCGTTCGGATGGGAGGCGGAAGAGGCCGTGGAGAAGGCCCGCAAGCAGGTGGCCGATCTGATTGGCGCCAACGCGAAGGAAATCGTCTTCACGAGCGGCGCGACCGAGTCGGACAACCTGGCGATCAAGGGCGCCGCCGAGATGTATCGCGAGAAGGGCAATCACATCATCACGTGCGTGACCGAGCACAAGGCGGTCATCGACACGTGCAAGCGGCTCGAGAAGGACGGCTTCCGCGTCACCTACCTGCCGGTCCAGAAGGACGGCCGCATCAGCCTCGACGAGCTCAAGGCGGCGATCACGGACAAGACGATCCTCATCTCGATCATGGCGGCGAACAACGAGATCGGCGTGCTGCAGCCGATCGCGGAGATCGGCGCGATCGCGAAAGAGAAGGGGGTTCTGTTCCACACCGACGCCGTGCAGGCCGTCGGCAAGATCCCGTTCAACGTCAACGACCTCAAGGTCGACATGGCGTCGCTCAGCGCGCACAAGATGTACGGCCCGAAGGGCGTCGGCGCGCTGTATGTCCGCCGGCGCAATCCGCGCGTGCTGCTCTCGCCGCTGATCGACGGCGGCGGCCACGAGCGCGGCATGCGGTCGGGCACGCTCAACGTCACCGGCATCGTCGGCTTCGGCAAGGCGGCGGAACTCTGCAAGCAGGAGATGGAGCACGACACGAAGCGCCTCAGCGGGCTGCGCGACCGGCTCAACGCGCGCCTGCACAAGGGCCTCGACGAGATCTACATCAACGGCTCGATGGAGCACCGCCTCCCGCACAACCTGAACATCAGCTTCGCGTATGTCGAAGGCGAATCGCTGCTGATGGGCATCAACGACGTCGCCGTCTCGTCGGGCTCGGCCTGCACGTCGGCCAGCCTCGAGCCGTCGTACGTGCTCAAGGCGCTCGGCGCGGGCGACGATCTCGCGCACTCCTCGATCCGTTTCGGTCTCGGGCGGTGGACGACGGAAGAAGAAGTGGATTACGTGGCGGACAAGCTGACCCAGGTGGTGACGCGTCTTCGCGAGATGTCTCCGCTCTACGAGCTCGCGAAAGAAGGCGTCGACCTTTCAACCATGCAGTGGCAGACAGAAGGACACTAGGACAATGGCGTATTCAAACAAGGTCATCGATCACTACGAGAACCCGCGCAACGTCGGCTCGCTGCCGAAAGACGACGTCAACGTCGGCACGGGCCTCGTGGGCGCGCCCGAGTGCGGCGACGTCATGAAGCTGCAGGTCAAGGTCAATCCCGAGACCGGCGTCATCGACGACGCGAAGTTCAAGACGTTCGGCTGCGGCTCGGCGATTGCGAGCTCGAGCCTCGCGACCGAATGGCTGAAGGGCAAGACCGTCGACGAAGCGCTCGCGATCAAGAACACCGACATCGTCACCGAGCTGAGCCTGCCGCCGGTGAAGATTCACTGTTCGGTGCTCGCCGAGGATGCGATCAAAGCGGCGATCGCGGACTACAAGAAGAAGCAGGGCAAGGAGAAGTCGGCGGACACCCACGCCCAGCCGACGGCGTAATGATTCAGATTTCAGAGACCGCCGCGCACAAGATCCGCACGCTGATGGCCAAGCAGGGCATCGACGAGGGCGGACTGCGCGTCGGCGTCAAGGGCGGCGGCTGCTCGGGGCTGAGCTACACGTTCGCGTGGGAAAAGACCGCGCGAACGGGCGACGAGGTGTTCGAAGGCCCCGAGGGCGCCAAGATCTACGTGGACCGGAAGAGCCTGCTGTTTTTGAACGGGACCGTGCTCGATTACGACACGAATCTCATCTCGAAGGGATTCGTCTTCAACAACCCGAACGCGAAGTCCACCTGCGGCTGCGGCAGTTCCTTCGGGGCATAACGAGGTCGAGGTGACCTCTCCTGCGCCGGCCATTCCCCGCAACGCCGACTATTTCTCATTCCTCGGGCTGCCGCGCAAACTGATGATCAGCGGCGACGATCTCGAGCAGCGTTTTCGCGGCCTCAGCCGGCAGTACCATCCCGATTACTTCTACAACGCGCCTCCGGCCGAGCGCCGTATGAGTCTCGAGCGGTCGTCGTATCTGAACGACGCCTATCGCACGCTGAAGAATCCGATGGCGCGCCTCGAATACCTGCTGCAGCTCGAAGGATTCGCCGCGAAGAGTCCGGAAGAAGCATCCAAGCAGGTGCCGCCGGATCTTCTCGAAGAAGTGTTCTCGCTGAACGAAGAGCTCGACGAGATCCGCGACATGCGCGCGGGCGGCGCCGAGCCCGCCCAGATCGCCGCGCGGCTCGAACAGGCGCGCGGTCCGATCGACGCGAAGCGCGCGGCGCACGAATCACAGCTCGAGCAGTTGTTCGCCCGGTGGGACGCGCTGCTGGACCGTGACGCGCCGCCCGCGGAGCGGACGCCGGTGCTCGAAGCGCTGCGCGCACGCGTCCTCGAACGCAACTACATCAGCAACCTGCTCGCCGGCATCGAGAAGGAGATGAGCGCGTGAGCAAGGTCGTGGGGATCGATCTCGGGACGACGAACTCGCTCGTGGCATTCGTGAAGGACGGCGCCCCCGTGGTGATCCGCGACCGCAGCGGCGACGGCCTCGTGCCGTCCGTGGTGAACGCCGGCGAAGACGGGACCGTCTACGTCGGCCGCGAAGCGCAGCGCCGGCTGCTGACCGATCCGTCGCACACGGTGTATTCCGTCAAGCGCTTCATGGGCAAAGGCCTCGACGACGTGAAAGGCGAGGCGAGCCTGCTGCCGTTCCGCGTCGCCGGCGACGCCGGGGGCATCGTGAAGATCGGCCTCGGCAGCCGGGAATTCACGCCGCCCGAGATCTCCGCGTTCATCCTGCGCGAGCTCAAGCACCGCGCCGAAGCGTTCTTCGCCGCGCAGGGCGAAGTCGACAACGAAGTCGATCGCGCCGTCATCACGGTGCCGGCGTACTTCAACGACGCGCAGCGGACCGCCACACGCGACGCCGGGAAGATCGCGGGGCTCGACGTGATGCGCATCATCAACGAGCCCACCGCGGCATCGCTCGCGTACGGCCTCGATAAGCGTCACACCGGCCTCATCGCCGTCTACGACCTCGGCGGCGGCACCTTCGACATCTCGATTCTCCGCGTCGAGGACGGCGTCTTCCAGGTGCTCTCGACCGGCGGTGACACGCACCTCGGCGGCGATGACATCGACCTGCTGCTGATGCACAAGGTGCTCGCCGAAACCGGCTGGTCGCAGTCGGCAGAAAGAGTGCAGGAGATCCGCAAGGCCGTGATTCAGGCGAAGTGGGATCTCTCGGACCGCGAAGAGACGACGCTCAACGGCAAGCGGTTTACGCGCGCCGAGTTCGAAGCGATGATCCGGCCGATCGTCGACCGCACGCTCGAGCCGTGCCGGCAGGCGCTGAAGGATGCGGGGCTCGAGGCCGCGCAGATCGACGAAGTCGTGCTCGTCGGCGGATCGACGCGCATTCCGATGGTCCGCCGCCTGGTCGGCGAGCTCTTCGGCAAAACGCCGCACAGCGAGCTGAATCCCGACGAGGTGGTCGCGCTCGGAGCCGCGGTGCAGGCCGACATCCTCGTGACGGGCAACCGCGACATGCTGCTGCTCGACGTCACTCCGCTCTCGCTCGGCATCGAGACGATGGGCGGCGTGATGTCGAAGATCATCATGCGCAACTCGACGATCCCGGCGACCGGCAGCGAGATGTTCACGACCGCGGCCGACAATCAGACGGCCGTCGACATCCACGTGCTGCAGGGCGAACGCGAGCTCATCGCTGACAACCGGTCGCTCGCGCGCTTCCGGCTGCGCGGCATCCCGCCGATGCCGGCCGGCCTCGCGCGCGTGCAGGTCCAGTTCCAGATCGACGCGAACGGCATCCTCAGCGTCACCGCCCGCGAGCTGCGCACCGACATCGAGCAGACGATCGAAGTGAAGCCGTCGTACGGCCTGACCGACGACGAGGTCGAACGCATGCTGCTCGATTCGTTCGAGCATGCCGAAGCCGATTTCGCCGCGCGGCTGCTGATCGAGGAACGCAACGAAGCCGAGTCCGTCATTCAGGCGACGGAGAAGACGATGCGCGCGCCCGAGTTCGCCGACATCGCGGCGAAGGATCTCGCGGCCGGCGAGCAGCAGCGGATCGAAGCGGCGCTGGCCGATCTCAAGGCCGTCCTCGGCGGCGACGACCGCGAGGCCATTCACGAAAAAACTCATGCGCTGAACGACGCGACGAAGCACCTCGCCGAAGTCGCGATGAATCGCTCGGTCCAGGCGGCGCTGGCCGGCCGCAACGTGAAAGATGTGTAGCGGCAGGCTTTCAGGCCTGCCAGACGTTTATGCCTAAAGTCACCTTCATCGTCGACGGGGAAGAGAAGACCGTCGAGTTCGAACACGGCAAGCTGCCCTATTCCAATCACGGCAAGCCCGAGTCGTTTCTCGACGTCTCGAAGCATTTCGGTCTCGGCCTGGAGCACGCGTGCGGCGGCAACTGCGCCTGCACCACGTGCCACGTCATCATCCGCAGGGGCGCGCAGAACCTCAGCGAGATGGAGGAGGACGAAGCCGATCGCCTCGACACGGCCTGGGATCTCACGACGGACTCGCGGCTCGGCTGCCAGGCCGTCATCAAAGGCGACGTCGTCTGCGAGCTGCCGATGTACACGAGGAACTACGTGCAGGAAGGCGGCGGCATTCAGCTCGGAAAGGGCGCGCGATGAAGTGGACCGACGCGGAAGACATCGGGATCGCGCTGTCGGAGAAGTTTCCCGGCGTGGACCCGCTGGCGGTCCGCTTCACCGATCTCCGCGAGCGCGTGATGGCGCTCGACGACTTCGACGACGACCCGAAGAGCTCGAACGAGCCGAAGCTCGAAGCGATTCAGATGGCGTGGTACGAGGAATTCAAAGACGCGCAGTAGCATGCGGGGCTATTACATTCCGATCGCCGGCGGGCTGCTGCTCGTCGCCAGCGTCTTCCTTCCCTGGATCAAACTCGGCGACGAGACGATGCTGGGATTTCCCAGCGTGCCCGCGCTGTGGGCCGGCGGACTCGGCGTCATCGCCGTCGTCCTCGCCGTGCTCAGCCTCGTGACGCGGAAGAATTCCCGCCACCCGCTCCTCGTGGTGGGCCTCCTTGCACTGGGCATCATGATCCTGTCATGGCGCGTGCTGCCGCGGTCGGTCGGCGATCGCGCGCAGAGCGTGTCGCAGGCCAACGCGATCGTCGAAGGCGGGGACGTCGAAGCGACGCCGGAGGCGCTCATCGGCATCGGCATCTACCTCGGCACGATTGCCTCCGCCATCATCACGCTCTTCGGCCTGACGATCGTCGTCAGGCGTGTCGCCGTCCGTCCGTACGCCGTCGCGTCGAAGGATGACGACGTCTAACGAGGTTCGCGGGGTTCGCGAGGTGCTGGTTCTCGCGGCCACCGAAATGGAGTCGGCGCTGCTGCACTCCCTGCAACCGCTCGTCAGCGGAATCGGCGCCGTCAACACCGCGCACGCGTTGACGCAGCGCCTCATGACGCAGCCGACGCCGTCGCTCGTCATTCAGACCGGCGTCGCGGGCGCGTTCGTGCCGGCGAACGTCGCCGTCGGATCGGTGCTGCTGGCGGACACGGAAATCTACGGCGACCTCGGCGTCCTGACGCCCGCCGGCTGGCGTCCGCTCGAAGAGATCGGCATTCCGCTCGTCGAGGCGCGCGGCCCGCGGGCCGCCAGGTTCAACTACTTTCCGCTCGACGCGGCGCTGGTGCAGCGCGCGTGCGAGGCCGCGGGATCGATGATCGCGCGCACGGGAAAGTTCCTGACGGTCGCGCAGGTGACCGGTGTCCGCAGCGTCGGCGACGAGCTCTATGCGCGTTTCGGCGCGCTGTGCGAGTCGATGGAAGGCGCGGCGGCGGCGCACGTCTGCGCGATGCACGACGTGCCGTTCCTCGAAGTCCGCGGCGTCAGCAACCTCATCGAGGATCGCGACCGGTCGACATGGAAGCTGAAGGACGCGGCCGACGCCGCGCAGCGCGTGACGTTGAAGCTCGTCGAGGCGCTCCGATGAGCCGAGAACCCGCGAACCCCGAACCTCTCGAGCTGGCGTATTCGCCCTGTCCGAACGACACGTTCATCTTCACGCCGTGGGTGGAAGGACGGATCGCCGGCGCACCGCCCGTCGTCGAGCGCTACGAAGACATCGACACGCTGAACCAGATCGCGCTGCGCGCCGAACCGGACATCGTCAAGGTTTCGTTCCACGCGCTTGGACACCTGCGCGACAACTACTACCTGCTGCGCAGCGGCGGGGCGCTCGGCCGCGGCTGCGGTCCGCTGGTCGTCGCGAAGACGCCGTTCGGCGCGAAGGAGCTCGCGGGCAGGACCATCGCGATTCCGGGAAAGCTGACGACCGCCGCCCTGCTCGTGCGGCTCTTCGCCCCCGGTCTCAGCGACGCGAACATCATCGTGATGCCGTTCGACCGCATCATGCCGGCGGTCTGTGACGGCACGGTCGACGCCGGCGTCATCATCCACGAGAGCCGGTTCACGTATCGGCGGCACGGCCTGACGCAGATCGTCGACCTCGGCGAGTGGTGGGAGCGCGAGACCGGCCACGCGATTCCGCTCGGCGGCATCCTGATGCGCCGCGACCTCGGGGACGATCTCGTGCGGCGCACCGAGAAATCGCTGGCCGACAGCGTCGACTTCGCGTTCGCGCACACGGATCTCGTCTGGCCGACCGTCCGCAGGCACGCGCAGGAGATGGAAGACGACGTGATGCGGCAGCACATCGCGCTATACGTCAACGACTTCACACGGAATTACGGCCCCGGGGGAGAAGCGGCGATTGCCCATCTCCTGTCGACTGCCGAGCAACTCGGGATCGTTCCGCGCTCTCAGAAGCCGCTCTACGTCTGACCTATAATCCGCGGCATGCTGACACGCCGCAGATTTCTCACCACGGCCGCGGCTGGCGCGGCCATCACTCAGTTCGGGCGATTTCCGGATCTCGTCGCCGCTGAATACGACCTGCTGATCAAAGGCGGCCGCGTGATGGATCCGTCGCGGACGTTCGACGAGAAAGTCTGCGACGTCGCCGTCAGGGGCGGAAAGATCGCCGCCGTGCAGCCGAACATCGCCGCGTCGAGCGCCGCTGAAACCGTCGACGCCGGCGGCAGGCTCGTCGTCCCCGGCCTGATCGACATCCACACCCACGCCGGCCGCGAAAAAGAAGACGCCGGGCTGTGTCTGGCCGACGGCGTGACGTCGCTTGTCGACGCCGGCTCGGCCGGTGCGGACGGCATCGACGCCGTCGTCGCGATCGCCAGGGCGGCGCCGGCGCGGATGCGCGTGCTGATCAACATCGGCAGGAAAGGCATCATCCCCGAGGGCGACCTGATGGATCTCGCCAACGTCGACGCGGCCGCGGCCCGCGCGGCGATCGAGCGTCATCGGGACGTCGTGGTCGGCATCAAGGCGCGCCTGTCGAAGAACGTCGCGGGGAAGAACGACGTCGAGGCCTTGAAACGCGCGCAGTCGGTCGCGCGTCCGCTCGGCATTCCGATCATGATCCACATGGGGCAGACCGAGTCGCCGCTGCCGGACATTCTCGCGGTCCTCAAGCCCGGCGACATCGTCACGCACATGTATGCGCCGCCGCCGAACGGAATCTTCGATGCGAGCGGAGCGCTCCTGCCCGCGGTCGCCGACGCGCGCAAGCGCGGCATCTGGTTCGACTTCGGCAACGGCCGCCTCGATCACTTCACATGGGACATCGTCGAACACGCGATGAAATCGCGCGTGTATCCCGACACGATCTCCACCGACTGGGGTCAG
>Ga0134125_10005985_pt1 | contig 13792 bp, 14 predicted proteins | sample KB31751_FD_96464 | JGI IMG/M metagenome (GOLD analysis project Ga0134125, IMG submission 96464) | Terrestrial soil microbial communities with excess Nitrogen fertilizer from Kellogg Biological Station, Michigan, USA - KB3-175-1 | ecosystem: Environmental > Terrestrial > Soil > Unclassified ... | reverse complement strand
GTCGGACCGAACGGCACCGGCAAGTCGACGCTGCTCAAGGCGCTGTTTGGCTTCCTACGGCCGCGGAACGGCAAGGTGATGCTCAGGGGGGCGGACGTCACCGGCACCGAGCCGCACCATATGCTCGGCGCCGGGGTCGCCTATCTGCCGCAGCGGCCGAGCCTCTTTCCGCATCTAACGGTGGAATCAAATCTCAAACTTGGCCTCTGGCATGCGCGCGTGTCGAAGGCGGAGGTGCGGCGCAAGCTCGAGCAGGCCTATACGCGCTTCCCGGTGGCGCACGAGAAGCGCAACCAGCCGGCCGGTCAGCTCTCGGGCGGCCAGCAGCGTCAGGTGGAGATCGCGCGCAGCCTTTTGACCGAGCCGCCGGTCTATCTCATCGACGAGCCAACCGCGGGGATCGATCCACGCACCAGCGAGGACATCTACGAACTCATCGCGTCGCTCGCCCGCGACGCCGGCAAAGCGATCCTGCTGGTCGACCAGGACATCAAGAGCGCGCTGGCAATTGCGGACTACGTCTACGTGGTCAAGAACGGCAGCGTCGCATCGCAGGGATCGCGCGCCACATTCGGCGGCGACACCGACGCGCTGGTCGCCCGCTGGCTCTACGCGAGCGGCGGCTGACCATGAGCGCATCGATGGCGAAGCCTCGGCAGCCACCGCGGCAGTCCCGGCGCGGCGGTACGCCGCCCTCGATGGCGGACGCGCCGCTGCACGGCGAGATGCTCGCGGTGTTCGACCGTATGCCGAAGCAGCTGCAGGCGGCGGCGCGCTGGGTACTCGACCATCCGCAGGACGTGGCGCTGCTCACGGTGCGCGAGCAGGCCAAGCGCGCCGGCGTTGTGCCGGCGACGATGACACGCCTCGCCCAGCGGCTCGGCTTCGACGGCTATGACGCGGTACGCGATCTCTATGCAGAGAATTTACGCCGCCACGCCTCGTCGATGTTCTCGCCCAAGGCTGCCGCGCTGGTGGCGCGCCGCAAGCTCACTGGAGAAGCCTCGCTCGCTCACGATCTTATCGACAGCCTGGTCCACCAGATGGCGACGCTGTTAGGCACGGAGAGCCTCGGCAACCTCGGGGCCGCCGTCGGCATCATCGCCAAGGCGCGCCACGTCTTCGTGCTCGGCCAGCGCTCCTGCTACCCGGTGGCGTTCCACTTCGCCTACGTGTTCGGATTGGCCGGCGGCCGAACCCGCCTGCTCGACGCGCCCGGCGGCACCGGCAGCGACGCCCTGCGCGATGCGCAGAAAGGCGACGCGCTCCTCGCCATCAGCCTCAAGCCGTACACGCGCACGACCGTCGAGGTCACGCGTCATGCGGCGCGCCGCGGCGTGAGCATCGTCGCGATCACCGACAGCGCTGTATCGCCCCTCGCGCGCGCGGCACGCGCCACCATCCTGGTGCCCACCGAGAGCCCGTCATTCTTCCACACGATGACGCCGGCCTTTGCGGTCGCCGAGGCGCTGGCCGCGCTTCTTGCCGCGGGCGGCGGCGAGGGGGCGCTGACAGCTGTGCGCGAGATCGAGGAGCAGATGCGGTCGCTGTCGACGCACGTGCTCTCGACCGCAGCGCCCGATCGGTCCGGGGTGGTCAAGCGCTGAGCCGTTCGGCACGCCGTCGATCGCCCAGTAAGCACAGCTGACAGCGGCTCGTGACCCACGCAAGACGACCGAAGCCGTGAGAGAGCAGGGCGTGGTTCTTCGGTCCCGCGCTCAAACGTCAGGGTCGAATCTTCGGTCGCGAACAAGATCGATCCCCAGGGGCAGGCCTGACGCAAGCCTCGCCCAATGGGTAACTGCCGGCTGCCAGTCGCCGGACGTCAGCTGCGGTCTCAAATAGCCGAACATCACCCGAAAGGAATCGCCCGTCCAATATCCGAGCGCAACCTCACTCTTGCCTATGAGCTTGAGACTGGGCGGCTGGCCGGCTGCCGACACGACCAACAGCAGGCGCTCGTTCGCCGGTGGGATTTGAAGCGGATAAGCATTCCACTCGATGGTCGGCATCACTGCCCCTTACGGGAATACTACCTACGGCGGAAGACTGAAGCGGCAAGAACGCTAACAATTGTGGCGGATAGCCGTCGCTGTGTCCATCCAGCGACGGCTTTTTGCCGCGGATTGGCCCCGGGATCGACTGAAGAATCAGGTTCGTTTAGTCATTCTTTTTTTGTTGGGGAGAAACCGCGAAGTGGCGATGGGGACAGTGAAGTGGTTCAACGTGACCAAGGGGTATGGTTTCATCAAGCCAGATGGGAGCGGACCGGACGTCTTTGTTCATATCTCGGCTGTTGAGAAGGCCGGATATACCGGCCTCGCTGAAGGCGCCAAGATCAGTTACGAACTGATGACCGGGCGCAACGGGAAGGTCTCAGCAGAAAATCTGCGCATCGGCTAACTGCCCATCCTATGACCTTTCAAAGTACCGCGTTTGAGGCGGACGTAACTCGCTGCGTCCGATGCAATAGGAATGCTGAGCTCATGCTCAGCATTACCAGCCCGAAGGACGGCCGAACGCTTCGCATATTTCGCTGCCGGTGCGGGAAGCTGACATCGACCGGCAATCACGCGCGGACGCCAGAAGACTGAGGCGCTGATACAAGTCCGGCTACAGCGCATAAAATAGAGGGCGCGGGGCTTCGTCCCGCGCTCTTCTTGTGCTGCAGGGTGCCAACGAATGGCAATTCGGATTTCAGTTTTCGGAAGCCAAATGGTCCAAGGTCCAGCGCACGGGCTCGATCCTCGGCAAAATCCTGGACAGCCTCGGCTCTCATAAGATGGCCGTTAGCAGACAGCTCTTCGGAGACTTCGGAGTTCCTTGTGGATCAGTGATTGTGCTGGTGGCTTCTCCGGTCCGTGTGACCGGCAAGTTAGCTTTGAGGTTCACTTCGGCCCGCCGGCAGAAGCAATCCTAGCCGCTGCGCGCGTCGCTTGACCGAAGCTACGTGGCGTCCAAGCTGCTTCGCGATCACTGGCGCACTCGTCTTTCGGTACGCAAGTTCGATCAGGAGCATGACCTCAGCTTCGGTCCAATCCCGTGGTTTCGCGGGCTCCATTGTCACCGCTAGCTCCCGAACAACGCACCTGTAGTTGCAAGTATGAGTCGGGCTCTACGAAGGCAGCATTGCGAACAACTCGTGAAAGGACTGTGGTGAGCCCCAGGGGAAGACTCTTTCTGCCCGCGCTCACAACGTGGGCTCTGAGTTCGTCGCTTCTCAGGAGAAAGCTCCGGTCATACGACGGGTACTCGCTTTGCCGCCACAGCGGCTGGCGAGATGACCTCGATGTCAAGGGGCACTTGCCAGCGTTCGGTAAAGCGCATCCGGGGCGGTGCATTGATTGAGCAAGCGCCCTTCAGCACGAAGCCGTTATATGCGCTGTTCATCACTTCATTGCACTTCTGTACGTAGACCGGGAAGCCGCCGATATAGGGCATGAACACGCGGGGACGGCCCGGAATGTTGGCGCCGACATACCAGGAGCTACAGGTCGAGCGGAGCGAAACCGTCGAGACGTCGTTGACGTGAGCCACCCAGGCATCTTCATCTGCCAGCATCGGCTCGATGCTGCTCGCACCGACGTCGCGCATATGGCCGACGCAATCAGCGAGCCAGTCGACATGTTGCTCGATTGCCTGGATCATGCTGGCCAGCACCGATGGGCTGCCGGGACCGGTGATCATGAAGAGATTGGGAAACCCCTCCGAGGCGAGGCCGAGATAGGCGCGGGGCCCGGCGCGCCATTTCTCCGCCAATGTTCGACCGCCGCGGCCTGTGATCTTGATCTTGTCGTACGAGCCGGTCATTGCAGCAAAGCCGGTAGCACTGACGACGGCGTCAACTATGTATTCGGTGCCACCGACCACGATACCGTCCCTGATGAAGCGCTCAATTGGTGTGTCGGACACATCAACCAGCTTCACATGCGGCAAGTTGTAGGTCTCAAAGTAATTGGTGTCGACACACAGCCGCTTGCAGCCGAACACGTTCCGCGGGCACAGCAACTCGGCGGTCGTCGGGTCCTTGACGATACTGTGGATCTTCTGCCGTGCGAATTCGGCGATCGTGTCGTTGGCGGATTTGTCGAACAGAAGGTCGCCATAGGATCCCAGAAAGGGGAGCCCGCCGCGCTGCCACGCCGTTTCATATTGTTGCGCACGCTCGTCCGCGCTCGCCTGTAGAGCTGGCTCGGTATTGAAGGGAAAATAGAATCCCGTGGGCCGTGCACGTGCTTTTGCGCGTAACTCCGGATAATGCGCCTTGGCTTCCTTCAGAGATTCTGCCGACAGCCTCTCGTTCCAGGCCGGTACCGACCAGGTCGCGGTGCGCTGAAATACCGTGAGCTGCAAGGCTTGCTGCGCGATGATCGGAATTGACTGGACCGCGGATGAGCCGGTACCGATCACGCCAACGCGCAGGCCCGTGAAGTCAACGCCGTCGTGCGGCCATTCGCCGGTGTGATAGATCGGCCCGCGGAAATCATTCATCTTCTCGAAGGCGGGGCGGTTCGGCGCCGAAAGGCAGCCAACCGCCATGATACAGAATCGCGCGCTAACCTTGTCGCCGCGATCTGTCTCGATCAGCCAGGTATCATCGTATTCGTTGAACGTCGTTGCGATCACCCGCGTGTTGAACACGATCTCGCCGCGCAAGTCGAAGCGATCGGCGACGTGGTTGGCATAAGCGAGGATTTCCGGCTGCGGGGAGTACTTCTCCGACCAGTTCCATTCCTGATCCAGCTCCTCCGAGAACGAGAATGAATATTGCAGGCTCTCGACGTCGCAGCGGGCTCCGGGATAGCGATTCCAGTACCAAGTCCCACCGACGCCGTCACCGGCCTCGTAGACTCGCGCCCTGAACCCGAGCTCCCGCAGCCGATGCAGCATGTACAGGCCCGCAAAGCCTGCGCCGATCACGACAGCATCGAACGTTCCGTTCTCCGCAGGGCGCATCGCTTCGCCCACTGCATTCTCCCGAGCCATGACCCGCTTCGTCCCTGTTGTTATCTTTGTCGTTCCTCATTTGAGGGTACCGGAAGAGTAGGGCGACTGCGACAGGACATGCAAGCGAACGCGCTCCCGCGCCACAAATGGCACATATGCGGTATGTGCTGCGACTGCTGGGCGCTGGCGCCTTCGGTGGCCCCTCGCCATTGCCACCATCCCGACCCCCGCTGATGCCATAAACGGGACAGCGGTGGTTGTGCCGAAACCGACGGATGGGAGCAAGCGATGGGCTGGCAATGCCCTTGCCAGCATCGCGTGATCAGGACATGGTCCTCTCTGCTGTCGTATCTGTTGTCTTTCAGCTGCTCTGTGGCATCTGACCAGCGAGGGAGCGTTGCAATGGATGAGAGGATAGTCGAAGCAATTGCGCGGTGCGCGGGTCTTGAAAAGGCCCTCGAGGTGCATCCAGATGACGTGGCCGCTGCGGCGGCCGCGGCAGAAAAGGTGACAAACAGGATCCGTCGATCGAGCGGCACGCTGTCTGAGCCGTTGTCAGAGCCTTGGCCACCGATGATAGTGGTTGGCCGATGAGCGAACTGCACTGGATGACCGCGAAAGCGGTGGCGGCAGCGATAGCAAAGCGTGAAATGTCCCCCGTCGAACTCGTCAATGCACTCCTCGATCGAATCGAGCGGTTGAATCCGCGCCTCAACGTGTTCATCCGCGTTGAGGCTGAGGCGGCGCTGGAAGAGGCTCGCGCTGCGGAAGCTGAGGCCGCGCGAGGGCAGCTGCGGGGCGCGCTGCACGGCGTTCCGGTCGGCATCAAGGACATCATTGATGTCTCCGGCCTGCCGACCACGTGCCATTCGAAGATATTGGAGAACAAAATCGCCAGGGCCGATGCCGTGTGCGTTGCCAAATTGCGTGCCGCGGGCGCGATCATCTTGGGAAAGTTGTCCACGCACGAGTTCGCTATCGGAGGACCGAGCTTCGATCTTCCCTGGCCACCCGCACGAAATCCCTGGAACCGCGATCATCATCCCGGTGGATCGTCCTCGGGATCTGGCAGCGGGCTGGCCGCCGGCTTCTTTCCGATGGCGCTCGGAACCGACACCGGGGGGAGTGTGCGCAATCCCGCGAGCGCGTGTGCGATCGTGGGCACCAAGCCGACTTATGGGCTCGTATCCCGGCGCGGCGTCTTTCCGCTTGCGTTTACGCTCGATCACGTCGGTCCGATGACGCGGACCGTTGCAGACAACGCCATGATGCTCGGCGTCTTGGCCGGCCACGATTCTCTCGACCCGGGGAGCGCCCCTCCGCCGCGGAGCGCGGACTATATGAAAACACTCGAGCACGGCGTGCGCGGCCTGCGCATCGGGTTCGTGCGGCATTTTCACGAAATCGACGTGCCGGCGGATCCGGAAGTTACCGCAGGTCTTGAACGGGTCGCCTTCACGCTGCGCGCAGAAGGAGCAAGCGTCATTGATGTTCGGTTGCCTGCACTGGGGGATTTTGCTGCAGTTTATCGTGCAATCCAGCAGAGTGAAGCATGGTCGATCCATTCCGAATGGCTGAAGGAGCGACCGGGCGACTATGGCCGTTTGACCCGGCGGCGCTTGATGGCCGGCGCGTTCATGGGCGCCGGCGACTACGTTATGGCCTGCCGCCAGCGGTCACAGATGATACATGAGGTCGAGGCCGCGCTGCGGGAGGTCGACATATTGCTGTGTGCGAGCGCGATGGATCCCGCCTGCCGAATAGACGAGCCAGAAGCGATCGAGCGCAATTACGTGCGACAAGCGCGGGCCCCGTTCAACGTGACCGGTCATCCCGCACTCGCCATGCCGACGGTGCTGTCGCGTGATGGCTTGCCTTTGTCGGTCCAGTTCGTTGGCCGCTATTTCGACGAGGCGAACCTGTTCAGGGTCGCCCGTGCGTGGGAGCGGGCGGCATGCACTGATGCCCTGCATCCGCCCCTTGAGGGATGAAAGTCGCTACCCGGCTAAGGAACCGGAAATTTGCTCGCCGGCAATCCGGCGCAATGATCGTAGATTGCGGATGGCCGGGTGAACCACACCTTTTCCTTCTCCGGATGATTGACGATGTGCTGCAACGCCTCGCGCAGCATGCGCAGCCTGTAGGGCTGACCTACGATCATCGTGTGCAGCGCGATGCCGCATACGAGCGGCTGCTTCGCCGACTGTCGCAGCAGTTCTTCGAATTGACCGATGATGAAGTCGCGGAATTGCTCCGGCGAATGATGCCTCACCAGGATCTGAGGGCTATCATTGATCTCGAGCGGGTACGGCACGCTCATAATTGGACCAGAGCGCGTCTTCATCCAGAGCGGCTGATCGTCGGCCGGCCAGTCCATTAGGAAATCAAACCCGACCTCCTTCAGCAGGTCGGGTGTTCGATGCGTCGCGGCCATCCACGGGGCCATCCAGCCTCTCGGCGGCTTTCCAGACGCGCGTTCAATGGCATCGCGGACCTCCTGCAGGAATCGCTTCTCGTCAGATTCCCACATCTGGCTTTGGCGCTCGGCATTTGTGCGGCCGTGCCCGATGAACTCATCGCCGCGCGCCTTGAGGGCGTCGACAATCCGGGGCGCATAGTCGAAGACTGTCGTGTTGATGAGGTGGGCCGCCGGGAGGTTGAGTTCGTCAAATAGCTCGAGGCAGCGCCAAACGCCGATCCTGTTGCCGTAATCCCGCCAGGCGAATGTCCGAGCATCTGGACCAACCCCCGGTACCGTCAGCAGATGACCTTCACCCGCGCCGAACGCGAAGTGTTCGATGTTGAGGCCGAGATAGACCGCCAGCCGCTTGCCGTCCGGCCAAGAATAGTCCGGGCGGTCAATGATCGGCGAGTAAGCATAACGATCATGATAGGGAAGCTGCATTTAGGTATTCCTGTGAAACGAGGCTTGGCGTCAGATATTCGGCGCCTATAAGAAGATACCCTCGGGCGAACAGCGGCCGTAGGCGTCATTCGACCCGGCTCGAGGGCCGATGCTATACGTGAGATCGGTACCCGCAATCGGTCAAATGAATGAGATCGCGAATTCAGTCGCGACCGGCTATGCACCGACAAATACAGAAAGGCGCTGTCCGGGTCGCTCTATCAGCCGGCGCGAGAAGAAGGTGAGTGGCATACGTGCGCTGCTCCCGACGGAGAATGTGCAACGCGCTACGCGGACATGGGCGTCCTCAAAGAGCTCTCACGAGGCTTCTTATCTTGCCACTCGACCGGTGGCCGATCAGGGACGTCATCTGCACTTGCCCTGCACGTCGGTGCGAACGCTAGTGGTGAGAAGGAGATGCTAGGCGGCTTTATGGTGGAGGTCATCGTCCCGCCAAATATTCAAATTCAGCAATTCGATTGGACTGTCTGAGGGGGGAGTCTCAACGTGCCGGCGCAGTGTTTTGACCGTGATCGTCGGAATAGCCCCGAGGTGGCGATTGAGAATCGTGGATATACGGATGAGAACCGTGCCGATCTCGCGGTTTGTCGACTCATCGATTCCGTCGGGCGGCTTGACGACGACTCTGATCGCCGTGGTCACGGACGTCGTCCGCTCGGGCAAGCCGATAGTTGGCTTCGGCTTCTCGTCTATTGGACGGTTCGGACAGCAAGGGTTGATCGAGGAGCGCTTCGCGCCGCGGCTTCGAGATGCAGCTTTCATTGATATCGCAGACGAAACCGGGGAAAACATCGATCCTTTCAAAGCTTGGAACGTCCTTATGAAGGGCGAGAAACCGGGAGGCCACGGTGAGAGGTGTGTGGCAGTGGGCACGCTTGACATGGCCTTATGGGATGTCGCGGCCAAGGTTGCGGACGTTCCGCTGTATCATCATATCGCCCGCCTCGGGCCGAAGACATCGGTCAAGGCGGTCAGGGCTTATGCCGGCGGCGGATACTACTATCCGCGTGACGATGTCGGCCGTCTAGTCGACGAAGTTAAGAGAATCCGAGATCTCGGCTATACTCATTTCAAGTTGAAGATGGGTAGCTTATCCCTTGCAGAGGATCTCAATCGGATCGAGGCAGTAGCAAAGGTCATGTCGGCGTCGCGGAATGTTGCCGCAGATGCGATGAATTCGTATGGACGCCGCGGGGCGCTCGAAGCCGCGGCGGCTCTGAGCCCATTCGGTCTTTGGTGGTTCGAGGACCTCTGCGATCCGTTGGATTTCGGGACGTTGGCGGATGTGGCACGACGTTATGAGGGGCCCATTGCCGCAGGCGAAGCTCTGTTCTCAGTGGCCGAAGCCAAACTCCTGGAGCAGCACGGCGGGGTCCGCAAAGACAAGGATATCCTTCTTTTCGATCCGGTCCATTGTTACGGACTGCCGGGTTATCTGGAAATCGTGAGGGAATTTGAAAGGCGCGGGTGGGAGCGCAACCGGTTTTGGCCTCATGGTGGCCATCTCTTCACTTTGCACCTGGTTCAGGGCTTGGGGCTCGGTGGGACCGAGGTCAACCCCTTCAGCTTCCAGCCGTTCGGGGGCCTAACGGATGATGCCTTGATCACTGACGGGCGCGTTTGCGCTCCCGACGTGCCGGGCATCGGATTCGAAGCTCGAACGGCGACAAGGCGGGCGTTTGCCGACCTGTTGGGTGGTGGCTGAAAGGCATACCGGAGCCGGCGAGCAGGATGATAGGTGCAACAGAAACTTGAATCTTCCCGAACCTCGCCAACTCGTCATGTCGCCAATATGTCAGGCCAAGATTCAATTCCACGCTGATCCTTCTCGGGTGGTGGTTCGCATCGTCGCGGCGGTAAGACGAGCCGCAGGTCTTGATGCGCTCGCCTTCCGAACGCGCTCATCGCCAAAATTTGACGTGTTGTCGGTGGCAATTGAAAGCTCGATCATGGTGACCTCCTCAGCTAGTGAGGTCGGCCATTCTCAAATATGCAAATTCGGAGGGATTGAGCGCCATAGCTCAGATTCAAGCCGACGCCTATGCCGGGTTCAGCGAGCTCTACGAAGCCACTTGGCGATCGATCGACACCTCCTAGCCCGAGAGGGACTGCTCTCTTGCGCGCCACGCGTTCGATCAGGCAACGCGACCTTCCTCGCAAAGGCGTTTCAACCCATGAGCCTCACATGACATGTACTCGCGCGCCAGACGCCCAGTCAAATTGGCCACAATGCCGGAAAGAACCCCGGTCATTTCTAGTGTCAAGGTCACAAGGACTCCATCCCGGTTCGGCCTGACATAGTGGCCTGCCGTAACTTTCACGCCAGGACTGCTAGAGACCCACACAAACTTTTCTCGTTCTGAAAATTCAGTGATGCGCCAAACGGCCGGACGCAATTTCGGCTGGATGATACGAACGCGACTGTGCAGTCTGATAGGCCCCTCATTCAAGGGCTCGATCTGAGAAATTGATCTTGTCCATCTTGGCCAGCGCCTCACGTCCATAAGCTCTGCCCAGATCCGGTCAATTGAAGCGGCGATCACAAACTCCGTTTCGAAATGCCTCATGTGTGGGGTCCTTGTCGAAGTCCTGCGACAACTCTGTCCATCGATAGAGAAACCCGGTCCTCATCCATTCTGAAGGTCACAAGTTCGAGAGCCGGTATTTGACTGGTTGACGAGTGCTACCAAAAGAATAGCATTGCTACCGACATGGTAGCAAGGAAGTCGCGAATGTCACGTATTCGGCCGCTGGAACCTCCGTACGCGGAGGAAATTCAGCGCTCCTTCGACAGGATAATGAAGGGCAAAGAACCCCTGCTGCTGTTTCGCACTCTAGCGACCAGCGAAAGGGCTTGGGCAAAGTTTCGAAATGGGTCATTGCTCGACCGTGGTCCATTGGGATTGAGAGATCGTGAGATCGTCATCAATCGAACGACGGCACTGGCCCATTGCGAATACGAATGGGGCGTTCACGTCGCGGTATACGCCAAACACGCTGAACTTACAGACGAGCAAATCGACGCAACGCGCAACGGAGGGCTGTCTGCTCCATGCTGGAGCGGCGCCGAACAAGCCTTGATTGCGGCTGTGGATGCCCTGCATGCGCGAGCCACGCTCGATCGAATCGAATTTGATCGGCTCAGAGAACATTACGATGATGACCAGGTCCTGGAGATTTTGATGCTGTGCGGTCTTTATCGAACGGTATCCTATGTTGCTAACGCACTCGACCTGCCGTTGGAGCCGACTGCTCGCCGCTTTCCAGCTGCTCAAAGGCGATCGCCGGCGCTGCAGGAGCAAAGCTAGATGGTCAAGAAGCGGGCGACGAGGACAGGGACGCCCTTGCCTGGCAGGCGCGTCCGGGGATCGGAAACCGGCCGACCGCTCATGGCTCTGCTCGATCTCGCATCAAGAAGGCAGCTTCTTCGCGTTGTCTGGGAATTGAGAGATGGTCCCCTTAGGTTCAGACCTTTGCAAGAAGCGTGCGGCGACATCTCGCCTTCGCTTCTCAATCGCCGCATCAAGGAGCTGCGCGAAGCCGAACTGGTGGAGCTTTCACTCGAAGGCTATCGCCTTACGGCTTTCGGTAGCGGTCTTTATCGCGCATTTCAGCCCATTTCAGACTGGGCAAACGATTGGGCTGCAAGCCTCAAGAAGCGCTCCGGAAAAGCCTGAGCTTGCCGCGGACTTGCGCGTTATCACGGCTTGGTCGGCCTGGCTGCATCTCGTCGCGGCCGGCGGCTTGGCCTGCGAGCAGAATGTTAGATCATGAAACGTGCCGTGTTGTTCGACTTCGATCTTACCCTCGCACATTCAAGCAGAGGAGCGATCGAGTGCATTGACTACGCGCTGATGAAAATGGGCCTTCCGCCTGCGGATCACGGGGCCATCCGGGCCACCATCGGTCTTAGCCTCCCGGCAACGCTGGCCCGTTTGACCGGCCTGACTGATCGCGCGTCGACAAACGCTTTCGCGGCGAACTTCGTGGAGCGCGCGGACTTGAGGATGGTCGATCTGACTTCACTATTTCCGGACGTCTGCCGCGTCGTACATGAGTTGCGAATGGCTGGTATAAAAACAGGGATCGTCTCCACAAAATACAGGTATCGCATTCAAGCGATTTTGGCCCGAGGCGGATTGACGGAAGCTTTCGATGTCATTGTTGGCGGCGAGGACGTCGCTCGTCATAAGCCCGATCCGGAAGGGCTTCACCGGGCGCTCAGGTGCATCGGTATATACGGCCAGGATGCTGTTTATGTCGGTGATCATCCGGTCGATGCCATGGCCGCGTCGGCGGCCCGGATTTCGTTTGTCGCCGTTCTTACCGGAAATGCGGTGCGAGGCGATTTCGATCCCTGGCCAGATACGGTCTTTATCGAAAGCCTGACTGACCTTGTTTCGCTTTTGACAGCAAACTGGGGTACCCAAACTCAAGATTCAGAAGGAGATCGCCATGCCTGCGTCACAGCTCTTCAAACACCTCGGCCTGAGGGTTCCGGTATTTCAGGCGCCTATCGGTGCGATTGCGTCCGTTGAATTGGCCGCCGCAATCTCTGAGGCCGGTGGCTTAGGGCATCTCGCTTGCACCTGGCGCAGTCCAGATCAGCTTCGGGATATGTTTCGCGCTGCGCGAGCGCTGACTAAGCGACCATTTGGCGCAAATTTCGTGCTGGATTTCCCGATCGACGAGCGGCTCGGGATCGCGCTGGAGGATGGCGTGCGCGTCATATCATTCTTCTGGGGTGATGGGAGCACCCATCTGCGTCGCGTAAAGGCGGCAGGTGCCGTCGCCATACAGGTGGTGGGCTCCATCGATGAGGCCAAACGCGCGGCTGACGCCGGTTTCGATTTGGTTGTCGCTCAAGGACGTGAGGCGGGCGGTCACGTTCGCGGCGATCTTGGGACCATGACTTTGGTGCCCCAGGTAGTCGATGCCATTGCGCCGCTTCCCGTGATTGCCGGTGGGGGGATCGCGGATCGGAGAGCGGCAGCTGCCGCTCTTTGTCTGGGTGCTGTCGGCGTGTGGGTCGGCACAAGATTCCTGGCTGCCCGCGAGGCAAATATTCACACAGAGTATCAAGAGCGGGTTCTAGCGGCGTCTGCTGACGACACGCTCTATTCCCAACTCTTTGATATCGGTTGGCCCAACGCGTCGCTTCGAAGCCTGAAGAACTCGACGACGGCAAGGTGGGAGCAAGCCGGACGTGCTCTGGCACCCAATCGTCCCGGTGAAGGCGATATCGTCGCCCGACGACCTGACGGAACAGGAATCCCGCGCTACTTCTTCGGATCGCCCACGCGCGACGTGGAAGGTGAAGTCGAGGCGATGGCGCTCTATGCGGGCGAAGGGGTCGGACTCGTACGCTCGGTCCAACCTGCGGCGACGATCTTCGAGGAGTTCGCGAGCGCAGTAGCCGATGCTCGCAAAAATAATTTATCCGTGGGCGTCACATCCCACCTCGGGGCTTTGTTCTGAGTTCGTGGATGTAAAGAAAGGAGAAACGCTCGAACCGCTCTCTCACGATTGACGAGTTTTAGCGATTAAGTGCCGTGATCTCTAAATTCTTCGGCCAGGAAGGTCGATAGGCTCCGGCGAGCCAACACGTTGGGTCTATCTGTCCAGCTTGTCGGACATTCGAACTTCAGGAGACCAGCATGCAAGACTATACAGACGTTCTTATCGTCGGAGCCGGGCCCACCGGTCTGGCCCTTGCCGCTGAACTGAGGCGACGGGGTGTTAGCCCGGCCATCGTCGATCAACAAGAGCTCGGCGCGAATACTTCGCGAGCTTGTGTGGTGCACGCGCGCACGATGGAGGTCCTTGAGCCGCTTGGGGAAACGGCCAAGTTGCTGGCCTTGGGCCTAAAAGTACCGATTTTTCGGATCCGCGATCGAGATCGCACATTGCTCACGATCG
>Ga0134125_10005984_pt1 | contig 13792 bp, 8 predicted proteins | sample KB31751_FD_96464 | JGI IMG/M metagenome (GOLD analysis project Ga0134125, IMG submission 96464) | Terrestrial soil microbial communities with excess Nitrogen fertilizer from Kellogg Biological Station, Michigan, USA - KB3-175-1 | ecosystem: Environmental > Terrestrial > Soil > Unclassified ... | reverse complement strand
TCTTCAGCGACGGCTTCGACGGCTGCCGTCCATAAGGTTCGCAAACCAGATAACACAAATCCCGCGGCTCACACCGCGGGATTTTTTTGAGTCCTGTTTCGATGCGGGCAGCCGCGCTGCGATGAAACGCCATCGGTCATGATTGTCCGCACAATTTTGCGGTTTTGTTGTCAATATTTGGGCTTGTCCGTATAGTCGCGCGCATGACAGGGGCTACGCGGCATTGCCGCGGATCGGTCGCAGGTTGCCAAGGCGGCTCGTTTCTCGCGCGCTGCGAGAGGTTTATTTTCCAGGGGTTTTGCATGTTTCGCAATCACGCGTTGGTTGCCGCGATGGCGGCGTTGTGCACGTTGTTCTGCGCCATACCGGCGCATGCTGCAGATGAGGACGCTCCGCGCGTCATGTCGACGCAGGAATATGCCGCGGCGGCAGTGATTCCTCCGAATTTCACGGTGAAGAAAGAGGATCATCACGACACCTTGCCATCGCTGCGTAATGCGGTTGTGCCGAAAAACACGAACGTCAAGCGCACGAATTTCGAAGGCCTGATTCCTCTGCCGCCGGGTTCGACGAATCAGCCAGATGGCGCGATTCAGAATGTGACGTCACCGACGCTGAACGCTCCCTCGGCGTCGCTCAATTTCGATGGCGTGGGTAATGGTTTCACAGGCCCGCAGGGAACATTCAGCGTTCAGTACGCACCACCGGATACCGACGGCGCGGTAGGTGCTACGCAATACGTGTCGCTGGTGAACACGGATCTGGCTGTGTTCGACAAGACTAGTGGCAACGTGATCTACGGTCCTGTGGCGGTCAACACGCTGTGGTCCGGCTTCGGCGGCGGCTGCGAATCCAACAACGACGGCGATGGCGTGGTGATTTACGACCGCGCGGCTGGCCGCTGGGTGGTTTCGCAATTTTCGGTGAGCACAACGCCCTATTTGCAATGCGTCGCGGTGTCGCAGACCTCCGACGCTACCGGCGCCTGGAACCGTTATTCCTTCAACTACGGCAGTACGCTTTTCCCGGACTACCCGAAAATGGGCAGTTGGCCGGATGCGTATTACGAAACGTTCAACATGTTCAACGGCAATACGTTTTCCGGCGCCAACCTGTGCGCCTACGATCGCACGAACATGCTTGCCGGCAATGCGGCCACGCAACAGTGCTTCCAGCTTTCGAACGCCTATGGCGGCGTGCTGCCATCGGATCTGGATGGCTCCACCGCACCACCGGCCGGATCCCCGAATTACTTGATCAATTACGGCACCAACAAGCTGAATTTGTGGAAATTCCACGTCGATTGGACGACCCCGGCGAACTCGACGCTGGCCGGTCCGACGGCGATTTCAGTGCCATCGTTTTCGGCACTGTGTGGTGGCGGGACATGCGTAACCCAGCCTGGCACGACTACAAATCTGGATTCGTTGGCTGATCGCATGATGTTCCGCTTGGCGTACCGGAATTTTGGCGATCACGAAGCGCTTGTTGCAAGCCATTCGGTGACCGCAGGAACCAAGGGCGGCGTGCGCTGGTACGAGTTGCGCAATCCCGGCGGAACGCCGACGGTGTACCAGGCTTCCACCTTCGCGCCGGATACAACGACCTATCGTTGGATGCCATCGATCGCAATGGATGGCGCTGGCGACATCGCGCTTGGATTTAGCGCTTCCACCGGTACCGCGCCAACTGTCAATCCCTCGGTGCGTTATACAGGACGGGCAGTGGCGGATGCTCTTAACTCGATGCAGGCCGAGGTCAACGTCTACACTGGCAGCGGCGTCCAGACCACATACGTCAACAGTAAGCACCGAACCGTTGCCCTTACGCGCTGGGGTGATTACAGCGCGATGACCATTGACCCGGTGGATGATTGCACGTTTTGGTATACCAACGAATACATTCCGTCGAACGGCACGTTCAACTGGAAAACCCGTATCACATCGTTCAAATTCCCGGGCTGCGGTGGCACCAAGCAGAACCAGACGATCACGTTCCCGAACCCTGGGCCGCTGACCTACAGCCCGAGTGGGACCTTTGCGTTGACGGCGACGGCCTCGTCCGGGTTGACCGTAACCTACACCTCGACCACGCCGAGCGTGTGTTCGGTGTCCGCTTCGACGGGGACGATGCTTGCGGCTGGTACCTGCACGATCAATGCGGATCAGGCTGGCAACGCCGCCTACAATGCAGCGCCGACCGTGACCGACAACATCACGATCAACAAGGCGAACCAGACGATCACGTACACCTCGACGGCGCCGGGTAGTGCGACAGTCGCCGGTGCGACGTACACGGTGACGGCAACGGGCGGCGCATCCGGCAATACGGTGACGTTCGCTATCGACGCGAGCGCGAGTTCGGTGTGCACGATCTCTGGTTCGACCGTGTCGTTCACCGGCGCGGGCACCTGCACGATCGATGCGAACCAGGCCGGCAACACGAACTACAACGCGGCTACGCAGGCGCAGCAGTCGTTTGCGGTCGGCAAGGCTAGCCAGACAATCACATTCACCTCGACGGCGCCGGGTAGTGCGACGGTCGGCGGCGCGACGTACACGGTCACGGCAACGGGCGGCGCGTCCGGCAATGCCGTGACATTCGCTATCGATGCAGCTTCGAGCGGCGTGTGCACGATTTCCGGTTCAACCGTGTCGTTCACCGGCGCGGGCAATTGCGTGATCGATGCGAACCAGGCCGGCAACGCGAACTACAACGCGGCTACCCAGGCACAGCAATCGTTCGCGGTCGGCAAGGCCAACCAGACGATCACGTTCCTGAATCCGGGTGCGCAGACCTACAGCCCGAGCGGTAGTTTCGCGGTGAGTGCAACGGCGACCTCGAGCCTGACTGTGACATTCACCTCGACCACGCCGGGCGTGTGCACGGTGACGGGTTCGACCGTGACAATCGTCTCGGCTGGTACCTGCACGATCAATGCGGATCAGGCCGGCAACGGGAATTACAACGCGGCGTCGACCGTAGCCGACAACGTCACGATCAATCCGGCGAGCCAGAACATCACGTTCACTTCGACGGTGCCGACTGGCGCAACCGTCGGCGGCAACTACACGGTGACGGCAACCGGCGGTACATCCGGCAATCCGGTGACGTTTACCATCGATGCCTCGTCGAGCGGCGTGTGCACGATTTCCGGTTCGACCGTGACCTTCACCGGCACCGGCAGTTGTTTGATCGACGCCAACCAGGCTGGTAATGCCAATTACACCGCGGCGACGCAGGCGCAACAGGCGGTTTCCGTCGGCGTGCAGAGCCAAACCATCACGTTCCCGAATCCCGGGCCTCTGGCGTACAGCCCAAGTGGAACGTTCGCCTTGACTGCGACCGCTTCGTCGGGACTGACGGTGACTTACGTGTCGAACTCGACCGGCGTGTGCACGGTGTCCGGATCCACGGCGGCGGTCGTGTCGGCTGGAACGTGTTCGATCACGGCCAGCCAGTCCGGCGATTCGACCTACGGCGCAGCTTCGCCGGTGACGGATTTGATTGAGATCGATCCGGCCAGTCAGTCGATCACGTTCACCTCGACGCCGCCGGCGAGCCCTGCCGTCGGAGGAAGTTATCCGGTCAGCGCGACCGGTGGCGCCTCGGGCAATCCGGTGACCTTCAGCATCGATGCCGGTTCGACCGCGGGGGTTTGCTCGATCAGCGGCGCCAATGTGTCGTTCACGGGAACTGGAACGTGCATAGTCGATGCCGATCAGGCCGGCAACGCGAACTACGCCGCCGCGCCGCAGGCGCAGCAGACGTTCACAGTGGATGTCGGCACCGTATCGCTGATATTCACCACGCAACCGACGGATGTCGCGCAAGGCACCACTCAAGGCACGATCACCGTGACCGAACAGAACCAGTACGGTTACGTGATCGCCACGGACAGTGCCAGCACAGTCAATTTCACGGTGACTGCGTGCGGCGGATCGGTGAGCCTCGGATCAGCGCCGATGTTGAACGGCGTGGCAACGCTGTCGAACAGCGCGCAGCGCTTTTACACGTTGGCTCCGGGCCTGAGCGTCGATGCAACGAGCAGTGGCGCTTTCGCCGGAACGGCCACGAGCGGCACCTTCAACGTGGCCGCCAATGGCGACTTCGTCTTCAGCGAGGGTTTCGACGGCTGCCGTTTGTAAGCATCGGCAACATTTCGATTCACCCAATCCCGCGGCTCACACCGCGGGATTTTTTTTATGCGCGCGAATCGCAGCAGCGATCGCCTTGTGGCGCGCGCGGCGCAGGGCCGCGCCCAGTTCCGGGCCACGCAAGCCGGTATCGAGCAAGGCCTGCGCCTTGGGTTCGAGTGCGGTGTGGAACAGGGCGGTGAGGTAACGTGCCTGCGGATAATCGCTGTCCTGCATGCCCTTGCGTCCGCGCTTGTCGGCCGCGCAGGCGAGCAGGAATTGCGGCAGACGCTTGGGCTGGCGGAAAGCGTCCAGTTTTTCGAAAAGCTCCAGCACGGTTTTCGGGCGCAGCTCGAAGGCGGTATGCGCAAGCAGGTGCAGGCGGCATACGCATTCGGCCATTGCCGCGTACTCCGCCGGCACTTTCAGGCGTGCGGCGAGCGCATGCAGCGGCACGACGCCGCGTTGTTCGTGGCGGCGATGCGATGGCAATTCGACGGTCGGCGTCAGCGCCTTGCCCAGATCGTGGGTGAGCGCGCAGAAGCCGATCAGTGCGTCGCCAGGCGCCAGGCGCGCGGCCATGTCCAACACCATTTCGACATGCGTGCCGGTATCGATTTCCGGATGGAATTCGGCACGCTGCGGCACGCCATAAAGTGCATCGACCTCGGGCATGATGCGCGCGAGCGCGTCGCACTCGTGCAATGCGCGCAAGAACGCACCGGGCGTGCGTTCGGCCAGCGCCTTGCGCGTTTCCGCCCAGACGCGCTCGGGCACCAGATGATCGGCCTCGCCATCGCGCACCATCGCGCACATCAATTCGACAGTGGCCGGGGCAATGACGAATCCGCGCGTGGCAAAGCGCGCCGCGAACCGCGCCACGCGCAAGATGCGCACAGGGTCTTCGACGAAAGCGATCGAGACGTGGCGCAAGACGCCCTTGCGCAAATCCGCCGCGCCGCCGAACGGATCGATCAGCGCGCCGCTTTCGTCTTGCGCGATCGCGTTGATGGTCAAATCGCGTCGGCGCAGGTCGTCTTCCAGCGTAACCGACGTGTCAGTATCGAACGCGAAACCGTGATAGCCGCGGCCGGTCTTGCGCTCGGTGCGCGCCAGCGCATATTCCTCTTGCGTTTGCGGATGCAGGAATACCGGGAAATCCTTGCCCACGGGCTTGAATCCGGCGTGCAACATGTCCTGCGGCGTGGCACCGACAACGACGTAATCGCGATCCTTGACGGGCAGGCCGAGCAGACGATCGCGCACTGCGCCGCCGACCAGATAGGTTTTCATGCGCGCATTATGCGACAGGCGTCAATTTCACGCCGCCTGCATGCCATGATCGGCAGACTGCGCCGCTCGCCGAGGAGTCCGCCCATGAGAACCATGTTTTTGGCTTTGCTGACGGCCAGCCTGCTCGGTTGCGCCGGCTCCGCGACGCGTCCCGCTGTCCCGGCGAAAGACGCGCTTTACCGCGAGTTGGGTGGCACGCCGGGCATCACGCACGTCGTTGATCTGTTCCTGACCCGGCTGAACGCCGATGCGCGCATCAACACCTTGTTCGCGCATGTCGACCATGCCGATCTGCGCCGCCTCGTGATCGAGCAACTGTGCGCCGCGACCGGCGGGCCCTGCGTCTACTCGGGGCGCAGCATGGAAGAAGCGCATAGCGGATTGAACTTGAGCAACGCCGATTTCGATGCGTTTGTCGCGGACCTGATCGCCGCTCTGGACGATGTGCACGTCGCCAAAACAGGTCAGCAGAAACTGTTGGCCTTGCTCGCGCCGATGCGGCCGCAGATTGTTGGGCAGTGATCAACGCGTGGACGGCACGGGAGCCGTGGCGGGGGTCGATTCGACCGGCGCCGCCGGGCACACCACTTCCTTGCGTGGCGCGTCGGCGGGCGGTGTTGCGTAGGCCTGGCCGATGCGCGGCAAACGTGAGGCCAGCGGCAACACCTTGCCGTTGAGTCGCCAGTCGTAGATCACCGCGAACGCGAGCACGCGCGCGACGTATTCGCGGGTTTCCTTGTACGGAATCGTCTCGATGAAGAAATCCGGATCGAGACTGTCGCGCGCATCGATCCAGCGTCCGACCGGATTGCTGCCGGCGTTGTAGGCGGCGGTCGCCAGCCACGGACTGCCATCGTAGCGAATGGCCATATTGCCCAGATACTGCGTGCCGAGGCGGATGTTCAGATCCGGATCGAACAATGCCGCCGCACCGGAGAACGGCACGCCGAGCTGCTTGGCCAGATGCTTCGCCGTGCCCGGCAGCAGTTGCATCAGACCGTAGGCATCAGCGTCGGAGCGTGCGTCGGCGGTCCAGGCGCTTTCGGCGCGGATGATGGCGTAGGCCCAGGCCGGATCGATGCCCGCGCTGCGCGCATCGCGCACAACATCGCCGCGCCGCGCCAGCGGAAAACGCAGATCGTAATAGCGCAGGTCATCGCCGCGGTTGAGAGCGTAAACAGCGCGGTCGTGCCAACCGCGTTCCGACGCCAGCACGATCGCCTGTTTGCGTTGCGCGTCGTCCAGCCGCGACAGCGCGAAATCCCATTCGCGCCGCGCCTGCGGCAGGCGGTCGATGGCGAAGAACTCGAAAGCGCGCGTCAAATCCGGCTGCCGGCCCAATTGCTTGTCAGTGACCGTATCCGTTGCGATCTCGCGTGCGCAAATCGTGTACGGCAGCTTGAGCCAGTCGGCGGCCAGGAAGCCGTGGAAATTCGCTTCGCGCGCGACGGATTCGAAAATCGATGTCGCCGCGTCCGAGCGGTCGAGTTTGACCAGTACGCGCGCGCGCAGGTAGCGCCAGCGCGCGTCGGATTTTTGCGCGTCGCTCATGGCATCGAGCGCGGCCAGCGCGGCTTTCCAGTCCTGTGCGGCCACGGCCATGCGCACGCGCCATTCGCGGCTGGTGTCGTCGTCTGCCGCGGCAGGCAGCGCGATCAGGCGTTGCAACGCATCCGGCGCGTAACTCGATGCGCGGTAGATCGCGATCGCGCGCAGAATGCCGCCGCGTTGGCCGGCATCGAAATGGAAATGCGCGGACAGTTTGGTCCACAGCGATTCGGCAGAGTCGCTGTCGCGCCGCGCCAGGCGTGCGAATGCGACGGTTGCGGCTTGGCGCGCGCGCGCGTTGTCCGGCCATGCGTCGGCCTTGTCGAGCGCGCCCGCAGGATTGCGGATCGCGGCGGCAATCCGTAACGCATCGTTGCGCGCGTTGCCGTCGAGCATGGCGGCGAGCGCGTCGACCAACCCTGCCTGATTGGCATCCGCGGCCAGATCGATGCGCTGCCAGATCAGTGCCGGCGTCAGCTTGTTGCGCGACCTGGCCCATGCCACGGCGGCGTCGCAGTCGTCCGGCAGTGGCTTGGCTGACAACCACAGCGGTTCGACGTCACTGTGGAAATCCACTTTCTCGCCGAGCGCGAGGCGCGCGCGCAAGGCCTGGCATTGCAATGTCGTGTTGGCCCCGTCCGGAGTATACAAATCCAGAAAGTCGCGCCAATCGGTGCGCCGTGCGAGTTCGGCCAGGAATGCCTCGCGCCACAATTTCGCCGGCAGCGAGTTCGGCCAGGCGGCGAGGAATTTTTTGGCTTCCGGCTGCTGCACGTCCTGGATACGCTGCGTCAGCGCGGCGAGCTCGAGGTACGGAAACAGCGGATAGCTCTCCAGTCCGCTGGCGAGCTTGCGCCATGCCCCGGCCGGGCCGTGCTGCGCAGTTTCCCAAACCAGCGGAAAACGCGCGCGCTGGGCGGCCAGATCATCGGCCCGTGTTGCGAGCGGGGAGAGCAGCGCAGCCAGTGTGAAAAACAGCGAAATCGCGCGCAAGTATGGACGTCCAAACATTTTTTTGAAATTCGTTCCCGCCGCGAAGTTTACCCGAACGCGGCGCGCGAAGCCGTGCCATCCGGTACGCTAGCCAAAGCGTAGGCGCTGTGCCATTATCACGGGGGAATTACATTTTTTTTACACTTTCGGCCCGGACAATGCGGGCCGGAATCTCGCTTGGATTCCACTGAATCCTTAACCTGAGGAGGTTTCGTATGACTCGCTTCAACCCGCGTCTGCTTGCTGCCGGAATATCCGCAGCCTTGGGTGGCTTGCTGCTCTCCACAGTAGCCACACCGGCCTTGGCCCAGAACAAGCCTGGCAACGATGCGCAGAAACTGGAGGCCATCGAGGTCACCGGTTCGCGCATCAAGAAGGCCGAAGTGGCCGATCAGACGCCGGTCGTCACGATCAGCGCGCGCGATATCGCGCAGACTGGCCTCGCTTCGATCGGCGACGTAATCCAGCAATTGTCGGTCAGCGGCTCGGCGCTCAACACCAAATTCAACTCGGCCGGCAACTTCGGTTTCGCGCCGGACGGTTCGGGCGTGGGCTCGGGCTCGACCACGATTTCCCTGCGCAACCTCAACGCCAAGCGCACCTTGATCCTCGTCGACGGCCTGCGCTGGGTAAACGAATCCTCGGCCTCGGGCGTTTCCGCCGCGGTGGACTTGAACACGATCCCCGCCGGCATCGTCGACCGCATCGAAATCCTCACCGACGGCGCCTCTGCGCTGTACGGCTCGGATGCGATAGCTGGCGTGATCAACATCATCACCAAGAAAGGCCAGGACGGCGGCGCGCTGCATGCCTATTACGGCGATTACTCCGTCGGCGACGGCAAGACCGCGTCTGGAGACATTTCCTTTGGTGGCAAGAGCGACCGCTACAGCTTCTTCGTCGATGTCAGCCATTACAAACAGAACGGCATCAGTTCCGCCGACTGGGCCCAGGCCGGCGCGGCTTGCGTACCCGGCACCGGCCTGGCCAATTGTTCTTCGGCCACGCCGTTCACGCGCGTGCTGTTCGATGTGCCCGGTGGCGGCGACGTCACGCGCTCGGACGGCACCACGATTTGTAGCGACGGCTTTTGCAGCATCACCTCGAACGGTGCGGCCGGTTCCAGCGGCTTGCAGAATTTCCCGGACGGCTATCACCATTTCTCCACCGCCGACCGTTTCAACTTCGCCCCGTACAACCTGCTGCTGACGCCGTCGGAGCGTACCGGATTCTTCGCCCAAACCGACTACAAGCTCACCGACGACATCCATTGGTACATGAAGGGCCTGTACAACACGCGCAAGTCGACGAACCAGGCCGCGCCCGAGCCCATTTTTCTCGGTCAGGCGTTCTGCTTCCTGATCGATCGCTGCTACACGGTCAATGTCGACAAGACCAACCCGTACAACCCGTTCGGCTTTACGCTCGACTCGAATAGCCCGGACATGGGCGTGGGTCGGCGCCCGGTCGAGGGTGGCCCGCGCATTTTCAGTCAGGATGTGAACACGCGCTATTTCGCCACCGGTCTGACCGGCAGCTTCGGCTGGAACGAGCACAACTACAACTGGGATGTGAACGTGGTGCGCGCCGACAACAACGCGGATCAGGACGTTACCGGCACCTACAACATGGCGCACATTGCCGAAGGCGTCGGCCCGCTGGCGGCGTGCCAGGCCGATCCGAATTGCGTGCCGATCAACCTGTTCGGCGGCCCGGGCTCGCTCACGCCGGACATGCTCAATTACATTCTGTATCACGAGCACGACACCAGTCATCAGGCGCTGGGCGTGGTCACGGCGAACATCTCCGGCGATCTGTTCCAGCTCCCGGCCGGCGCGCTGGACTTCGCGACCGGTTACGAGCATCGCAACCTGTCTGGCACCTACACGCCCGATGCGATCGTGGCCGCGGGCGATTCCAACGGCGTGCCGTCCAGAGCGACCTCGGGCGGGTACAACGTCGATGAGTTCTACGTCGAGTTGAATGCGCCGCTGGTCGCCGACGCGCCGTTTGCCAAGGCCCTGAACGTCGACGTGGCTTCGCGCTATTCCGACTACTCCACCTTCGGCGGCACCACCAACAGCAAGGTCGGATTCCGCTGGCAGTTGAACGATGATTTGACGTTCCGCGGCACCTGGGCACAGGGCTTCCGCGCGCCGTCGATTGGCGAGCTGTATGGCACGTTCGCGCGCTTCGATGCGCAGCTTACCGATCCATGCAATTTCGACAGCCCGGTGGCCAGCCCGACCGTGGCGGCAAACTGCCATACCCTGGGCGTGCCGAATCCGGCGACGTACCAGCAATCCAACCCACAGATCTCGGTATTGACCGGCGGCAACCGCAACCTGCAGCCGGAAAAATCGAAGAACACGACTTTGGGCGGCGTCTACAGCCCGTCTTGGGCTGAGAACACGAGCTGGTCGCAGAAGCTCGACTTTGAGTTGACCTGGTACAAGATCAACGTCAAGGACGCGATCCAGGCCAAGGATGCACAGACCCTGCTCAACCGCTGCGCCCAGACGCTGGATCCGGTGTTCTGCAGCGTGCAGGATCGCAATGCCGCCGGCTATGTCGCCTTCCTCAACGACACGCTCGGCAATCTCGGCAAGGTCGATACGCGCGGCTTCGACTTCGGCGTGACCTGGGTCGGTCCGGACACGGGCTGGGGACGTTTCGGTGCGAGCTGGCAGAGCACCTATGTCGACAAGTATCAGGCGATCGACACGACCACGGGTCTGGCCGAGCCCGATGGCGTAGGTATCGAAGTGCACGACAGCGGCATTGCGCGCATCCGTTCCACCTTGCGTGCGAACTGGACGCTCGGCGACTGGACGGCCGGATGGGCGGTGCGCTACATCTCGGCGCTGACCGAGGATTGCGCCGGTGCGGGCGGCTTCCCGATCTGCGGCGGCGCGCCTTCCGCGCAGTTCCCGGATGGTTCCAATCGCCTCGGCGGCACGGCCTATCAGGATGTGCGCGCGAGCTGGAAGGTGCCGGTCAGCACGCCGCTCACCGTTTCCGGTGGCGTCAACAACGTGTTCGCCAAGGATCCGCCGATCTGCCTGAGCTGCTCGCTCAACGGCTACGATGCGTCGAACTACGATCTGCCGGGTCGCTTCTGGTACGTCGAGGCGAGTTTGAAGTTCTGATCGGAAACGATCCGCTGCAAATTCACGGGCCGCCTAGCGCGGCCCGTTTTTTTGCTGGGAGTTTTATTCTTGCCGCCAGCGGCAGGTGATCGGACACCGGATGTGGCAGTGTCCACAGGCGCTCGATTTCGATGTTGGACGAGGTCAGGATGTGGTCGATTGCGCGCCGCGGCTGCCAGCTCGGGTAGGTGGCCGGCGCGGTATCGTGCGGCGGCGCCAGCGCGGTGCGGCGGAACAGCGGCGCCAACTCGCGGCTGTGCGCCGGGCAATTCAGATCGCCCATCAGCACCACGTTTTCGTGCGTGCCGATCAGTTCGGCGAGGAAATCGAACTGTCGCCGGCGCGCGGCCGGGCCGAGCGACAGATGCGCGATCACCACGACGAGTGCAGCTTCGTCCGTACCGAATTGCACCCATAGTGCGCCGCGACCGGGAATGCGTCCGGGCAGGGGATAGTCGCGCACTTCATCGGGCGCGATGCGCGTGAGCAGGCCGTTCGCCGATGCTGCGAAACGCGCCACTTTGCGATTGGGCTGGTGGCTCCAGTAGGGAAACTGCGCCGCTTCGGCGAGATATTGGGTCTGGTTGACGAACCCGGAACGCAAGGAACCGGCGTCGGCTTCCTGCAGGCCGACCACGTCGAAATCGGCGAGCAGGCCGGCGAACTTGTCGAGATTGCCGCGCTTGGAGCGTGTCGGCAGAATCTGCTTCCAGCTTTGCGTCACGTAGTCGCGGTAGCGCGCCATGCTGCCGCCGGCGAGGATGTTGCAGCTGAGCAGGTTCAGGTGTTCGCGCACAGCCGTGGCTGCGGCAGTTGGGTGGACTTCGGCGCGCATGCAACCGAGGCTATTCCGCTTGCACAGGTGCTGCAAGCGGAATTCGTCATGCGCTCGGGCTTACTTGTGCGTCTTGGTCGCGCGTTTGGTGGCCAGTTCCTGATCGACCAGTTGCAGTGCGATCTGCACCATCTGCTGGAAACCGATGCCGCGCTCGGCGTTGGCGGTGACGCGGAACTTGCCGTCGATGATCAGCGTAGGCGTGGAATCGACCTGCCATTCGCGCACTTTCTGGTTGCCCGCCGCCAAGTCGCCTTCAATCACGAACGAGGTGGCGGTGGACAGGAACTCGCCCGGGCTGGCGCCGTAATTGGCGTAGAACAGGTTGGCCAGATCCTGGATCGTGCGCAGCGGTTCGTGGTCGCGATGGATCGCGTCGAACAGCGCCTGATGGGTCTTGTCGACCAAGCCCATCGACTGCGCCGTGTAGAACCCGCGTGCGTAGGGTTCCCACATCGCATTGAACACCGCCGGTAGCAGCGCGAACTTCACGCCCTTGGGCAGCTTGCTCTTGAGCTCGTTCGCGTAGGGCTGGAAATCCGCGCAGTGCGGGCAGGCGTAGGAGAACACCTCGGTGACGACGACTTGATCGCCCGAAGCGGCTTGCGCCGGAGCGATCAACAAATAATCCTGGCCGGCAACCAGCGCGGGCTTGGCCGGCGCCTTGGCGGCATCCGCGCCGCCTTGTGCCTGGCAGCCGCCGATGAAGGCCATGCCTGCCAGCAGAATCAGGGCTTGTTTGAACATCGTGTTCTCCAGAAGAGACGAGCGGCTATGGGACTGCGGCGGGCCGTGCAAGTTCCTCGCCGGATTACTTGCCGGCTTCCTTGTTCACCAGATACAGCACCAATTCTTCGGCCTTGTCCCAGCTGCCGCCCGCCGACACCGTGGTCAGGCGGTACTTGCCGTTGACGACGATTGTGGGCGTCTGGTCCACGCCGCTTGCCTTGACGAAGGCATCGGCCTGTTTCATGCGCGTGTTGATCGTGAACGAATTGGCCGTGGCGACGAACTGATCCGGTTTGACGCCATACTGCGCGTAGAACTTGGCCACGTCCTCGATTGTCGGCAGCGGGCTCTTGATGCGATTGCTCGCGTCGTAGATGCCCAGTTCCTTGGTCTTCCACACCGCGTCGAACATGGCATCGTGCGATTTTTCGGCGATGCCGAGCGCCTTCGCGGTGAGGTAGGCGCGCTGGAACACGACCCAATCCTCGGACGGATTGAACGAGGCCGGCACGAAATTCATCTGCGCGTTCGCGGGCAGATGCTTGCGCAACGTGTCGATGTAGGTGTGGGCGAAGTTGCAGGCCGGACAGCCGTAGGAAAACACTTCGGTGACTTCGATCTTGCCGGGCGTCTGCGTTGCTTGCGGCGGATCAATGACGAAATAGTGCTTGCCGGCTTCCCACTGTGGCGCAGGACTCTGCGCGGCAGCGGCGACAGAAAAGATGACGAGTGTGGCAAAAGTGAGCAAGCGTGTCATGGTGGGATTCCGGTTATTTCGCAGCGGTGGATGCATCCACCGCATGCAGGCCTTCGACGTAACTGGCCAGTGCGGCGATCTCGGCGTCGTTGAGGTTCTTGGCGATCGCTTCCATGATCTTGGCGTGGTCGTCGCCGCCGGCCGAACCGTCACGATACGCCTTCAGGCGTGCGGCGACGTAGTCGGCATGCTGGCCGGCCAGTTGCGGATATTCCGCACCCGGATTGCCGCGGCCGTCCGGCCCGTGGCAGGCCATGCAGGCCGGCACGCCGTCCTTCGCGTCGCCGCTGCGGTAGTAGGCTTCGCCGACCGGCACGAGCTTGACGTCGGCCACGCCTGGCAGTGAGGCTTT